>Ga0187776_10001456_pt1 | contig 11848 bp, 11 predicted proteins | sample 0216_BV02_MP12_2_FD_132426 | JGI IMG/M metagenome (GOLD analysis project Ga0187776, IMG submission 132426) | Tropical peat soil microbial communities from peatlands in Department of Meta, Colombia - 0216_BV02_MP12_20_MG | ecosystem: Environmental > Terrestrial > Soil > Wetlands > Peat | place...
AAGATAGAGTTGCCGAAACAATATTGACAATCGCTGTCGTTTATGGATCTTATGCGTTTGCTGCTGGAGTAGGCGCGTCTGGATTGATTGCAGTGGCCGTTGCTGCACTGTATTTCGGCAATTATACAATTCGAACAGCAATCGAACCACCTACAAGAGAGGCAGTCATAATTTTTTGGGAGATAGCTGCATTTATTGGTAACTCTGTGGCCTTTCTCTTAATAGGGTTCCAAGCAAACATCATTAGCTTCCCCCAATCAATTCTAATAATACTTGCTGTTTACGCTGCCGTGCTAGCAGCTAGGGCTGCCACCGTTTATCCTATACTTGCTTTTTTTAGAAAGATAAGTGGAAAAATGTCAATTGTCTGGAGTAACATTGCAATGCTTGGCGGTGTTAGGGGTGCCCTTTCATTAGCACTCGCAGCTACAATTACCACTTCAGTTGTCATTTCTGAAACAGACTTGCACACGATAAACACCTTAGTTTTCGGAGTGGCTTTCCTCTCAATTGTAGTTCAGGTGCCTCTTCTGTTCCGATATATAAGTCGACAAATGCCAGAATCAGAGGTATTTGTAGAAACTGAGCTTGATGAGCAATTTGCCATAATATCGTCTTCTTTAGAAGATGTTTACAAGTTAAGAATGGAAGGTAAGCTGTCTAACCAGGAATTTACGGCGAAATTGGAACAAAGCAAAAAAGAGCTTGATAAGCTAATAAGAAAATCTCGTGTTTCAATGAAAACGCGCAAGATCATTGAAACAAGAGCATCTACTCTATTTCCGTCTTTGTCAAAGAGATCCGCTAAGCGTAAGCAAAAACCTGAAAATGAAAACGAAGAATCGAATTCTGAAGCAAAATGACAAAAGCATTCGTGCCTAGCTAAAGACAAATTTTGGTGTCTAAAAAATAGAAGAATTTGGAGATTGTTTCTGGTTTTGTTTTGCTGTGTCCAGTTTTACTTTTTGCTTAGCGTTATCTCCATCGTTGAAACCATTCTGGACTTGTTCTCTCCCTCTCTTGGTGGCATCTCTGCTGTTCCGATAGCAATCTTGGTAACTTTTAGGTCTTTAATGAACCGGTTTCTTGCTATCTCAGCAACGTCAACGGCGGTGGTTATGGCTTGGCCTCTTGCTTTCAGGGTGATTTCATTAGAGTTGCTTGAGGAGAGACTCGTTATAATTGCCAGAACATAGCTCATTGGTGGTTTGTTTCCGACGAAGATAACATCTGCGTTTTGTGTCATTTTCTTTACTCCTTTTAGTTGTTTGCTGTGTGTAACGTTGATGTTACGTGCGTTTGCTATGTAACAAGAGCGTTACTGCCCAACTAATTGAGAGTCCTCCCTAATAAGTCAATTGAAAAACAAGCTTCTAATCAAATTATAAGACATTTGAACATTATTTTAGCTGGAAAGGCTTTTCTACCGCCTATTCGTAATCAGCTTTAACGCCTAACAACAGACGAAGTCAAATGGTGCTAACTAAATTAAAGAAAAAAATTCAGCAAACGCTAACATCACAGGCGACAGCCGCTCATAAAATAGGCCTAACTCCCAATAAAGTAAGCATCATAGGCTTCATCCTTGCGTTAGCAGCAGCTGGTGCATACGCACTTGCGCATAACTACCTTTGGCTTCTTATCTTAGCAATTGTTTTCCTTTTGGCTTCTGGTTTCTGCGACACTCTTGATGGTGTTATCGCCAGAACTTTTCAGCAGGTAACAGCGTTCGGAGGCTTTTTCGATTCGATTCTTGACAGATATGCAGACGCAGCAATTTATGCCGCAATAGTAATTGTTGGATTTTGCAATCCAATTTGGGGATTAGCAGCTTTAGTAGGTTCTCTCCTTGTAAGTTATAGCCGTGCAAGAGCCGAAGCAGTAGGCATAAGAATGGAGTCAGTTGGATTCGCTGAAAGGGCAGAACGCATGCTCATCTTGGCAGTTGCAACGTTAATTGCTTATTTCTGGTTGCCAGCGTTAAATTACGGAATAATCCTGCTTGCACTACTTTCAAACTTTACAGTGATTCAAAGATCACTGCATTTGTACAGGGAATTGAAGAAAAAAGATAGCCAATTAGTATCTTCGACGGTAACGTGAGTGGCGCTCGTTTTCAGCTCTAACTTTGACGATACCACGGTGAACCGCGCAAGATATGCAGTAGTATTTTGTGTCTACCCACGAAGCCAAAAACGTGCCTTTTTGTCTAAGCTCCTTAGCTAGTTGAGGCTCAACAAATGATACTCGGCGAGTGGATTTCTTCGCTTTGTCACGAGGCACCATCGACCCGCAATTGGCGCATTGAACTAAGCTGCTGCTTCCTTTGCTTCCTTTTGATCTTCCTCGGCTTTTTCGCTTAAACGGCAATTATTTTAACCTCTTCTTCTCTATTTTTCCAAATATGGATGAAACTGTCTTATATATCTGCTCTTAAGTTGAGGAGAGAAGCTATGTTTGCTCCACGATTTATCTTGGGCACAATTTTTCCATCAGACGACGTCATTAAGGTTGTAACTCCGGGACCATGGCCAGCAGTAATACAATTTGTATGAACTACTATACCGACTGTAATAGCGCCTTGGCGGTAAATTCTACCAAAGGAGTGGTCTGCGTCTATTATTGCAACTAAATCTCCAATCCTTAAAGTTTCTAACCCATACTGGTCGACCACTGATTTATCGAACAATTGAATGTCATAATCTCCTGAGTTAACTTGGTTGGCTCCTAAGCCTGAACCCATAATGGCTGCAGGTACAATGTGTGTTACATTCACTTCAAGTTTGTCACCGTTTGGTTCGGGGTTCCATGCTTGAAGCAAAGTAGGGTCAATGTTTGAGACTTTGATTTCTGGGAAATCTAGTAGTTTTAGGCCTACGCCGAAAGCTTTTACCAGAATTTTATCGCCAGGCACAAGCTTTTCTAGAATGTCTGAAGGGAAATCAATCAGCACATGTTCGATTCCTCCGTGTTTGCCTGTGACAGTTCCCTCTGAACCCTTGCCTTCACCATTAACTACTGCTGCTTTGTTTCCTATGCATGATAGTACATTGAAAGCAGTGTTAGCTGCCTGCCCGGAGCGTGCATCGTTTTCTTTGTTTTCAGTGCTAACGCCGGGTTCGACGTGGTCAGCTTCCCAACCGGATGCTGGGTCGCCGATTCTCAGATTGTAGGTTATGCCGCCTACACTTGGTAACACTAAGGGTTTTCCTGTTGCAGATATATTATAGACAGATCTAATGGTGGGACTAGCAATTTCCCCAATTACTGACATCTTTATGAGCTTTTCAGAATTGGTTCTAAGCATAAATGGTACCTTTTGGTTAATTGGTCCTATCTATAACCAGTCTAATAAAAGTTCAGAGGGTTTTTCAATCTAGGCAACTCTTAAATTATGCGTTTCTTTTTATTGTTGCAGTGAAGTTAAGCCTATCTAAAATTATTGGAAAGTGAAAAGCGATGTCTGATCTCGGACTAAGAACAAAAATGCTGGTAAGAGACGTCATGAGCAGTCCAGTGGTAACAATGTATGAAGATGGGACTTCAGACAAAGCTGCTTCGACTATGGATGAGGGAGATCTAGGATGCGTAATAGTCACTAACAAAGATGGAAAATCGATCGGCATTATCACCGAGCGTGATTTGGTCAAAAGGGTCTTGTCAAAAAACCTCAAACCAGATACAGTCACTGCCAAAGAAATAATGACAACCCCTCTAGTAACAATTGAACCTGACGCAACGATAACAGATGCAGCAAGGAGAATGAACAGACTAGATATTAGGCGGCTTGGCGTCATTTACAAGGGCAACCTTGTAGGAATAATCTCAAGTAAGGACATCCTTGGTGTAATGCCTGAACTCATAGAAATAATTCAAGAAAAATCACGCATTGAAGATGCCGCTCGAACCGAAGAAATTGAGGAGGTTCCGCTTTCCGGGTACTGTGACCGCTGTGACATGTACTCTGAAAGCTTAAAGGAACGAAACGGACAAAACATATGCGACGAATGCAGAATTGAACTAGAGCAAGAAAAATAATTTGTGCTGGTTTAAAGCAGTCTGTAGGCGTACTTCAAGCTTTATTTATTGACCCTATAGCGAGGGGAATGGAAAAGCCATAATTTAGCATGTGAACTTACAATTCAATAAATAGGCTGTTTTCTCTTTCCTCAACACGGTAAACCTTAAGCGGCTTCTCTGCTGGCCCCCTTATTACATTGCCGTTTGTTACATCAAATTGAGAGTAATGCCATGGGCAGGTTAGAACTTCGCCGTTTAATGTGCCTTCTGCCAGCGGTGCACCGGCATGAGCGCATCTTGCGTCTATGCAGTAGATTATGCTACCAGCGTTAACAGCTAAGACCTCATGCCCCTTAACTCTGAACGCCTTGGGCTCCCCAACATTAAGTTTATCCTTTTCACATAATTTTACAAGCATTTACTGCTACCAACCGTTAGATTGAGATACTAGCCGTTATTTCTTGATATTTGCTTATGTAGTCACAAACGGCTAGAACAAACTCTGCATGGCTCCAAAGTAGGGGCGTCGCAGATATTGGGTATCCTGAATACGGATCAAGCTGTTCAGCTAACGCTCCTGAAGGTAACGCATGTTTGGCTGTCCATTTCAGAAGATCAAGAGAAGGCGCTAATTCTTCCAGCGAGGAAGCGACGGCTACACGCCATCTTGCGAGTCTAAGAGTGGAAATAAACCAGGGATTGCCAGGGAATTCAGGCGAAACTTGCCTGTATTGATCATTTTGATAACGAGCTAGTCCTCCAACTTCAGTTTTTATCCAAAGTTCATTTGCTAAAGCATCCATTGTATTTCTAACCAGTTCATGCTTCGCCTCTAAGACGCCATATGCAAAAACCGTTGAAACGCTACTGTCAAGGGTTGTATCCTTCTGTCCGCTAGGGTCGATTCCTTTTATGAATCTCTTCAGTTTTCTGTCATAGAGGTGATTGATCATCGCATCTTTTATTTGGGCAGAAGCCTCGCCTAGTGCGTCTTGTCTGCTGCTGTCATAGAAAACCTTGGCAAACTTTGCCGCTGCATCTAGGGCTGCGCAAACAGATGCAACTGTTGAAGTGAATACTCCGACTTTCTCTTCCCATTCATCGAACGTTGGCTTAGGCAGCAACGTTTCTGAGTCTCGGTAATTCATCATGAAATCTGCAGCTTTGATAACGAGTCTGTCATACACCTTAGTTATGAACTCTAAATTTCCGCCTTTTTCATAATATTTCCACAATGCGTATAATACGCTCGCCGTCTCATCTTCTTGAATTGGTAATTGCAATCGACCGGCAGAATCTATTAGTGCGTGCCAGGTACTTCCTAACGAACCATCTGGGAGGTACTTGTGCTGGAAAAACCCGTCGTCACCGATAGATTTGTTGCAAAATTCAAAAAACATTGTTGGAACGTCAGTGAAACCTGAGCTGCAAAAAGCTAAAGCCGCCATTGCACCGTCGCGAGGCCAAACATACGAGTAGCTATCTCTATGAATTCCAAGTATGTCAGAATCAAGCGATGCCAAGAAGCCGCCATTGTTATCGGTGTGAGCCCTCATTAACAACAAAGATCGTTTAAAGAGGCGAGCCACATCATGAGGCAAAATGTTAAGATCAATTTGTAATCGGCTAAGCCACGCACTCCAATAATTCTCCACTTCAAGAAGCATTTGCTCGACACCAATTTGTTTAACTTGCGAATCTAGCCTCGCGACTTCTCCTAAACTGTCGCCGCAGGCAATCCAATAATGAACAATACTGTAGCCATTCGGAGGAATGTCAATCTTAAATGAAACAACGGAATCAACCGCGCCTTGGGCAACAGGATTGTTGCTCAATTGCCCATCTTCCGCATCCTTCCAAGTGCCCTCTTTATCTTCAACCTCTTTGTAACCGACCGCATATTGGAAAAAACCTTTACCGCCGCTGGTCCCTCCAATTAAAAAGTAGCGTTTTCCCTTGTAATGTACAATCGCACCTAGCTTCGGTTCAAAGAAAGCTGTGTCACCAGCTTCATAACTGTAAATATGGAAGTCTTGAGTAAAAAATAAGCGCACTTCACGTGTTGCGTCAGCTTCGTTAGCTACTCTTATTTTGCGTAAGAAAATGTCTTTGTCGTTCTTGATTGCGTCATTAACTTCAATGCTAATGCCGAACGCTTGTTTTTTCATGATGTATCTTGTTGTAAGTGTTTCAGGCATGTAGGTCATAACTATTTCCCAGTCTCCGTCTGACCAATCGAATTTACCGTCAACCCATATGCCGAATCTGAACTGGTGACCAACGGCATGGTTCTCAAGTCCAACGTGGGGAAAATAAACGTCTCTAATTCTTGCCTTCTCATCGAGGGCTACTGCAAACCGTCCATTGCTAACCAAAACGTGCCTAGGCAACAAAACCCGCTTCCACTTTTCAAGACTAATATAACATTGTATAGCACTGTAAATAAACTTTAATTAAGCAAATAATCCGCTATCAATATAGACCGTGAAGTCAAGTGATTGTTGATTCTGTCCTCACAAACGCCAAAGCGTACATCAACGGGCAAATTGTTGATTGCAGCATAGCCATTGAGGAAGGCAAGTTTTACAAGATAGGAAGAGAAACACAAATGCCCAACGCTGACCAAAAAACCAACTTAAAAAACCTCTTGGTCCTCCCAGGCTTGATTGATGAGCACGTTCACTTGCGCGACGAGGGAAAAGCTTACAAAGAAGACTTCTTCACGGGGACAGCTGCTGCAGCTGCCGGCGGCTTCACCACTGTCTTAGACATGCCTAACAACGAACCTGTTACAATGAGCAAGCAAACCTTAAGGAACCGCATGGTAACGGCAAGCAGAAAAGTTCTTGTCAATGTTGGTTTTTACTCTGAGTTTCCTAGAAAACTGGCCGAAATTGAAGAAATTGCTTTGGAGGGGGCAATCGGCTTCAAGCTCTTTATGGGTTGCAAAATAGGCGGATTAGACATTGATGATGATCAAGAATTGCAGGAAGCGTTCATAGAGGTTGCCAAACTGAAGGTGCCAGTCGCTGTGCATGCCGAAGACAGGGCCTTGCTCACGGCAAACCAAGAAAAACTCAAATTCGCCAAAAAAAATAGCGTCAAAGCTTTTGAACAAGCACATTCAGAAATAGTTGAATTAAAGGCTATAGAGCGCTTGCTTAAGATAAACGCGATGACTGAAGCATGGTTGCATTTTTGCCATACCTCCACTAAAAAGGGCTTGGATGCCATCGTGGAGGCTAAAAAGGCTGGTAGAAAAGTAACTTGTGAAGTTACACCTAATCATCTTTTATTAACAAACGCCGATTTGGAACGATATGGGCAAATGTTGATTATGGCTCCTCCATTAAGAGACAAGGTTCAGGTTGAAGCGTTGTGGAAAGGGTTGGAAGCAGGCTCAATCGATACTTTAGGTTCAGACCATGCGCCGCATGCTTTAACGGAAAAATCTGCAAGTAGCATTTGGGACGTTAAAGTTGGTGTGCCAGGTTTAGAAACAACTTTGCCTCTTATTTTGTCGTTAGTTAGAAAGAATCAGTTATCTTTAACTCAAGCAGTCCAGCTTCTCGCAGAGAAACCAGCAGAAATCTACGCATTGAATGATCGCGGTCGTCTGGAAGAAGGAATGAATGCAGACTTAACCCTAGTAGATTTCAACGCTAAATTCAAAATTGACGCCTCCAGATTCAAGTCTAAAGCCAAATATTCTCCTTACGATGGGTGGGAAGTCGTAGGTAAACCTGTGAAAACCTTCGTTAACGGCTTGCTAGTTTTTGATGAAGGCGAGATAACTGCAAAAGCAGGCAGCGGCTCGATTGTTCGGAGAGGCAACTCGTGAAGTTCCTTGTAGATAGTATGTTGGGAAAACTTGCGCGTTGGCTCCGAATGCTTGGGTGCGACGTCATTTACGATGTAAAACTAAACGATTCGGAACTTCTTGAATCGGCAAAAAAGGAAAACCGCGTTTTATTAACCAAAGATTTGGAACTCTTTAAGCGTGCTACTATAAGAGGCATAAATACTTCTTTTGTGGAAGGTGAGACCGAATCTGAACGGCTGGCGGAAGTTGCCAAGCGATATAAGGTAACTTTAGAGATAAACATGGACAAAGCACATTGCCCTATTTGCAACACTAAACTTGAATTAACGCCCAAACAGAAATTATCAAACGAATTAGAGAAAAATACCTATACGTATTATGACAAGTTTTGGAAATGCCCAAGATGTGGCCAAATCTATTGGCAAGGTGCACATTGGAAACAAATCAGTAATACATTAAACGAAGCACAAACAAAATTGGAAAATAAAAAGAAAATTGAAATTTAAGACAACCATTTTAGCGGAATGTCTTGGAAAGTACCGTCTGGCAAGGTTCTTCTGATCGTTATCGGAAGTATTCCTGCCTCAAGTTCAGCTAGAGCAATGTCAATTGGGTTTGTGTTTTCACTAGCATCCACCAAAATTGGCGCTCCCATCGAGATTTGAAGAGCTCTTGCTCCAACTATTCTTGCTTTCTCGAAGCGAGTAATTTTTGGGGGTCCAACAACTATTTTCTGTTCTGCCGTGTTCTAATACTCTCCAGCACCTGGATATCCGCCCATACCGCCCATGCCTCCCATTCCACCCATGCCGCCGCCCATTCCGCCTGGGGGCATCGGAGGTGTCTTCATTTTGCCAGAAGAAATCACGTCATCGATTTTTAAAATCATTGATGCTGCTTCGTTTGCGGATTTGATTATTTGTTTCTTAACCGAGAGCGGCTCGAAAATATTTGCCTTGGACATATCTTCAACTTTTCCCTCTAAGACTTCTATGCCTGCCCATGTTTCTCCTTTTTCATGCCTGGCTCTTAACTGTGTAATGATGTCAATAGGGTCTAAGCCAGCGTTTTCCGAGAGCGTTGTCGCTATTGATTCAAGGGCTTCTGCAAAAACTCTAACTGCAAGCTGTTCTCTTCCAGCAAGGCTCTGAGCATATCTTTTAAGCGTGTTTGCCATCTCCATTTCAGGAGCGCTTCCTCCAGCAACGATTTTTGGCTCTTGCATTAAGTCTCTTATAACGCACAACGCATCGTGGATTGAGCGTTCAGCCTCTGCAGTCATGCGTTGTGTTCCACCGCGAATCAAAAGAGTCACCGCTTTAGGATTCTTGCACCCCTCAACGAACGTCATCTTGTCATCACCAATTTTGCGCTCTTCTACCAAAGCTGCATATCCAAGGTCTAATGGCGAGATACCATCAAGGCTGCTAACTATGTTTCCGCCAGCGGCTTTTGCAAGTTTTTCCATATCTGATTTTTTGGCTCTTCTAATAGCTATTATTCCTTTTTTGGCGAGAAAATGCTGAGCCAAATCGTCTATGCCTTTCTGGCACACAACGACATTTGCGCCTGAAGCCAAGATTTTATTCGTCATATCTCTCAACATGGTTTCTTCCTGTTTGAGAAACGCTTCAATCTGATCAGGGCTTTCAATGTTTATCTTAGAATCTAACTCTGTTTTTTCAATCTCTAACGAAGAATCGATTAGAGCGATCTTAGCTTTCTCTACGCGCTTAGGCATTCCTGAACTAACAACTTCTTTGTCCAAAACTATACCATTTATTAGAGTTGTGTCTCTGAGGGATTCGCCTGTTTTCTTTTCGACCTTGACGTCATCAATATCCACCTTGAAGACGCCGTCTTGTTTTTCGGCGACAGCAAGCATCGCCTTAACCGTTAAATCAGCTAAATAGTCTTTATATTCGGCTACAATTTTGCTTCCCATTGAAGTTGTTGCAGCCTTTTTCAGGTAATCTGGTGACTTCAAGTCTACTGGTAAGGCGATTTTTTCAAGAGTTTGTAGCGCCTTTTCAGCTGCCTTCCTGTAGCCATCGATTATTATTGTTGGATGAACATCTTTGTCAATCAGCTCTTCAGCTTTACTCAGAAGTTCGCCTGCAATTATGACGGCTGATGTTGTTCCATCCCCAGCTTCATTATCTTGTGCCTTTGCAACTTCAACAAGCATTTTTGCTGCTGGATGTTGGATATCCATTTCATCTAAAATGGTTCGGCCGTCGCTTGTTATGGTAACATCTCCAAAGTTGTCAACTAACATTTTATCCATGCCTTTTGGACCCAAAGCACTGCGAATGCTTTCAGCCACAGTTTTGGCGGCGGTTATGTTACTGTGTTGTGCTTCTCTTCCACGGGATCTATTCGAGCCTTCTTTTAAAACAAGAACAGGAACTCCTCCCGCTTGTGTTGGTAATGATGACAAATTAAGTAACCTCCATTAATGCGAACAACAACAAGATATCACTATAAATATAAGCATTTCTAGGCAGTCCATGATTAACAAAGCCTAGGCTAGCAGTTTTTGCATTATTTTGACTAGTTTTGCAGTCTCTTTTTTTACATTCTTGCGACGGCTTAATACACTGAAACTTTGGCAATTCCCGAAATGTTCAGCAACTCGGGAATTAGTTCTCCAGGAATTTTTTTCTCGATTATCAAAGTCAGTTTCGGCTCTGGTGAGAGTTCTGGATCATCTACGATTGCCTGTCTGATACTCAAGCCTGCCCTATTTAGAATCATAGCCGCATTAGACAAAATACCTGGCGATTTGGCATTCACAGGAGTTATTTCTAACACTCCAAGGTTGAGGTGTTTGGCAATTTCTTTCAACGAATGCCCAGCCGGGCGTATTTCTTCAAAGATTAATTTAAGGTCTGAGTTAGATTCGATTGTGCTTATTGTTTCATTTACTGTCCTACGATCAACTCCGGCAACTCTGGCTATGCGCACTGGCGGAATTTCAATTTGGTTTAAGCATATCTTGGAATCTTGAATGCTTAATCCGTTTTCTATGAGAACACGTGCTACTTTTAGCCGCTCAGGATATTCGCGAAGTTGATTCTTAATCATGTTCCACATTTTAAGTCATTAATGCATCTTTCTGTTGACTTAGGTATAAATGTGTTGTTTAAGTAAAGCCTGCTTCTATGTACAAAATTGTACAGAAAAGCCTTAAATAAACCTTTACCGTACGTTTCTTTACTTTATAAAGAAAAAGGTGATTAAATGCCGCTCAAAAAGATCATGTTAAAAGAAGAAGATATGCCAAAACAATGGTATAATATCGTTCCCGACTTGCCTAAGCCGCTTCCACCATTTATAGATGCAGCAACAAAACAGCCAGGGGTCGGAATAGTCCCAAGAATTTTTCCGAAAGCAATTATCGGTCAAGAAATCAGCCAAGAACGCTGGATAGACATACCTGAAGAAGTCCGAGAAGTCTACAGAATCTGGCGGCCCTCACCGCTTTTTAGAGCTACTGGTCTAGAAAAAGCACTAAAGACCCCAGCGAAAATTTACTATAAATACGAAGGCGTAAGTCCAGCTGGAAGCCACAAACCCAACACCGCAGTTCCCCAAGCATACTATAACATGAAAGAAGGCACTAAACGCCTCTCAACGGAAACAGGTGCAGGCCAATGGGGATCAGCCTTGTCTTTCGCGGCAATGATGTTTGGGCTGAAAGCCACAGTTTACATGGTGCGTGCCAGCTATGATCAAAAACCCTACAGGAAGATGATGATGAACGCTTTTGGCGCAGAATGTTTTGCAAGTCCAAGCAACAGAACAGAAGCCGGTCGAAAAATCTTAGCGGAGGATCCTGAAAACAAAGGCAGCCTCGGCATAGCTATTAGTGAGGCTGTCGAGGATGCGCTCGTTAATGAAGAAGAAACTAATTATACAATTGGAAGCGTTTTCAACCATGTTTGTATGCATCAGACAGTTGAAGGCTTAGAAACCAAAAAACAGCTTGAAATGGTCGACGAC
>Ga0187776_10001458_pt1 | contig 11846 bp, 11 predicted proteins | sample 0216_BV02_MP12_2_FD_132426 | JGI IMG/M metagenome (GOLD analysis project Ga0187776, IMG submission 132426) | Tropical peat soil microbial communities from peatlands in Department of Meta, Colombia - 0216_BV02_MP12_20_MG | ecosystem: Environmental > Terrestrial > Soil > Wetlands > Peat | place...
AGAACTCGTCGTGATCGTCGAAGAAGCGCACCGCGTTGGGCGAGGAGTAGGTCAGCAGAACGGTCTTCGTGGTGTCGGTGGCGCCGGGAATATAGATTTTCAGCTTGCGATAAGGGCCGTCGCGTTTGGACTCGTATCTCAAGGGCTGGCCCTGGTCATCCGTAACCGAATCGATGTGCAGAAACAGCCGGTAATTGCTGCCGCGCGGCCCAGGATAGTCGATGGGGATGGAGCGGTAGATCCCGTTGTACGCGCCCACAAAAACCAGGCTGATGCGCTCGATGCTGACCATGTTGCCGTCTTTGTCGATGGCCACAGAACTGTGAAAGTCGGCTATGCGCCAGTTGCGGGCGTGGACGGTGATGGGTAGGGCGAGGAGGAGAAGGAGGATGCAGATTTGGAATGTGGAGCGAAGGTTCTTCCAGGAACAAACGGAAGGCATTTCGACTCGCACGGGGATTGTTATGCCCCGTCCTCGATTGGTCGACGAAGAGCTCCTGGATGCAGTTAGCAAAAGCAGATCCTTCGACTTCGCGCCCGCGACCCGCCAAGAAGGCGGTTCGGAAAAGCGGAACGGGCGCGTCGCTCAGGATGACAGATCAGCGGAATATCCATGTTGAACAATCGACGTCACTGCTCAGAACTTCACCTGCACGGGCTCACGCTCCTGGGGAGCGGAAAGCTCGAAGAACTGCTTGGTCTGAAAACCGAAAGCGCTGGCAAACATATTCGCCGGAAAGGACTGCAGTCGCGTGTTGTAGTCGCGCACCACGGCATTGTAGTAGCGCCGCGAATTCTGGATGGCGTCCTCGACCTCCTGCAGAGAATTCTGCAATTGAGTGAACTGTTCAGAGGCGCGCAGTTGGGGATAATTCTCCGCCACCGCGAACAACTGGCGCAGCGCTCCGGTGAGCTGATTTTCTGCCTGGGCGCGGTCTTCCGGCGCGGTGGCGCTCATGGCCGCCGACCGCCACTTGGCAATGTTTTCGAAGGTCCCCTTCTCGTGGGCGGCATAGCCTTTCACGGTTTCAACAATGTTGGGAATCAGATCGTGGCGGCGTTTAAGCTGTACGTCAATGTCGGACCAGGCGGAGTCGGCGCGCACCCGCAGTTGCACCAGGCTGTTGTACAGCGCGATCAGGAAAAAGATGATGACCGCGATGATTACCAGACCAATAACCAGGGCCATGACGCCTCCCTATGTGCTGGAGTGGACAGCAAATTGTCGCACAGATGGCGAGCGCCCGATGATTACTTGTACGTAACTCGGGGGTAGGAAGTTCTGGCTGGGGAATGAGCACCCACCAGCAGTTCGATTTGAATCACGCCCAACCCGCTTGTTCTCACGAGCCGCCGACAGCCGGCGAGGGATCCTTCGTGGGCTTAAACACCAGGTCTTTCGACTCGGACGGGGATTGGTAGCCCGCCCTCGCTCAAGATGACAGAGCAGTTAGCGGTCCTCTAGCCATTCAGGCCATGGAAGTACGCAAATATCTTCCATTCCCAAAAGGGTCGTTTATTCCTTGTAAACAAATATTCACTCCTTTGTAACCGTGCTGTAACACTGGTTGGCTAAAAGGTTTCGTTTGAAAATCCCAGGGAGGAGAGTCTTCATGGCAAGACGTCTATCAGCGTGGTTCCTCTGCTGCGCGTTTTTGGTGGGTAGTGCGGTCGCCCAGAATCTGAATGGCGCAGGAGCAACATTTCCCTATCCCATCTATTCCAAGTGGTTTAGTGATTACAAGAAGGCAAACCCGTCGGTACAGATCAACTATCAGTCGATCGGCAGCGGTGGCGGAATCCGGCAAGTGACGGCGGGCACGGTGGATTTCGGCGCCACCGATGGTCCGATGAGCGACCAGCAGCTTGCCGAGGCCAAGAAGAAGATATTCCACATTCCGACGGTGCTGGGAGCGGTGGTTCCGGCGTACAACGTGCCCGGGGTAAGTGGCGAGCTGAAGTTCACGGGACCGATTCTGGCGAACATTTTCCTGGGCAAGATCACGAACTGGAATGATGCGGCCATTGCCAAGGCGAACCCCGACATGAAACTGCCTGACCGGCCGATCGTGGTAGTGCACCGTTCCGACGGCAGCGGCACGACTTTCATTTGGACCGACTACCTGTCCAAGGTGAGCACTGACTGGGCAAACGGCACGGGGAAAGGAACGTCGGTGAAGTGGCCCGTAGGTTTGGGCGCGAAAGGCAACGAGGGAGTGGCGGGTCTGATCCGTCAAATGGAAGGTGCTCTGGGGTACGTGGAATTGATCTACGCACTGCAGAATAAGATTCCGTTTGGCTCTGTGCAGAATGCGGCCGGACAGTACATCAAGGCCAGCCTGCAGGCAACCACGGCGGCGGCGGCGTCAGTGAAGAATATGCCGGCGGATTTCCGGGTTTCCATTACCAATGCTCCGGGCAAGGAGGCGTATCCGATCTGCAGCTTCACCTGGCTCCTGGTGCCAGGGCAGTGGAGTGACGCTTCCAAGAAAACGGCCATGGTGGGATTCCTGAACTGGATGCTGGATAACGGCGAAAACGAGGTGGCGGAATTGGATTACGCGCCCCTGCCGAAGGAAGTGGCTGACCGGGTTCGCAACACCATTAAGCAGATCCAGTAGGCGAGTGGCATTGAACTTCGCCGGCAGCTTCAGCAGAGGGGAGTGGCAGGCGAGGAGCGCAACAGCGGCTTAAACAAGCCCTGCATCGCGGCCGACGCCCAAACACGGCGCCGGCCGCGGCAAGCGCGAAGAGCAGCCCAGGTTAGCCCCGAAGTGCGCGGCGCGAACCTGAGGCACCGCTGCTGGATGGGTTGAGAGGAAGAAAACGCAAGATCCTTCGACTCCGCGCCCGCAACCCCTGCAGAACGCGGGTCGGAAGGAACGACGGGCGCGTCGCTCAGGATGACAGTCAGGGTCTCGTTAAGGGAGAGTAGCTCCCTGGTCTTTTAATCTCGCTGTAACAGAACGCTGGTAGCCTTCGTGTTTTCCGAGGTGACGTTTGCTCGCCCCAGGTAGCGCTCTGCCAGACAATTTGCCCAAAGACACATCCAAGGCAGCCGCTCTCAGCGAGGTAGGAGCGAAGCCGATCACGGTCAAAGCATCGCTTGCCAGCCGCCTCGGGGATAATGGTTTCAAGCTGATAACTCTGCTGTGCGCCCTCTCAGTGCTCGGCATCGTGGTGCTGATCGTCCTCGAGCTGGTAACCAAGTCGGAGCTCTCTCTCAAGCAGTTCGGATGGAGATTCTTCCTGGGCCAGAACTGGGACCCGGTGGCGGGAGATTTCGGCGCCCTGCCGTTTGTCTACGGCACGCTGGTGTCCTCATTCCTGGCGCTGCTTCTGTCAGTGCCGCTGTCGATTGGAGCGGCGATCTTCATCACCGAGCTGAGCCCGGTGTGGCTGAGGATGCCGTTATCGTTCCTGATGGAGTTGTTGGCCGCGGTTCCCAGCGTGATCTACGGGTTGTGGGCGATTTTCGTGCTCGCGCCGTTGCTGCGCCAGTACGTACAGCCGCCGCTGGGTAAATACCTGGGGTGGACAGGCTTGTTTGCGGGCCCACCCTTCGGCATTGGGATGCTGGCGGCGGGGGTAATTCTCGCCATCATGACGGTTCCCATCATTTCCTCGATTACGCGTGACGTGATGACAGCGATTCCGCAGACGCAGCGCGAGGGCGTGCTGGCGCTGGGCGCCACCCGCTGGGAGATGATCCGCATGGGCGTGCTGCGCAACGCCCGTGCCGGCATTATCGGGGGAGTCATTCTGGGGCTGGGACGCGCGCTGGGCGAGACCATGGCGGTCACCATGGTGATCGGCAACCGGCCGGAGATTTCAAAGTCGCTGTTTGCGCCCGGCTACACCATGGCCAGCGTGATCGCCAATGAGTTCACCGAGGCGACCGGGGATCTGTATCTGAGCGCAATTATTGAGGTCGGCCTGGCTCTTTTCATCGTGACTCTCATCGTCAATGCGCTAGCGCAGGGTCTGGTATGGATGACCACGCGCGGCACGCCTGCGAGGTCCCGTGGCCAGTAACGCCGTTCAACCAACGCAGCTGACGCCCATCAGTTGGTCACGCAAGTTTGCCAACCACTTTCTAACGTTTTTTGCTACCGCGTCTTCCATCGCGGTGGTGATTCCGCTGTTTGCCATTTTCGTGTACCTGGTGATCAAGGGAATCGGGTCGATCAATCTGGCTTTCCTGACGCAGATTCCCAAGCCGGTAGGAGAGACGGGCGGCGGCATGGCGAGCGCGATCGTCGGCTCGGCGATCATTCTGGCGATTGCCTCGGTGATCGGTATCCCGCTGGGGATCGGGGCGGGAATTTATCTCGCGGAATACGGTCACAACAAAGTTGGAAATGCGGTGCGCTTCACCGCGGACGTGCTGAACGGCATTCCGTCCATCGTGGTGGGAATTGCGATCTATGGACTGATTGTTGTTGTGCAGAAGCACTTCTCCGCGCTCGCGGGCGGAGTTGCGCTTGGCGTGATGATGATCCCCATGGTATCGCGGACCACGGAAGAAATGCTGTTGCTGGTACCGCGCATGATCCGTGAAGCTGCCTGGGGCCTGGGCGTAACGCAGTGGCGGGCGGCGCTGTCGGTTACGCTGCGCACGGCGTCGGCGGGCGTGATTACCGGTGTGATGCTGGCGTTTGCGCGCGCCGCAGGTGAAACTGCGCCGCTGCTGTTCACCGCGTTCGGAAATCAGTTTTGGAACTTCAACATCAACCAACCCACGGCAGCGTTGCCACTGCAGATTTTCGCTTATGCCATTTCGCCGTTTGACGAATGGCATCGGCTGGCCTGGGCTGGCGCCCTGATTCTGATCCTGCTGATTGTTGCCGCCGTGACCGCAGTCCGCATCGTTACCAGTCGCGGCATGATGAAGGGAGGGGCTTAACCCAAATGGGTACGGCGATAGAAGTTCGGAATCTCAAGGCGTATTACGGGAATAGCGAAGCTCTGCACGATGTCTCGATGGACATGGGAGCCAATCAGGTGACGGCGCTCATTGGCCCCTCAGGATGCGGCAAGTCCACCTTCGTGCGGACGCTTAATCGAATGCATGAGACTATCCCCGGGGCACACGTGGATGGGAGCGTGGTGATTGGCGGAGTGGACATCTACGGTGCCGGAACACCGGCTGTCGAAGTGCGGCGGCGGGTGGGGATGGTGTTCCAGAAGCCGAATCCCTTTCCCACCATGTCGATTTAAGATAACGTGGCAGCTGGTCTGAAGCTGAATGGTTACCGCAATCGTCACAAACTCGACGATATCGTAGAGAAGTCGCTGCGCGGCTCGGCCCTGTGGGATGAAGTGAAGGACGTGCTGAAGAAGAAATCTGGCGCCAGCCTTTCCGGAGGCCAGCAGCAGCGTCTATGCATTGCCCGTGCTTTGGCCGTGGAACCGGAGGTCCTGCTGATGGATGAGCCGTGTTCGGCGCTGGATCCGATCTCGACGGGCAAAATTGAAGAGCTGATCGATGAGTTGAAGCAGCGCTTCACCATCGTGATCGTCACCCATAATATGCAACAGGCGGCGCGTGTGGCGGGCTATACTGGGTTCTTTCTCCTGGGGAAGTTGATCGAGTTTGACAAGACGGAAAAGGTATTTACCAATCCGTCCGACAAGCGGACGGAAGACTACATCACTGGCAGGTTCGGATAATGCGCACCCGCTTTCATCAAGAACTCGACGAACTGAAAGACAAACTGCTGCGGATGGGCGGGCTGGCCGAACAGGCCGTCGACCGCGCGATTGAAGGGTATCGGCGCCGTGATGCTGCTCTCTGCAACAAAGTGTTGGAGGGGGAGCGCTCCATCAACCAGATGGAACGGGAAATCGACGAATTGGCGCTGGACCTGCTCGCCATGCAGCAGCCGATGGCGATTGACCTGCGCTTCATCGTGGCGGTGGTAAAGATCAATGCCGACCTGGAGCGGGTGGGCGATCAGGCGGTGAACATCGCCCAGCGGGTCATAGAATTGACCACCCTGCCCGAAGCGGACCTGGCAATCGATATTCCGCGTATTGCAGGAATCGGCTCCACCATGGTGCGGACCGCGCTGGAATCCTTTATTTATGCCCGCGCGGATGTTGCCGAGTCGGTCCTCAAGATGGATAACTCGATCGACCAGTTAAACGCAGAAGCCCACCGCCACATCATCAAGTTCATGCAAGAATCGCCCCAGTTGGTGCCGCAGGCCCTGAACACGCTGCTGATCTCCCGCAACCTGGAACGGGTGGGGGATCATGCCACCAACATCGCCGAAGACGTAATTTTCTGGGTACGGGGCGCCGATGTGCGCCACATGTTCGGCGACAAAGCGGTCACCCCTGGGGATTAGGCGCGGTTTCGCGTTTGTGGAAGAGCCCGGCTTTGGCCGGGCTTTTGCATTGGAGCGCAATGGCCGGGTTCATTTCTTTGGCCGAGAGTGAATGCATAGATGCTTCGCTTCGCTCGGCATGACCCCTACCGTTACTGCCGAAGGAAAACACCAGATCCTTCGACTCAGCGCCCGCGAGCCGCAGAGAACGCGGGTCGAAAACACGGTCGGGCGCTTCGCTCAGGATGACAGTCATTTCTGGCTGAGCCCAGGCGAGATCGCCTGTCCAACACAAAAACAGCTGGTCCTTCGACTCGGACGCGGATTGTTGTGCCGCGTCCTCGTTCAGGATGACAGATGGGAATGTGCCGATCAGCCGACCTGCCAGATGGTATCCAGCACCGTGCCATCGACCCATTTCACAACAGCCACGGCACGATCGAGCCGCCTGGGTTTTTGTGGCTTGCCGCCGCAGATGTTTTCGACCTCGCGCTGGATGTCTGCAAGTGGCCGGATGGGCAACTTCGATCCCTTGACTGCATCGCTCAGATCCTGCCGGCACGGATTGATGGCGATGCCGCGCTCGGTCACGATCACGTCGATGAGTTCGCCGGGGCCGGTGAGGGTGGTGACTTCGTCGACGATGACGGGGATGCGGTCGCGGAAAGAAGGAACGGCAAGGATAGTGCAGCCGGCGAAGAGGCAGTTTTGCCATCCTCCGATCCCGTGCAGCAGGCGGCCGTCCGAGTGGGTCACCACGTTGGCATTGAAGTTCAGGTCCACTTCAGTCGCTCCCAGCACCACGACGTCCACCATAGATGCGAAGTTTCCCTTGCCGTGAAAATTGTAGGAGGTAAAAGGAGAGGTGGCGACGTGGCGGGGATCGGTGGCGATGGAGCGAACTGCGTCGAGATCGAAAGTCTGGCCGTCGAGAATGTAATCGGTGAGGCCCTCCTGCAGCATCTCCACGAGGTAGCGGGACGATCCCCCGCGCACGAAGCGAGCTTTGAGTCCGGCTTCCTTCATCATGCGCCGCAGGTAATCGACAAAGGCGAGGGCGATGCCACCCGCGCCCGCCTGGAACGAGAAACCGTTGCGCATAATGCCGGCGTCGCGCAAGAACTGGGCGACGTACTCGGCGATCTTCAGGCGGTCAGGGCTGCGGGTGATCTGCGTGGTTCCGGAGACGATCTTTGCGGGATCTCCGATGGATGGAACTTCGACCACGTAATCGACGTTGTTGCCCTGGATCTGCCACGGCACGCAGGGAAACGGAACCAGGTTGTCAGTAACGACGATGACATGATCGGCGTAGGTGGAGTCGGCGAGGGCGAAACCGAGTGAGCCACAAGCGGACTTGCCGAGCGAGCCGGTGGCATTGCCGAAGGGATCAGCAGTGGGCGCAGCGATGATGGCGATGTCGATGTGAACTTCGCCGTCCTGGATGGCTTGCCAGCGGCCGCCATGCGAGCGGAGCACGCCCATGCCGCGCATCTTGCCCATCGAGCAGTAATCGCCCAGGGGACCATTCATGCTGCCTTCGATGTGGTGAACCGCCCCAGCTTCCATCAGGTCGATGACGGGCGCGTGCGTGGGAAAGGAGGCGCTGGGAAACCACATCAGGTCCTTCACACCCATGCGGGCGGCGGTCTGGAGTACAGGCAGGGCTACGGCATCGCCGTCACGCAGGTGGTGATGAGTCGAGATCACCATCCCGTCGCGCAGACCGCAGCGGCGGAGGGCAGACTCGAGATCAGGAAAACGCTTGTCGCCGTTCGTAGGATAGTCTTTGGCCGAACGGATGGGTGGGGCAGCCTTCGTGCCGCTGGGTTGATATTGGTTGAGGCCGAGAAACGGAGACTGAGATTTGTGATTGACCTCAAGGGGAACGAGACGTCCAGCAGCATTGCGCGCGAGTTCAATCCTGGCGGTAACCGGCATTAGCGAACCTCTGCTGCCGCGGGAATCAGGCCCATCTGCCTGGCGCGGGAGACGAGCTTCAGAGCCCGCTGGACCACAGGGGGATCGATCATCTTCGATCCCAGGCTGACTACTCCCAGGCCCTTGCTCCGGGCTTCTTCGAAAGCAGTGACGATGCGAAGAGCCTTCTCGATCTCAACGGGAGATGGGGCAAAAGCCTCGTGAATGACCGGAATCTGCAGTGGGTGAATACAGCCCATGCCTTCGAAGCCGAGAGCGCGGGAGCGCTCGCCCCAGCGGCGGAGACCTTCCATGTCGGCGACGTCGCTGAAGACGGAGTCGATGGCCTGGAGTCCGGCAGCTTTGGCGGCATTGACAAGACGCGTGCGGGCATAGAGTGACTCGGAGCCGTCGGTGGTTTTTGCTACGCCAAGATCGGCAGTGTAATCCTCGAGCCCGATGGTGAGAGCGACTACAGACGCGTGCGCGCTGGCGATGTCGAAGGCCTTCTCGATGCCGATAGCCGACTCCAGGATCGGCATCAACCAGATGGGACGATCGATGTGATGCCAGGACTTGATCTCATCGATCTTGCCTGCTACTTCCCTCACCTGATCGGCGTACTCGACCTTGGGAATGAGCACCAGATCGGGGCTCTCAGGAATTACTTCCAACAGATCATCCAGGCCGAGCGGCAGCTGGTTGATTCGGACCATGCGCTCGCAGGCGCCGAAATCGACAGCGCGCAGCGCATTGCGGACGAGGATGCGGGCGGCGTCTTTCTCGGCTGGATGCACCGAGTCTTCGAGGTCAAGGATGATGGCGTCGGGACCGTGCAAAGCCGCGTTGATGTAGTACCTGGGCTCGGAGCCGGGCAGGTACAGACGCGAGCGGCGCAGGCGGTCACGAGCGGAGGGCGCGGGAAGTGCGATGGCAGACGGAAGCGCACGTCTTCCCTGCCCGAGTCCGGCGCGTCGCACCGCCGCTTCGATGCGCGCGGAGATGACGTAGGGCAGCGCGCCCTCGTCTTCGATGATCAGGGCGGCGTGAGAAATCCCGAGTTGTTCCAACACCTCTTGCGCCTGGCGGCGGATGGAGTCGCCGTAGTAGGCGGCGACGCGGGATCGCAGATCGATCTCGAGCCCGCCGCTGGCGCGCGCTTCGAACTGGACGCGCAGATCGGAGCGGACGTCTTTGCCTGAGCGTCCGGCTTCCGTAATGGGTGATGGAGCAACTTGTTGTGTGCTCATGCTCGTCTCTATCTCGCAGCGGCGACGGTTTCGGGCAGTTTCACGGTTTCAAGCGCACGCAGGACGGCGTCGGTCATCTCGGTGGTGCTGGATGCGCCCCGGCTGATGGCTTTCGGGCCGCCGGAGATGCGCATCATATCGTAGGTTCGCACTTTGCCCTGCTTGACGACCTCGGCGATAGCAGCGCGCACCAAGTGAGCCTTTTCGATCTCGCCCACATGCTCGAGCATCATGGCGGCGGAGAGAATCATGGCGATGGGATTAACGATGGGCGGGTCCAGCTCCGCGTACTTCGGAGCTGAGCCGTGGGTGGGCTCAAAGACCGCGACTTCGCGGCCGATGTTACCCGAGGCGGCGAATCCCAATCCGCCGATCAATCCGGCAAAAGCGTCGGAAATGACATCGCCGAAGAGATTGCTGGCGACGACTACCCCGTAGTCTTCCGGATTCTTGGTGAGCCACATGGTTTGGGCGTCGATATTGGTGGACCACAGCGGAATTGAGGGGTAATCCCGGGCTACCTGCTTTGCGACTTCTTCCATCATGCCGCTGGTTTCGCGCAGCACATTGGGCTTCTCGCAGATGGTCACGCTCTTGTAGCCGAATTTCCTGGCGTAATCAAAAGCGGCGCGGCAGATGCGCTCCGCGGCAGGGCGCGTGATAATGCGCACCGAGATCGCGAGGTCCTCGTCTTTTACGTCGTGGAAAGGCTGAAATTTGGGATGGCTCTCGAGAGCCGCCCGTACCTGCGCGGGCGGATTGGTCCATTCCACGCCGGCGTAGAGGCCCTCGGTGTTCTGGCGGAAGACAACCACGTTGACGTGTGGTTCCTCGTAGCCACCGCCGGGCTTCTTGCGGATGAAGTTCAGAGGATTGCCGGGAAATCCGATGCAGGGGCGAATGCAGATATCGAGACCGAAGCGCTGGCGCATGGTCACGATGGGGCTGTAGTAGGTGAGGCCTTTGCCGCGCAGCTGAGGCTTGAGCTCGGCGTCGGCTTCGCGCTTGGGCTTGGAGGTGATGGCGCCGAACAAGCCTAGCTTGTGTTTCCCCAGCAGATCAATGGTGCGCTGGGGCAGGGCGTTGCCTTCGTTGATCCAGCAATCCCAGCCGATGTCGGCGTGAACGTAGTCGGCGTCGAAACCGATGGCGTGCAGCACACGAACCGCTTCGGGTAGAACCTGGTTGCCGATGCCATCGCCCGGCATGGTAACGACGGTGTATTTAGGCATGATGAGACTCCTGGAGATTTTCAATCCGCTTAGCAATCAACTGCTCGATTCCGCCCGCTGCTACCAGCGACTGCGGCACACTGCCCAGCGCGGGGAAATGGAATTTCGCGCCGCGATACAGGATCGTGCCGGTGGTGAAGTCTACTTCAATCTGATCGCCAGAGATGATCGTGCGCTCCTTGCGGGCGATGGCGGCAGCGAAATCCGACTTCAATTTTCTTACCAGCTCCGGCACCTCGATACAGAGGAAGCCGTTGTTGAAGGCGTTGCGGAGGTAGGTCTGCGAGAAGGAGCCGGCGATCACCAGAGGAATGCCTTTAGCTTTGAGGGCGGTGACAGCCTGCTCACGGCTCGATCCGGTGCCGAAGTTGAAGCCGGCGCTGACTACGTCACCCGCGTGGGTGAGCGAAGCGAACTGGGGATCGTAATTCTGCATGACGACCTGCGCCATCTGCTCCGCCGTGATGTCTTCACGGTAGGTGTAATCCTTGCCGTAGATGCCGTCGGTGTTGAGATTATCCTGGGGCAGAAAAACCAGGCGGGCTTTCACCTGCCGCGGAAAACCTTCGATGATATCGACGGATTCGGCTTCCAGCGGCGGCGCGACAAGTTCCGTGAAGGAGCGCGTCAAAGGACGAATGGCGGGAGCTTGCGCTTCAAAGCTTGGCGCGGTGATGTATCCGGCGATCGCAGAAGCCGCGACTACGGTGGGACTGGCGAGATAACACTGGGCATCGCGCGATCCCATGCGGCCCTTGAAATTGCGATTCGTCGCCGAAATTCCCACTTCGCCGGGCTTGAGCAGTCCGACTCCCAGTCCGATACAAGGGCCGCAGCCGGCGGGAAGCGCAATGGCTCCCGCATTGAGCAGCGATTGCCAAATGCCGCGGCGCTCGGCTTCCTGCTGCACCCAGCGGCTGGCCGCGCCGAGATAGAACTGCACGCCGGAGGCGACCTTGCGGCCGTCGAGCACGCGGGCGGCAGCTTCGAGATCTTCAAGCCGCGAATTGACGCAGGAGAGCAGGTAGGCTTTGTCAATTTTGATGTGGCGCTTTTCCGCCTCGGCCAGCGGTGACATCACCTGGACGCTGTCCGGGCCGGAGATGTGGGGC
>Ga0187776_10001459_pt1 | contig 11844 bp, 16 predicted proteins | sample 0216_BV02_MP12_2_FD_132426 | JGI IMG/M metagenome (GOLD analysis project Ga0187776, IMG submission 132426) | Tropical peat soil microbial communities from peatlands in Department of Meta, Colombia - 0216_BV02_MP12_20_MG | ecosystem: Environmental > Terrestrial > Soil > Wetlands > Peat | place...
ATTCCCGGAGTACCGGGAGCGGGTCGTGTTCGTCCAGCTGGCCGCGCCGAGCCGCAGCACGATCCCCCGGTATCAGGCGCTCGAGGCCGAGGTGGACACGGCGATCCAGGAGGTCAACAACGCTTACCAGACCAACCGCTGGAAGCCGATCCTGTACCTCAAGCGTCACCACGAGCATCGGGACATCTGGCCCTTCTACCGCCACGCCGACTTCTGCATGGTCACCTCGCTCCACGATGGCATGAACCTGGTGGCCAAGGAGTTCATCTCGGTACGCGACGACGAGGACGGGGCCCTCATCCTCAGTCAGTTCACCGGCGCCTCGTCCGAGCTTCGCGACGCCATCCTGGTGAACCCCTACGATCTGGACGGGATGGCCGAGGCCATCCGGGCCGCGGTGGCGATGCCGGGCGAGGAGCGGCGTGCCCGCATGGGGCGCATGCGCCAGGCGGTCCGCGAGCACAATATCTATCGCTGGGCGGGGCTGTTGCTGAGCGAGCTGGAGCGGATCCCGGATAGCACGGTCAGCGCCCCGGAGCCGGCGGCTTCGGAGAAGAAATGAAGAGGGGGAGGGACCGACGTCCCTCCCCCTCTTGTGCCTGCTGTGGGGAGTGCTCTTAGTCCTGATCCACCAGCATCTTGACGGTCACCCGGCGCTTCTTCTCGTCCGGGGTCTCCTTGGCGGTGATCGGGCCGAGCCCCACCGCCTGGACGCGGCTGAGCTGGACGCCCTTCTCCACCAGGAAGCGGCGCACCGCCTCGACCCGGCGCTGGCTGAGACCGTAGTTGTAGTCCACGGTGCCCTTCGGGTCGGTGTAGCCGCCCAGCTCCACGATCAGGGTCGGGTTGGCCTGCAGCTCCTTCACCACCCCCAGGAGGGCCGTCTGGGCCCCATCGGTCAACTCGGCCTTGTCGAAGCCGAAATAAACCTCCAGGGTATCGGCCGTCTTCTGGTTGTAGCGGTTGTTCCACAGACGGGTCACGCGGGTATCGACCCCCTCGGCCTTGGTCATGGCGGCGTCGGCGCGGCTCTTGGCATCGGCCACGGCCCCCTCCAGGCTCTTCACCTGGGTGGTCACACCCTTCACCTCGGTGCTGACGCCATCGACCTGGCCCTCGACCTTGGTGAAGCGCTGGTCGATGACCGCGTCACTCTTCGAGAACTGCTCGCGGACCCAGTCCTTCGTGGCGCAGCCCGACACCAGCAGCACTGCCGCCGGCAGCAGGACGCCGACCTTCGTCATCTGTCGCATGCACCCGCCTCCTTTGTGAGCGTTGTCCAACCAATCACGAATGCGAACCGCCTGGGAACAGCAACAAGCAAGCCAGGCCCGGGCCGCACGGGTCGGCAGGCAGCCCGTTACGTTTCGCAAAGTCTGGCCCCTACTTGGCGAGGGGCGTCGAGCGGGAGCTCGGTCGACGGGGGGCAGTGTCGAGCCCTTGTCGCCTCCAAATTACATGGTCCGTGTAACTGTTACACGACGGCGTCTACCCGCTCCCCAGCCGAACGGGGGTTAGTGCACGGGTGCGGGTATGTGAATGTAGAGCTCCTGCTTGCTCGGCTTGCTGCGGGCAGGAGGTCTGGGCGGCCGCATCTGGTACCGAACGGGCCGCTGGTGGTCGGCGTACTGGCGCTCCGTGTTGTAGACGGTGCTGAACTTCCAGAGCATGCGAATGTAGTTGGTCTGGCCCCGCAACCCGGCCCGCAGCGCCGGCAGCCCGTAGAGACGGATCGCACCCCAGCCCAGGTGCTTGCGGTTCAGCACCGCCTGGGTGTTCACCAATTCCTCGTAGAAGCGCTTGAGCGGCAGCTTCGTGGGCAGCACCGCGTGCTGGACGTCGAAGAGACGGTAGTCGCGGGACGTGAGCTGGCGTGACTCGGTGAGCCACAGCTCGGTGCCGGGGTACGGCGTGGCCACCGTGAGGTGCACCACCTCGGGCACGGTCAGGGCCCACTCGCGCACGGCCGCGAAGCGCGCCTCGTCCCAGCTCGGGTCGGCGATGATGTTGATCGCCACGGTGAGCCCGAGCGAGCGGGCGATCTCCATCGCGCGCAGGTTCTCGTTGAGTGTGATCCGCTTGCGGTGCGCCTTCAGGGCCGCCTCGTCGAGGGCCTCGATCCCGAGGAACATGTAGAAGAGCCCGAGGCGCTTCCAGTAGGCGAAGAGCTCCTGATTCTTGATCAGCACGTCGCAGCGCGTCTCCAGATAGTACTGCTTGCGGATGCGTCGGCGCTCGATCTCACGGCCGATTGCGAAGCCGTGCTCGGCCTGGATGAAGGCCACGTCGTCCACGATGAACACGTTGGGCTCGCGGATCCGCGCCAGGTCCTCGCCCGCCTTCTCCGGCGACCCCTTGCGATAGCTCCGACCGTAGAACGTCCAGGCGCTGCAGAACGAGCAGTCCCACGGGCAGCCGCGCGTGAACTCGACCGACGCGCACGGGTCGAGCACGCCGATGAAGTACTTGTGACGCTTCTGGCCCAGGTCGCGCGCGGGCAGGTGCCGATCGAGGTCGTCGAGCAGCGTCGGGCTCGGTCCCGCACCGGTCAGGGTGACCACCCCCGGCAGGGTGTCGAGCTTCGGATCCCGGATCGCCTCGAGGACGCGCGGGGCGATGACCTCGCCCTCGCCCCGCACGATGCAATCGATCGCGCCCTCGGCGTGCTCGAGGAACTCGGTGGCGACGAAGGAGGCGCTGTGGCCGCCGACGAAAATGAAGGCATCCGGCCGCTTGGCTCTGGTCTCCTTGGCGAGGTCGATCACCTCGGGGACATTGGCGAGGTAGTTCACCGAGAAGCCGATCGCCTGGGGGGCGAAGGTCTCGATCTCGCGCCAGTAGTCGACGTGCTGGAAGATCTGGAGGTCGAGGAGCCTCACATCGTGTCCCGCCGAGCGGATCGACGCGGCCACCCGCTCCAGGCCAAGGGGCTCGAGGCGCAGGTACAGCTCCGAATACATCAGCGGGCTCGGATGCACGAGCAGGACTCGCATGAAATCGCCTCCTCCCGGGCCGAATGATACGTGAGATTCGCGCGCCTGTCGTCCAAGTCCGCGTCAGACAGAAAAAATTACTCAAATGCATGTAACGCTTACACGACATGTGTCACGGAGCTGACGCTCGGTGGGCATAGGAGTTCGGGCCTGAAGATCGCTAACTTGCCGGAATGGCACGGCTTCCACCAGTCGGCGGAGGTCGATCATGGTGTGGCACTTCCGTTGCCTACGACTTCGATCCGGAGCGCAACCGACATGACGACGATCTGCAGCGGCGAGCTGGAGCCCGAGACCCGGGCCCGTCTCCTGCTCGTCGATCCCTACGGCGGCAGCCGCGAGGGGCTCGGGGCGGCGCTCCGGGGCGGCATCTTCAACGTGGAGACCGCCGGTGGGATCGCCGAGGCGGTCGCGAAGCTGCAGGAGGCCGACTTCGACCTCGCCATCATCGACCTGGACCTGCCCCCCGCTCACGGCCTCGCCGAGGACGGGTGGGATCTCGTGCGGATCGTGCGCGACGTCAGCCCGGGGGTCCCGTTCATCCTGATCGCCGCCGAGTGCGACCCGGACACGCAGGGAGAGGCCGCCCGCCAGGGCGCGGCCCACCTGCTCGAGAAGCCCATCAACCCGCGCGACCTGCGGACGATCGTCGTGCAGGCTCTGCGCCCGGAGACAGCCCCCGCATGAAACGCGCCTCGATCGGCCTCGGCATTCTCGTGACGTTCTTCCTGCTCGCGATGTTCCTGATGGCCGACGCCGAGGTGCAGCCGGCCGACGATTCGCCGGTCCTGACGTCCACCAGCGCCGCCCGCTAGAACGTCCACTCGCTCGCGCCCGTTCCGCGAGCCGTCCCACCACCCCTCGCAGTCCCCTGTTATGCAGCGCGCCTCACTCTGGGGTACCATTTCGTCCGTGATGGATGGAGCCCGTGAGGTGACCACGATGCTGCTCGCGTATCCCTGGCTGGTCCTGTTCGGAATGGGGTGGATCGTCGGAGCGATCTTCGTGGGTGCCGTCGGCGGCACCACGCGGGGCGTGCAGGGCTTCTTCGTGTGGCTGCTCGCAGCCCTAGTGTTCTCGCCACTGCTCGCGCTGCTCGGGCTCATCGCCGTCCTGCTTGGCGACCTGGTGCGCGAGATCGAGATCAAGGCCATCCACAGCTCCGAGGAGCTCCTGCCCCCGCTGCGCCGCTCGACGGGCCGCTTCGCACACCTGGCCGGGGATGACGAGTGAGGAGACGACATGACGACCATCGGGCTTCTGCATCCCGGGGACATGGGCAGCGTGGTGGGGGCCTGTGCGGTGGCCGCCGGCTCGCGGGTCCTCTGGGCCTCGGAGGGGCGCAGCAGAGATAGCCGCGAGCGGGCCACCGCCGCCGGCCTCCAGGATGTCGGTGGGCTGGGCGTGGTGCTGGCGGGCAGCGACGTCCTGATCTCGGTGTGTCCGCCGCACGCAGCGCTGGATCTGGCGCGGGCGGTGGCGGCGCTGCGGTTCTCCGGCCTCTTCGTCGATGCCAACGCCGTCTCCCCCGCGACGGCCCGCGAGATCGGTGCGACGGTGTAGCGGGGCGGCGCCACCTTCGTCGACGGCGGGCTCATCGGGCCTCCGCCCCGCAAGGCCGGATCCACCCGGCTCTACCTCTCGGGTCGGGAAGCCAAGCGTGCCGTCGGGCTCTTCGAAGGCAGCGCGCTCGAGGCGATCGCGGTGAGTGACGCCCCCGGCGCCGCCTCGGCGCTCAAGATGGTGTACGCGGCGTACACCAAGGGTGTCTCCGCTCTGCTCATGGGGATCCGCGCGCTGGCGGCCTCGGAGGGCGTGGACGATGCCCTGCTCGCCGAGTGGCACCGATCGCAGCCGGACCTGCCGAAGCGCTCGGAGGCGGCCGCCCGAGACAACGCGCGCAAGGCGTGGCGATTCGTGGGGGAGATGGAGGAGATCGCCGCGACCTTCGAAGGGGTCGGCCTGCCGGGCGGCTTCCACGAGGCGGCGGGGGAGATCTACCGGCGCCTGGTCGCCTTCAAGGACGTGGTCGACCCGCCCACGATGGCCGAGCTCGTCGGACCCCTGACGCGTCCTCGCACCTAGCGTCGGCGATCAGCGCGCCCGCCGGCGTGCTGGTGTCGGTGGCGGAGAAAGGCGATCACGGCCCAGAGGGCGATGGCGGCGATGAAGAGCGGCTCGGCCCGCCCGACGAATCGCTCGATCACCTGGCCGACCCCGAACCCGACCGCGTAGCCGATCCCGACCGCGCACGGAACGTAGATGGCCGCGCCGAGCGCGTTGGCGACCATGAAGGCGGGCGGCGCCATACCGGTAGCGCCCGCCACCGGCCCGGCCAGCGTACGCACGCCCGGCACGAAGCGTGCCGCGAACACCGCCCAGACCTTATAACGGGCCATGAGAGCCGAGACGCGATCGAGTCGTTCCCGCGTGACCCAGACATAGTGGCCGTAGCGCCCGAGCGCGTCCCGGCCGTACCGGCGCCCGATCCAGTAGCCAAGGTTGTCGCCCACGACCGTGCCGAGGATGCCGACCGCGATGACCGCGGGCAGGTGCATGTCGCCTCGGTGCGCCAGGAAACCGCCGAGCGCGAGAACGGTCTCCTCCGGCACCGGCAGACCGACGTTGCCGAGGATCACCACCGCGAAGATCGCGGGGTAGCGCCAATGCTGGAGCAGTGCGCTCAGATCGGGCATGGCTCGGCCGCGTCATAGTATCGTATCTGCGCGCCGTCGGGTCCGAGCCCCGCCGCTCCCGGCGGCTGCAGGAGGAGACGGATGGCTGACACGCTGATGATCGGTTGCTCCGCGTGCGGAGCCACCAATCGGGTCCCGAAGGACAGGATCGAGCAGGGCCTCGCGCCGCTCTGCGGGCGGTGCCGGAGCCCGCTGCCGGGCGGACGGCCGCTCCCGGTAACGGATGCGACCTTCGCCCGGGAGGTCGAGCGCTCGCCGGTCCCCGTGCTGGTCGACGCCTGGGCTCCGTGGTGCGGCCCGTGTCACATGATCGCCCCGGTCATCGACGAGCTGACCCTGGACCTGCTCGGTCGCGTGCGGGTCGTCAAGCTCAACGTCGACGAGAATCCGCGGACCGCGGCTCGCTTCGGGCTGCGCTCCATCCCGACCCTGCTGGTGGTCAGGGACGGTCGCGAGGTGGACCGACTCGTGGGCGTGCAGCCCAAGGACGAGATCCTGCGGCGGCTCGAGAAGGCCATCGCGTAGGCCGGCGCGAGGGTGCGGACGATGCATCGGCGAGCCTTCCCGGGCCGCGACGACAGCGTGGTAGACTCGGCGTCCGTAGGTCGCCCGCGCGCGTGACGCGAGCCGTTAGCTCAGTTGGTAGAGCACCTGACTTTTAATCAGGGGGTCGGTGGTTCGATCCCACCACGGCTCACCAGTCCGCGCCCCGGGATCCTCCTTCGCCGCGCCGTCCTCTCCTGCGTGAGCGCCGGCCTGATCGCGCTCGGCGGCGTGTCGGTCACGTCCGGCCAGGCACGGCCGGCGCTGCCGGTCATCGCCCGCGAGGGGCCAGACGGCTACTTCGTCCTGGTGGCCCACGTCAACGGCGCCCCGGTCCGGCTCGCGTTCGATACCGGCGCCGAGGTGTCGGTCCTGACTCGCGCCACCGCGAGTCGGCTGGGACTGCGGGTCACCGAGTGGCCGGCCGATCGGCAGGTCGTCCCGGGAAAGGTCGGCCTCGGGCGGACCGAGCCATTCGCCCTCACGCTCTGGGGCATGAGCCTCCGGACAAGCTTCGGCGTCTTGGATGTGCCGATCCCCTTCCGCCTCGACGGCCTGCTGGGCTGGCCGGCCGTCAGGAAGAACATCATTCGCTTCGATGGTCGCGACGTCGCCTTCCTGGAAGGCGTGCCGCCGGAGGCATCCACCTGGATGAGATTGCCCGTGCGGGCAGGCGCGGCCACGCTCGGAATCGAGATCCCCGGTCGTGCCGGCGGGACCGAGACGCTCGCGGTGGACACGGGCGGCCTCCTTGGCGTCAGCCTCAACGAGCGGGAGTGGCGGGAGTGGACGGCGGCTCATCCGAACCGGCCGAGGACGCTCGACGCCACCTTCATGCCGGGGGCAGGGCTTCGCGTGCAGGAGGTCACGTGGGCCGACGAGATCTCCATAGGACCGCTCACGATCAACGATGTGTCCCTGCGTGAGGCCAACATCGCGGAAACCGCGGTGGCGCCGGCCTACCGGGCCACGCTCGGGCTCATGGCCGTTCGGCGGCTGGATCTCATCGTGGACGGGTCGAGCGACGTCGCTTACATCCGGCCGCGGCGGGCCGGGCCCCCGACTCCACCGCAGCACAATCGTCTCGGCGCGGTGTTCGTGCCGGCCGATGTCGAGAAAGGTAGCGACCTGGTGGCCGTCGTCCTGCACGGGGGCCCGGCCTGGGAGGCCGGAATCCGAGACGGGGACGTGCTGCGGCGGGTCGGCGACCTCGATGTCACGACGTGGCGATCGGACCCGGCGGCCGTCCCCAATCGATTCTTCGAGCGCGCGGCCGGCACGACGCTCGAGCTGACCCTGCGGCGGGGTGACGAGGACTACCATGTCGCCGTCGTCCTTCGAGATCTGCTCGGCCCGGGGGTGGCACCACCCCCTTCGTAGCGATCCCCCGGCTCAGCGGCCGGCGTGCACCAGGACCACCGCGCCGGCTGCACCTCGACAGGGGTGTACCATCCTTCCGGATGGAGTCATCGTGGTAGCCCGGGTCCGAGCGGCATGGCTGGTCATCGGGGCGGTGGTGTCGCTCCTCGGATGCACGAGCTCGGCGCCGATCCCCCCCACATACACCCAGGCCGAGCTCAAGGCCGACTGCGAGCGACGCCGGGGCTGGTGGCAGCCGGACGACCTGATCGGGGGATACTGCGACTTTCGCGCGCCGTGAAGGCCCGGATGGTGACCCCCCACCTCTGGGCGGTCCTCCCGGCGCTGCTCCTGGCCGGTTGTGCGTCGGGGCAGGGCTGCCAGATCGGCCGGACTGGCGGCTGGCTCTCCAGCTGGGGGAGCGGGGGGTCCAGCGCCTTCACCCTGGGCCTTCATCGGACATGGCGGGAGTGTCCAGACCGGGCCTCAGCCCCCACGCGGTCCGGAGCGGATCCGCTCCCGTCCCTCCCCGCCGAGCCGATGCCAGACCAGCCGTCCCTGCCCTCCGCGACCACCGCCCCCCGCTGAGCCCGGGACCTCACAGGCGGCTCGCGCTCGAGCCGTTCACGTGCTAGGGTAGGGGGCCCTGCGGACCGGAAGGGGAAGGGCCGCTCGGCAGGGAACTCGATCATGTGCGTCTACTGCCGAGAGGATCCTTCCTGCGAGCACGAGCGTGACTCGTGCGCGGCCAGTCAAGGAGCCTTCTGCCCGGAGTGTCGTCACCGCACCGCGGTCGTGAAGACGTACACGCCGAAGCCGAGCTTTCCGATGATCCAACCCGGCCGCTCCCGCAAGCGCAAGCCACCGGTCAAGGCCCAGCAGCCGACGATGCCCGCGGTGGGGCGCACCCGCTCCGCTCGCAAGCGCCGCTCCCGACCCTAGGAACCCAGCCCCCGTGAACTTCATCCTGATCACGCTCGCGGTGATCGCCTTCATCGTGTGCTTGACGCTGATCGACTGGCTGGGGAAGCGGTACGAGCGCGTCCGAACGGCGCGCCAGTGGGATGAGCGGGAGCGTCTGCTCGACCGCCGGCCTTCGCCGCCGACGGCGCAGCAGATCCGCCATCGCCGCGCCCGGCGGAACTAGCGCGCGAGTTAGTCGGAGTCCTTCGTCAGCGCCGAGCGGACCGCGTTGCGCAGATCCTCGGGTGTGAACGGCTTGGAGATGACCGGAACCCGGGAGGCCGCCAGGAAGCCCGCGTAGTCCAGCGAGTGCGCCTGCCCGGTCACGTAGATGATCCGAGGCATCGCCGCGCCATGGCGGTCCAGCAGGGCGGCGTAGAGCGCGGCGCCGTCCATCCGGGGCATGCGTAGATCGCTCAGGATCAGATCGTAGCGCCGCTCCTCGCAGAGCTGCAGGGCCGCGGCGCCGTCGGCGGCCATCTCGATCTCGTAGCCATTCTCGGCGAGCACGTCGGCGATGAGCTCGCGCACGTCGGGCTCGTCCTCCACCACCAGAACGATCGCCCGCCCGGTCATCGTCTCTCCTCGTCGGTCCTGTGCGCGTCCACGGGGTCCCGGGGGGAGTCTAGCAAAGCCCCGGGAGCGTGCAAGGGCGGGGGCTAGCGCGCGGGGGGGCGGACCAGCAGCGGGTAGCGGCCGACGCGGTGGCCGGAGATGAGGAGTTCGACCACCCAGACGCCGGCGAGCGACAGGTCGCGCTTCTCGAGGCCGTCGACCTGCCAGGTCCAGAGCGCGCCTTCCTGCGATTGATCCATGGGCTGATCGCTCGTGCGCACGACCACGCCGTCCGGGTTGATCCAGCGGACCTGGATGTTCAGCAGGCCGCCCGTCTGCTGGATCCCGTAGAAGAACGTCACCGGGGTCGCGACGGTGGCTTCCTTGATGCCCGGAGGCATGTTGCGACGGAACGCGGTGAAGAGGAGCGTGCCGCGCTCGGGCGGCGCGTCGGTGAAGTAGGCGAACTTCACCAGGCTGGCCGCTTCGATGCCGGACAGGTTGCGCGCCGCCGGGCTGGGCCGGCGTGCCGGGCGCTGCGGATCGTCCCGTCGCGGGTACGTAGGCACGATCTTTCAGATGTGCAAGTCCAGGGCCACTCGTAACTCTAGACGAAAAAGGGGCCTTCTGCCCAGGTGTCCCGTTGCGACGACCCCGTGGCGCGGTGGCCCGGTGACGAAAGTTGCAGCCGCCGGCCAGCACATCGCCGGTGACACTGTCACCCGCCACCACGTCGGCTGCACGACGACCGGCGCCTCGGCGCGTGCGCGCGATCATACACGATCGCTCCTTTGCGCGGGCCATCGCGGTGGCAAGCGCCTTGCGTCCGGGGGCAGCGCTCTTCGAGGAGGACAGCATGAAGGCCCTTGCATGCATCGCGGGTGCGATCGTCTTGGCAATCATGTCGGCAGCGCCCGTTGCGGCGATCGACATCACGTTCGACGACGTGGTAAGCCTCGGCAATCCGATCGTGACGCTGCTCGACACGCATGGCTACCGCTTCACCGGCGCCTTCCGCACCATCGATGCTCCGGGCACCACGTTCGTCGGCAGCAGCTCTGCGCTCTATCTCGCCCAGCCGGCCGGTCTGCCGGCGATCACCCTCTCCCGCACCGACGGGAGCCCGTTCGCGCTGTACGAGCTCGAGGCGGCCGGGCTGCTTGTCGACCAGCCGAGCGGTGCGCCGAACGCCGACAAGGTGACCCTGCTCGGGGTCCAGGTCGGCGGTGCGACGCTCAGCGAGTCCTTCGCGCTCGCCGGGTCCGGCTTCACGCACGTCGCCGTGCCGGCCACCTGGACCAACCTCCAGGTGGCAACCCTGTCGGGTCTCACGGCGGCCGGCCTGTCGGGCGGGCTGGCGGTCGACGACGTCGGCGTCGGGACCGGACCCGACTCCTCGGTGGCCGAGCCCGGGACCCTCCTGTTGTTCACGATCACGGCGATCGGCGCCTCCACCGCGCTCCTGCGGGCGCGGCAGCGCGGCGCGCCGGCCCGCGGTCTCCGCTAGCCGGTCCCTCCGGCCACCTCGATCCGACCGGCTGCTCCGGGTACGGGGCACTTCTTGACCTGAAGTATCCAGACGGTTACTATGGGTTTGACCATGTCTTCGACAGCCCGCGTCAAGCGCTCGACGGCCGGGCCTGTGCGCGACCCCCAGCGCACGCGCGATCGGATCCTGGCCGCCGCCCTCGCCGAGTTCTCCGCCGAGGGCTTCGCCGGCGCGCGCGTGGCCCGGATCGCCCGACGCGCCCGCATCAACAAGCGGATGCTGTACCACTACTTCGGCAACAAGGAGGATCTCTTCCGAGAGATCTTCGACCGCAAGCTCCGGGAGCGGGCCGCGTGGATCACCGAGGCGCCTGCCGAGCTGGGCTCGAGCCTGGCCTACTGGTTCGAGATGGCGTGCGAGGACAGCGACTGGATCCGTCTGATCCAGTGGGAGGCGCTGGCTGTCGGGGACGGCAGCGTGATCCAGGACGAAGAGCGGCGGGCATCGCTGGCCCGGGCTCTCGACGATCTCCGTGCCCGCCAGCGTCGCGGGCTCGTGCCCGGCGACCTGGACGCGGGCCATCTGCTGCTGACGATCATGGGCGTCCTCGCATACCCGCTCGCGTTTCCCCAGGTGACTCGCATGGTGACGGGCCAGAGCCCCTCCGATCCCGTGTTCCGCAAGGAGCGCACCGAGTTCCTGCGCCGCTTCGCCGAAGTCCTCGTGACCCGGCGCCCGCGGCCGGTGGCGGTGCGGGCCTGATGCGCGCTCCGGGACGGGTGCGCGGACTGCTGGGCGGGGCAGTCCTGAGCATCGCCCTGCTCGCCGGATGCGACCGGGCCGAGCAGGCCACCGCCAAGAGCGCGCCGCCGGGCGTGCCGGTCACGGTGGCGGAGGTGACCGCGCGCGACGTGCCGGTGCAGATCCGGGCCATCGGCAACGTCCAGGCGCTGGCCACGGTGTCTGTGCTCTCGATGATCAACGGCGAGGTGACGAAGGTGCACTTCACCGAGGGACAGGAGGTGGCCGCGGGCGCCATGCTCTTCACCATCGACCCGCGCCAGCTCCAGGCCCAGCTGCTGCAGGCGCAGGCCACCCTGGCCCAGCACCAGGCGATGGTCAAGCAGGCCGAGGCGAACCTGGCCAAGGACACCGCCGAGCTCGAGAACGCCAAGGTCGAGGAGGAGCGCTACAAGAAGCTCGTCGACGGCGGGTTCGTGGCGCGCGAGCAGTACGACCAGATCCG
>Ga0187776_10001461_pt1 | contig 11841 bp, 10 predicted proteins | sample 0216_BV02_MP12_2_FD_132426 | JGI IMG/M metagenome (GOLD analysis project Ga0187776, IMG submission 132426) | Tropical peat soil microbial communities from peatlands in Department of Meta, Colombia - 0216_BV02_MP12_20_MG | ecosystem: Environmental > Terrestrial > Soil > Wetlands > Peat | place...
CAGCGCCCGGATGGTGGAGCCGGCGAACTCGATCGCGTGGCCCGTGCCGGCCGCGATGCCGATCCGGCCGATGATCGCCAGCGCCACGTCCTTGGCCGAGCAGCCGAACGGAAGCGCGCCCTCGACGTCCACCCGCATCGACTTCGATTTCTTGGTGACCAGGCACTGGGTCGCGAGCACGTGCTCGACTTCCGTGGTGCCGATGCCGAAGGCGAGGCAGGCGAACGCGCCGTGGGTGCTGGTGTGCGAATCGCCGCAGACCACCGTCATGCCCGGCAGCGTCGCGCCGTTTTCCGGACCGATCACGTGCACGATGCCCTGGCGCCGATCGCGGAAAGGGAAGTAAGCCTTCGCGGGGTATTGGCGCATGTTGCGGTCGAGCGCATCGACCTGGACGCGCGAGGTGGGATCCTCGATGCCGCGGTCCCAGGCCTTCGTCGGCGTGTTGTGATCCGCGGTGGCGATGACCGATTCCATGCGCCACGGCTTCCGGCCTGCGAGCTTCAGTCCCTCGAACGCCTGAGGGCTGGTCACCTCGTGCACCAGGTGGCGATCGATGTACAGGAGCGTCGTGCCGTCGCTCTCGCTGCGGACGACGTGGCTCGCCCACAGCTTGTCGTAAAGCGTCAATGCGGTCATTGCTGCAGCCGGTACTGCCGGGTATTCGAAGGGAAGCTTTTGAACTTAGCCGCAAACCGGGGAACGCGCAATAGGCGCTTCGGGTCCGAGTGCGGCACGGACCACCTCGTTGAGCGTGCGCTCGACGCCGCTGGCGAAAGGATCGACGGTCCGGACGCGCATCGCGCGCAGCCACGTGAACTGGCGCTTCGCGAGCTGGCGGGTGGCGGCGATGCCGCGGGCGCGCAACCCGGCCGCGTCGATTTCCCCTTCGAGGTAGGCCCAGGCCTGTCGATAGCCGATGCAGCGCATCGCGGGCAACCCGGGATGAAGGGCGTAGCGCCGGCGCAGCCCCCGCAGCTCATCGACCAGCCCTGCGGCGAGCATGGCGTCGAAGCGCTCGGCGATCGCGTGGTGCAGCCGCGCCCGGTCGGGCAGGAGCGCGACGGCGAGCGTCGAACCGAGCGCCGGGTTGGCGCGGCGGCGACCCTGCAGCGACGACAACGGCACGCCGGTCAGGTGCCACACTTCGAGCGCTCTCTGAATGCGCTGCGCGTCCGCGCGCTCGAGCCGGTTCGCCGTCTCCGGATCGACGCGTGCGAGCTCGGCGTGCAGCGCCGCCCAGCCTTCCCGGGCCGCCCGCGCGTCGAGGCGCGCGCGCAGCGCGGGATCGGCCCTCGGTAGTTCCGAAAGCCCCTCGGCGAGCGCCTTGAAGTACAGCAGGGTGCCGCCGCAGAGGATGGGAAGCCGGCCGCGGGCGCGGATGGCCGAGATCGCGTTCAGCGCGTCGCCCGCGAACCGCGCGGCCGAGTACGCCTCCGTGGGATCGATCACGTCGATCAGATGATGCGGCACGCGCTCGCGCGTGGCCCGATCGGGCTTCGCGCTGCCGATGTCGAGCCCGCGGTAGACCTGCGCCGAGTCGACGCTGACGATCTCGCCGCCAAAGTCTTCGGCGAGCGCCAGCGCGAGCGCGCTCTTGCCGGAGGCGGTGGGCCCCAGGAGCAGCACCGCCGGAGGCGCAGAGGCGCCCTGCATGGCTGGCCGAGCGCTCATCGGCCGCGCAGGAACAGCCGATCCAGGTCGGCGAGCGTGAGCTGGTACCAGGTGGGCCGGCCGTGATTGCACTGGCCGGAGCGCTCGGTGTGCTCCATTTCCCGCAGCAGCGCGTTCATCTCCGGCACGGTGAGGCTGCGCCGGGCGCGCACCGCCCCGTGGCAGGCCATCGTCGAGAGCAGCTCGTCGCGCTCGCCGGTGAGCACGCGGGTGGCGCCATATTCCCGCACGTCCGAGAGCACCGCGCGGGCGAGCGTCGCGGCGTCGGCGTCGCGCAGCAGCGCCGGGATTCCCCGCACCGCCAGCGTCAACGGTCCCAGCGGAGTGAGCGCGAAACCCAATGCAGCCAGCGTCTCGGCGTGCTCCTCGGCGGTCGCCACTTCGAGCGATTCCGCGGCGAAGGTAACCGGCACGAGCAGCGGCTGCATCGGCATGCTGTCATCGACCGCCTGCTTCAGCCGCTCGTAGAGGATGCGCTCGTGCGCCGCATGCATGTCGACCAGCACGAGGCCGTCGCGGTTCTGGGCGAGGATGTAGATGCCGTGCAGCTGCGCCAGCGCGAACCCAAGCGGATGCTCGTCGTCGTTGGGCAGGTCAGGTCCGCTCGCCGGCGGCGTGCGCTCGCCGAAGAGCCGCGCGTAGAAAGCCTCGGGCTCCCGGCTTGCGAGCCCGATCGCGCCCTGCGCGCGGAACGGGAGGTCCGGCATGAGCGGCGGTGTCAGCGCCGCCGCAACGCCGAGGCGCTCCGCCGCGGAAACCGCCGGCTGCTCCGCAGCCGTCGCGGCGAGCGCTTTCTCCACCGCGCGGCGCACGAACTGATGCACGGCGCCGCTCTCGCGGAAGCGTACCTCGATCTTGGTCGGATGCACGTTGACGTCGACCAGACGCGGCTCGACGTCGAGCCACAGCGCGTACGCGGGCTGCCGCTCGCCGTGCAGCACGTCCCGGTATGCCTCGCGCAGCGCGTGGGTGAGCACGCGATCGCGGACATAGCGGCCGTTGACGAACAGGTACTGCGCCTCCCGCGCCGGGCCCGAGGCCGTCGCGTAAGCCGGACGCACGGCCCAGCCCGCGAGCGCGATCTCCGCGCCGCGCGCGTCGACCGCGGCGGCGTGGGCGGCGAACGCGTCGCCGAGCAGCGCGTCGACCCGCGCGCGCCGTCCGCCGCCGAGCAGGCGATAGCGCACGCTTCCGTTGTGACTCAGCGTGAACGCCACGTCCGGATGGGAAAGCGCGACGCGGCGAAACGTTTCCTCGCAGTGGCCGTATTCCGTGGCCTCGGTGCGCAGGAACTTGCGCCGCGCCGGCGTGTTGAAATACAGCTCCTGCACCGTCACGGTCGTTCCCGCCGCGAGCGCAGCCGGCTGCGGCACGCCGAGCGCGCCCCCCTCGGCCTCGAGTCGCCAGGCATGCGCCTTGTCGCGCGAGCGCGACGTGATCGCGAGCCGCGACACCGCCGCGATGGAGGCGAGCGCCTCGCCGCGAAAGCCGAGCGTGGCGATCGCGGCGAGGTCCCCGACGCTGGCGATCTTGGAGGTCGCGTGCCGGGCCACGGCGAGCGCGAGCTCCTCACGATCGATCCCTGAGCCGTCGTCGGCCACACGGATCAGCCTCGTGCCACCGCCGGCGAGCTCGACGTCGATCGCCCGCGCGCCCGCATCGAGGCTGTTCTCGAGCAGCTCCTTGAGCGCCGCCGCCGGCCGATCGACGACCTCGCCGGCCGCGATCTGGTTGATGAGGTGATCGGGCAGCGCGCGGATGGTCACGACGCGAGCCCCTCGGCCCAGCGCGCGTAGAAGTCATCGGCGACGCGAGAGAGCGCCGCGAGCCGGGCGTCGAGATCGACGAACATGTCGGCCCGGCTCTGCACCTGACCGGCGGTGCGCTCGGGGAGCTCGGCCGCGCCGCTCCGGCACCAGGTCTCCACCATCGGCCGCGTCATCTCGATGTGGCATTGAAATCCCGCGTGCTTCCCGAAGAGGAACGCCTGATCGGGATTCCAGGCGTTGGTGAGCACGCGCGTCGCCCCCCGAGGCAAGTCGAAGATCTCGTAGTGCCAGTGGAAGGCGGTGAAGCCGTCGCGACTGCCGAACCAATCGTCGGCATCCAGCGCGCGCACCTCGCCCCAGCCGATCTCCGGCGTCGCGCTCCGCGTCACCTTCGCGCCCAGCGCCTTGGCGAGAAGCTGGCCGCCGAGGCAGTGGCCGAGCACGGGAATGTCGGACCGCATCGCGACCGAGAGCAGGTCCATGAGTGGGGCGTTCCACGGCAGGTGGTCGTTGGCGCTCATCGGCCCGCCCATCATGGCGATCCCCGAGAATACGCGCGGATCCGCGGGGACGCTTTCGCCTCGATCGATCGCGATCAGCCGTTGCGGCACGTCGTGCCGGGCGAGCCACGCGCCGAAGTGGCCCGGACCTTCGGTGGGGGAAAAGCGGAAGATGGCAACGGGCCGCATCTGTCGAGCGCCGATTTTACGCCGATCGGCACGCCGGCCCGCGATCGCGCCGTGATAGAGAACTCCGGGCGCCGCTCTAGTGCACGCGCTCCAGCCGCGCTAGGCGATTTCGATCACGCCCGCCGCCGCGAGCGCGTCGATCTCGGCTGCCGCGTAGCCGCATTCGGTCAACACTTCCCGCGTGTGCTCGCCGAGCCGCGGCGCGGGGCGATCGACGCGTGGCGGCGTGGCCGAGAAGTGCAACGGGCAGCCGATAGCACGCGTGGCGCCCGCCTCGCTGTGCGCGAGATCGATCACCATGCCGCGGGCGAGCGTCTGCGGATGCGCCAGCGCCTCGCTCAGGGTGTGCACAGCGCCGGCCGGCACTCCGGCGGCATCGAAGGCGGCGAGCCATTCGTCCTTGCCGCGCGCGGACAGCACGTCGTCCATCAGGGCGACCAGCGCCGAGAGGTTCTCCATGCGCGCCGAATTGGTCGCGAAGCGCGGATCGTCGCGCCATTCCGGATGCCCGAGCACCTCGGCGATGCGCTCCCAGTTCGCCTGGTTCGCGCCGCCGATGTTGATCCAGCCGTCGCGCGCGCGGAACGCCTGGTACGGCGCGGTCAGCACATGCGCCGAGCCGGTCGGACCGGGTGATCGTCCCGTCGCGAAGACTATCGCCGCCTGCCAGTAGGTCTGCTGCAGCGCCGCCTCCATGAGCGAGGTGTCGACGATCTGGCCTCGCCCCGTCTTGAGCTTGTGCACGTACGCGGCCAGGATGCCGCCGAAGGCGAGAAGACCGGCGTTGATGTCGGCGACCGGGTTCCCGGTCTTCACCGGCGGGCGTCCGGGCTCGCCGGTGATCGACATCAATCCGGCGAAGCCCTGCGCGATGAGATCGAAGCCGCCTTTGTCCCCGAGCGGTCCGTCGCGCCCATAGCCCGAGATCGCGCAGTAGATCAAGCTCGGGTTCGCCGCCGAGAGCTTGTCGTAACCGAGCCCGAACTTCTCCAGCGTGCCGCGCCGGTAGTTCTCCGTGAGCACGTCGGCGCCCTTCGCCAGCCGCAGGAGCACCTCGCGTCCCTGCGGTTGCTTGAGATCCAGCGCGATGCCCCGTTTGTTCCGATTGAGCATCAGGAACGGCGCCGACACGCCGTTCACGCGCGGCTCGCGATAGCCGCGGGCGTCGTCGCCGCCGGGGAGCTTTTCCACCTTGATGACGTCCGCGCCCAGATCGGCCAGCATCATGCCGCAGGTGGGGCCCGCCATGATCTGCGCCAGCTCCAGCACGCGCATGCCGGCGAGCGGCCCGGGGTGTGGCGTGGACGGCATTGATCTCGTCAGCGCCCGACGAACGTCGGCTTCGTCTTGGCGAGGAACGCGGCGTAGCCGATCCGGAAATCCTCGGTGTCGAAGCAGTCGAAGCACTCGTCGATTTCCGCCGCGGTGAGCTCGCGCGGATCGCCGAGCCGGCGCGCGAACTGCTTGTGCCAGCGAGCCACGAGCGGCGCGCCCTCGGCGATGCGCTCGGCGGTCGCGCGGGCCTCGCTTGCCACATCAGCGTCGGGCACGACGCGGCTGACCACGCCTTTCGAGAGCGCCTCGGCCGCGTCGAAGATGCGGCCCTCGAGCAGGATCTCGAGCGCGATGCCCGGGCCGACCAGCCGGACGAGCGGGGCCATCTCGGCGTAGGCCATGGTAAGCCCCAGGTTCTTGATCGGCGCGCCGAAGCGGCTCGACTCGCCGCAGATGCGCACGTCGGCGAGCGCCGCGATCTCCATGCCGCCGCCCACGCACACGCCGTGGATCTGCGCGACGATCGGGTGTCGGCACGCCTCGAGCGCGCGCAGCGTCGCATGCATCACCTCGCCGTAGGCAATCGCCTGCGCCTTGTTCGCGCGCTCGGTCGAGAACTCGCCGATGTCGTTGCCGGGCGAGAACGCCTTCGCGCCCGCTCCGCGCAGGATCAGGCAGCGCAAGCTCTCGTCGGTCGATAGCTCGGCGACCGCCTCGCCGAGATCGCGCCACATGGCCTTCGTCAGCGCGTTGAGCTTCTCGGGCCGGTTGAGAACGATGGTGGCGATCGGTCCGTCGCGAGCGACGTCGACGAGTTCGGGCATGCGGCAGCTCCTAGCGGTAGAACAGTTCGACCAGTCCCATGCCGGTCACGGGCACGTAAGTTACCAGCAGGAGCACCGCGACGAGGACGGCGATGAACCAGACATTGACGCGCGTGACGTTCCAGATCGACTCCCTGGCGATCGCGCTGGCGACCATCAGCACGCTCGCCACCGGAGGTGTCTGCTGGCCGATGCCGAGGTTGACCGTGACGATCAGGCCGAAGTGGACCGGATCAATCCCGGCCGCGTTCACCAAGGGCATGACCACCGGCACGACCAGGATGATCGCCGCCGCCGAATGGAGGAACATGCCGAGCAGAAGGAACAGCAGATTGAGCAGCGCGAGCACCGCCCATTTGTTGGTGGTGAGCTCCGAGACGGCTTGCGCGAGCTTCTGCGGCGCCTGGACTTCGGTCAGATAGGTGCCGAGCAGCGCGCTGGTCGCCACGAGCAGCATCACGACCGCGGTCTGCACGGAGCCGTCGATCACCGCCTGCCTGAGCTGGGCGACGTCGAGCTCGCGGTAGATGAAGAACCCGACGGTGACCGCCGCGACGACCGCGAGGGCCGCGCCTTCGGTCGCGGTAACCACGCCGCCGAAAATGCCGCCGAGGATGATGATGGGGAGCAGAAACGCCCACAGCGCCTCGCGCGCCGTGCGGCGCACGCGCGCGAACGAAAACGCCTGCTCGCGCGGGAGGTTGTAGCGCCGCGCGAACCAGTATGCCATGCCCATCAGCCCGAAGCCGCCGATCACGCCCGGAACGATGCCGGCTACGAAAAGCTGCACCACCGAGGTGCCCGCCATGACCGCGTACAGAATCATCGGGATCGAAGGCGGGATGATGACCGCCAGCGTGGCGGCCGAAGACATCACCGCCGCGGCCAGCGGCGCCGGATAGCCCTTCGCCTTCATTCCCGGGATCAGGATCGAGCCCAGCGCGGCGATGTCGGCGACCGCGGAGCCGGAGATCTCGGCGAAGAACAGCGACGCGCCGATCGAGACGTGGGCGAGCCCGCCGCGCGCCCAGCCGAAGATCGCGGAGGCGAAGGCGATCAGCCGGCGCGAGATGCCGGAGGCGTTCATGATCGCCCCGGCGAGGATGAACAGCGGGATCGCCAGCAGGGGGAAGCTGGTCGCGCCGTTGTACGTAACGATGGGCAGGTTGGGCAGCACCGCGGCGCCATGGCTGGCCAGCATCGCGATGACGGCGACAATACCGAGCGAGACCGCGATCGGCACGTTCAGCGCGACGAGCGCCAGCACCGCTCCGAAGAGCGACAGCATGAGACCCACGGCGCTACCCCACCTTGATGGCGCTCACTGTGCGCTCTCGGCCAGCGAAGCGCCTTGCGTGACGGGCGGCTCCGTGGCCACGACCAGCTCCGCGAGGTGCGTCAGCTCGGCCACCACGATCAACGCGGCGCTGATCGGGATCACCGACTGCACGAAGCTCATGGGCACCCAAGGCAGGCTGATCAGCGAGTCGGTGGCGAGCACCGGCATGATCGAGGCGCCGACCCAGGCGAGCAGCGCGAAGAACGCGATCACCAGCACTTGGGCCACGATGCCGACGGCGCGCCGCGCCCGCCAGGGCATCGCCGCCACCAGCTCCGGGCAGCCGATGTGCGCGCGCCTCACCGAGGCCAGCGCCGCACCGAAGAAGGTGAGCCAGGCGAGCAGGTGCGAGGCTACCTCGTCGTACCAGGACAGCGAGTGACCGCTGAACCGGAAAACGATGCCCAGCGTGACTTCGAGGGCTAGGATCGTCATCAGCGCGCCCACGACCCATTCGAGCAGGCGGCCATAGACGGCCCGGAAATGCGCCATCGCGCGAGACGCCGTGCGGCTATTTGCCGAGCGCCACGGCGCGCTCGATGAGCTCCTTCGCCCCGGCCACTTCCTTGCCGAATTCGTCGTAGATCGGCTTGCTCGCGGCGATGAAGGCGTTCTTGTCGACCTCGTTCACCTGCATGCCCGCGGCCTTGAGCTTGCCGAGCAGCTCCTCGTCATCCTTGGCAGCGACCTCATAGACGTAGGCCTGCGTCTCCTTCGCCGTGTCCTCGAGGACCTTGCGCACGTCCGCTGGGAGGGTGTTCCAGTGATTCGTGCCGACGGTGAGGTACGCCGGGGTGTAGACGTGCCCGGACATGGACAGGTACTTCTGGACCTCCTGGAACTTCGCCGAGTAGATCTGGGTGAGCGGATTCTCCTCGGCGTCCATCACGCCCGTCTGCAGCGCGGTAAAGACCTCGGAGAACTTCATCGGGCTGGGATTGGCGCCGTAGGCCTGGAACATCTTCACCCGCCATTTGCCGCCAGGGACTCGCAGCTTCATGCCCGCCAGGTCGGCGGGGGCCTTGATCGGATGCTTGCTGTTGGTGATCTGGCGGAAGCCGTTCTCCCACACGGCGATCACTCTAAGGCCCTTCTTCTCCACCTCCGGCTCGAGCTTGGACCAGAACAGCTCCTTCTCGATGCGCTGCATGTGGGCGCGATCCTTTACGAGATACGGCATCTCGAACACGCCGAAGAGGTCCACCTGCGAGCTCATGACCGTCGAGGGCAGCGCCATGTCGATCGTGCCGAGCTTCAACTTCTGGATCATCTCCTCGTCGCTGCCGAGCTGGCTCGAGCCGTAGGTGACGACCTTGGCTTTGCCGGCGAGCTTGGCGTTGGCGCGCTTGGCGAACTCGTCGGCGCTCTTCTGGAACAGCGATCCCGGCTCGCCGACGTGGCCGAGCTTGATCTCGAGCTGGGCGAGGGCAGGCCCGGCGACAAGCGCCAGCGTGAGCGCAATCGCAGATGACAACGAAACGATCCTCCAGCGCCGGCCGACCCATCGGCTGATCTTCATCTCTGATTCCTCCGGAAATTTTGCGTTCTTGGTGACTGCCTTCGTTGCGGCAAAAACCTCACGCCGCGCGGGCGAGCCCGGTCGCCGCGGAATGCGCGAGATAATCCATCGCCGCCTGAGCACCGCCCTTGTGGTACGGCACCCCGGTCAGCTCGAGCCCCATCTCCACTCCGGCGAGCGTGCCGCAGAGCATGAGATCGTTGAAGAACCCGAGGTGCCCGATGCGGAAAATCTTGCTTGCGAGCTTGCCCAGGCCCTGTCCCAAAGACATGTCGAAGCGCTCGAGCACGACCTTGCGGAAGGCGTCCGCACTGTGCCCGGAAGGCATTACGACCGCGGTGAGCGAGGTACTGTATTCGGCCGGATCCGCGCACAGGATCTCGAGGTTCCACGCGCGCACCGCGCGCCGCGTCGCCTCTGCCAGACGACCGTGCCGCGCGAAGACCCGCTCCAGCCCTTCGGCGAAGAGCATCTCCAACGCCTCGTGCAGGCCGTAGAGCAGGTTGGTCGCCGGCGTGTAGGGAAAGTACCCCGAGGCGTTGATCGCCAGCATCTCGCCCCAGTCCCAGTAGGAGCGCGGCAGCCTGGCGGTCTTCGAGGCCGCCAGCGCCTTGGCGCCGACCGCGTTGAACCCGAGCCCGGGCGGCAGCATCAGGCCCTTCTGCGAGCCGCCGACGGTGACGTCGACGCGCCACTCGTCGTGGCGATAGTCGATCGAGGCCAGCGACGAGATCGTGTCGACCATGAACAGCGCCGGGTGCTGCGCCCGATCGATCGCGTCGCGCACGTCCGCCACCCGGCTGGTGACGCCGGTCGACGTCTCGTTGTGGACGATGCATACCGCCTTTAGCGCGTGCTGCCGATCGGCGACGAGCGCTTCCTCGATCGCCGCCGGAGACACGCCGTGGCGCCAATCGCCGGGCAGCAGCGTCACGCTCAATCCCAGCCGCTCGGCGAGCCGCTTCCACAGCGTCGCGAAGTGGCCGGTCTCGGCCATCAGCACACGGTCGCCCGGCGAGAGGGTGTTGACCAGCGCCGCCTCCCAAGCCCCGGTCCCGGACGAGGGATAGATCACCACGTCGCCCTCGGTCCGGAACACCTTCTTCATGCCCGACAGCACGGCCTTCGTCAGTGCCGCGAATTCCGGACCGCGATGATCGATGGTGGGCTGATCGATCGCGCGCAGCACGCGGTCCGGGACGTTGGTCGGCCCGGGAATCTGCAGGAAGTGGCGGCCGGAAGGGTGGCTGTCGAGGGCGATCATGCTCGGGACCCGCGCGCCGGGGACAACGGCGCCGCAAAGGGCGATCGTACCCAGCTTTGTCGGCGCCTCGCAAGCGCCGGGCGGGCGCGGTCGGCGGCGTATGATTCGCGCCATGCGGAGCGGTGTCGCGAGGCGCACGCCCAAGCGCGAGGACCTCGGCCTCGGGCGCGACGAATTCGCGACCTTGCGCCGGCTCTCGACGCCGCAGAAGATCCAGGCGTTCCTGAACGCCATCCCGATCAATCACGAGCTCGGCGGGGAGACGATCCTTTCGGTGCGCGAGGTGCTGCGCCAGCGGCGCGCGCATTGCATCGAGGGGGCGCTGCTGGCTGCCTGCGCGCTGTGGATCCAGGGCGAGCCGCCGCTGGTCATGCACCTGGACTGCGACCCGTGCGACTACCCGCACGTGGTCGCGCTCTTCCGCCGGCAGCGCTCGTGGGGCGCGCTGTCCAAGACCAACGGCGCATGCCTGCGCTATCGCGATCCGGTGTACCGGACGTTGCGCGAGCTCGCGATGTCGTACTTCCACGAGTACTTCGACAAGCGCGGGCGCAAGACGCTGCGCAGCTACTCGGTCGCCTTCGATCTGCGGCGGCTCGACACTGCGCTGTGGGTCACGCAGGAAGGGGCTTGCCTCGAGACCCACGACCGGCTCGAGGGATTGCGCCACTACCGGCTCGTCTCCGCGCGGCAGGAGCGTCTGCTCGCCAAGCGCGATCCGTTCGAGCGCAAGGCGGCATCGATCGTCGAATATCCGCGGCCGCCGAAACGGTTGCCGCTCGGCTCCTGAGACTCCGCGCTGCTACGCCGCGGGCTTGGCGAGATTGACCACCGTCGTCGCGCCCGCCTCGCCCTTGCGCGCGCCGAAGCGCTGCACGATCGAGGCTGCGATGCCCTTGGCGTCGAGACCGACGTGGGCGAGGAGCACCGCCGGATCGCCGTGGTCGACGAATGCGTCGGGCAGCCCGAGATGGAGGATCGGAACGGCGAAGCCCGCCGCGGCGAGCGCCTCGGCGACCGCGCTTCCGGCGCCGCCCGCGACCACGTTCTCCTCGACCGTGACGAGCGCCTCGTGCGTGCGCGCAAGATACTCCGCGAGCTCGACGTCGAGCGGCTTGACGAAGCGCATGTTGGCCACGGTCGCGTCGAGCTCCTCGGCCGCCGCCAGCGCCGCATGCAGTACGCTGCCGAAGGCGAGGATGGCGATGCGGTGGCGCTTGGAATCGCGGCGGATCTCGCCCTTGCCAACCGGCAGGGCCTTGAGCTCGCGCTCGACCGCGACGCCGGGTCCTGCTCCGCGCGGATAGCGAACGGCCGCGGGCGTATCGAGCATGAACGCCGTCGTCAGCATCTGCCGGCACTCGTTTTCGTCGGCCGGCGCCATGACCGTCGTGTTGGGCAGGCAGCGCAGGTAGGTGAGATCGAAGCTTCCGGCGTGCGTCGGGCCATCGGCGCCGACGATGCCGGCGCGGTCGATGGCGAACATCA
>Ga0187776_10001462_pt1 | contig 11838 bp, 12 predicted proteins | sample 0216_BV02_MP12_2_FD_132426 | JGI IMG/M metagenome (GOLD analysis project Ga0187776, IMG submission 132426) | Tropical peat soil microbial communities from peatlands in Department of Meta, Colombia - 0216_BV02_MP12_20_MG | ecosystem: Environmental > Terrestrial > Soil > Wetlands > Peat | place...
AACGTTTGGCACGTCCCGTGTGCCAAACGCCCTCGGGACGCGCGGCGTGTAGTTTTGCCGCGACCGTCCTGCGGCTGAGAGGCGCCACCGTGACTCTACGCCGGGGTCCCCTACCCCGGCTATCGCGGGCTCTTCGCCAGCGCTCCGCTTTCCCTGGCTCATCGATGGACACATAAAAAAATAAAATGACCGCAGATATGCCTGCACATACGGTCAAACACATTCGGGTTGCTGTAAATTCTACGATCGGTTTTCGATTATTTATGGCCATCGTGAACCCTGTCCTTGATCTTACGCGCGGGAACACCAACGTAAATTGACCACGGATCAAGGTTCTTCGTGGCTATCGCACCAAGCCCAAGCACAGCTCCTTCCCCAATGTGCACGCCCAATTGCACAGTCGCTCGGGCACAAACCCACGCATATGCGTCGACATGAATTGGTCCCGCGACTAAGGGAAATGTCGAATCATCTTGGTCGTGAGTCGCACCACATAAATAAGCTTGCTGTGAGATGGTACTATGAGACCCCAATGAAACTCGTTCTGGATTATATATTATGGCTTCATCCGCAACAGCCACAACATCTCCACACGTCAAGTTCCATGGAGCCCATATTCTGGCGCGGGGATAAATACGGCAATCTTTCCCTAAGGTTGCACCAAAACAACGAAGAAGAAACGTTCGCCAGCCATGGAAAGGGCGTGGGGAAGGATAGAACAATATTGCGTATACCACCCCCCATATCAGGCGCCTCAATCTCTGTTTTAGCGGAAACGCCGGTTTGAGATACGGATCGTGAATTCTATCCCCACGTGTCAGCACACGATTCTCCCGTTTCTGTTAGCTCAAAACATCGACAACTATTTGAAGTGGACCCCGTTCCTTGGACAGCAAATGCGGTTTCTTAGGTGGTTCATCCGCGTGTTGGGTCATCAGGCCGCCTCGGCGAACGTCGTGGCGGTGTAGACCTGCCACGGTGTCTGCCTGTCGAGGGACTGATGGCCGCGTTCATGATTGTAGAACGTAAAATATTTTGCAAGGCTGCCTCGGTCCTCCTCGACGGACTCGTAGGCCTTGAGATACGCCTCCTCGTATTTGACGGAGCGCCACTGGCGTTCGACGAAGACGTTGTCACGCCAGCGGCCTTTGCCGTCCATGCTGATGCAGATCTTGTTTTGTTCGAGCACACCGAGGAACGCCTCGGCGGTGAACTGCGCGCCCTGATCGATGTTGAAGATATCCGGTTTCCCATGCCGGGCCATAGCCTCCTCCAGCGCCTCGACACGGAAGTCGGCCTCTAGCGTGTTGGACAGGCGCCAGCTGAGCACCGCTCGGCTCGCCCAGTCGAGGATCGCCACGAGGTAGAGAAATCCCCGGGCCATCGGCATATACGTGATATCCGCGGTCCAGACCTGGTTGCGGTTGTTGACGGCGAGGTTGCGCAGCAGATAGGGAAACACCCGGTGCGAGGGACTCGGCACGCTCGTGCGTTTACGCGGGTAGAGCGCTTCCAGCCCCCTGAGCCGCATCAGGCGTTGTACGCGCTTGCGGTTGATCGGGTGCCCGCGCTTGGCCAGCTCGTCGCGCAGCCGGCGCGAGCCCATGAACGGGTACTGGAGATGCAGTTCATCCACGCGTCGCATCAACGTGAGGTCCGCCTCCGACACCGCGAGTCGTCGCTCGTGATAAACGCTCGAACGGGCGAGCGCGAGCAGTTCGCATTGGCGCCTCACCGGTAAGGCCGGTTGTCCGCGCTCGACCCGGGCCATCCGCTCGGCGCAAGTCATTTGCCGAACGCCCGAACTAAAAAATCCCGCTCCATCGTGAGGCTGCCGATTTTCGCGAGGAGCGCCTCACGGTCCCTCGCGGCATCCGCCGAGGCCGCCTGCTGGTCGGCAAAGACGGTAGTGGCCTGCTCGATCAGTTGGCGACGCCACTGCGCGACCTGGTTGGGATGCACCTGATGGTGGGCGGCGATTTCCTGGATCGTCCGGTGGCCCTGCAGGGCCTCGACAGCCACTTTGGCTTTGAAGGCCGGGGAATGATTACGACGGGTTTTGCTCATGGTTCCGCTCCTGGTTTCGGGTTACTGTAAGGGCGGATGTCCACCTAAGCTAATGTCCAAGAATTGGGGGTCCATTTCTCTTTTCATAATTACAGTCGAGCATAAGAATTCTACTAAACGATGTATCGCAATTTCGTCGCAGCATTTTATTATTTTGTCGTTAGCGCTTTTCACTTAAACTGATTTCAGCATCAACTCAAGCTGATTAGCGAATTCTTCCAGAATCACCTGACGGCCGAGTTGTTTCTCCATGTAGCGACGGCCATTTCGCGCCATGTTGTCACATTCCCCCGGAAGCCGGTATAGACGCATGATGGCATCCGCCATTTGCCGGGGATCTCCGGGCTCCACCAACAGTCCGCTCTCCGACTCTAATACAATCTGTCCCAATTCACTATTCGCTGGCACGGTCACAATAAGGGGTCTTCCGCTTGCCATAATATTGCCAAGCTTCGACGGCAAGACTATATCGTTTACCCCCTTTTTTTGAGGTATCACGGACACGTCTGCCGTAGCTAACAACTCCCCCAGTCTTTCATAAGGTTGCACCGGGAGAAAAACCAGATTTGTCAACTCCAGCTTCGCTGCTTTGCGTTGCAATTCCTGCTTTTCACCGCCATCGCCGACGATCAACAATACGATCGCACGGATGTCGCGAAGCAAATTTGCCGCATCAAGCAAAACATCCAGTCCCTGCTTGACACCCATGTTCCCGGAATACAGCACGACATATTTATCATCCAGCCCGAGATCATGCTTGTAAGAAGTCTTCTTCTCCGATGGAACAATGTGATTGTCGTTCGCCCAGTTTCTGAACATAAAAATCTTTCCTGGTTCAACGCCTTTGTCGACGATTTTTTTCATCATCCCCCGGCTGATCGTCGATATCCTATCTACCGATCTGTAGGTCAGGCGCTCGACAAAGTAGAGAAAATCTGTCAGCCGTCCTTTTTTCAACATGCCGAGATCCACCGCCGCGTCCGGCTGCAGGTCCTGGACGTGAAATAGTGTCTTGCTTCGCTTCAATCTCGCGATCAGCGCAATCGCGATTCCAAGAAATAACGGCGGAGAAACGATGATGGTGCAATCAGCCTTGGGGCCCAATAAATAATTAATTGACGCCGAGATCACGAAACTCAGCTCATGAACAATACGCCTGACGGCTGTGGGGCGAGCGGGAACGTATAGATAACTGCGACGCACCGCCACGGAATGAATGTGGTCTTTCTGATACCAGCGTTTACGGTCACGTGGGCGCTTCGACCACGATGGGTAATAAGGAAATCCGGTATACACCGTGACTAACGACCCCCGCTCTGATAAATATTCAGCCATCCCCGTAGTGTAAACAGCTATGCCTGTGAGCTCGGGCATATAATTAATCCCGACGATTGCAACTTTCATGAACCCGCTCTTTCCATTTCCTCAAGAAAACGTATTCACCGCTAAGACAAACATGCCAATATCGATATTTGAGTATTTGCCGATACTTTTTCATATTGGTGGCGATGGATCGGTAAATATCTGCGCCACGTTTACAACCTCGCCGCTAACGCGTCGGTTCATAATCGTAACGCAGCGCACCGCGCACACTTTTATTCAGCCCGAAGAATAAAGATACCCCTCACGTAACAGATATAGAAATATCTCCTGCGCTGCCTGCATTGGCGAGAGATCGGTAGTGTCGATCCGGATTTCCGGATGCTCCGGTGACTCGTATGGATCGCTAATACCGGTAAATTCCGGTATCAAGCCTTTTCGCGCCTTGGCGTAAAGCCCCTTACGATCTCGGCTTTCGCAAATTTCCAGTGGAGTGGCAACATGAATTTCGATAAATGCACCGTGTTGTTCGATGAGGTCACGCACGGCGCGACGCGTGGCAGCATAGGGCGCGATTGGTGCGCAAATGGCCGCCCCGCCATTCTTTGTGATTTCACTTGCGACGAAGCCAATGCGTTTTATATTAAGGTCGCGATGTTCCTTCGAAAATCCCAGCTCGCTGGAAAGATTTTGGCGCACAATATCGCCATCCAGAAGCGTCACCGGTCTGTCGCCTCTCTCGATGAATTTGGCGTAAATAATTTTTGCTATGGTGGATTTGCCGGCACCCGAGAGTCCAGTGAAAAACAGTGTAATGCCCTGGCGATTACGCGCCGGATACGCCTTTCGCAGTTCGACCAGGACATCGGGAAAGGTAAACCAATCAGGAATTTCCTGATTCCGCGCCAGGCGGTGATAGAGGTCCTTTTCGGTAAATTCGACACTCTTCATACCTTCGCGCTGAATCTGTTCGTCAGGCAGAAACTGGTCGCATACTGGCACGTAATGCACTTCCTTGACGGGAACCATCGAGATCGCCAATTCATTCCGATGTCGGGCCACCAATTCCTGTGCGGCATACGTGGGATAATAGCGCGGTCCCCCAGCCCGAACATCCGGGGGAGCGGCGTGTTCTGGCCCGATAATAATATGGGAACAGCCGTAGTTCTGGCGGATGATAGCATTCCATAGGGCTTCCCGAGGGCCAGCCATGCGCACCGCTATCGGCAAGAGGGAGAGCATCGCCAGGTCAGGTGGATAGTAACGTCTTATCGCCTGATAACAATGTACGCGGGCGTAATAGTGCAGATCGCCCGGTTTGGTCATGCCAACGGCCGGGTGCAGCAAGATGTTTGCCTCCGTCTCCTTCGCAGCACTTAATGTAATGTCACGATGAATCCGGTGCATGGGTTTGCTTGTATTAAACGCCACGATTCGATGCCATCCTAACTTGGCAAAGAGTAAACGCAGTTCTTCAGGCGTATGCCGGAATGTCTCGAAATCGTAATGTACCGGTAGTTGGATGCCTTCGACGGTTCCTCCTACGTAGGTATCCTGCACCTGCTCGAACAGATAGCGCACACCCGCATGCGTCTTGGACGTCGTTCCATATATCATGTCTGCTTCGCGGCTTTTGTCAGCACGCCACATATCATCAACAGTCATAACCGCGAGCATGAAACCTTCGCTATCTCGCAGTGCCAGTTTGTTTTTACCTTTCAATATAGCGGCCAAGCTATCCGGAACATCCAATGTAATTGGTATTGACCACAGCATTCCGTTCGGCAAACGCACATCTTTCAATACGGAGTCGTACTCTTTTTGTGTCATGAAACCCCTGAGTGGGGAGAAGCCGCCGTTGACTAACAGCTCAAGGTCGCACAATTGTCGCTGAGTTAAAGCGATGGAAGGAAAAGCCTCCGATTCAGCTTTGAGGGACATAGCGCGGCGCTCATCACATAACAAATTGCACAAAGTGCCGCCATACGGTTTTATTACCTGCCCCACAAAAAATTTCCTTAAGATGAGATGATTTGTGTTTTGCTGTTATTGCGCGCTTTTCGTTTTAAGCCGTCGACCGAAAGGATCGGCCAGCGGTTCACCAATGAAAACCCCCTGCCCCGGCCAGGCGACGCTTTTCCAATAGGCTTCTATTAAGGTCTCGCCATTCACATAATCGTCAATGACGATAGCTGGATTAGGGAACTTCTCTAAAAAATTGCATGGCTCCACCACCGCCCCGTAACTACCTGTTGCGCCCGCTGCAAGCCAACGGAGGCTGCTCATTTGATCTCCGGCGTCCACGAGGACTCCACCTCCCGATGTCAGATGGTCCGCGATGGCACCGGGAACGAAACTTACCGTTCTCAGCGCCTTTACGTTCATGATGCCGGTAAAATAGAAAAGGACGTTTTTCCTGTTTTCTATATAATCCGCCCGTACGAGACGCAGATCCAAGGGCCCACCCATGTATTTCTGAATAATGTCTGGATAAAAGATTTCCCTGACATTGCGAGCCTTATCCGACGTGCTGACCAAGTATCCAACTCCTCGAGGAAATGTGTGATCCGACGCAATTCCGCGATTTATGAGTTCTTTAACGTCCGCAAAATTCTTGCCGGCCAACATCATGGTCGGTCGCATTCCGAAATCATCGTATGGCCGGCGGCTGCCGGAATTGAAATAAGGGCTGGACTTTGTCGGCCCGCATGTCTCGGAGCAAAAGGCCTCGTCAAATCCTTCCGCAAATGCAGTCGTGATGGACATGCATTCAACACGGTAAGGAATCGTCCACGCGAGCGCGTAAGCCTGAATTGATTTTGGCGCAGCCGCATCGACTGTCGCCTTTATTCGTTGAAACTCGGTTCGTGTCAATGTCGTTTGGCCGGGCGTGAATTTTACATGGATGACATTGGCCTTAGGCAGGTGGCGCCAGTATGAGTAATATGCTGCCACCTTTACACTTACTGGATCGGCATCATTAACTATCACTGCCAACTGAGACGGACCAAAATTTGTTGGTTTTCGGCCGATGATAAATTGAACACCACTTGCCAGGGCGCCGTAGCTTACTGTTAATTCTGTCAATAATAACTGAACGCAAAAAATGTAAAAAATTACACGTTTATAATAATTAAGTTTGACCGCCATTCTATACTTTTACTGTAAATATTTACTATAAATATAATAACTTAGATGACATAGTGAATGTTAAATTATCATAATTTATGTGCCGATGCCCCGTTCGTAAATACCCGGAGAGGATTCCACGGGGCTCATAATTATCCGTCTTGACTAATAATATCCAGCTAAGCATATTAGCACTTCGGTTGGTGTTGAACCTCAAAAATGCTTTAACCGTCAAGCAGATGTAGCGGTAAATAACCTGTGGGTGGTGTGCGCACGTTCAATCGGGCGTGAACATAGAAACAAATTTTTAAAGTTAGCCCACGCTCAATCAACGTATTGGAGGAAGGAAATGTCAACGACTACTGTGCAAAAATTAGATGGGGGGCTGGAACAATTGATCAACCAGTACCTCGATAAGACTTTGCCAAAGAAATTGGAAGAGATCGAGGCCAACAAGACACCCAGCATGGCGATCATCGCCACCAAGGGTACTCTGGACTGGGCATATCCCCCATTTATTCTCGCCTCCACGGGTGCGGCGCTGGGATGGGATGTGTCAGTATTCTTCACTTTCTATGGCTTGCTGCTTCTGAAGAAGAACATCGAGGCAGAGGTAAGCCCGCTTGGTAATCCCGCCATGCCGATGAAAATGCCATTCGGGCCGAAATGGTTCCAGAACTTCGTATGGCCAATGCCAAATCTGATCATGGCCGGTATTCCCGGATTTGAAAAGGTTGCTACGACCCTAATGAAGAAAACATTCAAGAATAAGGGCGTCGCCTCAGTTGGCGAGCTGCGTGATCTCTGTCTTGAAGCCGGCGTCAAAATGGTCGCATGTCAGATGACTGTAGACGTCTTCGGCTTCAGCAAGGATGACTTTATTCCTGAAGTAAAGGATTACGTCGGCGCCACCTACTTCCTGCCGGTAGCAGCAAAATCTGACGTCTGCCTGTTCATCTAAACCAGATCTTGCTCCCTCACCGTAGCATGGCTACGGTGAGGGATGATCCCTGTATCGGACTAATCTCCGGTACACATCAGGGCAATCGATTCGAGTAGTTGTGCCGCAGAGCGTGTGAGATCTTTAAGCGTCTCTCCTTGCCAAACAAACCACGTTACGCTGGTATGATCGACCATGGCTTCGCCCTCAGCATGCTCGCTACGAGTAGTGCGTTGTCTAAAGATCGTTGAACTGCCAATTCCTCAATTTTGGCGCGTTGTTTGTTACCGGGTGGCCCGACCTTGGTTCAGCGAATCTGTTGGCGGTCGCAGCGAATATCTTCCAAAGCATGCTTGAGAAGTTGAGTTTTCTGCTGCGTCATTTGATTGTGATACTTCTCTCGCCGCTCAATAAACTCTGTGACGTCTTAGTTTGCTCTTGTTGATCGCTAGTGCTACCTTGGTCTCGAACGCCTCGGTGCGATATTTCAGCACCATCTCCTGGTCACTCCCTCCCAAGGTTGCACTTTGCGAGGTCAGTGTTAATGCAAAGATCTTCATTTATATTAATGGGCAACGTTTATCTGCCGCAATGATGAAAAAAATTATCAAAAAGTTTTTATGGGGCTTTACCCGCAACAAACGCGGTATGACAAAAACAATTAGCGTGCTTGCTGAACTGTATTTAGACAGTTTTTATGACTGTTCCGGCAACATTGATATTAACGGGGAGCGCTACCTATTAACGACACTTGCCTCCGTCAATTTTAAGACCATATTTGACGTCGGAGCCAATGTTGGCGATTGGTCGATAATTGCCGCAGAGTATTTTCCGAAGGCGACGATCCATGCCTTTGAGCTCTCAAACTCTACATTTTTAACAACCTCTTCACGACTCTCCGGGGAAAGATTTGTCGTCAATAATACAGGCCTGTCGAATGTTTCCGGCATTATCAGCTACAAAGATTATGGAGTGAATTCAGGCGCCAATACGATTATTGATGCGGCTACCTTTTGGGATGGCAACGTCGCCCTTGAGAGCAAAGAATCAAGAGTTACCACCGGCGATATCTATTGTGCGGATCACAAAATCGATTTCATCGACTTTTTAAAAATCGATGTCGAAGGCGCCGATCACCTTGTTTTGCAGGGATTTGATCGAATGCTAAATAGCAAAAGCATCAGGGTAATCCAATTCGAGTACGGCTATACTCATGCAGACGCCAGATTTTTGATGCGAGATTTTTTTTCACTTCTCAATTCGAAGGGATACATAGTCGGAAAACTATGGTCCGACGGAGTCGAATGTTCTGATTTCTTTTATTGGCTTAACAACTTCAAAAGCGGTCCAAATTACGTGGCCGTTAGAGAGGATGATATTGAAATCATCAATAAGATATCGACAAAACGGCAGTCTGTTTTTCATGACTTAACAAACCCAGCGTTCAAAAAAATTCCACGTTAGAGCATAAATTTGCATTAATTACCGTCATAAGAACCGCAGATAAGAACTGGGGCTCAAAGCAGATTAATGTATCGAATCCACTGCTACCGGCGTCATCTGCCATGATCACGAGTGCGCGTGAAATACCACCTGAAACGCAATTGGAGGCGGACATCTGTATTGTCGGAGCCGGCGCGGCCGGAATCACGCTCGCCTTAGAGTGTGCCCACAGTGAGCTCGATATTATCGTCTTGGAATCCGGCGATTATACTGACGACGGCCAGTCGCAAATTCTGTTGCGCGGGGAAATCAAAGACGTTACTCATCACTACCCACTTCATGAGGCCAGAAGCCGGCTATTAGGTGGCACCACGGCTCTCTGGGGAGGACGTTGCATTCCATTCGACCCAATCGACTTTGAGAAACGCGATTATGTCCCATTCAGTGGGTGGCCAGTCACTTTTGAAGAGATCCAAGAATATTACAAACGCGCACAACACTACTGCGAGTGCGGAGAATATACCTATCGTGTCGCTGAGGCGCTACCATACGCACAAAAAAATATCACAGAACACTTTATTGACGGTCCTATTACCTCTCAGAATATAGAACGCTGGAGTATGCCGACGCATTTTGGCAAGGCATATCGCAGCCAACTACACTCGTCAAAAAATCTGCGCGTACTACTCAACGCAACCTGCAGCCATATCTCTGCGCATCCAGATAACAAAGACATACAATATGTGTCTGTACGCACTGATCCAGAACAATCAGGATTCCGCGTCAAGGCGCGAACTTACGTTTTGGCTGGTGGAGGGCTCGAAGTTACACGCTTGCTCCTTGCCTCGAATGAAATCCATTCCAATGGCATCGGCAACGAATCCGGTCTTCTTGGCCGTCTTTATATGGGACATATCTCCGGTTCCATCGCGCGTGCGCGCTTTCGAGGTGATCCTAGCCTGACAATCTACAATTTCGAACGTGATCAAAACGGCATCTACTGCCGTCGCAGATTCTGGATAGACCCGGACATGCAGAAAAAACATCAACTGCTGAATACGGTGTTCTGGCTGGAGAATCCCCCGATGGCGGATGCCAACCATAACAATCCGATCCTGTCCATGGCGTATCTCGCACTTACAGCACCTGTATTCGGACGCTACCTGGCACCTGCTTCTATTCGCAAGGCAACAACCTCGCGTGGTACGCCCAGCAGCAAAATGAAACACCTGCTGAATATATTGCGCGGGCTACCGACCACCATCGGATATGTACCCAGCTTCATCTATCGCCGCTATTTTGCGCAACGCAAGCTACCAGGATTTTTCCTGCCCAGCGGCAACAACACGTATGACCTACACTATCACGCGGAGCAGATACCTAATCCTGACAGTCGCGTAACCTTATCCAGCCGTCTAGATTCGCTCGGTATCCCAGAATTGCAAATAGATTTCAAATACACCGAACAGGATGTGGACAGTGTCTTGCAATCTCATAATTTATTCAAGCGACACCTCGAGACCACTAGCGGCGGTACTCTGAATTTCACGACACAGGATCCTGCAACGCATGCGCTGCAATGTGCTCGAGATGGCATTCACCAAATTGGCACCACACGTATGTCATCCTTTCCTAAGAATGGAGTCGTCAACAAAGACTGCCGTGTGCATGGCACCACCAATCTCTATGTCGCAAGCAGCTCGATCTTTCCCACGTCCAGTCAGGCCAACCCAACCCTGACGATCGTCGCTTTCGCCATTCGTCTGGCCGACTTCCTGAAGCGCACCCTTACCGCGAGATGAGCCATGCTGAACAAAATCTTGTTTATCGTGAATGATCGATCTGCACATCATTGATTACCCATCAGCTTTTACATATGAAACACTTCATACTCCCAGGAACAGATCTGCGCACATCCACGCTTGGTTTTGGCTGCGCTTCGATCATGGGACGTCAGGGCAAGCGGAAATCACTCAATGCTCTCGCCTGCGCCTATGAGGCAGGTATCATTCATTTCGACGTAGCGAGATCGTATGGTTTCGGAGAGGCGGAGAAAATCGTCGGTCAATTTATCCGCAACAAACGTGACCAGGTATGCCTGGTAACAAAATTCGGCATCCTGCCACAACCTATCAATCCATTACGAAAACTGGCCAAGCCGATCTTGCGTATCTTGCTAGATACTATCCCATCAATGAGTGCCCGCGTCAGACGATTGAGCAATCAATTCCTGTCGACAGGCAATTTCTCAGTTGAAACGGCCAGAAACAGTCTGCATACCAGCCTTACCAATCTAGGCGTGCAAACGATTGACTTATTGCTGTTGCATGAGTGCACCGAACAGACCCCGATCTCAGATGACTTGTTCGATTTTCTGGACAGATGCGTTACAGAAGGAAAGATCCGTTACTATGGACTTGCGACCGATCCCGCATCGGCAAGCACGGTACTTGAATTGTTCCCAGACCGCACCATAACAGCAATACAAACTCCGCTAAACCCTACCGATGCATTCGAGCAACTCGAACATAAAGCGACCGTCAAAGCACGTATCGTTCATAGTGTTGGTGCACTTCAGCCGATTCTATCTGCATCACTGAACAAAACGAAAACTGCTGCGGCGTCATTACCCGATGAAATCTCTATCATACGCTTCTCGCCATTTGAAGCGATGCCGCTGCTACTTAGGTATGCCAGTTATAAATCACAAGGCGGGGTAACGCTCGTATCCTCATTTAATTCCCAACACATTACGCAGAATGCGTGCGCCGTAGCAACACCATTACCAGATAACACTATTCGGGTGCTAAATCGACTGTTGTTTTCATCGTCCTGATTATGAAGCATCCCCGTTTTTTCGAGCCATCCAGAAGTAGAGATTTTCGTCATTGTGGCATGCCGTACTGGGTGGGCGGAACATCCCCGAGCGCCTGATGCGG
>Ga0187776_10001463_pt1 | contig 11835 bp, 9 predicted proteins | sample 0216_BV02_MP12_2_FD_132426 | JGI IMG/M metagenome (GOLD analysis project Ga0187776, IMG submission 132426) | Tropical peat soil microbial communities from peatlands in Department of Meta, Colombia - 0216_BV02_MP12_20_MG | ecosystem: Environmental > Terrestrial > Soil > Wetlands > Peat | place...
ACGCGAGGAAGAGGTTGTCGCCGCCATCGAACGCCAATTGGAGTCCACCAGGCGGCTTGAGAAGCAGGTCGAGGCGCTCAAGCGCAAAGCCGCCGGCTCCCTGACAGACGAGCTGATGGCCGAAGTGCATCGAGTCAAAGACGTGGCGGTGCTGGCGGCCAAGGTCACCGGATTTGACCGCGAGACCCTGCGCCAGATGGTTGACACTTTGCGTCAGAAAATGGGCTCCGGAGTGGTTGTTTTGTTCTCCACGGAAGACGGAAAAGTTGCTGTAATTACAGGAGTTACGAAGGACCTGACGGATCGCGTCCATGCCGGAAAAATTGTCAAGGAATTGGCTCCTCTGGTTGGTGGTTCCGGGGGCGGAAGACCCGATTTGGCAGAGGCTGGCGGAAAAGACACATCGGGGATAGAAAAGGCCTTGAGTACTGTTTACCCGCTTATCGAGCGCTCGCTATAATCCCATTCGCGCCAGGAACTTAGCCGGGAAAGCTCGCTTTCCCAGGCAATTTTGTCTCTGGGCGCAGATGCTGTTTTTTCGTTCGGTAAGTGGATTCGGAAGTGAAGCGTTCTGCCTTCCCCAAGGGCCCTGAGGACCTTGAAGGACGATGAAGAGAAACTGCATCGCCATTGCAATCCTCGTGGCTGGGGCGTGGCTGATCCTGGCTATGCCGACGTACGCCCAGATTGCAGGCAGCGTAGATGAGCGAGGAAAGCTCATCTTCGTGAACGAAGATTCCCCTAGTGCCCGTCATGGGAGTACCATGAACGGTAGTTCGGCTGCGTCGCTGCCCCCGTTGAATGCAACGGCGGAAGGTTCCGCTTCGCCGCCGGACAGGCTCGAGCGAATCGTTCATTCGGTCGCCGAGCGGCACAAGGTAGACCCCGCGCTGATCAAAGCCGTAATCAGCACCGAGTCCGGGTGGAATCCGCGAGCCACCTCCCGCAAGGGAGCTATGGGCTTGATGCAGTTGATTCCGGAGACGGCAAAACGCTACGGCGGTGGGAACCTGTACGACCCGGCGCAGAACGTGGAAGCCGGGACCATGTACCTGAAGGCGCTGCTTCAGCGCTACAACGGCGATTTGACAAAGACGCTCGCTGCCTACAACGCCGGCGAGCGCGCCGTGGACGACAATGGCGGCATGCCTCCCTATTGGGAGACACGCAGGTACGTGCAAAAGGTGACCTCCGCATACTTCCGGCCCGGTTCAGGTCGCGACACGACTCTCTGGGGCGCGCCAACGCCTCCGGTGAGGAAGGAAGTGGACGCGAAAGGCCGGGTAGTTTTTACGAACGAATGAAGCGCATCGTTTCTGCTGGAATCCAGCCCGCGACCGCGTTTGTTCTTCTCATCAGCGCACTGATTTTGTGCCCCTCCGCTCCGGCGTCTCCCGACAGGAAAGCGGATGCACGCGAACAATTCCTGCGTGCCGTCAAAATGCGCACGGCGCTCGAGAGCACGCCGCAGAAAGATCGTTCACTCGCCGACTACAGGCAGACTATCGCCGCTTATCACAAAGTGTATTTGCTCAGTCCGCAGGCGGAGGAAGTGACGCCTTCGCTGATTGCCGAAGGAGAGCTGTATCAGGAGATGGGCCGGCAGTATGATCCGAAATATTTCAAGTCCGCGGTGGATACTTATGATTTTCTGTTGAAGCAGTATCCCGGCAGCCGCTACCGCGCCGCAGCTCTATTCTCTGTGGGCCGGATTCAAAAGGAGAATTTGGACAAACCGGACGACGCGGAGGCAACGTTTAAGGAATTCCTCAGGCGATTTCCCCGCTCCGACAAGGCCGACGGCGCGAAAGAAGCATTGAAAGAGATCGCGGACGCCCGTGAGGATCAGAAGCAACAAGAGGCAGCAGCAAGGGCGGCGCAGGCAGCCCAGGCAGCACAAGCAGCCGCTGCGGCCGCGCCGGAAAAGCGCGTCGAGGAGAAAGATCCAATTCCCGCAATTAAAGGGCAAGTTGCCGAACAGCGCGAGGCGACCGGTCGGACGCCGCGGGTGACCGACATTCGGACCTGGAATGCGCCGGATCACACGCGCGTTGTGGTCACCGTTGAAGACACCATCAAATATGACGCTGCTCGGATCGCTTCGCCCGACCGGATCTATTTTGATCTCTACAAAGCGAATCTAAGTCCTGTGCTCGCGAAGAAAAATCTCACGGTGGAAAATGGCCTGCTGAAATCCGTTCGCCTGGCACAGAACAAACAGGGAGTGGTGCGGCTGGTGCTCGACGTGGACGGCGCCAAAGAGTATTCGGCATTTCTTTTGTCGAATCCGTACCGGTTGGTGATCGACGTTCACTCCTCCGCCGCCACTGCCAAGAAGGAAACTCCGGCCGTGCCCGCCAGAGCAGAGGAGGCGAAGGCTACCCCGACGCAGGCGGCTAGACCGGCTGAAACTGTTACCGTCGCGGCTGAAGCGAAACCGCAGCCCGCGAAGCCGGAGACAAAACCAGCCGCCGCGCCTGCATCAGCTAAATCGAAACCGGAAAATTCGAAGACGGCTATGCTTCAACCGCCGACGGAGCCGAAGCCGAACCGCGACGGCCAGCGTTCGCTCACGCGCGCCTTGGGGCTGAAAATCAGCCGCATCGTGATTGACCCGGGCCATGGCGGCCACGACACGGGCACCATCGGGCCCCACGGCCTGACCGAAAAAGATCTCTGTCTCGACGTAGCTATGCGGCTGGGGCGATTGATCGAGGACAAGCTTCCGGGCGCGGAAGTGATTTACACGCGCAAAGACGACACGTTTATTCCCCTCGAGCAGCGCACCGGAATTGCCAATGATGCGAAGGCGGACTTGTTCATCTCCATTCATGCGAATTCCAGCCATGACCGGGCGGCGCGCGGCATTGAAACGTACTACTTGAATTTTGCGACCTCCGAAGAATCGATGGAGGTCGCGGCACGCGAAAATGCGCTGTCGCAAACGTCGCTCCACGACTTGCAGGACATCATCAAGAAAATCGCCCGCAACGAGAAAATCGAAGAATCCAAGGAGCTTGCCAGCGATATCCAGGACTCGCTGTCGCACCGGTTGCAGCTTGTCAGCCAGAGCGAGAAAAATCGCGGCGTAAAGAAAGCGCCTTTCATCGTGCTCATCGGGGCGAACATGCCTTCGGTGCTCACCGAGATTTCCTTCCTCAGCAATCCCAGCGATGAAAAACTGCTCCGCAAGAACGACCAGCGCCAGCGCGTTGCCGACGGCCTGTTCCGCGGCATCGCCGCCTATCTCGACAACCTGAACAGTTTGTCGTACGATAAATCATCGAAGCTTATTTCCGATAATCATGCGGCAGTAGCTTCCGGTGGGAACTCCAAGTAGAATTCTGGAGTCTAACAAAAGTACTCATGCGCCTGCATATTCTCATCCTATCCGTTTGCCTTTTTGCTTGCGCGACCGGTGTGGCCGCTCAGGGAATCCTCCCCGCCTCATTCGGCGGCTGGGCCGGCAGCACGAAGGCTGAATTTACGCCCCCTGTCATCTATAACGGCGACAAAGTTGCCTCCTCGCGGGCGCAGAATGAGGCCGCCGCGCTCAAGGAATACGGATTCGTCGGGGGAGAAGAAGGCTCTTACACACACGGGCCGGCCGCACTGCAGGTAAGGCTTTACAAGATGAAAGACCCGAGTGGTGCCTATGGGGAGTATTCCTACCTGCGTTCGCCTGACATGCCTCGGGCGGAGCTGGCCGAGCATTCCTGCCTCTCGCACGAGCGTGCCCTGGTCCTTATCGGCAATTTTGTGCTGGAAATCCGTGGACGCGACCTCCACAGATTGATTCCCGACATGAAGGCGCTGGTCGCTAAGGTGACACCGCGTGCGGAACAAGGACTGTATCCAACGCTCTCCGACCGGCTGCCTCGGAGAGGATTTGTGGATCGCTCGGACCACTATGTACTTGGGCCGGACGTGCTGTGGCAATTCTTCCCGTTCGCGCAAGAGGACTGGCTCGGGTTTTCGCAGGGCGCAGAGGCAGAGGTGGCTAGCTACCGCATGGTGGGCCGCGACGCGGTTCTCGTGGTTGCTGACTTCCCCACTCCTCAGACGGCGCAGAAAAAATTGGTCGAGCTTCAGCAGAAATACAAGGTGAACAGCACAGGCGAGGGCGGTGCTTCGCCCGTTTTCGCCAGACGGTCGATCACCCTGCTGGCGATCGTCCGCGGGGCGGATTCGCAGGCGGAAGCAGACACTCTGCTGAATCAAGTGAGTTCCACGGCAGAAGTCACCTGGAATGAACCCAACTTTGAGCTGACTCAGCCGAATATCGGTACCATTATCGTTGGGACCATCATTGGGACGGCGATCATCTGCGCATTCGCGCTCATTTCGGGAATTGCCTTTGGCGGAGTCCGTCTGGTAGTGAAACGATTTTTCCCCGACAAAGTGTTTGATCGCAGCAGTCAGATGCAGGTCCTACAGTTGGGCCTCACCAGTAAGCCTATCAATGCAGAGGACTTCTACGGGCTCGGAGGTGGCTCCTCAAGGTAGGGTTTTTGAGGTTGGATGGGTCCGTACTCTGGATATAATCTATAAGGTACTGATTTTACGTGGCTTACAAGGGGCGTAAAATTTGGGTTTCCTGCTTGACTCGTTTCGAGCCGTCCACTAGACTGCGCTCGAGGAAACGGTTCTCTGGCCATCCGCGCATTGGCCACAGAGCTTTCTCCCCTCGAAGGCCCGCCGCCAGGCGGGCCTTCTGTTTCTGGAACCTGTGGCGACCTGCGGCAGTTCTATACCTGGCTCCTGGAGCTGATAACACGAATCAACATTTTCAGCCCTCTAAGCACGTCACCAGTGTCGCGCTGTACACGATCGCCGGTAATCCGTTCCTTACTGCACGCTGGCCGTGGCGAGATTGGACGACGACGCGAATTGTGACGCGCCGCTCACCTGCGTCAGCGCTCCGCTGTTCTGATCGACCGTGAAGACTTCGATCACGCCGGCATTGAGAAGGTACATCTGGCCGCTGAGCGGATTGGGCACGATGTCGGTTACGCTCTGTCCGGCAGCAAATGGTCCGCCCGGTATGATTGTCAGCGATCCGTTCGCGTTGATCACGAACCCCAAGACACCTTCCGTCCCTGTACCGGTGGCGTAGAGGAACCTGCCGGTTTGGTCCAACGCCAGCAATTGCGGATTGAACGTGGGCGCCGGCGTGAAAGGAGAATTGGCAACAGTCGTCAGCGAGCCATCACCATTAATTGTGTAAAACGAAATGCTTTGGTTGTTGGCCGTGTACAGGAAATTTCCGCTCACTTGCATCGAAATGGGAGAGTTTGCTTGGGGGTTGGAGACAATGAACGGGGAACTTACAATCTGTGCTCCCAGGCCGATATCGAAAATGTAAATCTGCCCGTCGGCGTTGTCAGAGACGTAAAGAAAATCACCAGTTTCGTCAACTGCGGTAAACAACGGGTTTGCCACCGACACTGGAGATCCCAGGGCTTCTGAGAGCGCTCCCGTGGTCGAATCAATATTTAGCACATGGAACGCGTTTGCCGCGGTGTCAGTCAAGATGAGGAATCTACCGAACGGGTCTGCTTGCAACTCGACAGTGGACGTCAGCGACACCCCGGCTCCCGATAGCGTGAAATCCGCGCCGACCGAGGTCAGCGTAATCGGTGCCACATGGCCGATCGCGAATCCGCTGATCGTGGCCGTCTTCGGCAAACTGTTCGACAGGCTCATGGCATAGAGAAAATTGTTCCCGCTCGCAAAAGGATTCGCCACTACGATTTGCCCAAGCCCCGCCGATGCCGTCGTGCACATCAGCAAGAGATTATTTCCACCGGTGTTGATGGCGAGTGTCGTTATTGCCCCCGTTGAGGCCTGGCCGAAAAGTACGTCGGTCGGCGTCAGCGTGTTGCTGCAACCATTCCCACCGCCGCCCCCACCCCCGCCCCCATTGTTGGTGGGGCATACGTCGGTCGCGGCCGCTTTTGGCGCGCGGAGAAGCGGCCGCCGTATCTCTGCTGCGCCATTAGATCCAAACACGCACGGCGTTCCTGAGCAATTGACGAGTGTGAGCGATGCCGCGATGATTGCGAGAACCTGTAATAGCCTGCGATTAGTCCCCATATTCGCTCCAGACCCCCCTTCTGGCGTACTTGCCAGCAACACCTGACATCTGCCCCTGGTAGTATTGAAAAGTATGTGCGAGAAGCAGATGCATTCAACGAGCGAGTACTAGTCCCTTGCCCAAAGCGGCACTACTCTCTGCGGGCGATTTAACCCTTTTGCTTTCAGCAGGGCGATTGTTCCAAGCCTGAGTGGATGGTTAGAAGTCGGTTTCCAGACGGAGGGCGTAACTGCGTGGCGGCGCCACAGCGGTTCCGGAAAACAGCCCGGCAAAATTGATCAGGTTTAGACGGCCGTTCAGGTTGTGCCCGTCTGCCTGGAGGCGCAGCTTGAAATTGTCCTTCTGCCACAGCTCAACCCCTGCTGAGACATCAAGAGAGAGCGAAGGTCGCACTCGCCCGCGCGCGAAATTGACGCGATCTACAATCTCCGGACCGAATTCCTGCACGGCTTGCTCAATCGTGCCTGTGAATTCCGTCGGCAAGCCGCTGCCGTATTCACCGCCGAACGCCACCCACGCTCGGTTAACAATTTGGTAGCGCAGGCGTCCGCTCGCGGTGTTACGCTGATCCTGCGTAACCGGGAACCTGCCTGTATTCGCAAGAGCACTGGTCGCGTCGTCGCCAAGGAACAAACCACCAGTGACGGGCGTGTATCCGAAGCCAACCATGTAGGAGTAGCTCAGGAATCCAGTAAGGCCTTTCCAGTGCGGGAGCTCAACCTTTGCGTCGGCTCCGTAAATTTCCCCTTTGCGAAATGAGATGGGAAAGCTCACTCCGGTGTTAAGCAGCAAATCGTCGTCCGCCATATTGGAAAAGCCGCGCTGGTATCCGCTTAGGTCGAGCCGGAATTTTCCGAAGAATCCCTTCGTGATCCCAACTTCATAGAGATTGCCAAGCGAAGGGTTCACCGGCAACCTCAGGACGTTTGGATTGAGCGCCTGAACTGTAGGTGAACTGGCCAGCAGGAGGTTTTCGAATGCGGGTGTCTGGAAGACGCGGTCGTACGAGGCGTGAAAAACCATGTCTGCCCGGGGCCAATACCACGCCGCTCCCAGCCGAGGGCTCACGGCATTCTTATTCACCAGAAGCTGATAGTGATCCCACCGCAGCCCCGCACTTACAGTCCAGCGGCCAAGACGGATCATGTCTTGAACAAACGCTGACTGTTCCAGGTCGAGCCGCTTGCCCAGAGCCGGCTGATTCGGCGGCGGGAACGAAAATGTGAGGGGCGTGCCAGGATCAAATTGCGATGGATCGGTGATGATGTAGTTGAATTGCTCGCTAACCTTTGCGAAATCCCCTTCGAAGCCCGCTTTCCACTCATGGCGTCCATGGTGGATCGCCACAATTCCCTTCACGTAGCCTTCGCGAAATCCCCGGTCTTGTGCCGCGATGATTGGCGTGGCCTGATCGTTGGAAGTTAGTCCAGCGGAGAGGTCACGCACCATCCCGCCGAAAGTGCCGAGCACGTTTGAGGAAAAAATGTGCTGGTAGGAAACAATCCCGCCAGTCTCATAGCTGGTGCGATCCTGGCGCTGCCCGGCGGCTTCCTGGACAAGTTCATTTGGCACCTCCAACCGCACCTGCTCGTGATGAATGATGAAGCCTAGGCGATCATGCTCGGTGAAATCGCGCTCGTATCGCGCGCTGAAATCGCCGCTGGTCGCGTTGTTGGTGAAATTTTCCAGCACCGGCGGATCGAGATAGCGGCTGGTCATATTGCCGGACGCGCTTACTCCCAGCGTGTTCTTGCCCCACCCGTACTGGCTCATGAAGTAGCCATCGGCGGTTCCGAAACTCCCTCCCGATAGAATCGCCTTGCCGTGCAGCCCCTCGCGCGTGTCGCGCGCCGTGTTCACTTCCACCACGCCACCCAACTTGCGCCCGTACTCGGCGGGAAAATTCGCTGTCAGGATGGTCATCGAGGAGACATCATCGGCATCCATCTCCGGGGCAAAAGCAGGGGAACGATTGTCGGTCAGCGGAATTCCATCCACCACGAATTGCGTCTGGTATTCAGAGCCGCGGGGGTGCAGTACTCCATTCGCTTCCACCAGCCACCCAGGCTGCGAATTCACCAGGTCAATCACGGAGCGACCCGGCTCAGAAATGCCCCGGTGCTCCAGCGAATCCGCGCCGATTTGATTCACCACACCGGTCCGGTGCGGATCGATGAGCGTCTCCTTTTCACTAACCGTGACCGATGTGCTTACCGGAGCCACGCTGAGCGAGATGTGAAATTCGAGCGGCACAGCCGACCGGACTTCCACTAACTGCGTGAATGACGCAAACCCCTGGCTCTGCACTTCCATGCGGTAAATCCCAAAAGGGAGACGCTTGGCGATCAAGTTGCCGTCGTCATCGGTATAAACTCTTTGGTGGTAGTGATTCGCTTCGCTCACCAGGGCGACGAGGCTCTTCACGCCGAACCCGGTCGGATCCGTCACGGTGATACGAAGCTCACCGGTGCGGCTCTGTGCGAGGAGAGGTCCGGCAAAAAACAACCAGAGGAGGAGAGTCTGTGTTGCTAGCTGGATGTGGCCTCGGTTCAGCAGCGAGAATTCACCTTTCCCGATATTTGCTCACCGGAACGGGAAGAATATCAATTGATTCGCAGAGACGACATCCGAGTTGCATAGTGGTAGGCAATTAGTAAGTCACAGAGAGGTCCAGTACAGAAGCCCAGGCACAATGCTGGAGCCGAGGGCGAGACTTGAACTCGCGACCTGCCGATTACGAATCGGCTGCTCTACCAACTGAGCTACCTCGGCCTAGCTTCGACTCTAGCATCCAGTGGAAAAAACTGTCAAACCGCGGGCAAATTCGCAGGAACGCTAGCGGGAGAGAGGATACATGGCCCAAGCGAATCCCACGGCGATCAGTACGAAAAGAATGAACGCCCAGGCGAGATATCTGATTCGTCCGAAGGGGCTGCGCTGAGCGAGGCATGACAGCGCCAGAGAGGCGAGCAGTGCGAAGAGAAGCAGCGCAGGAAAATGCCCAAGCAAATTCGCCACGATCCACATCTAAGCTCTCCGCCTCGTAGCAATCTCGTAGGCATCACATACGGCGATGAAGTTCACCACCCCGGCCGCTGCGATGAATCGCGTCCCGTAGTCGCCTGCCGCGCGCGAAACATCCGGCCCCGCTGCTTCGAAAAAGTGAGAGAGGTAATAAAATACGCCCGACCCGGCATCCGCCAGAAATCCCAGTGTCCCGAAGAAATCGCTCGCGTGCGACGGGAATATGTTTCCGCGCAGCAGGTAGCCAGTGACAGCCAATCCACCAACCGCAACGAAGTAGATCAACCCTCGCCCCCATCGCCGCATAATCGCGTGCCCCAAGCCGGGGACAATCCATGCCACGAACGCGATGAGCAACGCCGGAAAGATATGTGGTGGGGGAGTTTCGGTCACGGGTGCTTCACTCGCGCTCTTTTCATGCGACGGGGAATCGCTCACGGCGGCTCAGGCAAGGAGTGGCAAGATTTCCTGCTGAATCGCGCCGGTCACGCGCGCTTCGCGCTCGCCCACATAAACATTCACTTCGGAGCGCACACCGAACTCCGGTAAGTAAATTCCCGGCTCGATCGAGAAACATGTGCGGGCGATGATTCGCCGATCATCGCGCGTCTCCAGTCCGTCCATGTTTGCACCGTTACCGTGGATGTTCTGGCCAATGCTGTGTCCCAGCCGGTGCACGAAATATTTTCCGTAGCCGGCTTTGCGGATGACCGCGCGCGCCACGCCATCCACTTCCCAGCCGTGAATCGTTCGGCCCTGTCTTACCGCTTCCTGAACGAATTTCACCGCCGCGTCACGCGCCTGCTTCACGATGCGGAAGATTTTTGCGTACGCGTCGGGGACGCGGTCGCCCAGGTATCCCATCCACGTGATGTCGTAATAGACGCTGCTGGGGCGATCGAATTTCGCCCACATATCGAGCAGCAGCAAATCTCCGGCGCGGATCGGGCGGGATCCTGCTGCCTTTGGCTCGTAGTGCGGATTGCCATTATTCGGCTGCACGGCAACGACGGTCGATTCGGGCGTCAACTGGTTCGTCCGAAATTGTTCAGCGATCCACTGCTGCAGCTCGTATTCGGCCAGCGGCTTCCCCTCTCGCACGAATTGCGCCGCACGCGCGAAGGCCTCCTCCCGGACGCGGTCGATGATCTTGCCCGCTTCCAGATGCGAATGAAGCTGCTCGGGTGTCCATCGCGCCTCAAACATCTGCACCAGGTCCGCTGAACTGACCACTTTCTTTTTCAGCTTGCGGATCAATTCAATCGTCCCCGCATCCACGAGACCGATATACGGGATGTTGTTTTCGGGCGAATACTGCATGGCGATTTTCTTGCTTCCGGAAAGCAGCTTGGCCAGATTCTTGTGCAGTTCTTCCCAGCTGGAGTAAACGAATTTGCGCCCTTCGAGCGAATCAAGAGCGCCAGCCTCAATTCGATGCACTAATTTCCGTGGTTCGCCCTTGGCGGGAATGAAATAAAACCATCGCCGGGTGGCCAAGCCATTTGTAGACAGGCCGAGGAGGCTGCCGGCAATCGGGTCACGCCGATGATGGTCAAAGAAAAGCCAGCCGTCGAGTCTGGATGCTCGAAGTTCCGCTTGGATTGCCTTCGTGTCCGGCATGTTTGGAATTTCCCTATTCTTTCCCCAGGTTTGCAAGCGCCTGAATCTGCTCGCGTCGGGCTCCCGCAATGGCAATGCGTTTTGTCCGATTCTTTCCGCCCGACACGATTCTAACAGCCGATACTGGCACCTTCAATTGCTCGGCGATAAGCCGCCGCAGCGAATCATTGGCGCGATCTTCGATGGGCGGCGCGGTCAGTCGCACTTTCAGCGCACCTTGAAACTCGCCTTCGATAAGGTTTCGGCTCGCGCGTGGCGTCACGCGCACAGCGAATGTCACTTCTCCGTCGCGTTCCGTCATTTCGATCACGGCTTTGCTTGCCGCTCCCCAAATATCGCGCTCCCCACGCGAATCTCCGTCGCGCCTTCCTCAATCGCGATTTCGAAATCGTGGCTCATGCCCATGGAGAGGGCCGACAGCGATCGGCCCAGGCGCCGGTTCAAGCTCTCGCGCAGATCGTGGAGCTTTTTGAAATACGGCCGCACGCGCTCGCAGTCCTCGAAAAATGGGGGAACGGTCATCAACCCACGCAATTCCAAATTCGATTGCCCGGCAATTGCCTCAGCGAGTGCGGGCAGTTCGCCCTCGCTCACGCCGCTCTTTGTCGCTTCGGCTCCCAGATGAACCTCAATCAGCAGAGGGAGCCGCTTCCCTTCCGCACTTGCGGCCGCATCCAGTTTTTGCGCAAGCGACAGGCTCTCCACGGAATCCACACAGTGAAAAATGTGCGCCGCGCGTCGCGCCTTGTTGCTTTGCAAATGCCCGATCAAGTGCCAGGTTGCTTGGAGGTCTACCACTTGCGGGAGTTTTGCGTCCCATTCCTGCACGCGGTTCTCGCCGAAATGTCGAAGCCCTGCTTCGAAGCCGGCGCGAATCGCTTCCGCCGGAAAGGTCTTTGACACCGCGACCAAGGTAATTTCGTCTGCTCGACGTCCAGCGCGCTCGAGAGCACGAGCCATACGCTCGCGAACTCGCGCCAGATTCTCGGCAATCACTGCGATTTCCGTCGGCATCCACGCGATTCTAGCACGCGTACAGCCGCACACCCCCCGCCCGAGATTTTCTCCTCTGACGGCGCGAAGTTGATTTATCC
>Ga0187776_10001464_pt1 | contig 11831 bp, 13 predicted proteins | sample 0216_BV02_MP12_2_FD_132426 | JGI IMG/M metagenome (GOLD analysis project Ga0187776, IMG submission 132426) | Tropical peat soil microbial communities from peatlands in Department of Meta, Colombia - 0216_BV02_MP12_20_MG | ecosystem: Environmental > Terrestrial > Soil > Wetlands > Peat | place...
CGGAAATTGAAGCGCAAAGTGGCAAAGCCGCGCGGCGCGCAGACTTCCTGGATCCGCACGACCACCGGATTGTCCATGTCCCCGCCATAGAGTGGGTGCGGATGGCAGATCACCACACCAGCGGTAGGGGAATCGGGCACCGCCAGAAGCGCCTCGAGACTCAGGTCCGGTCCCACCGCGAGAGATACCGGCTGTTCGGGTATCATGTGCCGCCATGAGAATACGGGTGGGGGCCTCGCGCGTCCAATGGTCGTGTTGACCTGCTTGCTGACGCGCCGTCGGATTGGAGCCTATCTCGACGGCGCCCTCCAAGATGGAGCCTCGGGGCCGGTCGCCGCGCACCTCAGCGAATGTTCACGCTGCCAGGGTGAAGCCGAGAGCATCCGGAGGGTCCGTGCTCTCCTCCAGCGCGCCCAGACCCTCGGTCAGGCTCGCGCCGAGCCCGCCGACTGGTCCGGCTTCTGGCCCGGTATCGTCCGCGGAATCGAGGACGCCAAGCATCGGGGGGCGGCGACGCCCGTGACCGCGTCGCCCCGATGGTGGTGGCGACAGCGGTTGACGCTCGGCGGTGCGTTGGTCGCGGCGGTTCTCGCATCGGTCACGTTCTGGCAGCTGGCGTCCAGCCCTGTTGTTCCCGACGCGCCCATCTTCGTCAGCTCGGCGCACACCGACGACCCGCGAGGGACCGTCGTTGTGTACTCGCCGCACGAGCATCAGGATCTCGCCGTCGTGTGGGTGCTGGGGCTCGACGACTCTTCTGACTGACCGGCGCCGGTCAGCCCTTTCGGGCTTAGTCCGACTGCAGGTCGCGCGTAATCAGCGCACGCGCGTCATGAGAAGCTTGGGCCCGTTTTTGTCGGGTTCGCCTGCTGCTCAACCGCTGGGCGCGTGATTCGTCGGGCTTTGTGGCGGTGTGAGTCTTGCGATTGCTCGGTCTTGCAGGTGCGCGCTTTGTTCGTCTTGAGGTTGGGCGGGCGCGCGGCGGGTGAGGGTTAGCGGGATTTGAGGGTGTTGAGGCGCTCGCGAGCCATCGGGGTTTCTTCGGCGCGGGGGAAGTTGTCGACGAGATATTGCAGGCGGGCCTGGGCGAGTGCGGGCTGCTTGAGGTCGATGAGCGCGAGAGCTTCCTTGTAGAGCGCGGTCGGGACCTTGTCGGCCCGCGGGTAGTTCGCCTGGACCTTCTTGAATTCCTGCACCGCTTGCTCGAGCGATTCGGAGGCCTTGTCGCTCTGGCTCGCGTCGCTGAAGCCGCGCGCCAGCGAGAGATACGCTTCGCCGATCCAGTACTGCGCGCTGCCCGCCAGCTCGTGATCGGGATAGCGCCGGAGGAACTCGCGGAACCCCGCGATCGCGAGTGAGTAGCTTCCCTTGCTGAAGTCGATGTACGCGGCCTGGTAGATGTCCTGAGGCTGGAGCGAGCCGGTCGTTGGCCGGGACGGTACGGCGGCAATCGCACCGGGCGCCTGTGCCGCGCCTGTCCCGGCCGGTGCGCTCGCCACGGGACCGGCGGGGCCGGCCTGGGGCGACACGGCCGGAGGCCGCGCCATCACGGCGGCGGCGCCGCCGGCCGCGCCTGCCGCGGGCGCCGATCCCTTCAGCTGTCGATTGACCGCGTCCAGTTTGGTGTTGAGCTCGTCGACGCGGCCCGACAGGGTCGTCACGGTGTCGTTGAGGCTGTCGATCTGGCGATGGAGCGCGGCGACCTGCTTGTCGCGCTCGCTGGTTTGCTCGCGCACGCGCTTGTCCACCTGCGCGGCGACGGCGTCCGCGTCGACCCGGGCGCGCTGCGCCGATTGCTGGGCGGCCGCCATTTCCTGGCGGAGCTGCAGCAGATCCTGCTGGGTGGCCACGCCGGTCGCTTCCTGCATCTCGGCGCAGCCGGTCAGCGAGAGGGCGAGGAGAAGGCCGAGCGCCCTCCCGGCCGACCGGATCCGACGCGAGCCTAGCGCGGCTTGACGAGGAAGGCGGCGCGGCGATTCTTCGCCCAGCACGCCTCGGTCTTCTCGGTGCAAACTGGCCGCTCCTCACCGTAGCTGATGATGGTGATGCGGTTGGTCTGAACGCCCTGGGACACGAGATAGTTCATCGTCGCCTTCGCGCGCCGCTCGCCGAGCGCCAGGTTGTACTCGTTGGTGCCGCGCTCGTCACAGTGACCTTCGATCAGCACGAGGTTGTCGCTGTTCGATTTCAGCCATGCCGCGTTGGCGTCGAGCGTCTTCGCGTCCTCGGGTCGGATGTCGTACTTGTCGAAGTCGAAATAGACTTCCTTGAGTGCCGCGACCGCCATGAACTCCTTCGGCGAGGGCCGCGGAGCCTGGCCCGGTGCGGCCGCCGCCGCCGCCGGCGCCGCGGCAGCCGCGCCGGACGAAGACGAGCCTGGAGCTGGTGCCGGTGCCGCGGTCGGCGCGGGTGCAGCCGCCGATGCGGCGGTCGTCGCGGGCCGCTTCGCGCAGCCGGTGATCATCAGGCCTGCCAGCAGCAACGACATCATCGTGAGTTGCGCGGCGCGCGTGACCATGATGCCTCCTTTGACTTCCGCTCGAGACGACAGTGATTCGAGCATCAATGCTATCACGGGAGGCGTGGGGACCATGAGGGACTTGTGGACTCCGCGGCGCCCGACGTGATCTGCGTCGTCGTCGACATCCCGTCGAGCAGCATGACGTAGATCTGCCAGCGCCCCGAGCGGTTGGACTGAAACGCGATGTGTCGACCGTCGGGCGCCCACGTCGCGCCCTGGTTGTCGCCCTGACCGCTCGTGAGCGGGCGAGCGTTGGTGCCGCCGGGGCTGATCGCCCAGAGATTGTGCGTCCCTTCGCGCTGCGTGTAGACGATCGTGTCGCCCTTCGGCGACCAGCGTGGTTGCGTGTGGAAGCCGCCGTTCGTCAGCTGGCGCACGTTCGAGCCGTCCCGGTCCATCACGAAGATCCGGGGCTGCCCGGCGCGATCCGAGACGAACGCGATCTGCTGGCCGGTCGGCGACCACGTGGGCTCGGTGTCGATCGAGGCGTGACGCGTGAGACGGTGGAGCGCGCCGGTCGCGACCGTGAGGATGTAGATCTCCGGGTTACCGTCCTTCGAGAGCGTAAGGGCGAGGTACTGGCCGTCGGGGCTCCAGGCCGGCGACGAGTTGATCCCGAAGAACGAGGCGAGCGTCTGGGTGCCGCGCCGAGGCTCGAACGGGAAGAGGCGGAACAGATCGGGGTAGCCATTCATGAACGACGTGAAGGCGATCGACCGGGCGTCCGGGCTCCACACCGGCGAAAGATTGATCGTGCCGTTACGGGTCACCGGGGTCACGCCGAAGCCGTCGTAGTCGGCCACGACGATCTCCTTCGCGCCGGCCGGACCGACGACGTACGCGATCTTGGTGTCCGCCACGCCCTTCTCGCCGGTGAACTGGAGCACGATCTCGTCCGCGATCTTGTGGGCCAGCCGCCTGCGCCAGTCGGAGCCCGACGTGTGCGCCGGCGTGGCCGCGGCGTCGAACTTCCGCGACGCGATCATGCGGAACTGGGGCGAGGTCAGGTCGTAGAGGCGGACGTCGGCCTCGACCCGGTCGCCACGGATGGTCAGGAGCCCGTGCGCGGCGGCGTGAGCGCCGGCGGCCGCGAAGTTCGCCCAGGTCTGCTGGAGCGCCTCCGGGTTGTTCGCGGGGATGCGTTCGGTTCCCGCGACCACGCTGAAGAGCCCGTTGAGGGTCAGATCGTTACCGGCGACGGTGGGGAGGAGTCGCGAGAGACCGGCGGCATCGGAGCCGCTGACGACGGTGAAGTCCGGAAGCGCGATGTTGAGCTTGGTGCTGCCCCCACCGGTGACGTTGATATATACGTCCGGCGGAGCCTGCGCGCGCACGGGCGGTGGCGGCGCCCACAGACCGACGGCGGTGAAGACCATGAGGCCGGTCAGCAGAACGGCGATGGCGGTACGTCGCACCGGTTATCCCCCTGTCGGATCGAAACCGAACTGCAGGCCGATCCTCAGCACGGGTTTCTTGAAATCGTCAGGCAGCGGCGGAAACGGCCCGGCGTCATTGAGCGCACGGAGGGCGACCTGATCGTAGTACGCGTTGCCCGAGCTCTTCTCGATCGCGGCTCCGTTCAGCCGGCCGTCGCGCTGGATCTCGAACACGACGATGGGCTGGGAGCCGGGAATCGCGCGGCCGTTCCACTGCGCCCGGATCTTCTCCGTGACCTGACGAAGGTAGTACGCGTATGGAAAGTCGGTGACATTCAGCGTGAGCGGGCCGGATCCCGACGCGGAGCCGGTGGCGGCTCCCAGCGGCTGAGGCGGCGGCCCGCTGCTCGGCTCGCGTCGAGCCGGGGTGGAGGCGGGTGTGGGCGTCGGCGTCGAGCTCGCGACCTTCGGTAGTTCCTTGTCTGTGGGCCGGGGCCGCGTCGACGCCGCCGAGGGCAAGCTGGTGCGGTCGGGTAGACCGACCGAGTCGCGCGCTGGGAGGTCGCGGGCCGGCAGGTCGCGGGCCGGCAGATCGCGGGCGGGCAGGTCTCGGGCCGCCTCGCGCCGCGGTAGCTCGGTGGGCGGCGCGGGCGGCTTGGGCGCCGGCGCTTCCTCGACCTTCGGTGGCGGCGGTGCGGTAGCGCCCTGGGGCGAGCCGATAGCGGCGGTCGCCGGGGTGAGCACGACGTAGACAGGCTCCTTCTTGCGGGCATCGGGCCACATCGAGGCGCCGAGGATCACGACGCCGAACAGGACGACGTGGAGGATCGCCGAGACGAACGTCGGTCCCAGCGGCAGCCGAATTCGGCCGAGCGCCGGCCCGATGTGGAACTGCATGCGCAGGGCCCCGGCAGGCACTGCCGTCGCGGTCTCAGCGCTCCCGAGCCGGCTCGGTGACCATGCCGAGTCGCTCGATGCCCGCGCGGCGGACGCGGTCCATCGTCTCCACCACCGCGCCGTAGGAGAGCGCGGAGTCTGCCTTGAGGTACAGCGTCTTGTCGTTGCGGTTGGCGAACGCCTGGCGAAGGGTCAGCTCGAGGCCGTTCGGCGGGACCCGCTTCTCGTTCAGGAAGAGTGTCTGGTCCTTGGTGACGGTGAGGACCATGCGTTCTTCGACGGCGGTGGGCTTCGACGCGGCCTTCGGCAGATTGACGTCGATGCCGCGGTACATCATCGGCGCGGTCAGCATGAAGATCAGCAGCAGGACCAGCACGACGTCGACGAGCGGAATGATATTGATCTCGGCGAGGTTGGTGCCGATCCGGCGCGGACCCTGGGACTCCTCGGCCTTGAACATTCCGGCCGGCTCAGCCCGCTTTCGCGGCGGGGCGGCTCAATAGGTTGAGGAGGTCCATCGTGAAGCCTTCCATCTCGACGGCCCAGTGTTTCACGCGGTTGACGAAGTAGTTGTACCCGATGACCGCCGGGATCGCGGCGCCGAGCCCCGCTGCCGTCGCGATCAGCGCCTCGGAGATACCGGGCGCCACGACCGCGAGGCTCGCGGACCCCTGCGCGCCGATACCGTGAAACGCGGCCATGACGCCCCACACCGTGCCGAACAGGCCGATGAACGGCGTCGCGCTGGCAGTGGTCGCCAGGAACGGGAGATAGTGCTCCAAGCGGGCCACCTCGAGCGCCGAGGCGCGCCGGAGCGCGCGGTTCACCGCTTCCAGCCGGTCCGCGCTGAGTCCGTCGTCGAGGTCGTCGAGCACCTTGTCGAGCACTTCTGGGATCCCGACGACCTCCTGGTACGCTGCGAAGTAGAGTTGGGCGAGCGGGCTCTGCCGCAGCTTGCGAGCCGCGCTGTGCACGATCGACGGCCGCCGCGCCTCGCGGAAGACCCGGAGGAATTCGAACGTCTGGCGCCGGACGCGCCGGAACTGCCACGCTTTTTCGACGATCAACGCCCAGCTCACGATGGAAAACGCCATGAGCACGAGGAGGACGACCTTGGCGATCGGCCCCGCGTTCCAGACGAGAGCGAGGATTCCACCACTCAGACTATCGCCCCCCACACACGCTCCTTTCGTTTGCGTTCCGCTTATCTACGGCATTATAACCACATCCGTGCGGCGCACCCTCGTCCTCCCGCTCGTGCTCGCCGCGCTCGGCGTGGCTGCTCCGGGGGCGCCGGCCCAGGATGCGCGGGCCGCGGTCGAGGCCTTCGTCGCCCGCGTGTCGAACGTCCAGATCAACGACCTCGTCATCGATCAAACCGTGACGCTCTACCACCCCGACGGGCAGCGCCAAGTGTCGGGCGGCCAGCAGCGCATGCTGTTCAAGCTTCCGCAGCGCCAGCGCGTCGAGCGCACGGTCGAGGGCCAGCGGGAGATCCAGCTCACGATCGGCGACCGCGTGTGGACCAGACGGCCGGACGGGACGGTCTCCGAAGCCGAGGTTCCCGAGCCGACGCGCACGCTCACCCACGTGCTGGTGCCGGTGAAGCGGCGGGCCGCCGATCTGCTGGCGGACTGGCGCTCTCGGGGCATTCGCGACGACGTGAGCTTCGTGACGCGCCTGGCGGGGCGGCCCGTGACGGTGATCGGCGCGCGGCCCGGCGATCACGACGTCCCCGCCGTGTGGCTCGACCCGGAATACGGCGTCGTGCGCATCGTGACCCGCGAGCGACTGATCGCTCGCGATGGGGTGCTCCCCGCGGGCGCCCGGCTGATCGACCTGACCTTCTCCGAGCATCGGCCCCTGGCTGGCAAGCTCTACTTCCCATACCGGCAAGAAGTGTTCATCGACGGCAAGCTCCTCGTCCTCTTCACGGTCCGATCGGTCGCGATCAACACCAATCCTGCCGATGCGCTGTTCGATCCCGCGAGCCTGAAGTCCCCCTGATGCACTTCGCGTTCCTGGGGACGTCCGCGTCGGTCCCGTCCGCTTCCCGCGACACGACGTCGCTCGCCGTCGTGGTACCGGCCGGGGCTGTGCTGATCGATTGCGGCGGCAGCCCGATCCAGAAGCTCCAGCGCGCCGGCATCGATCCGCTGGCCCTGGCCGCCGTCGTCATCACCCACATCCACCCGGATCATTCCTACGGACTCCCGGCCCTCGTCCGGAACTTCGGCGTGCTCGGCCGCCAGGCGCCGCTGACGATCTACTGCCGGCCGGAGCACGTCGAGCCGCTACGAAGCCTTCTCAGCCTCTTCAACACGCTCAGGCGGCCCGGTATGTTCGAGCTCGACGTCCGGGCGATCGAGCTGACGGAGGGCGCCCGGGCGTTCGATCTCGGTCCGCTCACGATCCGGACCTCGCCGAACGATCACGGGAGCATGCCGAACTTTGCCGTTCGGGTCGACGCCGCCGGGGCCCGGACCATCGTCTATTCGTCCGACACCCGGCCGTGCGATGCGGTGGTCGAGCTCGCGCGCGGCGCCGACACGCTGATCCACGACGCCACGTACTCGGAGCGCCACCGGAGCCGCGCCGGCGGGCACGCGCACTCGACGGCCGCGGAGGCCGGCGACGTCGCCGCGCGAGCGGGGGTGTGGCGCCTCATCCTCGCGCACATCGGCGCGGAGTATCACGGGGACGTGGACGCGCTGGCCGAGGAAGCCCGCGGGCGGTTCGGCGGCGATGTCGAGGTCGCGCGCGAGCTCGTGCCGTACCCGTTCTAGTCCCGTCGCGCCGGCACGCGAGAGACGAAGACGTTGGCGTGGATCCAGAAGCGGAGCCGGAGGTCGACGGCTCGGGTGATCCCGATGCGGGGGCCCACGGCGATGCGGAAGTTCCGCGGGTGGGCGGATGGCTCGATCGTGAACAGTCCGCGAGTGAGGTCGGTGCCGTTGTCGCGCAGGGTGACGCCGAGGGCGCGCGTGAGGTTGCCGGGGCCGCTGGCCAGCCGCGTCGAGTCGGCGTCGACGCCGCGCCGGCGCGCCATCGTCGCGAGGCCGGCGACCGGCTCCAGCGCGCGGATCAGCACGCATCCGGCATGGCCCGCCGGACCGGCGATGGCGTTCAGGCAGTAGTGGATGCCGTAGTTCAGATAGACGTAGGCGAAGCCACCCTCGCCGTAGACGAGCCAGTGGCTGCCCGGCCTGAACGCCGCGTGCGAGGCGGCGTCTTCGGGTCCGAGGTACGCTTCGGTCTCGACGATGCGGCCCGCCGTGAGCGCGCGACCCCGTGAGACGACGACGCACCCGAGCAGATCGCGTGCGACCGCGCGCGCCGGGCGCAGATAGAAGCGACGCGGCAGCGGCACCTAGGCGAGGCGCTCGGCCACGAGGCGTCGAAGCGAGTCGTCATCGAAGGCGACGCCCGTCCGGCTCGGCGGCTCGCCCTCGGTCTTGAGACCCGTCTCGCTGATGATCACGCAGATAGTCTGTGCCGGGTCGAGGCGGGCGTCGGCCAGCAGGCGGGCCAGGACCGCCAGCGCGGCCACGCCGGTCGGCCCGGCCCAGACGCCCTCTACCCGGGCTAGCCGGTGCTGCATCGCCAGGATCTCGTCGTCGTCGGCGTCACCGGCCAGCCCCTTACCCTCGCGCAGGAGCCGCAGCACCCAGTCGCCCTTCTTGCCGGGGTCCCCCGCGGCGAGGCCCTCCGCGACGGTGTAGCCGATCTTGAGGGGCGTGATCGCCGCGCCGTCGTGGAACGCGCGGGCGATCGCGTTCGCGCGCCGGGCCTGCGCGGCCACCATCAGCGGCGCGCGGGGGATCCAGCCCGCCTCGCGCATCTCCCGGAACCCGCGCGCCGTCGCAATGAAGGTCTCGCCCACCGCCACCGGCGCCACGACGACGTCAGGCACCGCCCAGCCGCTCTGCTCCGCGATCTCGTAAGCGAGCGTCTTCTTGCCTTCCTGCTTGTAGGGATTGCGCGAGGCGCCGCAATCGAAGAACAGACGCTCCATGGCCAGCCGATCCCAGATCTTGATCAGGTCGTCGTAGACGCCCTTGTAGATGATGAGGTTCGTGGCCGTCGCGGCCATGTGCAGGAGCTTCGGCGCCGAGGCGCGCTCGTAGGCGAAGATCAGCGAGGAGAGCCCGGCGCGCGCCGAGTAGGCCGCGACCGACGAGCCCGCGTTGCCGGAGCTGACGACGGACGTCGCGCGATAGCCGAAGTGCAGCGCGGCGCCGACCGCGGTCGCCGACGAGCGGTCCTTCACCGTGCCGGTCGGGTTCGTGCCGTCGAACTTGAGAAGCAGCCGACGCACGCTCAGCTCGCGGGCCAGCCGCGGGCAGTCGAGCAGCGGCGTGCCGCCTTCGCCCAGGGTCACCCGGTGGGCCGGATCGGGGATCGGGAGCACGGGCGCGTAGCGCCAGAGGCCGGCGCCCGCGAGCAAGCCGGGCCCGGCGGCCCCCATGCGCGTGATGTCGTAACGGAGCTCGAGAAGGCCGCGGCAGGCTCGGCACTCGAGCTGGTAGGTCAGCGGATGAACCGCCCCGCAGTCGATACAGGTCAGGTGCTGGGCGAGTGAGTCGGTCACGCGCGCTTGCCGAACCGCTCTTCGACCATCCCGAGCATCGCCTCGATGCGGTGGCGGAGGGTGTGCTCGGCCAGCGCGCGTCGGCGTGCGTTTGCGCCGATGGCGTGCGCCTCGTCGGGATGCTCGAGGTGCACGTCGAGTTGACGGCGGAGCTCGCCGAGGTCGCGATAGCCGACGATCTCCTCGCCGGGCTTGAACAGCGGCAGCAGGTCCTCCTTCAAGTCGACGACCTGACAGGCGCCGGCGGCGGCCAGCTCGAACGTCCGCGTGTTCACGCCGACGATGTCGTTCATGGGGTGATGGTGGTTGAGCGACAGGATGGACGCGCCGTACACGAGGAGCTTCTGGTGGCCGAACACCGGCGGCCCAGCGATCGCGCGCACCATCGGATCCTCGGCCGAGGTCCAGCCGCTGCCCCAGAGCTTCAGCGGATAATCCCGCAGGGCGCGGACGAAGCGCTCGCGGTAGGGATAGCGGTTGCCGACGAACGAGATCTGCGCGCCATAGCGTGCGGTCTCGTCGGGCGTGGGCGTGACCGGATGGTGCGCCGACGGAACACAGTACATCGGCAGGTAGGCCAGGTTGCGGAGGCCGACCTGCTCGAGGCTTCGCATCGCGTAGCGCTCCTTCGTGAAGAAGAGGTCGTACGCCTCGATCGCTTCGAACGGCATCATCCAGAGGGGGTTGTCGGGAAAGAAGTTCAGGAACAGCGCGTCGATCTTTTGCTTCACGCGCGCGATCAGCGTCGCGCTGATCGGGCTGCCCTTGATGACCAGCACCAGATTGGGTCGCCAGGCCAGGCACTCGCGCTCGAGCAAACGCAGCAGGAGCGCCTGGTAGGCGCCCTTGGTGCCGCGATTCTTGTAGAGCGCATTGTCCCTGCGGTACTCGAACGTGCGGACGTCGTGACCGAGCGCGCGCAGCTCGTCGGCGAAATCCATCCCCATGAGCCCGGGCCGTTCGAAGGGAAGGACGACCAGCCAGCGCACGGCATGTAGCGTAGCACAGGGGTCGCGTCGGCTTCCGACGCCGCGGGTGCGGTGCCCGGGCGAGCGCCGACCCCGGCGCGCGGCGTCAGGCGACCGCGGCGGTACGGATCTGACGGAAGCGAGCCGCGAACAGGGGGTCGAAGAGCGCGGCCGTCGCGACCAGCACCGCGTCCGCGCCCTCGCGCAGCAGATCGCGGGCGCGCTCGACCGTCGAGATGCCGCCGACGGCGAGGACAGCCCGATCCCAGGCGCCGGCCTTGCGCCACGCCAGCATCTCGGCGATCTGTCGCGCGGCCACGGTGAAGGTCTGGGCGCCGCAGACGTCGGCCCGCTCGCGGCCGGTGCCCTCGAAGGCGGGGGTGCCCTTGTCGTCGAGCACCCGACGGTTGATACTGTGAACGAGCACGTAGCCGTGCGCCCAGGGCGCCAGACGGGTCGCCGTGTCGTGCAGGAGGCGCGGCGTCTTGAACGGGCCCAGCTTGGCCAGGACCGGCACGCCGACCATCGTCCGCGTGCGGTGCAGGATGCGCGCGGCCAGCGGCACGTTTTCGTAGATCATCTGGGGCTGCTGCTCTATGAACGGATCCGGCGCCGCCAGCTGCAGCTCGACCGCATCGGCCCCGCTCTCCTCCGCCCACACGGCGCACTGCGCATAGTCGGCGGCGAGCGCCTCGGCGTCACGACCAGACTGGTGCGTGCCCAGCACACTCACGATCAAGATCTGTCCGCGCCCGATCCGCTCCTTCGCCCGGCGCACGTCCTTCCGCCATACCTCCGGCTCCATCGAGGGCTCGCCGAGGGAGACCGCGATCGTGGTGTTGCCGTCGAGCGCCGCGCGCGACACGACGGCGGCCTGATCGCGATTGTCGACGTGTCGGATGTTGGGCAGAGCGTGGGCAGCCTGGAAGATCGATCGAACCGTCGCGTAGGTCAAGAGGTCGAATCCGACGCGGGCGTACGCCTCCACCCATCTGGAGTTCAGCAGCGGACCCGCGGCGATGCCGAGGCTCGAATCGAGAGGACGACCAAAGAGCAGGCCGCCGGGCCCGGCAGGTAGACGACGCACCCGCGCAAGCGCGGGAGCGTGCGAGTAGTTCCACTGGTAGGAACGATCGAGTCGATAGGCGCCTTGGGAAATGGCTTGGTCACTCCCTTTCGCCAGGAAACACCTGGTAAGCGCCTAGTTTATCACATAGTTACGAGTCATGCCTCCTTAAATGCGGGCGCCACCTCCCTGGCGATGAGCTCGAGCTCACGCATGATGTGCGCGTGAGGCATGCCCGGAAAGAACGTTCGGCAGATCAGGTGGGTCATTCCGTACTCCCGGGTGAAGCGGCGGATCTGCGCCACGCACTGCTCGGGCCCGCCGATGATGAATCGATCCGCCATGAGCCGGTCCAGATCGGTCGCGATCGAGGCGTCGATGAACGGGTGACGCCACCCGCCGGCATACTCCC
>Ga0187776_10001465_pt1 | contig 11829 bp, 12 predicted proteins | sample 0216_BV02_MP12_2_FD_132426 | JGI IMG/M metagenome (GOLD analysis project Ga0187776, IMG submission 132426) | Tropical peat soil microbial communities from peatlands in Department of Meta, Colombia - 0216_BV02_MP12_20_MG | ecosystem: Environmental > Terrestrial > Soil > Wetlands > Peat | place...
CACAACTTGTTCCTCAAGCGCTCGACCAGTCCGGTCTGCCCGGGATCGCCAAGGCGATCATCGGCGCGATCCCGGCCCCTCTCGTCGACAGCGCCCTGCCGACCGCGCCACTGCTGCGCCGGACCATCGACGAGCTCGACGTCACGCGGCTCCTGCACGAACTGAACGACCCCCGCCAGCTCAACTCGGCGGTCCAGTCAGCGATCCTCCGCGCCGCGCTGGGCCAGATCCTCGACCGCCTGCGCCCCTAGCACTCATCAGGGCTCTCGGCACGCCGCGAGCCGACAAGGCGTCCGTTCTCCGGGGCGGCGAACTCGGGCTGCCGGTGCGCCGAGCCGCTCACGCCATCCATTCGCCCATGCGGCAATCAGGATTTCGTAGAGCGCTTCCTACCTGAAACTACGGATCCGCTCGTTCGCCAAGTCGGCCTAGGATTGAGGCGTCAGAGAGCGTGAGCGTTCCGTACGGGAACGACCGCCAAACCGGCCAGCGGCAGTCTTAGCCGCCTGCGTTACGGCGTTCACGCTCTCGGCGTGTTTGGCGAGCAGTTCGAATTGACGACCGTCGCGAGGCAGTCGGGCTCGATTTCCGCGCGGCGGATGAGGTTCGCCGCCTTGGAGTCGCCGACCATCCGGTCGGCGAGCTCCGTGAACTGCTAGCGGCTGCCGGCACTCGTCAGCATGCCAACGGCGCCGCGGCCATCGGCGGCCGCTCGTAGGATGGCCCGATGCCAACCATCGAACAGCTGATCCAGTCCATCGACGGCCGGATTCAGGAGCTGAACCGCGAGCTCGCCTCGCTTCAAGACGCCCGGTCGGCGCTCGTCCCTGACGGTTCCGCACCGGCCGCGTCTCGACGGCCGGTAGTGAAACGGCGAGCTCGCCGCCAGCCGACACGGGACAGGCCTCGCCGGAGGCGAAGGAGGACGACAACGGCGCTGCCGGCCGAGAAGGCGGAGCGGATGCTCGCCGGGAGCGATGGACTGACCACGGTGGCACTTGCCGAGCAGGCCGGTGCCGACCGTGATCAAGTGCTGAACCTGCTACGCGACCTCGAGGCGGCTCGGCGCGTCCGGCGGACCGGGCAGCGCCGCGCCACCCGCTGGCACGCGATCACCGACGAGGACAGGATCCGAGAGCGAGCGGCGGAGCTGGCTAGCCGCACCCGCCGCAGCAAGCAACCCTGACGGTCCGGACGAGATCACGCGATACCGACAGCGCGGCGCGGCCGAGGGCGGCCTCTCCTCGTGGGGCGGACTCGAAACTGCGTTGTTGGGCGAGCCCAGCTGAATCCGGACGGTCGCAAGGCAATCGTGCGCGCGAGGCCGCGTGAGCGCGAAGGGAATCGTGCGGATCGCGGCTGCCAGACGCTCGCGCGGTCCCGGGACTAGCCTTCGCGTCGTGGTGCCCATCAGCGATGCCGCGGGCGACGTGGACGGCGGTTGCGCCTACCGTGCGGCGCTCATGGATTGGTTGGCGTGCGCGTGCGCAGGTGCGGATGAGCCGGCTGCCGGCGCGATGCGTGCCTCAGGCGATGACTTGCTTACCTGCGTCGCGTTCGCGGCGACCGCAGGCCATGTGCTCGATTTTGATGACACCTTCTCGCCGGGGGTCGCGCATGTGAGCGCGATCTGTGCGCCTGCGGCTTTGGTGCTGGCGGCACACCTGGGACTTTCACTTGGCGCCGCTCTCGATGCGTACGCGGAGGGTTACGAGGCTATGGCGGCCGTCGCCGAGGCGAGCCATCCTGCGCTGTATGAGGCGGGCTGGCATCCGACCGCCGTGTGTGGTCCGATCGGCGCCGCGGTCGCCGCCTCGCGGCTCCTCGACCTACCGGAGGTACAGCGCGAGAACGCGGTCGCTGTTGCGCTGCTGCGCGCCGGCGGCACTCGGGGCGCTTTCGGTTCCGACGGTAAGGCGATCCAGGTCGGCTTGGCAGCCGCTGCGGGCGTGCAGGCAGCGTTCCTCGCCCAGGCTGGAGCTACCGTGGATCCGCGAGCGATTCATGGACCGCTCGGGTTTCGGGGGGTGTTCGGTGCAGGATGGCCTCGAGGAGGTGTCGCGAGCGGGCTCGCCAGTAACGCGGGGCGTGCGATCGAGCGGAATTGGATCAAGCTGTATCCGAGCTGCCTGGGTACGCATTCACCGATCGAAGGCGCGGAGCTGGCTCGTAACGCCGGCTATCGGCTCGATCACGAGCAACTCGAGGTGCGCGTGCATCCCGTCGCGCATCAGGCTGCGCACCTCGACATCGTCAGCGACGGATTGTCCGCCAAGTTCTCGATCCCATACTGCGTCGCGCACACGGTTATTCACGGTCCTCCGCGCGTGCGCGACTTTGCAGCGATAGACGCCGCTGCTTGCGACCGTGCGCGGCTCGTGAACGTGATCGTCGACGGATCGTTGCCTGAGTTCGGCGCCGTTTTGGCCGTCGCGGGGAACGAGCTCGCGACCGTGATGTGTCCGAGGGGAGCACCCGGGCGGCCTCTTGCACAATCCCAACTCGCCGACAAGGTCGCAGACCTCGCCGGGGATCGCCTCGACGGGCTGCTCTCCGATCTTGCCGCGCCGGCAGTTGGGACCCTTTACGCGGCTGGCCTGCGTCGTTCCGAGACCAGCCTGACCGCGTGACAGCTGCGGCCGAGCGAAGAGCAGCACGCTCGGTGCCTCGTGACGGTCGTGATTTCGCACGCTAGCGCCGTCGGGGCCGCCGTCGCGAGGCGCTCGGAGGCGCTGATCGACGGTTTCGTGCGCGCGCTGCAGCGCGCTGTACACCGACGCCGGATTGGTTTCGAGCGCCTCGGCGACCTCCGCGCCGGAGTAGCCGAGCACGTCGCGCAGGATCAATACTGCGCGCTGCCGCGCCGGCAGGTGCTGAAGCGCCGCGATGAACGCGAGCTCCACGCTTTCGCGTTGCTCGTAGCGTTCTTCTCGTTCTCTAGTTGTCAGCACAATTGGTTTCGCCGGCGCAACCATCGTCTCCGACGGACCGGGCCCACCCGTGCGGAAAGACGTTGCGGTGGGCCCAGCCAGGTGTCGTGCGTAGTCGTCGGAGCAGCTTGCGAGCGGGCGAAGCTGCACCGATCCGTCTGTTTGCCTATGCCGCCAGGGGCTGTGGCTGAACAAGCGCGGCGTTCTGGCGCTCGAGCTCCTTGACCGCGCCAGTGCGCCAGCTCTCGGCCACCATCTCTGACATCGGGTCAGCGAAAACGCCGCCGCCTTCGAGATCGAGTAGGCCGGAAGCACCGGCACCGCAGCGAAAGCCCCGACCGAGACGACGTTGACGATCGCTCCGCGGGAGCGAGTCAGCGACGGGAGCAACGCCTCGGTCACGCCCCAGGTCCCGAACAGGTGACGGCGAGGTGCTGGTCGACCGCGCCACGATCGCTCAGGTCATCCGGCAGCGAGACGCCGGCATTGTTGATCAGGATGTCGAGCGATTCGACTCTCTCCACAGCCTCCTGAATCTGCGCGTCGTCGCTCACGTCCAGGATCACGGCGTCACGCGCGCGTCCGCGTGGACCAGCGGCCGGCGCGACGCGGCATACACCCGCTTCGCCCCCCGCCTCAAGGCCTCCTCGACCAGCGCGCGCCCGAGACCGCGATTGGCCCCGGTCACCAGAACCGACTTGCCTGCGACTATCGTCTTACCGCTCATTACGAGCTCCTCTCATTCGACTGTTTCCAATTGAGATCCGAGACGGCAGCGAAATCCAACGCGCGCATCTGAATCCGTTGAGACACCGCGCGGCCCAGGACAAGCGGCATCCGGGCACGCTTGATCACACAGGAGACGAGCCGATACCACCCCGTGACGACCGTCAGCTAGATCGAACCGTTTTCGCACGCCGGGCCGAGTTCAGCCACGCCATGCGAGAGCGGGACCGAGGCCGAACTGCGTCGCCCTGGGGATGACCAGGAGGACGACGAAGGCGCCGGTCGACCGACGCTCGCCGGGGGACCGTTTGGGCACGGTGCGGACCACCGTCCCCTTCGCGCCCAGAGTGCGAGTGGTCGCGCGCGATCGCCCCGAGGGGCCGCACGCGCCGGGCGAGCGCGACGCGGACCCCGCGAAACAGAGCGGTACTGACACTCGTCGGGCTCCGGATCCGCGGGTGATGTCCGCCCCACCGATGTCGCCCTGCGGTTCAATGCAGCCCCTGTACCACGGCGAAAGCGAGCGACCAGCATGACCAACGTGCTAGAGCGGGTGATGAAGCTGCTCATGTGGAGTATTGTCAATCTCAACGACCGCGTCCTCGAACTGACCCTCGGCAGCCGGCTGGGAATCCGGGTGATCTTCACCCTCATGAGCCGACAATTCGTGCCGTCCGCCGCTGAAGGTTTCGAGGGCTCGATCTGCTACGAGCTGCGCCGGCACAACGGAGCGATCATCGAGGGCTGGGACCTGTGCATCACGGCATCCGCGGCGAAGGCGTCGCTTGGCTTCCCGGCCGACCCGGCGGTCACGCTCAAGCTGGCCGTCGGCGACTTCGTGCGCTTCAACCTCGGAGCGATATCGCCGGTCACGTTGCTCACCGAGGAGCGGCTCAAGCTCGATGGTGACCTCACGGTCGCCTCCAAACTCGCCCCGATGTTCGGACGCCCTCTACCTCAGTCCTAACCCCGTCGGCGTCCGCCCCGGCGGAAACCGGACGGTCGAGGCATTCGTGGGAGTACGTCTTTCGTGTGGAGACGGCTCCTCGGGCAACGGAACGATCACGCCCGTCGCGGCCGGGACAAGCCGGAGCGCATGATCGCGTTCGCCCAGATGGACGCGCTGCAGTAGGTCTGGACGTCCGCCCCCCGACCACACGCATGCGCGGGTTCCTCTAGCCGAAGACGACGCGGAGCGAGCGTAGGCCGAGTCGACGGCGGCTCGGCCGGGCGGCGTCCACGGAACGGGGAGCGCGTGCCTGAAGGACGAGGCGCCGGCGCTCGGCCGACCGGAGGCGATCCTCCATCTGTGCCTTGGCGGGGTACAGACCCGTTACGGGCGGCGGCCGGCCGCACGCCGACCCGGGACCTAGGGGTGTCTGCCATGCCCGTGTTCATCCTGCGCCTGAAGGCACCCCGTCCCCGCCTTCGCGCAAACGCTCACCCACGCCGAATGGAAGGTCATGGCCCGCCACGGCGCAAACTGGCGGCCTACCTGGAGCGAGGAGACACAGTGGCCTTCGGGCCCGTGCTTACGGCGAACTTCGAGATGGCGCGGATGACGGACGCCGGAACCGTCTGCCCGCGGGCGTAGCGAGCGGCGCCCGGCCTCAAAGCGAGCCGACGCCCGAAGACACAACTCCCCACGGCCACCTCGCGACGGCGACCGCTTTCATCAGCCACCGAGCAGCGCGAGGTCCGTGATCGCGAGCTTGACAGCCCGACTGCCTTACGCGAAGCGCGGGCGCCAGCGTCGGCGGGGCTGCCGCACGGCCCGGCCGACCAGGTGGTGGGCTCGAAGCTTCAGCAGCGAGACCGCGTCGCTGGTGGCGACGAACGGGTTCGATACCACGCGGCCGTCGTCGAGTGACATTGCCGCCACTACCTCACCATCCATCAGCGCGAGTAGCGTCTGGCCGGAGAGCTCCGATTCCTCGTCGAGCTCCGCCAGGTTCTTGAGCACGCGTGCGTCGTCGGCCTCCGCCAGGCGTATCGCGACGGCCTTCGGGCTGCTCGCCGCTTCGGACTGCTCGAAGCTGTAGGGCTTGGCCGCTCGCCGCAGGTCCGCGGCGTGCTCCGAGGCGACGAGTGCGTTCAAACTCGAGTTCATGTCGATTCCTCTCAGTCGAATCTGCATGACTCGATGATGGATCTAAGAGCGGCCGCCTACATCGGGCATTTGCAGGCAGTTCTGAGGCTCGAGACCTTAGTTGAGTGGCGCAGGGCCTTAGCCTGGGCATGGGCTCGAGCGCCCGACGGCCGCCGCCCCGCGCGAACCCTTTCATGATCTGCCGCCTGAGGCCGGCGATCGCATCGGCGACGATCCGGCGGTGTCGCTCCGGGCCGAATTTCCGCAGCCTGTCCCAAGGAGCCACCAGCTCCTGAGATCGGCGACCACCGGACCTCGATCAAGCAGGCCGTTGAGACCTGCTGGGTCACCAAACGACGTGGATCATGGTCGACCACGGACCGGCGGGCGTACGCTACGCGCGTGTGACGGAGGGCATGACGGCCGGAACGGTTTGACGCCGACTACGACGTCGCAATCGGGGAATGGGACACCGAGATCGCCGCCGCACTCCAGCGCCCCGGAGAGCCAGACAGCTGAGTCCCGCTCCGGGCCTGGTGCGGTACTTGCCGCCCACCCAGCCAGGTCCGCCGATACGCGCAAACCCGAACTCTCGAGACGATCGTTTCTCGGGCGGAACGGAAGGTCCGCACCAGCCGCCGCTAGCACCAGCTCGAGTGCCCGCTGCTTCAGCGCGGTGTCGTCGAAGGAGCGCTGCGCCTGGTTAGTTCGGCTCGTGGACGCCGAAGGGCCTTCTCGAGCGCCGGACCGATCGAACTCGGCCCGGGGTGCGAGCTGATCGACAAGCTCGCACAGCGCCTCGCCGAGCTTCCGCCCCGGCGGCGCGGTTCGGTCGCTTGGTACCCCCGAGGTGGTCAGTAGTCGCGTCGGTTCACGGCTTGCCCGACGGGCGGGTGCGCGACGCGATCCTGCGCGAACTCATTGACGGCTGAGCTTTCTATAGCGTGAGCGTTGCGTAGGATCGATCCCGATGGACTTGCCGCCCGGTCCGCGCGCGCCGGCCGTTTGGCAGACGGTCGCGTGGATGGTGCGCCCGGGGGCGTTTTTACGCCGGGTGCACGAGCGGTTCGGCGATCCGGCGACGATCCGGACGTTCTGGACCGAGGAGCCGATGGTGCTGTTCTCGCATCCTGACGCGGTGCGCGAGGTGTTCGCGCTCGACCCGGCGATTGCGCCTGCGGGAGAGAGTTGGGAGTTCTTGCGCCCGTTCGCTGGGCCTCACTCGATCCTGTTGCTTGACGGCGAGGAGCACCTACGCGAGCGACGGTTACTGCAGGGACCGTTTCATGGCGTGCGCATGCGGGCCTTCAGGTCGATGGTCGCCGAGCTCGCCGAGCGCGAGCTGGGAAGCTGGAGCGGCCGCGTGGTGACGCTCGAGCGGATGCGGCACCTGACCTTGGAGATCATCCTGCGAGTGGTGTTCGGCGCCACGAGCGCGCAGGAGGTTGCGAAGCTCCGGATCGCGATCGACGAGACTCTCGAGGGCGTGCGCTCGCTGCCGCGGGTGCTCTCGATGGTCGTGGTGCGCCGCGATCTGGGGCCGCGGAGCCCGTGGGGCCGTTTCCGGCTCGCGGTCGAGCGGTTTGACGCCTTGCTCTTGGACCTCGTGGCGCGGCGGCGGGCCAAGGCAGACGGAGGTGAGTCGCTGCTCTCGGTACTGCTCGAGCAACGCGACGAAGACGGCAACGCGCCGACGGACCAGCACATCCGAGACCAGCTGGTCGCGCTGCTCGTCGGCGGCCACGATACGTCGGCCGCCTCGCTGGCGTGGGCGTTTGAGCGCCTGGCACGACATCCGTCCGTACAGGCGCGCCTCCGCGAGGGCGACCCCGCTTACCTCGACGCGGTCGTCAAAGAGGTGCTACGCGCGCGTCCCGCACTGACGATCGCCCCGCGGCGGCTGCGCGAGCCGGTTCGGATTGCTGGTCGTCGACTGCCCGCCGGTGTGCAGGTCGCCGCATGCATCTGGCTGGCGATGCGGCGCGAGGACCTCTGGGGCGACGCCGCAGCGTTTCGCCCCGAGCGATGGCTCGAGGACAGCAAGCCCGACCCGATGTCGTGGATTCCGTTCGGGGGCGGGGTTCGGCGGTGCGCCGGAGCGCCGTTCGCCGAGATGGAGGTGCGGGAGGTGCTCCGCGCCTCTGCGAACCTGAAACTGCGACCGGTTCGCGCCGAGGACGAACGGGCCCGCCGCAGCATGCTGGTCGTGGTCCCCGACCGCGGCGGAGAGGTCCTAGTGGGGTGACGCCAGCAGATCGATGCGCGCCTCGGATCGCGGGCTTCAGGAGTCCGACGCTCGCGCGCAGGCGCGGCGGGCCTCCTCCTCGTAGGGATTGCGCGCGTACCCCAGTCGTAGGTACGAGAGCGGCATCCGTACGGGATGGTGCTGCATCTGCCACACGTGGCAGAGCTCGTGGCAGATCAAATCCTCGTCGACGACCAGCTCGCGCGAGCGAAGCAGAATCAGATTCCACATCGCGTAGCCGTCGAAGCGGCTAAACCACGGCAACCGGAACAGCCACGGGAGAATCAAAACCGCGACGCGGTCAATGCTCACGGGCCGCTCGTAGAGCCCCAGCGAATCGAGCCTGGCCTTCGCCGGGGCGAGCGCCGTCCGTGCCTCCGTTTGCATCACCGTCGCGCGCCCGGCCCGTACCCGATCACCTCCGCCTCCCTCGCCCCACCAGCCGCCTACCGCTGGGTGGCTCGGCGGCGACGCGCGGCCTCGAGCCGCTCGCTGGCGACTCGACGCGCGGCGGTGAGCGGCGTGATCGCGTGCTCCTCGGCTGCGGAGAACACGGCCTCGAGCGTGCCCGTGATCGCGCCGACGCGGGCGATCGCGTCCTCGCGGGAGCAGCCGTGCATCTCCATCGCGCTCCCGTAGATCACCCCGCCGGCGTTCACCACGAAGTCGGGGGCCCAGAGGATGCCCCGGCGGTGAAGGACGGCGGCGACGCTGTCGTCGGCGAGCTGGTTGTTAGCCGGACCGGCGATCGCGGCGCACCGAAGCGTGCCGACCGATGCCGGAGTGAGGACGCCGCCGAGCGCCGCGGGCACGAGCAGGTCCGCCTCGACGCCGAGCGCGTTGTCGGGATCCATCCAGGCCACACCCAACTCGTCTGCCAGCCGGCGCTTCGAGGCATCGATGTCGCTGACCACGAGCTCGGCGCCATCGGCGGCGAGGCGGCGGGCGACGCGCGAGCCGACCTGGCCGAGGCCGACGACGCCGATCCGCCGGCCCGACACCTCCGCCGAGCCGAACGCTCGCTCGAGCGTCACCCCGATCGCCAGGCGCACCCCCTCGGCGGTCGGCTCCGACGGCTCACCGGCACCTCCCTCAGACTCCGGGAGGCAGTACGCGTACCGCGTACGTTCGCGCGCGATCAGCATGTCCTCGGCGGTTGTGCCCACGTCCTCGCCGACGCCGTAGCTTCCGCCGAACGCATCGACCGCGTCGCCGAGGTCGAGCATGGCCGCGCGCCGACGCTCGGGGGCGAGCTCCGATCCCGGAGCGAGGGGGATCACGCTCTTGCCGCCGCCGAGCGCCAGCCCGGCCAGCGCGCATTTCAGCGTCATCGCCTCGGACAGCCGAAGCGCGTCGTCGAGGGCGTCACGCCAATCCCGGTAGCGCCACAGGCGGCAGCCGCCGACCGCCTGGCCCAGGGCCGTCGAATGGACCGCGACGATCACTGGCAACCCCGAGCGCTCGCCGACGGCAATCGCTACGCGCTCGTGCTCGAGCACTTCACCCGCCCTGCTCTTCGAGTTCGCCGCCGCGCACCTCCTCATCTTGCACGATCCCACCTCCCAACGCGGGCGCAGCTCGCCGCGCACCTACAGACCGGTCGGCAGGAGCTGCGAGACAGATCTCCTGTGGTGCGAGTGCGCGTGCGGCAGGCCTCAGCGACACCGATTCCAAGTTGTTTGGGCGCTACAGCTCAGGCCATGCGGCTGGCGCGCTTCACGGACCAGCGGTGCCCTTACATGTCGGTTCACCAAAAAGCCCCCATCGGCGAGACGTTCGCCGCGGCGACGGGCAACGCGGCGCGACTCGAGCCTTGCCCGGGCTCGAGGTTCTCGCTGTTCGACGGCCGAGTCGAGGGCCGGCAGGTCGAGCTCGCCGGAGCGGGTGGTGCAGCCGTGGCGGTTCGGCGATGCGCATCCGGCTGTTTGGGACCCGGCGTGTACTCGATCGTGCGTTTCACGTTGACGGCGGAGGGCGATCGGACACGGTTCATCGTCGACCACGACGCGATCCCGGCCGAGTGGCACGAGCACATCGAGACCGGCCACCCGATCTTCTACCAGGAGCCGATGGCACGCGACTTCGCCGGGCGGAGCGCCGCTTAGGCCTCGGTCCGCCTACCGGCCCGGGTGCCGGCCCGGGCTTGCCCGCCGGCCGGCGCCCGACGCGAAAGGAGACCGAAGCGCCGCCTTCATGTTCGTAGTAGTCGGTGGTCGCCGATTTTCGACCCCCGGCGGCTGAAGTTATCTCGTCTGAAACCCCCAATCGGGTTAGGTTGTGGGACACGGGCCGAGCGCGCCCAGTCGGTGCCGGTAGATCCGCATGTCAGCGCGGTCGAAGTCGCTGTGGGTTTGGCTTCGGAGCGCGGGCACGTCCTCCCGGTGGTACGGGCTGGTCAGGCTCTCGGCGTGGCCGATGACGTCGTTGATCGGAATGCGGAAGCGGCACCGAAGCCACCGCACGAGCCGCAGGCTCGAGGCCATCTGGCGCGGATCGCGGAGGACCTGCCGATCGCTGTAACCGACATGCTCGATCCCGATCGCCGTCCAGTTGAGCCCCACCGTGTGTCGGCACATGATCGACAGCGAGACGAGCTGATAGATCATGCCGTCCGTGTCGATCACGAAGTGTGTGCACGAGGCCGGGAGCTCGTGTAGCTCCGAGTCGGGGACGTCGTTGGCAAACGTGTTCCAGGTCGATCGGAAGCTCGCCTCCGTGTAATGGATCACGATCACGTGCGGATCGATCAGACGCCAGGTCGGCTTCATGAAGCTCCCGTAGTGGCGATGCACGTACGCGACCATCTGCGCTTTGCGTACCGGGCCGAACGGGATCGGGGCCCAGATGATTCGCGGACTCGCGACGGGCCGGACATGGGTCGTCGGGGACGAGCGCGTGGCGGAGCTCGTAACGCCCCGGATCGCCGAGCGGGTAATGGCGGGGCCCGTCGACACCCGAGTACTGCCCTGCGCTACCGGCGAACCCGAGCCGGCGCAACCGGCGACGATCGCGACGCTGGCCAGCACCGCCTCGATGCAGGGGAAACGCAGGCGGGCTTGCTTCACCAGTGCTCCGTCGCTGCCTGCGGCCACTGCGCCGATCCTAGAACGACCGACTGGCGGCTGGCGGGCCCACCTGCTGGCGCCGCCGGTAGCCCGTCATCAAGCAAACGCCTTGTCTCGGCCAGCCCGCGCCGCAAATGTCGGTCCCCAGAGCGATCACGCGCAAGGCGGCGTCAGCGACGGACGCTCTGCTGAGCCGACCGTCGTCCAGGCTAGACCTCACGGCAATCCAGTGAGCCGGAGCGTAGGCTCGCCTTGGTGGCACGTCGCCGCACGTTCACCTCGAGGCTGTGCCGGGCCGCCGGGCTCTCGAACGACGTCGGCGGCGGGTTCTGGCGTTGGCGGTAGCAGCTGCTCGGTCGCTCAGCTGCCGTGCAGCGCGGGCTCGCGCTCGTGGCCGTTCAGGTCTTGCAGCGCGTCGGCGTATAGCCACAGCGCGGCCTTCTCGTCCTCGTCGAGGTGTGCCGGCTCGATGATCGCCGATTCGATCTCGACCAGCGGCGCACCGGCGCGCACCGCCTCGACGACACGACGCTGTAGGTCGGACACCATCTCGCGCTCCTTCGCTGGCGGCTCGGCCAGCGCTCTTCGGTGAAGACTGCAGACACAACCCCCCGCCCGGGCGTATTAGAACATCCGGCCGGGCGGCTGTCCAGCCACGGTGGCCGGATATACGACCCGACGTGCGGGACCGACACCGGCGCGAGCGGTCGTACGCTAATGGACGCGTTGCGACGGAGCGAGCGATGACCGAGGAACACCCTTCCGCGGCCCGGC
>Ga0187776_10001466_pt1 | contig 11829 bp, 10 predicted proteins | sample 0216_BV02_MP12_2_FD_132426 | JGI IMG/M metagenome (GOLD analysis project Ga0187776, IMG submission 132426) | Tropical peat soil microbial communities from peatlands in Department of Meta, Colombia - 0216_BV02_MP12_20_MG | ecosystem: Environmental > Terrestrial > Soil > Wetlands > Peat | place...
CCGTGCCAGGCGCCCGGCTTCAAGGTCGGTGACACGCGCAGCCCCGTCGCGATCACGTCGGTCAGGATGAGGTCGGCGCCCTCGTCGGCGAACCGCTGTGCGATCGCCCGCCCGAGTCCGTGCTCGCCGCCCGTGCCGGTCACCATCGCGATCTTGCCCTCGAGCCGTCCCATACGAGTCCTCCTCAGCGTCGGCGCGTCATGATCGGGCAGTCCCGGACGCCCCCAGGAATCGCTCCGGGCGGAACGGCGCCAGGGTCGAGCTCGGCTTGTCGCGGACGATCTCGTCCGCCATCAGGCGCCCGAGCAGCGGACCCAGGGTGATCCCGCTGTGCGTCGCGATCAGCCAGGCGTTGGCGAACCCGGGAATCCGCCCGGCAATCGTGTGCTGATCACCCGGCATGGGCCGGACGCCGATGCGGCTGTCGACGATTCCGAGCGGGCGGACGCCCGGAAACACGCGCGCGGCGCGCTCGAGCAGGAGCGCGGACAGCGACACGGGCGAGCCCGCATCGGCCGCCAGCGTGTCGACGTCCCCGGCGCCCAGCAGGAGCCCGCCGCCGGCATCGGGCCGCAGGTGGATGCCCGGCGCGTGCACGACTCGACCGAGCGCCGTCGCGGGCCGGGCCGTGACCGCCAGCAGCCCGGGCACGCGCCCGACGGGGATGGCGACGCCGAGCGGCTGGAGGAACGCCTGCGTGGCCGGCCCGACGCAGACCAGCACCGCGCGCGCGGCCACCTCGCCGTCGTCGAGCACCAGCCCCTCGACGCGATCGCCGCGCGTGCGGAAGGCCCGGACCGCCTTGCGGTCCCTGACGTCCGCCCCGCGCGCCGACGCCGCGGCGAGCAGACGTCCGATCAATCGCGGGGCGTCGAGCCAGGCGTCGGCGGCGAAGAAGGCGACCTCGCGGACCGGCTCGGGGATCGCGAGGCCCGGCTCGAGGTCGAGCGCGCGCTCGCGGCCGATCCATTCGGCCGGGTATCCGCGCCCGGCCAGCCGATGCACGCGCTCGCGCAGCTCGCGCTCGGCGTCCCCCGGCTCGGCCCACTCGAGCGAGCCGCCCTCGTGATAGCCGGCGTCGCCGCCGAGCTCGCGCGAGAGCTCGCGGTGCGCCCTCATGCCCGCGACGTTGAGCCGGTGATAGGCGTCGGGCTCCTTCCTGACCGAGTTGAGCCACGCGAACGAGGTGGAGCTCGTACCGCCGCCGGGCATTCCGGCGTCGAGCGCCAGCACACGGGCCCCGGTCCACGCCGCGGCGTACACGGCCGAGGCGCCCACGATCCCGAGTCCGACGACCGCGACGTCGTAGCCTGGATTGCTCATCGGCGACCTCCCGCGCGGCGGTGGCGCTCCGCCGGAGCATTGTAGGATTCCCGTTCGCGTAAGATAGTCGCGCCGGGGGACCGGGTCAATCGAGCACGGCCGGGAGGGGCCTCGATCGTCGGCGGCGACGACCAGCGCATATCACGAGATGATCTACAGCGCGGCGCCGATCAGCTGACCGAGGTGGCCGCCTCGATCTTGGTGCCGCCGCGCAGGAACGAGGCGAAGAACGCGCACGCCATGAGCGCCAGGCACGCGAAGTACGCCACGTTCATCGACGCCACGAACGCCCGGGGCTGCGCAGCGGTCGGCGTGGCGTCGGCGACACCCGAGTAGTAGCGGAAGGCCACCGTCAGCAGCGCGCCGCCCAGCGAGATGCCGAGCAGGGCGGAGATCCCGAAGATCGTCTGCACCATGCCCGTGGCGAAGCCCCGGTACTCGCGCGGCACCGAGCCGATGATCGCGGTCTGGTTTGGCGTGTTGAAGAATCCGGAGCCGACGCCGAGCAGCGCCATCATGAGCGCCGGCATGAGCCAGTGCGAGTCGACGCGCAGGAAGAGCCCGATGGCGAACGCGCTCATCGTCGCCGCGACGCCGATCGAGGCCGGAACGCGCGGCCCGATCCGATCGGTGAGCCGCCCGCTGACCATCGCGAGCCCGATCGTGAACACCGGGGCCGCCAGGAAGATGAGCCCCATGAACGATGCCGAGAAGTGCAGCACGTCCTGGATGTAGAACGGCATCAGGAAGCTCATCACGCTGATCGTGGTCGCGATGAGGAGAAGGCTCAGCACGCTGAAGGTGAACATCCGGATCCTGAACAGGGCGAGGTTCACCACCGGGCTCGGCGCCCGCCGCTCGTGCGCGACGAAGCCGATCAGCACGGCGCCGAAGGTGACGGCCGCGACCGCCGCCCGCTCCGGTCCCAGCGCCTCGACGGTGCGCCGGTCGAGCAGGAGCGTCAGCAGCACCGTCAGCGCGATCAGCAGCCCCGCGCCGAGATAGTCGATCGAGGGCGCCCGCCCGGGGGAAGGCAGCGTGCGGCGGCGCCGGGCGCGCAGCAGCGTCAGCACCACGCCGGTCACTCCCATCGGCACCATGAGAAAGAAGATCCAGCGCCAGTCGAACAGATCGATGATGAAGCCGCCCAGCGGTGGTCCGACGAGGAGCCCGGAGTGAAACCCCATCGTCATGTAGCTGTTGGCACGTCCTTCGGCGCCCTCGGGCACCGCCTCCATCGCCAGCACGCGGGTGGCCGAGGCGATCATCGCGGCGCCGAGCCCCTGGATCAGCCGAAACGCGATCAGCCAGAACGCGCTCGGGGCCAGGCCGCAGAGCACGAAGCTCACGGTCATGATCGCGAAGCCGGTGCCGTAGATCGCGTGACGGCCGTGGATGTCGCCCAGCCGGCCGAAGACCACCGAGAGGCTGATCCCGGCCAGCTGGTAGACGATGAGGGCCCACGAGATCGCCAGGATGTCGGTGTCGAGCGCGCTGGCCAGGGTCGGCAGCGAGACGATGAAGATCCGCGTGGCCACGCCGGTGAGGAACTGCCCCATGATCGCGTTCGCGAGCAGGAGCCGGTCCGTACGAGCCGTCGCGGGGGCCATGGGGCGCGCGCACCACAATATCAGCCCCGGCCCGAATGGTTGGCGTAAGATTGCCCGCCATGAGCGAGGAGATCCTCCGCAAGCTCGCGATGCAGGTGCGCAACTGGGGCCGCTGGGGGCCGACCGACGAGATCGGCACGCTCAACTTCATCACCGCGGACGCGATCGCCGCGGCCTGCCGTCTCGCGACGGCCGGCAAGGTCTTCGCGCTCGGCATTCCGCTCCAGCGCGAGGGCCCGCAGAGCGGCACGCGCCAGCGCTTCAACCCGATCCACACGATGTTCCGCGACGGCGGCGATGCGCCGCGGACGCCGGCCGAGGTCACCGCGATGCAGGGCTACGGCGGCTCCGACGACTGGATCGTCATGCCGCTGCAGTGCGTGACGCAGTGGGACAGCCTGGCCCACGTCTTCCACGAGGGCAAGATGTACAACGGCTACGATGCGGCCCTCGTCACCAGCAGCGGCACCTCGAAGAACAGCATCGACAAGACCAAGAGCCGCATCGTCGGGCGCGGCGTCCTCCTGGACGTGGCGAAGTGGAAGGGTGTGCGCGCGCTCGAGCCGGGCTACGCCATCAGCGCGGCCGACCTCGACGCGACCGCCGCCGCCGAGCGCGTGCAGATCCGCCGCGGCGATCTGCTGATCGTTCGCACCGGCCACATGTCGCGCTACCTCGACCGCCACGACTGGCGTCATTTCGACCTCGACGACTCACCCGGCGTCTCCGTGCACACGGCGCCGTGGATGCACGCGAAGGAGATCGCGGCCATCGCCGCCGACAACTACGCGGTCGAGGTGCGGCCCTCGGAGCTTCCGCCGTTCCGCAGCCCGTTCCACATCTGCGCGATCCCGAACATGGGCCTGACGCTCGGCGAGATCTTCTACCTGGAAGAGCTGGCGGCGGACTGCGCGGCCGACGGGCGCTACGAGTTCCTGCTGGTGGCGCCGCCGCTCCCGGTCACCCGCGGCGTCGGCACGCCGATCAACCCGTACGCGATCAAGTGAGCGAGACCGGCCCGTGCTGATCCGCGACGTCGCGGCCGACCACTACACGGTCCCGCTGCCGGTGGCGCTCTCCGACAGCACCCACGGCACCATCAAGGGCTTCGAGCTGGTCACCGCGCGGGTCCGCGACGCCGAGGGCGCCGCGGGGACCGGCTACACGTACACGGTCGGGGCAGGAGGCGGGGCCGTCCACGCGCTGATCGCGCGCGACCTGGCGCCGCTGCTCGTCGGCCGCGACGCCGACTTGATCGAGAGCCACTGGCAGGCGATGTGGTGGGCGCTCCACTACGGCGGTCGCGGCGGCGCGCAGGCGCTCGCGATGTCGGCGGTCGACATCGCGCTCTGGGACCTTCGCGCGCGCCGCCAGGGCGCGCCGCTCTGGCGGGTGCTCGGCGGCTTCGACCCGCGCGTGCCGTGCTACGCCGGCGGCATCGACCTCGATTTCCCGCTCGACGCGCTCCTGCGCCAGACCGACGAGAACCTGGGCCGCGGCTTCCGCGCAATCAAGATGAAGGTCGGGCGCCCGTCGCTCCGCGAGGACGTCGAGCGCGTGCGGGTGATGCGGCGTCATCTCGGCGCGGACTTCCCGCTGATGGTCGACGCCAACATGCGCTGGTCCGTCGACGAGGCGATCCGCGCGGCGCGCGCGCTCGCCGAAGCGGCGCCAGTGTGGCTCGAGGAACCCACGATCCCCGACGACGTCCCTGGCCACGCGCGGATCGTGCGCGAAGGAGGGCTTCCCATCGCGGCCGGCGAGAACCTTCATACCCTGTACGAGTTTCGTCAGCTGATCACAGCTGGCGGCGTCACGTTCCCCGAGCCCGACGTGACGAGCTGCGGCGGCGTGACCGCGTTCATGAAGATCTGCCACCTGGCGGAGTCGTTCAACCTGCCGGTCACCTCGCACGGCGCGCACGATCTCACGGTGCACCTTCTGGCGGCCGCGCCCAATCGATCGTACCTGGAGGCGCACGGCTTCGGCCTCGATCGCTTCATCGCCGACCCGCTCCGTCTCGTTGATGGGCGTGCCGTCGCGCCCGATCGCGTCGGTCACGGCATCGAGTTCGACTGGAAGGCGCTCGACGCCGTGAGGGTGAGCTGAGCCGTGAGCCCCGGCGCCGCGCTGCCGCTCTTGCCGACCACCGTCGTGGGCAGCTTCCCGCAGCCGGAGTGGCTGGTCGATCGCGCCGCGCTGCTGGCGGGTGGCGTGCCGCGCGTGCCCAAACCGACGCTCTGGCGCGTGCCCGAAGAACTCCGAGAGCAGGCGCACGACGACGCCACGCGCCTGGTCCTTCGCGACATGGAGCGCGCGGGCGTCGACATCGTCAGCGATGGCGAGGTGCGGCGTGAGAGCTACTTCGCCTGGCTGGCGCCCGCGCTCACCGGGCTCGACGTCGCCAAGCCCGGCACCGCCATCGCGCGGACCGGACGCCCGACGGCGGTGCCGCGGGCGGTCGGCCCGATCGGGCGCCCCAGGCCCGTGCTGGCCCGCCACGCGCGGTTTCTGCGGGACGAGACGGATCGGCCGATCAAGATCACGGTGCCCGGGCCGTTCACGCTGGCCGCGCTCACGCAAAACGAGTACTACCCGGACGCGCCGAGCCTGGCCATGGCCTACGCCGCGGTCGTCAACGAGGAGCTGCGCGACCTGAAGGCCGCGGGCGCCGATTTCGTGCAGCTCGACGAGCCGTACCTGCAGGCCTGGCCCGATCGAGCCCGCGAGTTCGGCGTGGCCGTCATCGATCGGGCGCTCGAGGGAATCAGGGGACCCACTGTCGTTCATCTCTGCTTCGGCTACGCTCACACCGTTCGGGACAAGCCGAGCGGCTACTCGTATCTGCCCGAGCTCGAGCGCTGCCGGGCCACGCACGTCTCGATCGAGGCGGCCCAGCCGCGGCTCGACTGCGCGATCCTCCAGTCGTTGCCGTCCAAGACGATCGTCCTGGGCGTGCTGGATCTCGGCGACGCGAGCGTAGAGAGCCCGGAGACCGTCGCCGGTCGGATCAGGGCGGCGCTCGCGCACGTGCCTCCCGAGCGCCTCGTGCCGGCGCCGGACTGCGGCATGAAATACCTGCCGCGCGAGCGCGCCGTCGCCAAGCTCGCGGCACTCGTCGCCGGGGCCCGGATCGTCCGCGCCGAGGTCGGCGGGGGAGTGGGCGGACCGCGCGGCGCGTGATGGTCTTTTTCGGCGACTTCTGCTATGGTCCGATGACTTTAGAGGCCGCAACCCCGAAGCGAGCTGAACACCCGACAGGAGACGAGGATGAGCGAGCAGACCCGTGAGCCCGAACGCCTCTCCGGCGTCGACCGACGGACCTTCCTGAAGCGGGCGGGCGCTACCGGCGCCGGCGCCGTCCTAGCCTCTCGTGTCTCGACTCCAGGCCGGGCCATCGCGCAGGACGCGACCCTGCGGCCCGATCCCGCTGCCAAGCGCGGCGGCACCTTGCGCTACGGAATCTTGAGCGCCGCCGCGCACTTCGACGTGCATCAGTCGGGCACCGTCGCCAACATCGGCCCCCAAAGCCCGATGTACGACACCTTGATCCGGCGCAGCCCGAAGGACGGCCAGACGATCATCCCGGACCTCGCCCAGCGCTGGGAGATCGCGCCCGACGGCAAGAAGTACACGTTCCACCTCCGCAAGGGTGTGAAGTTCCACGACGGAGCCGAGCTCACGTCCGCGGACGTGAAAGCCACCTACGACCGCATCGTGAGGCCCCCCAAAGGCATTGTCATCCCACGCACGCCGCTCTTCGCCACCGTCGGGGATATCGTCGCGGTCGACCCGTACACGGTCGAGTTCCGGATGACCGAGGCGCGGCCCAAGGCGTACATGCTCGGTGCCTTCGCGAGCGGCTGGAACATTATCGTCCGCAAGAAGACGCTCGACGACAACCAAGGCAACCTCCGCCAGGTCATGAACTACCCGGGCACCGGGCCGTTCAAGCACGTGTCGCGGCAGGACAAAGAAGTCTGGATCATGGAGCGCAACCCGAACTACTGGAACAAGGGGCTGCCCTACCTCGATCGGCTCGAGATCTACGATCTGGCGCCGTTCTCGCCGCAGCTCGGATCGGCATTCCTGTCGGGCAAGCTCGAGTACGCGCGTCTGCTCGACCCGGTCTCCTGGCGCAAGGCCAAGGAGATGCAGGGCGTGACCGCCGTGAAGTTCAACCAGTCGGTCATCCAGGCCTTCTGGACCAACACCGCCAAGAACAAGGCGCTGGCCGATCCGCGCGTGCGGCGGGCCATCCACCTGGCAATGGACCGCCCCGCCCTGATCGACGTGGTGAAGGACACGGCGCCGATGCAGATCGGGGGGTTCGTCTACCCATTCCACGAGATGTCGATCCCGAGCGCCGAGCTCGAGAAGAAGCTCGGCTATCAAAAGGACATCAAGCCCGCGGTGCAGGAAGCCCGGCGGCTCATGAAGGAGGCCGGTTACGCGAACGGGCTGAAGAACCTCGACTTCGTCGTCCGCGACATCGCGACCTTCAAGCTCTGGGCCGTCGCCATCCAGGCGATGCTGAAGGAGAACCTGAACGTCGAGTCCAACCTTCGCGTCGTCCAGACCTCGGTCTGGTTCGACGAGGCGGCGGCCGGCAACTTCGACCTGGCGATCAGCGCGATCGTCTCGTCGCTGATGGATCCGTCCGACATCTTCAGCGCCTGGTACGGCAAGGACGGCCCCCAGAACTATTCGCGCTGGACGAACGCGAGCTTCCACGAGCTCGCCGGCCAGATCGAGCGCGAGCTGGACGACAACAAGCGTCGGGCGATGGTTCGCAAGGCGGAAGAGATCTTGGAGTCCGACCCACCGCTGATTCCGATCGCGTACGAGCAGATCAGCGATGCCTGGTACAACCGTGTGCACGGCCAGAACCCGTCGACGTTCTTCGGCATCTACGACGTCGTGCGGTGGGACCAGGTCTGGCTGACCTGAGCGGCGGCCTCTAGCGCGTGCGGAAGTACCTGGCGCGTCGGGCGATCTACGCCGCCGTCACGCTGCTCGGCGTCTCGCTCAGCATCTTCGTGATTCTGCGGATCCTGCCCGGGGATCCGCTCGTCGCGATCCTCGGCGTCGAGGGCCACGCGCAGATGAAGCCAGAGGACCGCGTGAAGATCATGGCCGACCTCGGGCTCAGCGATCCGCTGCCGGTCCAGTACGTCCACTGGCTCGGCGACATCGGCGCCGGACGGCTTGGCAAGTCGTTCTTCCGGGGCGATACGGTGGCAGACCTGATCCGCCACCGCGGCCCGATCAGTGCCGAGATCGGGGTACTGGCCCTCATCGTTTCGTGGTTCGTCGGGCTGCCGGTCGGGATCCTGAGCGCGTTCAAGCCGAACAGCATGCCGGACGGCCTCGCGCGTGCGCTGTCGATCCTGTTCATCGCGATCCCGGGGTTCTGGCTGGGCATGCTCATCGTCCTGGCGCTCCTGTTCTGGTTCGGCTACCGGACGCCGATCATCATCGTCCAGCTCTGGACCAATCCCTGGGAGAACCTGCAGATCGTCGGCGGCCCCGCGATCGTCCTGGGGCTTGCCCAGGGCGCCTACATCGCGCGCATGTCGCGCTCGTGTCTCCTGGAAGTCATCAGCGAGGACTTCGTGCGCACCGCGCGGGCGAAGGGGGTCGGCGAGTGGCTCGTCGTGATGCGCCACGCGCTGCCGAACGCGCTGCTGCCGGTCATCACGATCTCCGGCGTGCTCCTCGGCTTCGTCCTGGGCGGCTCGGTGGCAGTGGAGCAGGCGTTCGGCGTGCCCGGCCTCGGCCGCGCGCTCGTCACCGCGGTCATCGAGCGCGACGTCATCGTGGTGCAGAACCTGGTCCTGTTCTACGCGGTGATCTTCGTGGCGGTGAACGTCCTCGTCGATCTGAGCTACGCGTGGCTCGATCCGCGCATCCGCTATAGCTGACAGGCGCATGAAGGATCTGGCGCTCGAGCTGGCTCGATTCTCGCGCCGTAACACACTGTCGGCGATCGGCGGCTTCATCGGCTTTTTGATCGTGTTCACGGCGGTGGCCGCGCCCATGCTGGCGCCGCGCGATCCTCTCAAGGCGGATTTCCGGCGCATGAACAAGCCGCCGGACGGGCAGAGTCTCCTCGGGACCGATCAGGTCGGCCGCGACACCCTGAGCCGCGTGATCTACGGCGCGCGGACCTCGCTCTTCGTGGCGTTCTCGGCGGTCATCCTGGGCACGACGGTCGGCTCGCTGTGGGGCGTGGCGTGCGGCTATCTGCGGGGGCGCTTCGACTTGGTCAGCCAGCGGATCATGGAGATCATGCAGTCGTTCCCGGACCTGATCCTGGCCATGGCCATCTCCATGGCGATCGGCACCGGGCTGCCGGCGGTGATCTTCGCGATCGCGATCACGCGCATTCCCTTCGGCGGTCGCGTGATCCGCTCGGTCGCGCTGTCGGTCCGCGAGATGCCCTACGTGGAGGCGGGGCGCGCCAGCGGCGCCTCGGCGCTGCGGGTCATGACCTTTCACGTCCTGCCCCAGTGCGTGGCGCCCTATCTGGTGCTGGCCACGACGCACCTGGGCGTCGCGATCGTCATCGAGGCGGCGCTGGGATTCCTCGGCGTCGGCGTACCGCCGCCCACGCCGACCTGGGGCAACATGCTGGCCGACTCGATCACCGGACTCATCCCGCCGTGGTGGCTGGCCTTCTTCCCGGGCCTGGCGATCACCCTGACGGTCCTCGCGTTCAACCTGCTCGGTGACGGCATCCGCGACACGCTAGACCCGCGGCTGTCGCCGGCCTTCCTCAGAATGATGACGGGCGGGCGCCGCGCGTAGCGCGGGCCGTCAACCCTCGAGCGCCCCGCTCGCGCCGACGCACAGCGCGACCACGTAGCCGTCGAGCATCGCGTGGCGGCCCGCGAGCTCGACCTCCCCGGTCGAGACGCGATGGTGACCGGGGGCGGTCTCCTGGCAGGCGATCTCGCGAAGTCCCATCGCCAGGCCGCGGCCGCCGACCTTCGAGCACGCTTCCTTCAGCGCCCAGAGGATCGTGAGCCGCTCCCCCTCGGGATGCGAGTCGAGCAGGCGATCGCGCGGGTGCGTGAACTGGTCGCGGAGCGTCCGCAGGCGCGGTGAGATCTCCTCGACATCGACACCGATCCGTCGGCCGGCGGCGCTGGAGATGGCGGCGCACGCGAAGCGCCCCTTGTGCGACAGCGAGCAGTCGACGACGACGTCGGCCGTGAGCCCGGGCGCCGCCACGAGCCGCGGCCTCCCCCGCGGATCCTTGATCACGGCGCAGTCGAGCGGCCCGCCGACGAGACCCCGGCGCCGGACCATGAGCTTGAGGCACACGCGCACACCCAGCCATTCGCGCCGGCGCAGCGGATGCCGGAGCTCGGCGTACTCCGCCTGTTCCGGTCCGGTCAGGAAGCGCGCGGCGGTCGCCTCCAGATTGGGAAGCCGGATGAGGTCGAGCAGGCGCACGTCGGGCCCGTCCTCGCCGCCGAGCGGAAGCGCGATCAGCTCGACGTCGTCGCCCGGCAATTAGTTAGGTCTCCCTAATTCTGAAAAATCTGGTATCCTCAGCCTCGCCATCAGGAGAGGAGCGCGGATGCGACTCGAGCGTGCGGCCGGAGCGAGCAGGGAAGCGTCGCGGTGATCGTCTGTCTGTGCCGGGGGCTCGGCGAGCACGCGATCCGGGCGACGATTGCCCGCGGCGGCGACACGCGCGAGCGGCTGGCCGACATCTGCGGTGCCGGCGCCGACTGCGGCGGCTGCGCCTCGACCCTGGATGGACTGCTTGATGAAGCCCGGTGGGCGTCCTATAGTGGCCTCGCATCACAATCCAGTCTCACGGTCGGAGGAGCACTATGCGAGGCCACGAGCAGGTCATCACCCTCCTGAACGAGGTCCTCACAGCCGAGCTGACGGCGATCAATCAGTACTTCATCCACGGCCGGATGTGCGAGAACTGGGGCTACCAGCGGCTGTGGAAGAAGCTTCGCGAAGAGTCGATCGGTGAGATGAAGCACGCCGACGAGCTGATCGAGCGCCTCCTCTATCTCGAAGGTGTCCCCAACGTCCAGCGCCTGGGCAAGGTGAACGTCGGCGAGACGGTGCCGGAGCAGCTGCGCCTGGATCTCGAGCTCGAGCGCGACGCCATCCGCATGCTGAACGCAGGGATCGAGACGGCTCGGAGTCTCGGCGACAACGGCAGTCGCGAGCTCCTCGAGCACATCCTCGAGGGCGAGGAGAGTCACGCGAACTGGATCGAGGCCCAACTGACCCTGATCGCGCAGACGGGCGAGGGCAACTACCTGGCGCAGCAGATCAAGAACGAGGAGTAGCGCCCTCGGCGGTCTTCCCCGCGTAGTCCTTCCGGTGGAAGTAGTTCGCGTTGTAGAACTCCAGCACCAAGTCGCGATAGATCGCCCGCGGATAGCGCGCCGGGCTCTCCGGAGTCGCGCACGTGGGCACGCACTCGATGGCGGCATCGACGTTCGGGCTGTAGAAGAACGCGATCGAGTAACGATCCGCCCCGGAGTCGTTCAGCACGCCGTGCGGTGTCGACAGGAACCGATCGTTCGACCACCGCTTCATGATGTTGCCGAGGTTCACCAGGAACGTCCCGGGGATCACGGGCGGCGCCATCCATTCGCCGTTCGGCAGCCGGACGGCCAGCCCCGGCCCGTCCTCACGCGCGAGCATCGTGATGAACGAGTTGTCGGTGTGCGGTCCCTGGCCGAACTGCTCCTCGTCGTCCGTCTCCTGCGGCGGGTAGTGCAGGAACCGCAGGTTGATGTGGGCCTCGTTGCGGAAGAACGGCGCGAAGAAGTCGGCCTCCATCCCCAGCGCGCGCGCCAGGATCGGCAGGAGCCGCTCGCCGAGCTTCTCGAGCGTCTTGAAGTACGTGACCATC
>Ga0187776_10001468_pt1 | contig 11826 bp, 10 predicted proteins | sample 0216_BV02_MP12_2_FD_132426 | JGI IMG/M metagenome (GOLD analysis project Ga0187776, IMG submission 132426) | Tropical peat soil microbial communities from peatlands in Department of Meta, Colombia - 0216_BV02_MP12_20_MG | ecosystem: Environmental > Terrestrial > Soil > Wetlands > Peat | place...
CCAGCTCCATCGTGGCGCCGCTCGGGTCGAGCCAGCCATCGCCCGGCAGGTACATCGCCCCGTACAGGCTCTCGCGGGACATCAGCGGAAAGATGCGCAGCGATTCGGCGGGCGAGATCGTCTCGACGTCGAGGCCGATCGCGCGGGCCATCCCGACCTGCCGCTGGAGGAATCGAAGCTGATCATGGCTCGACGCCACGCGCAGGCTCCCGACCTCGTGCCAGTGCTCGGCCGCCCCGGGCTCGGCCTGCAGCCCCCGGTACAGCTCGATGCTGTACTTCCGCATCCGCATCAACGTCGGCGACGTATGAAAATGCGTCACCATCCCGGCCGCATGCCACGTCGACCCGCTCGTCAGCTCCCCCTTGTCCACGAGCACGACGTCGGTCCACCCCTTCCGCGCCAGATGATACGCAACACTGCACCCCGCAATCCCCCCACCAACAATCACGACCCGCGCAGACTCCTTCATAAGCGAGAACCACAGTCCATCTGCCCAACCCGAAGGATCCTGCGGTGACTGGGCCCGTGGACTCGGCACGAGGTCGCATCGCGATTCGCCGACGCAGGACGTCGGGGGGCGGCGGGCGCGGGGGTGCGGGAGGGGTCGCCGGACCACGCGGCACGCTTGCGCTGCTCCGCGGCGGCTGGGCTCCATCTGGGCGCCCGGCGCCCGCTACCCCTTGGAGGGAACGGGTCCGGTCGACCCCTCCCGCACCCCCGCGCCCGCCGCCCCCCGTCGCCCAGCGCCGACAAAACGGGGGTGACCACTAACGCCGCCGCCACGCCTGAGTCCGACGCTCGAGCGAGCGAGCCAGAAGCAGATGGAGCATGCGAGCCGCGACGTTGGTGTAGAAGATCATCATCGCCATCGCGGCGGCCGAGGCGATCTCGCCCGTATCGTCCATGTTGAGCACGGAGATCGACGCCAGCTCGGTCTGCGGCCCGTAGATGAAGACCACGCCCGAGACGGTCGTCATCGCGTTGACGAACATGTAGATCGCGATGTCGAGCGTCGACGGCAGGCACACCGGTACCGTCACGCGCCAGAACGTGCGATAGAAGGGCTGCTTGAGCGAGGCCGCGACGGTCTCGAACTCGGGGTCCATCTGGCGGAGCGCCGTGAGCGCGGTCAGATGGCCGACCGTGTAGAAGTGCACGATGGTGTTGACGACCAGGATCGTCATGGTGCGGTAGAGCAGGTTGAGTGGATTGCCCGGCGCATTGAAGAAGAAGATGTAGGCGAGCCCGAGCACCAGCCCGGGCACCGCCATCGGCAGCATGGCCAGGAAGTGGAAGATGGCCCGGCCCAGCGCGAAGCCGCGCGCTTTCTCCACCAGATACGCGCCGGAGAAGACGACCACGGTCCCGACGACGCTCGTCAGGAGCGCGAGCCGGATCGAGTTGTAGTAGGACGCCCATCCGCCGCCGCCCTTGGTGTCGAAGTCGTAGTGCGCCGCGGTCAGCGTGAGGTTGTAGGGGAAGAACTTCACGACGGCGGCGAACTGGGAGACCGCCACGATGCTCAGGATCGCCAGCCCCGCCACGACGCAGTAGGCCAGCATGAGCGAATCGAACAGGCGCTGGGGCCTCGGCTCGTACGGCACGGCGCGCGCGGAGAGAAGTGCCACCTGCCGGCGCCGCACCGCATGATCGACGGCGAAGGCGAAGATCGCGGGCACCAGCAGGATCACGCTGACGACCGCGCCCATCTGGAAGTTCTGCTGGCCGACGACCTGCTTGTACACGTCGGTCGCCAGGACGTTGTACTGGCCGCCGATGACCTTGGGCGCCCCGAAATCGGTGACCACGGTGGTGAAGACGACGAACGCGGCGCTGATCAGGCCGTAGCGCGCGCCCGGCAGGGTGACCGTCCAGAAGATCTTCGGCCGCGACGCGCGCAGGGCCACCGCCGCCTCGTAGAGCCGAAGATCGGCGAGCGCCAGCGCGGCCAGGCTGATCAGCAGCGCGTGCGGGAACGTCGTGAAGACCTCGGCCATCACGATGCCGATCGGTCCGTAGATGCTGCGGCCGAGCAGGGCCGCCTTCAGGAGCCCCTGGTTGCCGAACAGATAGACGAGCGCCAGGCCGGGCAGGAGGGAGGGCACCAGGATCGGCACGAGCGCCACGGTCTTGAAGAACCCGCGAAGGGGCATCCGCGAGCGCGTGAGCGCGTAGGCGTAGAGGAACGCCAGCGGGACCGTGATGGCGGTGCTGACGATCGACACCCACAGGCTGTTGCCGATCGACTGGAACAGCGCGGGCGTCGAGAAGTAGCGGACGTAGTTGGCGAGGCCGACGAACTCGTCGTGCGATCCCTGCAGGCTCTTGGCGAGCATGAGCCCGAGCGGCAGCGCGAGCGCGGCGACCAGGTAGAGCCCGATGAGACCGATGAACAGCCGCATGAGCCGATCGTCGCGGCTGGACTGGGGCCGGACGGTCGCGGCGGCCCGATCCGCCCGCGCGAGCACCGCCTCAGCGATTGACGGCGCTCCCGGGGTAGACGCGGATCCGCTCGGGCGGCAGGTGCACCGCGAGTGAGCTCTTCTCGCCGATACCGAGGCGGCGAATCAGCTCGGCGGGGAGGTCGGCGCGCAGGAGCACGCCCGGCGCCGCCTCGCCGGCCAGGTCGGCGCGGAAGAACGAGCCGAGGAACGTGAGCGCGTCCACCCGCATGGCCAGTCCGTTCGCCTCGCGCCCGGCGCCGTCGTGGATCACGATGTCCTCCGGGCGGATGGCGAGCGTCACCCCCGTTCCGGGCGGGAGCCCGTCGACGTCGCACGCCAGCTCGGCGCGGCCGAGGCGGACCGTGCCGTCGCGCACGACGGTGCCGGCGACGAAGTTCATCACGCCGATGAAGTCCGCCACGAACGGCGAGCCGGGCTCCCGGTAGATCTCGAGCGGCGTGCCGACCTGCTCGATGGCGCCGAGGTTCATCACCACGATGCGATCGGCCATCGTCAGCGCCTCTTCCTGGTCGTGCGTGACCATGATCGTGGTCACGCGCAGGCGCCGCTGGAGCCGCTTGATCTCGTGGCGCAGGTGCACGCGTACCTTGGCGTCGAGCGCCGAGAGCGGCTCGTCGAGCAAGAGGAGCCCCGGCGAGGTGGCCAGCGCGCGGGCCAGCGCCACGCGCTGCTGCTGGCCGCCCGAGAGCTGGGCCGGATACTTGTTGCCGTGCTGCGCCAGCCCCATCAGGTCGAGCAGCTCGAGCACGCGCCGGGCGATCGCGGCGCGCGGCATGCGCGCGTTCTCGAGGCCGTAGGCGACGTTGCGGGCGGCGGTCATGTTCGGGAAGAGCGCGTACGACTGGAACACGATGCCGAAGTCGCGCTTGGTCGGCGGCAGCGCCGAGATGTCGCGGCCGTTCTGCTCGATGCGGCCGGTGGTCTGGATGTCGAGCCCGGCGATCGCGCGGAGCAGCGTCGTCTTGCCGCAGCCCGACGGGCCGAGGAAACAGACGAACTCGCCCTCGACGATCTCGAGCGAGATGTCGTCGAGGGCGGTGAAGCTACCGAACTTCTTCGTCAGGCGCTCGATGCGAAGGTAGGGGCTCACCCGACGCGCCTACCTTCCTCGGCACCCGCGTCACTTCTTCGGCTCGGATTTCGCGCCGTAGCGCTTCTCCCACTCTCCGAGGATCCTGGTGCGGTTCAGGGCCGCCCACTGGAAGTCGTTCTTGATCATGTGCGCGAGCATGTTGGCCGGCAGGTGCTCGACCGGCTGCGACATCTTCGAGATCGCGACGATCGCGTAGCCCTCGTTGTAGAGCTTCATCGCCTTGTCGGAGACCGACCAGTCGACCAGCGTCTTGGCGGCGTCGAGGTTCTTGGTGCCCTTGACGATCGCGGTGGCCTCCATGTCCCAGCCCGAGCCCTCGGTCGGGAACACGATGTCGATCGGCGCGCCCTGCTTCTTCTGCCGGGCCGCGCGGAACTCGAACGAGATGCCGAGCGGATACTCGCCGGCGCCGGCCATGGTGCACGGCTTGGAGCCGGAGTGCGTGTAGACGCCGATGTTCTGGTGGAGCGCGTCCATGTACTTCCAGCCCTCGGTCTCGCCGAAGAGCTGGAGCCAGCTCGTCACGTCGAGGAAGCCGGTGCCCGACGACGCCGGGTTCGGCATGACGATCGAGCCCTTGTACACGGGCTTCGTCAGGTCCTTCCACGATACCGGCTTGGGCAGGCTCTTCTTGCCGGCCTCGACCGTGTTGAAGCAGATCGCGGCGACCCACGCGTCCATGCCCACCCACGCCGGCGGATTGTCCCTGTCGCGGAACTGCGCATCGAGCCGCTCGACGCCTCTGGGTGCGTACGGCAGGAGCATGCCCTCGGGCTTCAGTACCAGGAGGCTCGTCGCCGCGAGCCCCCAGATCACGTCGGCCTGCGGGTTGGCCTTCTCGGCGAGCAGCTTGGCGGTGACGACGCCGGTCGAATCGCGCACCCACTTGATCTCGATGTCCGGGTGATCCTCGTTGAAGCGGGCGGCGTACTTCTTGAGGTCGTCAGCCTCGACAGCCGTGTAGACCGTCAACGTGGCCTTGGCGGCGCGCACGCTGGTGGCCGCGAAGCCGATCGCCGACGCGATGACCGCCGCGCACGCCAGGAGCGAGCCGAGCCTGCCGCCCGTTCTGTGAGCCATTGAGGGCCTCCCCTTCGCGAGGTGCCGCATTCTAGCCCAGACGCCGGTCCTTTGTCAGGGCTCGCCACGGATCCGTCACACGAGCCGATCGCGCAGCCGCGAGCTGATCGCGTCGACCACCATCACCATCGCCACGGTCACCAGCAACACCGTGGACGCCGCGCGGTAATCGATCATCCGGAGGTAGGTCTGCAGATAGAAGCCGATGCCGCCGGCGCCCACGAAGCCGAGCACGGTCGCCGCGCGGATGTTCGTCTCGAGGCGGTAGAGGATATAGGAGAGGAAGAGCGGCAGGACCTGCGGGATGACGCCGAAGCGCAGCACCTGCAGCCGCGTCGCGCCCGTCGCCGTGATCGCGTCGACCGGTCCGGGGTCGACGCCCTCGACGGCTTCGCCGTAGAGCTTGGCGAGCGAGGTGGTCGTGTAGGCCACCACGGCCAGCACGCCCGGAAAGGGACCGAGCCCGACCGCGGCGACGAACACCAGCGCGTAGACCAGCGTGTCCACGCTGCGGAAGAAGTTGAGCACGGCCCGCGCCGGGTAGAACACGGCGCGCGGCGCCACGTTGCGCGCCGACAGAAAGCCGAGCGGCAGGGCCAGGACGGCGGCCACCGCGGTGCCGAGCAGCGCGATCTCGACCGTCTTGAGCGCGCCCAGCAGCGCGGCCGGCAGCACGCTCGGATCGGGCGGCAGCATGCGCCGGAGGAAATCGAGGATCCACGGCAGGCCGCGGGCCAGCCGCACCGGGTCGGCTCCGGTGTCCCAGGCGACCCAGGCCAGAAGCAGGAGGGCGACGAAGAGCGCGGGCTTTCTCACGACTCGCCGTAGATCGCGCGCACGACGGACGGCGTGACGGCGGACGGCGGCCCGTCGAACGCGACCCGGCCCTGGCGAAAGCCGACGATGCGGGTCGCATACGCCCGCGCCGTCTCCAGCTGGTGCTGGCTGACGACGAGCGTGAGGCCCTGGCGCACGTTGATGGCCTTGAGGATGTCCATGATGCTGCTGGTCAGGGTCGGATCGAGGCTGGCCGTGGGCTCGTCGGCCAGGATCACCTCGGGTTGCTGGGCCAGCGCGCGGGCGATCGCGACCCGCTGCTGCTCGCCGCCCGACAGCTTGTCGGCGCGCCGCTCCGCGAGATGGCCGAGGCCGACCTGATCCAGGCAGGCGCGCGCCAGCTCACGGTCGGCGTCCGGGAAGCTCCCGAAGAGGCTGGCGACGGGCGGCGCGTAGCCGAGCCGGCCGGCGAGGACGTTGTCGATCGCGGAAGCACGGCGCACCAGGTTGAATTGCTGGAACACCATGCCGATCTGCCGACGAATCTCGCGTACCGCGACCGGGCCGGCGCCGGTGACGGTGCGGCCGGCGACGCGGATCGCCCCGGACGTCGGCTCGACGAGCCGGTTCAGACAGCGCAGGAAGGTCGTCTTGCCAGCGCCGCTACGGCCCAGGACGACGACGAACTCGCCGCGCGCGATCGACAGATCGACGTTCTCGAGCGCGACGGTCGAGGGCGGCAGGACCACGCGCAGGCCCGCGACCTCGATCATGGAAGACGCGGCCGACGGGGTCAGCGCGGTCGAACGCCGAGCAGCTCGACCGCCGCCCGCACCGGATCGTAATCGCGGTCCTCGGCCGGCGCGAAGCCGTCGATCTCGTAGAGCCGGCGCAAGAGCTCGGCGTACTCCGGCGCGCGGATCTGCAGCAGCGCCCCGCGCACCCTCGCGAACGTCGCCGGATCGAGCCCCGCGCGCGCCGCGACGCCGGCCTCGGGGATCTCCGGCGTCTCGGCAATATAGATGATGCGCTCGCGCTCGGCCGGGTCTTTGAGGTACTGCTCGCGTGCCATGTCGAACGACGCCAGCGCGTCGACGTGGCCGTTGAGGAGCGCGCGCATCCCGGCATCATGCGCGCCCGCGAAGAGGACCTCGCGAAAGAACGTCTTGGGATCGCGATTCTTCACGAGCCCGCGCTCGATCAGCAGCACCATCGGGTAGGTGTATCCCGACGAGCTGGCCGGATCGATGAACGCCATCGTCTTGCCGCGCAGGTCCTCCAGCGTCTTGAACCCGGATTCTCTTCGTACGTAGATGCGAGACGTGAACGAGCTCTTGCCGTGCCAGAGATTGCGGACCACGATCGTCGCCTTGGCCTCGCGGCTCGCCAGCACGTAGCCGACCGGGTGGACGAACGCGAGATCGGCGGTGCGATTGCGCAGCGCCTCGATCACCGCGGCATAGTCGGAGGCGACCGTCACACGCACGGGAGTGTCGGTGAGCTTCGCCAGGACCCGCGCGAATTCCTCGCCGGTGGCCAGGAGATCCGTCGGCTTCTGCGAGGGCGTGAGAACCAGATGCAGACTGTCGGCCGCGACGGCGGCGCCCGGGGCGAGTGCGGCCAGCGCCAGCACCCAGAGCACCAGGCCCGCGACTGTACTGACGATCATCGGCGGTGAGTGTACCATCGCGGCACACTGCGCCCCGCGCTACACCAGCGGATTACTCCGTGCTCGGGCCGGCGCTGCTGCTGGGTGTTCGTCGCGTTCTGGCTGCACCCGCTGCGCCGAAGGCAGCAGCGGCGGCCGACGCCTCCGTGAGAAAGCGATCATATTCCCGAGCGGTCAGGGCGTACCATCGAGGGGCAGCCATGAGAGTCCTCTGGGCGCTGATATTCATCGCCGCGGCGGCGGGCGGCATCTACCTGGCGGACCGGATGGTCCTGGCGCCGGGCCGCGCGCTGCAGCGCCAGCTCGAGGAGCGCGATGCCCAGATCCGCGCGCTCACCGAGCGCAATCAGGCCCTCGAAGCCGCCGTCCGCCTCCTCCGCTACACCGAGCGTCGCGCCCGGCTCGTCGTGCTGGACCAGGCGCCGGGCCCCGAGGGCCATCAGCGCACGCGCATCCGGTTCACGGAGCTCGATCCGCAGGGCGACCCGATCGGCGAGCCGCGCGAGCTCACGCTCGACGGCGACGAGATCTACGTCGACACGCTCGTGATCAAGTTCGAGGACAACTTCGTGATCGCGGGCGACGCGCTCAAGGGCAAGGCACTCCTGCTCTTCCGCCGGATCTTCACCGACCGCAATCGGCCCGCGGAGGGTGAGGTGCTCGACAAGGAGGGCCAGATCCCGCAGAGCTACGCCGCCGAGCGCGCGCCGACGGCCTTCGAGCGCGAGCTCTGGGCGCGATTCTGGGAGCTGGCCAACGACCCGGAGGAGGCCAAGCGCCGCGGCGTGCGCGCGCTGCACGGCGAGGCGGTCTCGGCGCGCGTGCGCAAGGACCGTGTCTACTCGATCACGCTCCGCTCCAGCGGCGAGCTGACCATCCAGCCGATCAAGTAGCGTTGACAAGGGCGCGGGGCGTGCGACCATATCTCCCCGCATGAGCGCGCCCACCTCGGAAGTCGTCATCTGCGGCGCCGGCATCGCCGGCATCGCCGTCGCCTACCACCTGGCCGTGCGCCGCGGCGTCCGCGACGTCGTGCTGGTCGACGAGGGCGCGCCGCTCTCGCTCACCAGCGACAAGTCCACCGAGTGCTATCGCAACTGGTGGCCCGGGCCCGGCGACGACATGGTCGCCCTGATGAACCGGAGCATCGACCTGCTCGAGGATCTGTCGCGCGAGAGCGAGAACCGTTTCCTGCTGAACCGGCGCGGCTACCTCTTCGTGACGGCCGACCCGGCGCAGGTGCCGGTGTTCGTCGAGCGCGCCCGGGAGGCCGCGACCCGCGGCGTGGGGCCGGCCCGCGTCCACGATCGTGCGTCGAGCGATTACCAGCCGGCCCCCGCCGACGGCTTCGAGGATCAGCCGACGGGAACCGACGTCATCACGGATCCGACGCTGATCCGCCGCTACTTTCCCCATCTGGCCCTGGACACCCGCGCGGTGCTGCACGCCCGGCGGTGCGGCTGGTTCAGCGCCCAGCAGCTCGGCATGTACCTGCTCGAGCGCGCGCGCGACCACGGCGTGCGCCTCGTCGCCGGTCGGGTCGATCGAATCGACACGACCGGAGGACGCGTGCGGGGCGTGCAGGTCAGCGCGCGCGGCGGTGACGCTCGCATCGCGACGCCGTGCTTCGTGAACGCGGCCGGCCCGTTCGTCGGGCGGATCGGCCGTCTCCTCGGGCTCGACCTGCCGGTGTTCTGCGAGCGCCACGCGAAGGTGGCCTTCAACGACGTGCTCGGTGCGGTCCCGCGCTGGGCGCCGATGACGATCTGGACCGATCCGATCACCTTGCCGTGGTCGGACGAGGAGCGGCAGGAGCTGCTGGCGTCCGTCGAGCACAAGCGGCTGGTCGAGGAGTTTCCCGCGGGCGTCCACGGCCGGCCCGAGGGCGGCGGCGACAGCCCGGTCGTGCTGCTGATCTGGACGTACGACATCGAGCCGGTCGAGCCCACGTTCCCGATCGAGTTCGAGGGGGCATACGGTGAGATCTGCATTCGCGGCATGTCGCGGATGATCCCGGCGCTGTCGAAGTACCTGACCCGCCTGCCGCGCGTGGCCGTCGACGGCGGCTACTACACGAAGACCCGGGAGAACCGGCTGCTCTCCGGCCCTCTGCCGGTCGAAGGCGCCTACATCCTGGGTGCCCTCTCCGGTTACGGGCTGATGTCCTCCAACGGCGCCGCCGACCTCCTGGCGGATCACATCGCGGGCCGCCCGCTGCCGCGCTACGCGCCGGCGTTCGCGCTGGCCCGCTACGACGATCCGGCCTATCGCGCGCTCGTCGAGAGCTGGGGAGACTCGGGCCAGCTCTGAGCCCGCCGGCCGCTCGCGCGTCGATCGTCCACGCAGCGATCATGCACAGAGGAGAAGAGCCATGGCGGCGAAGATCGAGAAGTATTGCGCGCCGGGCGTGTACGACACGCCCAGCTACAGCCAGGCGATCAAGGTCACCGGCGCCCAGACGATCCTGTTTCTCGCCGGGCAGGTGCCGTACGAGATGGACGGCACCGTGAAGCACCGCGGCGATTTCCGGGCGCAGGCGCGCACGGTGTTCGGGTCGGTCAAGGCGCTGGTCGAGGCGGGCGGCGGGACCCTGGCCAACGTCGTCAAGATCACGACCTACGTCACCGATGTGCGCTATCGCCTCGACTTCCGCGTCGTGCGCGACGAATTCTTCGGCGAGCGCGGGCCGGCCTCGACCATGGTCCAGGTCGCTTCGCTCTCGCACCCGGACTACATGATCGAGGTCGAGGCTCTCGCCGTCATCTGACGCTCGCTCCCCTGACGGCGCCGCGCGCCCGAGCTTCATGCGCGTCAGCCGGGGGTGCCGGGCGGGGCCTGTCGCCGGGGTACGGTCCCGCCGAGACGGCTCCGACACCCGCTCGCCCGAATCGCAGCTCTTCGAGCTGCGGACGGGACGAGGGGGGCCCACTCCGCCGCCTCGACGGGACCGCACCCCGGCGCCACCCGCCCGACATCCCGTCTCGGCGCGCATGAAGCTCGGACGCCCGGCGGTCAGGGGAGCGAGGCGCGGACGGCGGTGAAGGGGGCGGTCCAGCCGACGATGCCGCCCTGGGCTTGGATCATGGCGAGGGTGGCTTGCTTGAATTCGGGGAAGTAGCTCTCGGTGGCGTCCTCCACCAGGAGGCAGTCGTAGCCGCGGTCGTTGGCTTCACGCATCGTGGTCTGCACGCAGACTTCGGTCGTGACGCCGGCGAGGAGCAGGTGCGTGATTCGCTGCGCTCTCAGCAGCTCGTCGAGGCCGGTCGCGTAGAACGCGCCCTTGCCGGGCTTCACGATCACGGGCTCGCCCGACGCCGGCGCGAGCGCCGGCACGATCTCGTTACCGGGCTCGCCGTCGACCAGGATGCGGCCCATTGGCCCCTTGTCGCCGATGCGCAGGGCCGGACGCCCGCGCTCTCGCTTGGCCGAGGGGCAATCGGCCAGGTCGGGACGGTGGCCCTCGCGCGTGTGTATGACGCGGAGGCCGTGAGCGCGCGCCCACGCGAGCAACGCCTGCACCGTGGGAACGATCGCGGTCAGCCGGCTCACGTCGTTGCCGAGCGCCTCGCCGAAGCCACCGGGCTCGACGAAATCGCGCTGCATGTCGATCACCACCAGCGCCGTGGTCGCCGGCGCGAACGAGTACGGGTACGGTCGCGCCGCGATCTCAGCCACGGGCGGGGGCGAGCACCGGCAGGTGGTGGCCGGCCATGCACGGGCCGATGACCGCGATGTCGGCCCTGGCGGTGGCCGTCTCGTGGACGATGCGCCCGTCGAAGATCACCGCGATGCGGTCGGAGAGCTCCAGCAGCTCGTCGAGGTCTTCACTGACCAGCAGGACGGCCGCGCCGGCGTCGCGGGCCGCCAGGATGCGGTCGTGAATCTCGGCGACCGCGGCGAAGTCGAGTCCGAAGACCGGATTCGCGGCGATCAGCACCGAGACCGGCTCCGACAGCTCGCGCGCGAGCACCGCGCGCTGCACGTTGCCGCCCGAGAGCGTCGTCATCGGCGCGTCGGCGCCGCGCGTCTTCACGCCGAAGGCGCTGATCCAGCGCTCGGCCTGGGCGCGCAGCGCGCCGCGCCGCAGCCAGGGGCCGGACGACTGCGGCGGGCGGTCGAAGTTCCGCAGGGTCATGTTCTCGGCGACGCTCATGGTGGGGACGCAGGCGTTGCGCAACGGCTCTTCGGGCAGGCTGAACACGCGATGGCGCCGGATCTCGGCGCGCGTGGCGTGGAAGGGCTCGCCGCCGACGAGGACCTCGCCGCCGGCCGCCGGACGCTGGCCGATGAGCGCCTCGACCAGCTCGCGCTGGCCGTTGCCCGAAACCCCGGCGACGCCCACGATCTCGCCCGCGCCGATCGCGAGGCTCAGCCCGTGCACGGCGAGCCGGCCGGCGTCGTCCTCCACGCGGAGGTCGCGGACCACGAGCTGCGGCGCGTGGCCGTTGCGCGAGCCCGCGGTCTTCTTCGCGTGCGACTGCGGGATTTCCCGGGCGCCCACCATCATCTGCGCCATCACCGCCGGCGTCAGCTCGGCCGTCAGCCCCTTGCCGACGAGCCGGCCGCGGCGCAGCACGGCGACCTCGTCGGCGAACGCCATCACCTCGCGGAGCTTGTGCGTGATCATGAGCACCGTGACCTCGCGGGCGCGCGTCATCGCCCGGAGCATGCCGAGCACCTCGTCGGCCTCGGCGGGCGTCAGCACGGAGGTCGGCTCGTCGAGGATCATGAAGCGCCGG
>Ga0187776_10001469_pt1 | contig 11824 bp, 9 predicted proteins | sample 0216_BV02_MP12_2_FD_132426 | JGI IMG/M metagenome (GOLD analysis project Ga0187776, IMG submission 132426) | Tropical peat soil microbial communities from peatlands in Department of Meta, Colombia - 0216_BV02_MP12_20_MG | ecosystem: Environmental > Terrestrial > Soil > Wetlands > Peat | place...
CACTCCATCTTCTCGAAGCCGGGCGTGCGCAGATCGGAGAACGCCTTGGCCATGAGGTAGGATTCCGAGTCCATTTCCAGGATGGTGTCGCCGCTCTCGGTGCGGGTCTGGCTCTTGGCGGCGGGGAAGATGCGCATGAACTCGACCGGGTTCTGTTCCAGATAGGGCAGCAGCCCGCCCGCCTCCTCAATGGCCTTGGGGCTGCGCGTGAGGACAGCCATGGCCCGCCGGTAGCCCGCCAGGGTCATGCCTGCCTCGAAGGTCACTGCCCCGATGCCGCGCTTCAGGAACTCGTTCTCCAGCCCCGCCAGCGAGCGCTCCGTGGTAAGGATGTTGTTCAGCATAATGCGCTGGTCGACGAAGCCGATGGTGAACTGGCGCACCTGCTTGACCAGGTTGTTGAGCATGTCGAAGCTGGTGCGCAGGGGCTGGGTGGCTGCGCTGTGGTCGGCGGAGAACATGGCAACCGTCTTGAACACCATCTGCAAGGACCGCGCGTAGCGGATGCCGAGGTTCTTGACTTGGTTGCGGTCGATCATGCCATCCGGTTCCGTTGGACCAGGCGCCCCCGGGGAACGCGGAGCGAACTCTTGCCCTGGGTGGTTCCGCCCTACCGGGGTGGGGGGATTCCCGTTCTAGCCCTTACAATACACCAACTCGAACGGCCCAGCAGTGCCCTGGGGGTTACCGGGGTACCTGGGCTTGGCTGGGTAGGCAGGGGGCTTCAGCGGCCGACCGAGCCCTGGGAGGCGGCGCCGGGCTCGAAATGCGCGGTGAAGTGGCGCAAGAACGGGGCTTCCTGGGTCAGCCGCAGCCCCCGGATCTGCTCCCGCCGCTTCCACACCTCCAGGATCACCTCCACCACGTAATCCACATGGCTCTGAGTGTAGACCCTGCGGGGGATGGCCAGGCGCACCAGGTCCATCTGTGCCGCCTTGCCGAACATGAGCGTGCCGATCTCGACCGAGCGGATGCCGCCTTCCAGGTAGAGCTCGCAGGCCAGGGCCACGCCGGGAAACTGCTGGGGCGGGACCTGGGGCAGGAAGGCGCGGGCGTCCAGATAGACGGCGTGGCCGCCGGGGGGCTGCACGATAGGCACTCCCTGCTCGGCGACGTGGTTTCCCAAGTAAGCGGTGGAGGCGATGCGGTAGCGCAGGTAGTCTTCGTGCAGGGCCTCCTGCAGCCCCACCGCGATGGCCTCCAGGTCGCGGCCGGCCAGGCCGCCGTAGGTGGGATAACCCTCGGTCAGGATGAGCAGGTCCTTCTCCTGCTGCGCCAGCAGGTCGTCGTTGGTGCAGAGGAAGCCGCCGATGTTGGCCATGCCGTCCTTCTTGGCCGACATGGTGCAGCCGTCGCCCAGACGAAACATCTCCTGGGCGATCTCCTTGGGGGTGCGGGACTCGTAGCCCTGCTCCCGGGTCTTGATGAAGTAGGAATTCTCGGCGAAGCGGCAGGCGTCGAAGTAGAGGGGGATACGATGGCGGCGGCAGAGAGCGCTGACGGCACGCACGTTCTCCAGGGAGACGGGCTGGCCGCCGCCGGAGTTGTTGGTGACGGTGAGCATGACCAGGGGAACGCGCTCGCGGCCCACCCGCGTGATGAGTTGGTCGAGCGCGGCCACGTCCATGTTGCCCTTGAAGGGGTGGCGCAGGGCGGGCTGCCGGCCCTCGGGCGGCAGCAGGTCCACCGCCTCGGCGCCCACGAACTCGATGTTGGCGCGGGTGGTGTCGAAGTGGGTGTTGTTGGGAACTACATCGCCCTTCTTGCACATCACGCTGAACAGGATGCGCTCCGCCGCCCGGCCCTGGTGGGTGGGGATCACGTGCTTGTAGCCGAAGATGTCCTGGACGGAGGCGCGGAAGTGGTCGAAGCTGTGGCTGCCGGCGTAGCTCTCGTCGCCGCGCATGATGCCTGCCCACTGCTCGGTGGACATGGCGCCGGTGCCGGAGTCGGTGAGCAGATCGATGAGCACGTCGTCGGCGGAGAGCAGGAAGAGGTTGTAGTGGGCGGCGCGCAGCAACTGCTCGCGTTCGGCGCGGGTGGTCCAGCGGATGGGCTCCACGCTCTTGATGCGGAAGGGCTCGATGATGGTGCGGATGGGCATGATTCCTCGCAGGGCCCGATTGTAGTGCGCTCAGGGGCCTGCGCGCGAGGATTCACGCCCGGCTTCAGTGCCGGATGAGGGTGATGCCGGGCGGCACCCGCACTTCTCCGGAAACGCCTGCCACTTTGACCTGCCCGCCCTCCTTCGTGACCACATCGAGACTGGCGGCGCGGCTCACCACGATGTCTCCCGAGGTATCGTTCACGGTGATGGCGCCGGTGCGAGTGGCGCGGATCTGGCCGGAGGTATCGCGGATGGTCACCGCGCCGGTAATGTCGTCGAGCACGATCTCGCCGCTGTCGTCGTCGATGGCAAGGTCACCCTTCACCCCGGTGACGCGGATGTTGCCGCCGCGGTTCACCAGGCGCGCGGAAGCCACGTCGGTCACGGTGAGGTTGCCGTCGGAGGAGGTGACCTCCAACCCGGCGAGGTGCTCGAGGCGGATCTGCCCGGAATGGCTGGCGAGGCGGGTGGCGCCGGCGACGCCGGAGACCACGATGTCGCCCGACTCTTTGTCCACCGCCAGCGGTCCGGCCACGTTGCGGACCGACAGCGTTCCGCTGCCGTCGTGGATCTCGACCGCGCCGCTCATGCCGCTGATCTCGATCTTGCCCGAGGTGTCGCGCACGTGGAGGGTGACGTTGGCGGGCACGATGACCTCGAAATCAATGGGGTACTCGGCGCGGCCCCAGTTGCTGACGGCGCGCGGGATGTCGGTGCGGATGGTCAGCTCGGGGGTGTTCTCGCCCTCGACCTTGATCAGGCGCTGCAGGATGCCTTTCTCACCCAGCTTAAAAAGGAAGAAGCGGTCGATCCCGACCATCATCCGGACCGAGGTAGCCGCAGGGTCACCGCGCAGGACGAAGTCGCCCTCTTGCACATCGAAGGTGATGACGCGGACGCCCGCCGCGGAAACGTTCATGGGGTAGCGGGGACGGGGACGCGCCAGGCACAGGGGCGCGCACAGCAGGAGCAGAGCGGCGAGCAGAGCTTTCACGGGCAATCTCCTTCGATGCGGGATGAGACAGGTGGCGCCCTGCTGTGCCCATCATCCTACCATCGCGCGCCGGACGCGAGGTTACGAAAGGTCAGCGGAAGTTGCTGATGAGGATGACGTCGTGGCTCAACCGGCCGCGGGAGAGCGCCAGTTGCTTGCCGTCGGGCGACCAGGCGAAGCTGAAGATCTCGTCGCTGGTGAAGTTGGTGATCTGGTGTGCCGCGCCGCCGGTCAGGGGCTGCTCCCAGAGATTGCCCACGCCATTGCGCACCAGGGTGTACTGGATGGCGCGGCCGTCGGGGGCCCAGTCGTACGCGCCGAAGTCGGGAGGAAGGGTGAGAGTGTGGAGGCGGGCTCCGCCCTCGGCGGGCATGACGGCCAATTGCGGGGACGTGTCGGGGCGACCGGCGAGGAAGCCGGCGAGCAGCTTGCCGTCCGGCGAGTAGCGGGGAGAGCTAAAGGTCTCCTGCGTGATCTGGGAGGGGGTTCCGCCCGCAGCGGAAACCCGCCACAGGATCCCCGCGGGGGCGCCGGGGGCCTGGCCGGAAGCGTTGAAGACCACCCACTTGGCATCGGGGGAGCAGTCGAGCACAGACCCCTGGAACCCGGGTACGAGAAGGGTGGGATTGGATCCGTCTTCATCCGCCCGCCAGATGCCCACTTTGCCCCCGCGAAAGGAGGCAAAGACGACGTAGTGGCCGCAGGCGGAGACTAGAAAATTGATGTGCGCGTCAGGAGTGAGGGTGGTGAGGTGCCCACTGGCGGGGTCCACGCTGACCAGGTCGCCCGCACCTTGTCCGATCGGCCCTTTCCAGGTGACAATCCGGCCGTCCGGCGACCAATCCAGCAAGTTCCCCAAGGACTCACCGGAGGTGATCTGGCGCACGTTCGCGGCCCCGGTTCCCTGCGCCAGCCATATGTTCGCGGTGCCGGTGTCTTCGGTGTCCACCAGCATGCGGCCATCGCTGGTCAGGTCGAGACTATCGAAGCCGTAATCGGTCAGATCATTGGTCAGGCGGCGCACCTCGCCCGTGGGGTAGGGCAGGAAGAAGATCTGCCCACGCAGTTCGCTGGGGTTAACCGCAGAAAATACCAGCCCGCTGCCGTCGGCCAGCCAGGCCGCGCGTCCCACCGGGCCGGCATGCTTGTAGATCTCCTGCACGCTGCCGTCCGCGGTGGAGACCGCCGCCAGGTAAAAATGGCCGGTGCCGAGGTCCTGGCCGCTGACCACGATGACCTTGCCGTCCGGGGACCAGGCCGGTCCCAGCAGTTGCCAGTCATGGGCGGCCGCCAGCACGCGCTCTCCGCTGCCATCCGCATTGGCGATCAACAGATCACTCTCAGCCTTGCTGGGTACACCGCGCAGGAAGGCGAACTGCTTTCCGTCGGGAGAGAAGCTGATGGGCGAGTCGATGTCGCGGACGAGTTGCCTTGGGGTGCCCCCCAGCACCGGCATCACATAGAGGTAACGGAAGTCGATCGTGCTCTTGTCGGAGCGGATGAAGTAGAGGTAGTTGCCGTCGGGCGAAAAGGTCATGCCCACGAAGCTGACTACGTCGGGCGGGAAGATCTGGACATCGCTGCCGGTGGCCACCTGCCGCAGCCACAACCCTTGCTTCTCGCCGTCGCGCAGGACATAGGCCACATAGCGGCCGTCGGGCGAGATGGCTACAGCGCTGGCCTTGCCGCTCTGCGTCACCTGGGTGATCTTCAGGTTCTCCAGGTTGAAGGCAGCGCGGCGCCCGGTGGTCCACTTGTAGACTCCGAAACCCACCGCCGCCAGCAGCAGGACCAGGAGCGCAATCCCGCCGAGCACCGCCCCTTTGTGCCGGCGTGCTTCGCCTAGCACGACCGAGGCACTGGAGGGCGCAGGCGTCACCACCGCGCCGGCGGATGCCGAGGCGGAGGCAGCCGCGCGCGTGCGCCCGGAGCTGGTGTCGCGCTTCAGCCGCTTCAGCTCCGCGCGCAGGTCGGCGGCGCTCTGGTAGCGCAGGTCGCGGTCCTTCTCCAGCGCCGTGTGGATCACTTCGCCCAGCTTGCCGGGCAGGGTGGGGTTGAAGGTCGCCGGTGCGGCCGGCTCCTTGTTCAGGATCTCGTCGAAGATCACGGCGGAGGTGTCGCCCTCGAAGGGCAGCCGGGCGGTGGCCATCTGATAGAGCACGGCGCCGAAGGAGAACAGGTCGGTGCGCGGATCCAGTTCTTTGCCGCGCGCCTGCTCCGGCGACATGTAGGCGACCGTCCCCACGGCCACTCCTGGGCTGGTCAAGTGAGCCTCGGCGGTGGCCAGGGTGGGCGCGCCCGCGCCCAGCGAGCGCAGCTTCTGCTCGCTGGCCAGCTTGGCCAGCCCGAAATCCAGGATCTTGGCCTGCCCGCGCCGGGTGACGAAGATGTTGGCCGGCTTGATGTCGCGGTGGATGATGCCCTTGGCGTGGGCGGCGTCGAGAGCGTCGGCGATCTGGATGCCCAACTCCAGCAGTTCGCCCAACTCCAGCGGGCGGCCTCCGATATGCCGGTCCAAGGGCTCGCCTTCCAGCAGTTCCATGGCGATGAAGTGGCGGCCGCCCGCCTCTCCGATCTCGTAGATGGTGCAGATGTTGGGATGGTTCAGGGCGGAGGCGGAGCGCGCCTCCTGGCGGAAGCGCTCCAGCGCCTGCGGGTCCCCCGCCAGCTTCTCGGAGAGGAACTTCAGGGCCACGCGCCGGCCCAGGCTGGTGTCTTCGGCCTCCCACACCACTCCCATGCCGCCGGCGCCGAGCTGGCGGAGCATGCGATAGTGGGAAACAATCTCCTCAGACAAGAATGAGCCCTCTGCCCCCAGCGCGGCACTATAGGCTGGCCTAGCGGGCCGAGTCAACGCGGGCCGGGCAGCGGCGCGGCGCGCCTCAGCGCGACTTGGCTTCTGGGCGTCGCTGCCCGTCGCCGTGTCGGCGGCCCCACAATGTCTCAACTCGGACACGCTCCCAGACCTTTCTCTGCGCTCGCAACTCCTTTGTCGTGAATGCATTCGACGATGGTTGGCGCCGTGCTCTTTCCCTGGACAGCAGGTCGCGAAGAGGAGGACAGCCATGAGGCGCATCGGCGACACCTTCGACGCACGCCACGAGGCGGAACTCGTCCTGATCGAACTCTTCGCCCTCCTGGTTCTTCTTTTCTTGCTCGGTTCCGGAGCGGCATCCAACCCCGTCTCCCCAGGCGTGGCGACGCCCGGCGCCGAGCCGGTCGTGGCCCCGGCTCCCGCCAAGCCGGTGGACCAGCCGGCGGCGCCGGCCCCGCCGGCCACGGTCGTGAAGCACACCTCCCGCCGGCGGCGAGTGGTGATCAGCATCCCCGACCGCAAGCTGGCGGTGCTGGACCAAGGCACGGTGGTGAAGGTGTATCCGGTGGCGGTGGGCGCGGCGGGCAGCCCCAGCCCGAGCGGTGACTTCACGATCGTCTGCCGCGCGAGCGACCCAGCCTACCGGCACAACCGGCAGTTCATTCCGCCCGGCAAGAAGAACCCCCTGGGGGCGCGTTGGCTGGGGCTGAGCAAGGCGCACTACGGGATCCATGGCACCAACGACCCGGGCTCGATCGGCCACGCCGCCTCGCACGGCTGCATTCGCATGAACAACCAGGATGTCCGAGAACTCTTTGCGCAGGTCGAGGTCGGCGACGGGGTGGAGATCCACAGCCAGCGCGACCCCGGCCTGGAGCAGATCTTCGGCGAGCCGGCGCCGGTGGAAGAAGGCGCGCCGACCGCAGGTGCGAGCGAACAACTCTAAGGAGAAGCGATCATGCAAGTCACCGAGATGCTGCTGGGGTTGGGAACGGGGATGGTGCTCTCGCTGGGCCTGGGCCTGCTCCTGGCGCGGCTGCTGTGGGGCGGGCTGCTGCGCGTCATGTGCGTGTGCATGAGCCGGGCGCAGCGGACCGCCGTCTCACCCGCAATGCCCGCCGCTCTGGTGAGCGGCGGCCGCCGAATCTGGAACCCGAACCTGGGCCGGGCTTCGGCCCGTTGAGAGAAAGGAAGGAAGGCCATGCTGTTCCTCAAGTATGTGATGGTCCTGGCCGGGGTGGGGCTGCTCATCGTCGGAGCAGGCATCATGCTGTACGACGCGTACTTGGTGGCGAACTTTCGGCGCCGCGTGGCCCGGGGCACGGCAGAGAACCTGCTGCCGCCCGGGCCCGTCCGCTGGCGGCGTGCCGGAAAACTGGCCGTGATCGCCGTCCTGCCTCTGCTGCTGAGCCAGAGCATCGTGGTCGTGCCCAGCGGCATGGCGGGCGTGCGCATCAGCCAGATCTCCGGCACCCGGCCCGGGACGCTCTATCCCGGCGTCCACCTGGTCAAGCCGCTGGTGGAGCAAGTCGCGTTCTTCGACACCCGCGACCAGCTCTTCTCCACCGCCGCAGTCGAGCCGCCCAAGAAAGAAGGAGCCGCCGCGCCCGAGGTCCTGAAGGTGCAGGCGCGCGAGGGGTTGAACATCGGCCTGGCGGTGACCGTGCGCTATCGCCTGGACGCGCGCCGGCTCGACTTCATCCAGAACACCTTGCCGCAGCCGGTGGACAAGGAGATCGTGCCCGCGGTGGTGGCCTCGGCCTTCCGCGAGACCGTGCCCAACTACACCGTGCGTGACGTCTTCGCCACCCGGCGCGAGGAGGTGCGGCGCCGGGCCGCCGACCAGATCACGCTGAAGCTGGGCGCCAGCGGCATCGTGGTCGAGGAAGTCATGCTGCGCGACATCCAGCTTCCCCCGGAATACGCCAAAGGCCTCGAAGGCTTGCTGCTCAAGGAGCAGGAGAACGACCGCATGGGAGTGGAGACCGAGATCCAGCAGAAGCAGGTGCGCATCACCGAACTGCAAGCGGAAGCGGAGAAGGCGGCGCAGGTCAAGCACGCCGAGGGCGAGGCCCAGGTACACGTGCTGCAGGCCAAGGCCGAGGCCGACGCCATGCAGTACACGCTGCCGCTCAAGCAGAAGCAGATCGAGCAGTCGCGGCTGGAGGCCGAGGCACGCAAGGAAGCTACCATCAAGAACGCCGAGGCCGCCGCCGCCGCCAAAGTCATCGACAGCAAGGCGGAGCTGGAGCGGCGTAAGCTGCTGGCCGACGCCGAGGCCAACCGCATCCGCGTGACCGCCGCCGCCGACGCCGAGCGCCTGCAGTCCGAGGCCGCCATCCTCAACAAGAGCCCGCTGCTGATCAACAAGATCATCGCTGAGCGCCTCTCCGACAAGGTGCAGATCATGATGGTGCCGACGGACGGGAAGTTCTTCTTCACCAACGATGTCTTGCAGGGCATGAGGGCCGGCCAGACGGGCGGCACCTCCGACGACCCGTCCGGGCGCGGCGACGGGCAGCGATGAACCGGCTCGCCACCCGCGGCTAGAGAAAGGAAGGAAGGCCATGTTGCTCCTCAAGGTGGTGGTGGTGCTGGCGGGGATGGGGATCTTGGTGGTGGTCGCGGGACTGCTGCTGTACGACGCGTGCCTGGCAGTCAATTTCCAGGGCCACGCGCCCCGGAGCAAGGCCGAGCACCCGCTGCCGTCGGCCCCCGCGTTCCGCCGGCCCGCCGTCTTTCTCTACCAGCGGGCCCTGGCAGCGCACGCCGCCCAGCCCCTGGATGCCCGGGTGCTGAGGATCCGACGGCGCGTGCGCGCGTCACGACGGGCAACCACGAGTTAAGTTCCGCCGGCTAATCCAAAAGGTGGCCTCGCCTCCGCCGCGGCGGGGCCACCTCAGCCGGCGGGTTCGACCAAGCGGCAGAGCACAGAGTAGCGTGGCAACAGCGGCGGCTGGAGCCTTTGCTATAATCCGGCCGCGATCTCCCGCACGCTCCAGAAAGGCGCCGGATGCGCTTCCCGCGAGTCCTTCCCCTGTGCTGCGCCGTGCTGCTGGTGCTGGTAGGCGCGCTTCCCTGCCACGCCGACCCTCTGGAAGACGCCGCCCGCGTTCTCGCCCGCGACATCGTAGCCAGGACCGGCCCCGGCACCGCCCTCGCGCTCAGCCTGCAAAACCTGTCTTCCCTAGGGAGCGAGGACGCGGCCGAGGTCCGCCGCGCCCTGGAGAGCGAGTTGCGCCATCGCCAGGTGCAACTGGTGCCGGCGGAGCGCGCGGTGGCGGAGGTCAAGGTCACGCTGGCGGAGAACCCCGCGGGCTATTTGTGGGTGGCGGAGGTGCGGCAGGGCAACTCGCGGGACCTGGTGATGCGCACGGTGGCGCGGTCCAGCGCAGCGGCGGCGGCGCGCCCAACCAGCCCGCTGGTCATCCAGAAGACCCTGCTCTGGCAGCAGAGCACGCCCTTTCTCAATCTGGCCCTGCTGCAGCCGGCCCATGGCGACGCGCGCCTGCTGGTCCTCGAGGCCGCCCAGGTCTCGCTCTATCGCTTGCAGGGCGGACGCTGGCAGTTGGAGCAATCGGCGCCGGTGCTGCATGCGGGAACGCCGGCGCGCGACCTGCGCGGGCGCCTGTGGTTGCACTCCGACCTGGTTTCCTTCGACGCCTACCTGCCGGGCGTTTCCTGCAGCGGAACGGTGCAACCCGCACTCACGCTGAGCTGCCGCGCCGGGGACGATCCCTGGCCGCTCGGGCCTGGGTCCAAGGACTCGCTCGCCGCCTTCTACGGTTCGGGACGCGACTTCTTTTCCGGCGCGCTGACCGCCGGCAACAGCCGCAACGCCAATGTGCCGCCGTTTTACTCGGCGGCGCCGCTGGGAAGCGGCTGGGCCTTCACCGGGATCGACGGCCAGGCGCGCTGGATGAACGGGAGCGGTCCCCTGCTTCCCCTGAGCCTGCACTCGGGCAGCGAGCTGGCGGGCGTGGCCAGCGGCTGCGGCGCGGGCACGCAAGTGCTGGCCACCGGGCGGGGCGATTGGGAGGCGCCCGACTCGGTCCAGGCGTACGAGCCTGCCGGGCGCGACCTGGCCCCGGCGGGCGCGCCGGTCTCCTTCGACGGTCCCGTGCTGACCCTCTGGACCGAAGCCGATACCCGCACCGTCCTGGCGGTGTCTTACAACCTGAAGACAGGGAGCTATGAGGCGCATCGTCTCGCCATTGCTTGCAGCCAGTAGCCTGCTGCTGTGCCTGGGCGCAGCCGGAGCGACTCGCCCGCACTACGGCGGGCGGCTGCGGGTGGAGATGCAAGCGGCGCCCAACTCGCTCGATCCCACCGCGCCGGAGCGCTACGCGCCCTACGCCGTGGCCCGGGCCCGCATCGCGGAATTGACTTTCGACCGCCTGGTGCGGCTCGACGCCAATGCCCAGCCGCAACCCCAATTGGCTACCGCCTGGCAGCACGACGCCGGGTACAAGCGCTGGGAGTTCCAACTACGTCCGGGAGTGAAGCTACACGACGGCTCACCGCTGACGCCGCAGATCGTGGCCGAAGCGCTCGCCGCCGCCAACTTCGCCTGGCGCGTGCGGGCCACGGCGGACACGGTGATCGTCGAGTCCGACTCGCCCCTGCCCGGCCTGCTCGCCGACCTGGCCACCACCCGCTACTCCATCGTGAAGCGCGACGGCGACCGCCTCATCGGCTCCGGACCCTTCCGCCTCGCGCAGTGGCAGCCAGGGCAGCGCGCGGCGCTCACCGCCAGCGAAGACTACTGGGGCGGGCGGCCTTACCTCGACGGGGTCGAGATCCAGATGGGGCGCTCGCTGCGTGACCAGCAGATCGACTTGCAGACCGGCCGTGCCGACGTGGTCGAGGTCGCGCCCGACCAGGTACGGCGCAGCGCGCAAGCCGGCCTGCGCGTGGCGCAGTCGCAACCGGTGGACCTGGTGGCGCTCGTCTTCACCCCCGGGGCCCCAGCCGCCGACGACGCGCGCCGGCGCGAGGCGCTGGCGCGCTCCCTGGACCGCGCCGCCATCGCCACTGTCCTGCTGCAGCGCCAGGGCGAGCCCGCCGCTTCCCTGCTGCCGCAGTGGATGAGCGGATACGCCTTTCTCTTCCCCGCGGCACCCGACCTGGCGCGCGCGCGGCAGCTCCGCGCCGAGCTTCCCGCCGCCCTGCCGCTCACTCTGGCCTTTGACTCCGCTGACCCGCTCGGGCAGGCCATCGCGGAGCGCATCGCCCTGGATGCCCGCGAGGCCGGGCTCACCGTACGCGCCTTCGGCGAGATGATGTCGGCGCGCCCCGGCAACGCCGACGTGCGCCTGGTGCGCGTCCGCCTGGGCTCGCCCGACCCAGGGGCGGCGCTGGCCGAAGCCGCGGCTGCGCTCGACCTTGCTCCGCCCGCGCGCGGCGCCGGCCTGGCCGATCCCCAGCAGCTTTATGAGTCCGAGCGTGCCCTGCTCGAGGACTTCCGCGTGGTGCCGCTCTTCCATCTGCCAGAGGCCTGCGCGCTCAGCCCGCGCGTGCACGACTGGAAAGAAGAGCCGGCGGGAGACTGGCGCTTGGAGGATGTCTGGGTGGAAGGCGCGCCGTGAGCTTCCGCGGCAAACTGCTGGCGCTGTTCACCGCCGCCATGGTGGTGGCGGTGGCTCTGGTGGCGGTCATCGTCTCCGGCGCCACCCGCCGCGCCTTCGAGCACGCCGATGAGCAGCGCACCGATGCCCTGGTGACGCAGTTCCGCCGGGAGTTCGCGCACCGCGGCGGGGAAGTCAGCGGGCGCGTGGCCGCGCTGGCCGCCGCCGAGCCCACCCTGCGCATGGCCATCGCGCTCAGCGGCCCCAACCCCGATCCCGCGCCCTACGTCAACGAAGCCGCCGCCATGGCTGCCTCGCAGCAGCTCGACTTCCTGGAGATC
>Ga0187776_10001470_pt1 | contig 11822 bp, 9 predicted proteins | sample 0216_BV02_MP12_2_FD_132426 | JGI IMG/M metagenome (GOLD analysis project Ga0187776, IMG submission 132426) | Tropical peat soil microbial communities from peatlands in Department of Meta, Colombia - 0216_BV02_MP12_20_MG | ecosystem: Environmental > Terrestrial > Soil > Wetlands > Peat | place...
ATTCATCAAAGGCGACCTGAGCCTTTCCGATTTCGACATCCGCTTTCTTGACGCCGTCGAGGCTCTCTATCGCTTTTTTTACCCTCATGACGCAGTGCTGGCACGACATGCCGTCGATCTGTATAGTCGCTTCTGTCATAATTCCTCCTCAAGATAAATAATGGTTGTTCTCTGTTTCGCGACCGCCGGCGAACCTGTGAGAACCTTCTGAACCCCCCCGGCTTCGGGGCTCCCTCTTTACAGGTCAGATGGTTACCGTAAGTATTTTTCTTATACTATCAGGATACTTGGCGATCAGGCGTAATTCGTCGTCCGTCAGCGGCTTTTGGGTGTGAAGATTTGCGTACTGGACGAGCTCTAATATTTTTCTCGCCTCGTCATCGGTATGGAAGTGGATGCCAAGTTTATCGTAGACATGCCTGAACCCTTTGATGCCGCCGTACTCTCCGGTGGTTATAATCCTGCCTGTTTCAAGGAGTTCGGGCTCTCCCCTCCCGACGTCTTCCGGGTCGTAGAGCTCATAGTTCCGCCTGTCCTTCAGAGCGCCGTCTGCGTGAATACCGGATTCATGAGCGAAGGCGTTCGCTCCGACCCCAGGCTGGTTGATCGGGATCGGGAGGTTGAAGGCATGAGACCCGTATTTGGCTATCTTCCACGATACTTTCAGATCCACGTGCTCATCGAGGTGAACCTTCTGGCTGAGGCCGTGTGAAAACTTGAGTGCGAGGATCGTAGCGACGAGGTCGCAGTTGCCGCAGCGTTCCCCGTAACCGTTGATCGTTGTATTTATGTACGTATCAACTCCGCCTTCTATGGCACCCTGCGCGCCTGCGCAGGATACTGCTTCGGCCATGCCGAGGTCATTGTGACAGTGCATCTCGATAGGGAATTTGGTTGCCAGTGCCAGCGCTTTAATCCTCTCGTATATCGTTATCGGGTCATCGGCTCCGAGCGTGTCGCAATATCTGAAACGATCGGCTCCGGCTTCTTTCCCGGTGAGGGTAAAATCAATGAGCCGCTCGAGTTCTGTCCTCGAAGCATCTTCGGCATTTATCCCGATCGTTTCGGCTCCAAGGTCCCGCGCGCTTTTGACTGCCTCGACCATGGATTTGACAATGTCCTTCCATATCTTTTTGCCTTGGAATTTCCCCTTTATCATGATCTCGGAAGTCGACATCGATACATTGAGGTGTTTGATATCAGGACAGTTCTTGAAAGCAAGCCGAACGTCTTCCGGCAGCGCCCTGCACCAGCCTTCAAGATGGATTCTCTTTATGGCGCCAGCCTTTGAGAGTTCCAGGTTACCATTGATATAGTTTATCTCATGTTTCAGTGTAGGGAACCCTATTTCACTCTGATACACTCCCATCTCGTCGAGATAGATATTAAGCATCGTCTTCGACAGCTTCGGAAGAAGAATGCGCGATGTCTGCACGCCGTCCCTGTTTGTAACGTCAATGAGATATACCTTTCCCGCCATACGACCTCGCTCTTTTACCAGGAGATTTGTAGTCTTAAAAAAACACGAAATGGATTATACCATAGAAAAGGACTGGAAAAGATAGAGCCACTTTGTTAAAATTATAGACGTTTTTTAGGGGGGCGGCCTATGAACTTCAAAGGACAAGTCGTTATGATCACGGGCGGTGCCCGCGGTATAGGAAAGGCGATTGCTGAAAGTCTCGCCAGAAGAGGGGCGAATCTGGCTATCGCCGACATATCGGCTGAGGCAGCTGCTGAAACCTCCGATGAACTTGCGTCTCTCGGAGTCAGGACCACATCGGTAAAACTGGATGTTTCACGATCAGCCGAGGTTGCGAAGGCCTTCGATGATGTTGGGAAAGAGTTCGGCAGGCTCGACATTCTGATAAATAATGCCGGCATTACAAGGGATGCGCTGATCCTGAGGATGAAGGAGGAAGACTGGGATTCGGTTATAGATGTAAACCTGAAAGGGGTTTTTCTCTGCTCGAAGGAAGCAGTGAAGCTCATGGTGAAACAAAAATACGGCAGGATTGTAAACATCGCATCGGTCGTAGCTTTTATGGGGAATCCCGGGCAGGCAAACTACAGCGCCTCAAAGGCTGGTATCATAGGGCTCACAAAGACTACCGCACGTGAATATGCGAGCAGGAGCATAACAGTGAACGCAGTGGCCCCCGGGTTTATCTCTACCGCCATGACTGATGCGCTTCCTGAAAATGTGAGACAGGAAATGTTAAAATCTATACCCATCGGGAAATTCGGTTCTGTTGATGATGTTGCAAACGCCGTTGTTTTTCTTGCATCGCCTGATGCCGGATATATAACGGGACACGTGATTCACGTCAACGGCGGGATGTATATGTGAAGACCGACGGGATGAGATAGAAGTGCCGGCCGGCACTGTGCATTTGTTCATCGTAAATTTTGAAAGTAAATTGGGAGGTAGTAATGATTGAAGAAAAAGTGAAAGAGATCATCTCTAAGCAGCTTGGGGTGAATGCGGCAGAAGTCACTCCGGAGGCTTCATTTGTGGAGGACCTTGGAGCGGATTCGCTCGATACTGTTGAACTCGTCATGGCGTTCGAAGAGACTTTCAATATAGAAATACCCGATGAGGATGCAGAAAAGATCGTCAAGGTCAAGGACGCGGTAGAATACATAAAAAATAAGCAGTCTTAATGAACAGAAGAAGGATTGTCGTAACAGGGCTCGGTCTCATAACCCCTGTTGGAATCGGGGTTGAGAAGAGCTGGAACAGCTTGGTCCGAGGGAAGTCCGGAATCAGGAGGATAACACGTTTCGACGCGTCTGCTTTTTCGACGCAGATTGCCGGGGAGGTCGACGGTTTTCATCCGGAAGATTACATAGAGAGCAAAGAAGTAAAGAAGATGGACAGGTTTATCCACTTCGGCGTTGCGGCATCGACGATGGCGATGAACGATTCGGGACTGAAGATCGACGAGCAGAATGCCGCAAGGGTCGGCGTCTATGTGGGGGCTGGAATGGGAGGATTGCCTGCCATCGAACATTACCATAAAGTATTATTGGAAAAGGGGCCTCGCAGGATAACGCCTTTTTTTATCCCGATGCTTATCATCAATCTTGCTGCCGGCCAGATATCGATAAAACTGGGTGCGAAAGGGCCGAACTCTGCCCCGGCAACGGCCTGTGCAACAGGGAGCCACGCGATAGGAGACGCCTTCAAGGTCATAGAGCGTGGAGACGCCGATGCGATGATCGCAGGCGGCACCGAGTCTGTCATAACTCCAATGGGCATCGGCGGCTTCAATGCGATGAAGGCGCTTTCGACGAGGAATGATGAGCCCGAGAAGGCGAGCAGACCCTTTGACAGGGATAGGGACGGCTTTATCATGGGGGAAGGAGCGGGTGTTATGGTGATCGAAGAACTCGCTCATGCTCTCGCTCGGAAGGCAAGAATCTACGCAGAAATTGTGGGGTATGGTCTCACCGGGGACGCATATCACATAACGTCACCGGCGCCGGGGGGAGAGGGTGCGGCCCGTTGCATGGCGATGGCGATCAAGGACGCAGGAGTTGATCCTTCGCAGATCGATTATATAAACGCGCACGGCACTTCTACGAAGTACGGCGACGAACTCGAAACAGCTGCGATCAAGGCCGTTTTTAAACAGCATGCCTATAACGTCGCGGTCAGTTCGACAAAATCGATGATAGGACATCTTTTAGGCGCTGCAGGAGGTGTTGAAGCGGTTCTCTGTGTCTTGAGCATTCACAACGGTCTGATACCTCCAACGATCAATCTCGACAATCCGGATCCCGAGTGTGACCTTGATTATGTGCCCCACAAAGCCAGAAAGGTCGACGTCACGTATGCGATGTCCAACTCCTTCGGTTTCGGCGGAACGAACGCCTGTCTTCTTTTCAAGAAGTTCGACCATTGATCGATCCGAGCCCGAAACGGAATCTCGAAGACTTAGAGCAAAATATCGGATATATTTTCCGCGATAAGGGACTTCTCAGAAACGCCCTGATCCACAAATCGTTTCATCACGAAAACAGAGAGGAGGCCCCTTCATACAACGAGCGAGTCGAGTTTTTAGGAGATTCCGTGGTCGGGCTCATCATCGTGGAGTATCTCTTCCTTCTCGAAGAAAAATACAGCGAATCCGTCATGGCAAAAATAAAGTCCTATCTTGTCAGTGAATCCGTCCTCTCGGACATCGCCCGTTCGATTTCCCTCAGCGATTATCTTTTTTTGGGGAAAGGCGAAGAATCCACAGGAGGAAGGGAGAAAAAATCCATTCTTGCAGATGCCCTCGAGGCTGTCATAGGCGCCGTCTATATCGACGGAGGGTTGGAAAAAACGCGACGGATGGTCTTGAAATTCTTTGCGGGGAGGATCGACAGTGCGGTACAATCCGGTGAATTTTATGACTACAAAACAGAGCTACAGGAAAAAACCCAGCTTCTTTACGCCACCCTGCCCGAATACAGGGTGATAAAAGAGCAGGGAGAAGAGCACAGGCGGGTTTTCACTGTCGCCGTATTTCTCGGAGGCAAGAAACTCGGCGTCGCATCGGGAAGGAGAAAAAAAGAGGCCGAAACGCTCGCAGCGAAAAAAGCGATAGAACGGCTTGAAGAAAGTGATTCGGGTTCATGATGCCCGATTTTCCCCAGGCGACAAAGCAAAAGATTTCTTCAACTCCAGCGAGCCGACGATAAGTAATGTTATAAATCCGATCGAGAGCAACTGGGTTGGATCGATAGGCGCGAGATTAAACCTTCCTCTTATAAAGGGGATATAGATTCCGGCGGCGAGGAATGTGATGGCTGCTACAGCCCACGCGTTGATAGTTCTATTTGTAAAGATTCCCATCCTCATAATCGGCTCCCTGGTCGAACGGCAGACGAAAGCGAGAATGATATGGCCGAAAATCCATGCAGAAAAGGCGAAGGTCTGGGTCTGGCTCAGATCGAGGCCCCGGTGGCGGGCGTAGAGATAAACAGAAATGACGGCGAGAAATAATGCAGTCCCGTTTGCGAAGATGCCTTTAATCAGCCTGCCGGTGATGACTTTTTCTTTTCGATTACGCGGCCGCCTGGAATAAATGTCTTTTTCTTGCGGTTCAGCTACGAAGCCTGCTGAGGCGGCGAGGTCCATGAACAGTTCGAGGATGATTATCTGGATAGGGCTAAAGGGCATCGGAATGCCCAGAAGAACGGGCAGGAGAAAGATCATGATGAGGGCGACCTTTACGGAGAGGTAATAGGTTATCCCCTTTTGCAGGTTATCGAAGAACTTCCTCCCTTCAAAAATTCCCCGCGCTATAGTGATGAAGTTATCATCAGATAGGACAACTTCCGAAGCCTCCTTGGCGACATCGGTTCCCCTTATCCCCATTGCGATGCCTATATCGGCGGCCTTTAAGGCCAGAACATCATTGACCCCGTCGCCGGTTACGGCAACGACTTCTCCATTTTCCTGTAACGCCTTCACGATGCGGTACTTATGATCCGGGGTGGTTCTGGCGAATACGGAAACGCTTCCTACCTGTTCCTTCAGTTCCTCATCGGTGAGACGGTCAAGATCGTTTCCGGTCAGAGTTCTGCCAGCCGGAATCCCCACTTCTCCGGCGATAAAAGCGGCGGTCAGAGAATGATCACCGGTGACCATGATCGTTTCTACTCCAGCACCGGATGCGAGAGCTATCGCTTCGCTGACTCCTTTTCTTGGAGGGTCCTCGAAGCCGATTAATCCGACGAAGTCCATAGCTCTTTCGAGATCCCGGAAATTGAGATTTTCCCAGCCCTGCGCCAGGGTTTTGTAAGCAATAGCGATGACCCTTCTTCCCTTTGCCGTTTCTGTGGCAAATTCATCGTGAACATCAGGCGATATTTCACGGCATCTGGCAAAAACTTCTTCAGGGGCTCCGCTGAGATAAAGACCGAAGCCATCTTCCGTCTTACGGATTGCGGACTTTGTCTTTTCACTGTTTTCGCCGAGATTTCTCCGCCGCACCGTTTCAGACAATACCACACGTATGTTCACCTCTTCAGCCGTGTTTTTAATAGCCGATTCGATGGGAGAAAAGATAAACTCTGAGACGGAACCCAGAGCTTTTTCGATTACCTCCTTTTCTCTTCCCCTGGGATACAGTGATATGATTTTCATTTTCCCTTCGGTAATCGTCCCGGTCTTGTCGGTAACGATTACCGTCGCATTCCCCAGGGTTTCTGCGGCTTTCAGGCGTTTGACCAGAAAGTTATTTTTCGAAAGTGTATAAGCCCCAAGCCCCAGAACCATGGTGATGATGATCGGCAGTTCCTCGGGAATGGTTGCAAAAGAAAGAGAAAGACCTGTCAGGATCATCGTCCTTACGTCTTGATGCTGTAATATTCCCACGAGAGGTATGACAACGGAAAAAAACAGAGCAATAAAGACGAGCCTGCCGACGAGGGATTTCATCGCTATCTGCAAAGGCGTCCTGGGATGTTTTACAGTCTTCAGGGTTTCGGCGATTTTCCCGATCCTTGCATTTCGACCGGTAGCAAGAACTCTCGCTTTGCCCTCACCGGCAAGAACCGTCGTTCCTGCATAAATCTCATCTCCCGTTCTCTTATCCTGCGGAAGCGACTCGCCTGTCAGCGCTGACTCGTTGATATGCAAATCGATAGCCCTTTCTATCTTTCCATCAGCTGCGATTTCGGTTCCAGCGGACAGCATAAGCATATCACCAGGGACAACATCTTCTGTATCGATTTCGGAGACCTTTCCGTCCCTCATAACCCTGGCTTTCGGTGCCGCTATTTTTTCGAGGGCCGCTATCGCTTTTTTCGCCCGGTATTCGTTATGTACTTCCGCCAGGACCAGCAGGAAAATCACAGCAAAGATGGTGATAGCGTCTTCAAGTTTTCCCCATATGCTGTAAAAAAAGCCGACAACGAGGAGAAGGAGGATCATGGGCTCCGTTACCTCGTGCCTGGCTATAGTCCAGAAACTGATTTTTGTGGGCGCATAAATCAAGTTCGGCCCGAACTGGGCAAGACGTTCCTCTGCCTCGCTCGAACTTAGTCCATCCATATGTTTTTGACCTGTCCCCTGCATTCTCGATAAATTATACTGCAAATTATGCTGCACATTGTCGGGTATGTGAACTCGTTAAAGCAGTCCAGAATCCACCATCAAAAATATATGCATGAGGACAGCACCTTCTCTCATTCTCGGTCCGCCGAAGCTCCGGACCTCCGAGGGCACCGCTCAGATGCTGTCCTCACGCAAAGTTGATGGTGAATTGGGGGCAGTAGTATTGAGGATAGGGAAATTCTCAATGATAGTGAGTATCGGCGGTTCTGTTTATCTGACAGTATATCCCATTGGCCATGCATTCGGCGCACTCCATCTGGATAACAGAATGTCTGATGCCGAGGTCGGAGAGCCTGTGCTCAATTTCCTTCCTTATCGTGTCCGCTTCGCTTATCTTGCTGTCATTGACCTGCACATGGCCGGAAAATGCAGGGATGCCGTGCCCTATCGACCAGATGTGGACGTCGTGCACGCAGACAACACCGGGGACTTCAGAGATCATGGCCGAGATCTCCTCAGCATGGAATCCTAAAGGGCTTAATTCAAGGAAGATCCAGAGGGCTTCTTTTACTACCCTGGCCCCGCCCAAGATGATCATGATCCCCACAAGGCCGCTTGCGATCGGATCGGCGAGCACCCAGCCCGTCAATTTTATGATAAGCCCTGCAATGATTACTCCTCCCGATGAAACCGTATCGCCAAGCACATGGAGCCATGCACTTTTCAAGTTCAGGTCTTTGTGCCCCTTACCGATAATCCAGGCCATTATAAGGTTGCCGGCAAATCCCGCTGTTGCAATGAGGAGCATGACCGAGGAATTGATCTCCGGCGGCGAGTGGAGACGTTTGTAAGTTTCCACAAAGATGAAGACGGCTATGACCACAAGGCTGCTTCCGTTTATCAGGGCAGCAAGCAGACCGATCCTCTGATAGCCGTATGTCGCCCGGTAGTCCGAGGGACGTTTCATGATCAGGGCGGCAAGGAGACTCATCCCGAGGGCGAACACATCGGTGAGCACATGACCGGCGTCGCTCAACAGCGCAAGACTGTTGCTAACTATCCCGCCGATTACTTCTCCGATGAGAATAACCGTCGTCACTGCAAGGCTCCACATGAGCCTTTTTTCAGAGGAACCCTTCATATGCGTTCTCAAAATTAAAAAACTTTTTTTATTCTACCTTAAAAAAGAGGTGATTTTCTCCGCGTCTCCTTTTTCTCCCTATGGGTGTTGTCATAAGATTACTCAGCTTTTAAAAATGAAAAGAAATCCATTATATTTAAATAACAATATGCAAAGATATCTCATACGAATGGAAAATGTCTATGTTTTTTTCGAAGGGAAAAAGATCCTCGGCGAAATATCATGGCAATTGAAACCGGGTGAACATTGGGCGATCATTGGCCCTAACGGTGCGGGGAAGTCCACCTTCCTTAAAGTTATAAGGGGTGACGTTTGGCCCTGGCCTCAAAAAGAATCTGCACGGATATATCATTTCGGGAGAGAGCCGCAGACAACGCTGATAGGAATAAAGAAGCATATAGCTCTTGTTACACCTGAATTGCAGGATGCTTATATAAGAAACAACTGGGAAATGAAAGGTGAAGAGGTTGTTTATACCGGTTTTCTTGACACGGTCTGGCTCTATGAAAAACCAACGAAGGCGCAGATTTCATATGCAGAAGATCTCATGGAATTTCTCAATGTGAAGAATGTGAGGAAGAGAAGTTTTATCGAATTGTCGCGGGGAGAGGCGAGAAAAGTGCTCATCGCAAGGGCTCTCGTTTCTCATCCGAGAATTCTCATTCTCGACGAGTTCTGCAACGGACTTGATGTCGAATCCCGGAAGAATGTGCTCGACCTTTTGGAGCATGTCGTCCAGGATGGAACTCAGATAATCTACGCAACTCACAGGAACGAAGAATTCATTCCTTCGATATCCCATTTGCTGCACCTCGAAGGCGGAACGATAAAAAAGCAGGGCCGCAAACAAAATGTCTTAACAAAGGACAGATCTCTTTCGAGCGATGTCCCGAACTTGAGACTCGGGATCTCGAAGAGACCGATCAGTCCTGTGCAACGTGCAGGAATTTCGAAAAGAGATGAGAAATGCCTCATAAAGATTAAGAATGCGGATGTCTATCTCGACGACAGAAGGATATTGAGGGGGATCAACTGGCAGTTGAAGAGCGGCGAAAACTGGGCGCTCTTGGGGAAGAACGGTGCGGGCAAATCGACTTTCCTGAAACTGATTTCGGGAGACCTTCATCCAGCGCTCGGTGGGGAGGTCAGGAGGTTTGGACGGAAAGAAACCGGGAGTATCTGGGATGTCAAAAAAAAGATCGGCTTTGTCTCTTCTGATCTGCAGGCCTGTTACCCGAATACTGCAACTGGTGAGGAAGTGGTTCGGTCAGGTTTTTTTTCCAGTATCGGGCTGTATTCCGGAGTAAGTAAGAAACAAAGGGAGGCAGTCAAAAAAAATATCACTTTTTTCAAGCTGGAGGAAATACGCCGAAAAAGTGTATGTGAGATGTCATATGGGGAATTCAGGAAAATACTCATAGCCAGGGCTATCGTCAACGCTCCAGATATACTTGTTCTCGATGAACCATGCAGCGGCCTGGATAAATTGTCGAGAGAAGACCTTCTTGACTTCCTCGACAGAGTATGCCGGTCTAACACATCAATTATCCTTGCTACGCACCACCTCGATGAATTGATTCCATCGATCACCCACGTGATGTTGTTGGGTGGGGGGCAAATTGTCGCACAGGGCAAGAAGGAAGAAATATTGCCCCGTGTTATGCAGGAACTGTCTTCGTGACGAACGGCCGTCGCCGTGAGGACGCTCGTTTGTCCTTTCCGATCGAGTCGTCTGCCCTCTCTGCGGTCTCGGGGTCTTATTTTCGATCTGTAATACGCACAGCGACTTTCTTCCTGTACCTGACGCAGTGAAGCAAATGGTCAATGATGTCTGCTTCTCTTGGGATTAATCGTCCGCAAGACTGTCCGCGAGTGTGTTGTATATCTACAAACCCGCAAAATAACATCAGAAATTAAAGAATACGAAGGAAAACATTGTTCACAATGGCAATGGCAACGGCGATCGCAAAGCTAAGGCAAACGTACCAGCTCGCGGAAATCAAGGTTTGGCCGCGTGTCAGTGTTGGTGCCGACGACTGTGCCGCGCTGGTCGACCCAATAATAGTTCGAGCCGCTCTCGATCTTAAATTGACGTCCCGTATTGGTGTCTACCACGTCCTCAAGACCGAGAGTTGCATTCGAGCGACGCCTGCTCATTTCGTCATTGGCAGACTGACGGTTCCAGTATCTATCAGAGATGCTTTTAGAGACTTGCCGTTGCGTTTGGCTGACTATCTGTGAGGTATTAGCGGCGATATTATTCTGACTGTTTTGCCATTGGGGGTTCATCTGAAAAGTACTACCCATGTGCTCAAGCACCGAGTGCGCTTCTAAAGCCTTTTCCGCAACGGCGAGGTAACCCCCCAAGGAAATCACGAGCCACACGCCACCATAGACGGGTTGTTGGGTCACGGCACCGTAGGAGCCCTTGAAGGTCCGACCGTCGCGGTGGCAGGTAAAGTCTACCTCACCCGCGGTAAAGCCGGAATTATAGGATTGTGCATTGACAGTGTTCGTGATATCTCGAGTATCGGTTATATTCAGCCCCGGGCATATTCGCGCTACCTTGTTATGGACGTACTCGCTGACGAACTCCTTTCCAGTCAAGTACCTACGCACGAACATCCTCACACCATAGCCGGGGGAATACCAGCTGCCTTCGCCAAAGCCTGACACGGCGAGCGTCGGGGTTGGTTGAGTAAAGGCGGGAATATCCGTATCGCCCACCGTAACACGAATCAGGTCATCGGAAGAGACGGCTTCCACGCTCCCTCGCGTATCTACCGACGCGAAGCGAAGCATTCCACCGGTGACTCGCCAGCCAGCTGGTACTTCGAGGCTAAAGGCCTGTTCGTGAGGGTCGGTCCAACGGATATAATGAATGGCGTCTGCTGGTTTCTGCTTAGCAGCCGCGCCCGTCATCCGAAAACTCGCCAAGATTTTCGCGAATGTATCTTCGAGGCCATGATAGCGTTCAGTCGGAGCGGCGGTCGCATAATAGTAACCGGCAGTACCCTGCGGACTCGATATCCATGAAAGAAAGGAAACGACGGTGAGATCCCCGCGGCTGCCCGTTAGGTGCACGACCGTGAGCCCTGAAGGCTGCGGTGTCGACCATGCTGCATCAGGCCAAACTCTTGTGGCAAGCCGACTCACTACGACTATCGCGTCGGCCGAACTAAAAGCACTCATGCCTGCGCCAGAGTCGGACAGGAAAAAAGGCCACACGATGACCGATTCACCGGTGGCACTCAGGATTTCGACGCGACCCGAATTGCGGTTGGCATTAACCTTCCATCCAGGCGGCAACGCAACTCTGAAACCCATAGGGTCCTCCTGTGTCTTCCAACTGGCTGGAGAATGATTTCCTGAGCGGGGCTGCATAGATGTGGAACTGCCATTGGCCTTACAGGCAAATCCTGTCGCTAAGATTATCCCAACCCCCAGTAATACCCATTTCGACCGCATCTTCATTGCCGTTGGCCTCCTATCCATCGAATTCTCTATCTGTTTGACTGGCTACTGCAAGGGCTACTTTTGCTCAGTTCAACCATGACACTATTAACAAAAAAGCTGAACCGCGGAAAAAACTCTGCCTTCGGCGGCGCTGTCATCTTCTCGTCTAAGACC
>Ga0187776_10001471_pt1 | contig 11815 bp, 13 predicted proteins | sample 0216_BV02_MP12_2_FD_132426 | JGI IMG/M metagenome (GOLD analysis project Ga0187776, IMG submission 132426) | Tropical peat soil microbial communities from peatlands in Department of Meta, Colombia - 0216_BV02_MP12_20_MG | ecosystem: Environmental > Terrestrial > Soil > Wetlands > Peat | place...
ATAAAAGTGCCTCCACATATCAGGTGGAGGCACTTTCCATTTTTTATCCAAAAAAGGGGACAGGCTGCTTTTTCTGTTGTCTCCAACTTCTCTTCCGTTTCCGAATAACAGATCCGCAGTTTATCGGGGGCTTGCAAAACTTGCCCCCATGTTAAAGGCTTTTTAACAATGAATGAAACGCCTCTTTTCAGTAGCGCAGGAGTGCCGCTATCTGCCCGGCGTCCGTAAGGCTCTGGATAGGATCACAAAAGTTTACCTCGGCTCCTGTGAGTTCAAGCATCTCGATTATTTCATTCACAATGCCGACTTTATGAAGCGATGTGGAACAGGCGGGACATAACTCAGCTATTCCGCCGTAAAGATTATTGCACTCGTAACAGCGCATGCCCTCAGGTCTGAATGTGCGGTCAACAATCATCTTCTCCACTCTGCCTTGTTTTGCAGCCTCCAGCACCTCGTCAAGACCAACAGCGGCCAATCCCCCCTTGAGATACTCGGCCCGGATTTTCTCCCAGAGCTCCTTCTCCGACCTGCGTTCCTCTTCAAAGAATAACTCCATAATATCTTTGTGTATTTCACCCTCTTTTTTCCCTAAATACAGAGCTTTTTCAACTACTTTGTTCTGTAAATCCCGGGGAAGAGATTGATGTACCTGCTGTAATATTTCCTTACTCCCAACAAGCAAAATACGTTCGAACTCTTCCTCCCGTTCCAGCTTCGAAATGGCCTCAACGATTTCATTGGCATATACGTGCAATTGCTTGTCCCGCCGGCGATCATACCGCTGCTGTGACCATCCTCCCTTCTTGACGTGATTCTTCACATTGCCCTTGATTACCTCTTCGGAGCCTGCCACTGCTGATGAGACAATGAAGATACGCGCCTTTTTATTGTCTGCAACCACTACAGCCACGCTTTCATACTCGTCCTGAAGCTCTGCAAGCGGCCTGATATACAGAGAGGAATCAACCCATACAAGATCCTTTACAGGTGCTGGAAGCGGTATAACCTTGAAGAAATTAAGCGCCTGGCAGGAGAAGATGCAAAGTGATCCCGACCCCAAAGGATTTTGTCCGAGATAACTCATTACCGCATTAACATTTTCATCAAAATGCTCTCTTTCATCTTTTTCTATGCCGCCCGCCTTCAGCATATCCCGGACTTTATGCAGTCTTTTCTCGAGATCCGCCATGGAATGCCTGCCGGCTATATAGAGACTTAAGAAAGCTCTCTCCGGTGCCTTCATATTGGCAAGTTCTCTCAGATCGATATCCTTGAACATGTTGTCTCAATTGCATTGCTGATTTTTGAATTATGCATCATTAAGTGCCACAGTGACAATAATAATAAGCTCCTCCTGCAAAAAAAGGTAATTGCATGTTTGCGATTAATCACGCGGCCACCGCCCCTATCCTTAAAAAGATATTTAAGGATGTCCCGATTATCCGGATTCTTATATCTGTTCAGTTCATGGAGCTGCTCTGGGTTCTATTGAACTATCTCGGTATCGAAAGGACAACTACAGAGAAATTACGCAGCACAGGCAGTCATTCCAGGATCACATTTTACCGGCTGTCATATTTATAGACTCGATCCTCTAACTACATTCTATCTTCCGCTAATTCAACCGACTGAAATGGTTCAGTATATTAAGCACGTATCTTTTGAACTTTGTAACAACGGTCTGGCAGTTTATCCGACGCTTGCAAACCTTGCCCCCATGTCAAAGGCCCTTTGACAGTCAACCGGGAATATCTCCTTGCGCCTTTCCGCTTTCTTCAAAGGGTCAAAACGGTCTGAAACCACTTTTGAATAATCCTCAAACTGATATGTATCAAAGCTGCACATATGCTCACAATTCCCGAATATTATTTTCAGAACCGACGCATGAACAGAGAAGAGTTGAATATAGCCGCGTCCCTTCATCTGCCCTTCCGGAGTATTCATAGTATAGATAAATCCTGTCTTAATCTTTCTGGGGAAAAGCGACTGAGGAGGATTGGTGTACGTAAAATAGGGAAACAGCAGACGTTCCATAAATGACCTCATCTCTCCGGAAACGTTGCCAAAATAGATCGGGGAGCCCAGGATAATAACATCAGCTTTTTCAATCTCCCTGAAAACCGGCGCCAGGTCATCCTTGACTGCACACCTGCCATAGCTTTCGCCGCCTTTCGTCTTGCAGTCAAAACAGCTTATGCATCCCTTATAGTTCAGGTCATACAGATGAATGAGTTCTGTTTCCGCCCCCTGCGAAGCAGCTCCTTCAAGAGCCTTCTCAAGCAATTTTGCCGTGTTCCATTTCTTTCTCGGACTTCCGTTAAACGCCATAACTTTCATAGGTTATACCTCTGTTGTTTGATATTAAGATTATGTCATACGCCCGGAGTTTTTGGAATTTTTGTGATTCTCGCTACAAAATCCCCGGATAAGTCATAATAAGTCAGAAATTATAACCGAAAACTTCGATGTCCTCCAGAGGTTGGCAAAAAGTCATCATATCCGCCGCTTCAGGCAAAACTGAAGGTATAGCCCCTGTCATCATATCTGCGAGCAGGGCGACAGACATCCCGGCCTTCTATGCGGACTGGTTTATGCACAGGCTGAAAAAAGGATATGTGAAGTGGTTTAACCGGTTCAACGGGCAGTCAAGATACATCTCCTTTGAAAAGACACGGGCAATAGTATTTTGGACCAAGAATGCACGACCCTTTATGAAACACCTGCCCGGACTCGATAAAGGAGGAATCAATTACTACCTCACATACACCGTGAATGATTATGAAGATGAGAAATTAGAACCGAATGTCCCTCCCTTACGGCAGAGGATAGACACTTTTAAGAGGCTTTCAGATACCATAGGCAAAGGAAGAGTTGTCTGGAGATTTGACCCGTTAATCCTTACCGACACGATAACAGCGGATGTCCTTCTTGATAAGATTTATGGAATCGGAAGAAAGATACATACTCATACAGAGAAACTTGTAATCAGCTTCATTGATATCAATCTTTATAAGAAGGTCCGTCAGAACATGACGTCTGCGGGGTTCAGGGATTGCAAGGAATTTACCTTTGAAGATATGAAGGAAATAGCCGGAGGCCTACAGGAAATGAACAAAGAGTGGAATATCAGCGTGGCAACCTGCGCAGAGGCGGCAGATTTGTCTCAATACGGAGTAAAGCACAACAAGTGTATCGACGATGAACTCATGATCCGGCATTTCAGCCACGATAAGGAATTAATGGATTTCCTTGGGTTTCCTTCTGAAACAGGAGAAAGAAGACCGGCTCTGAAGGATTCAGGACAGAGGAGGGGCTGTGGCTGTATACAGAGCAAGGATGTAGGGCAGTATGACACCTGCGTGCACGGCTGTATCTATTGCTATGGAAATACTTCCCCGAAAATTGCTCAGATGAATTACCGGAAGCAGAAAAGCCGGGGGGAGCATTGCGAAGCAATTTTGTGTGATTGAAAAACAAATCGAAACAGAGTGGTAGAGCCGCCGGTGGCTCTACCTTGCCTCCTGTTCTATCCTAATTGTTATTTCAGTGCAAGAGCAGGGCGATATTTTTGGTTCGTCAGGATTTACAGCCTGTCCCATTTCGTATACAATTCATGGTAGGGCGATGAAAGTACTGTCATCAATAGTTTTCTTCCTGATATTCCTCGTTGTCTCAGCCATTCCTCAGTCTTTTGCGGGCGATGAAAGTACGGTACGTGCCTCGAAAGGGGATGAGACTTCCGCCAAAAGGGGAACTAACCACATTCAGTGGAAAAATATGGGGGAAGGAATCACATATGAATTCCAGATGGCCAGTGATATTGAGTTTGAACAAATACTGATCGACCAGAAATGTGAAAGACCGGAAATCACCTTTCCGCAGCCGGATGTCTCAGGGACATATTATGTACGTGTGAGGCCCATAGCCCGGGAAGGCCGTGAACATGGCTTCTTGCCGGTGCAGAGCTACTATATAAGCGCCCGATTGGAACCGCCGCTGATAACAGCCCCTAAAGAGATAACGGAACTCAGAAATATATTTGACGTCGATATCATGTGGCATGGAGTTTCGCAGGCAGCGCAGTATCATGTAGTTCTTGCCCGAGACAGAAGATTCAAGCATATTGTCTTCGAGGATGCCAGGGTCTCCGGCACTTCGGTCAGAATCAGGGAACTTGACTACGGGACCTACTTCCTTAAGATCAATACTCTTTCAAAAGAAGGAGTTGAAGGCCCTTTTTCGGATGTGCGGTCTTTTATTATTGTCCCGCATCCATGACCCCGCATATGACGCAAAGTAACCGCGGCGGCTGAAGAGGGAATCTACTTTGCACACCTGAAGCCGGTATTTAAGAACCTGTCCTCGGGATCCAGCCAGTAACGGTATACGCTTCTGATTGTGTATTCTCCGGGTTCTTCATACCATGAGCCTCCCCGCATAACCTTGAAATTCCCGGTATCAGGTCTTTCCGCCGGACAATAATCGCACGGGGTCCCCTCCCGGCAGGGAAAGCACTTATTCTTTTCGGGGCAGTACATACAATAATCCCTCTTAAACCAGTCATCAACCCACTCCCACACATTTCCGGCCATATTGTAGAGGCCGTAATAGGAAGCTCCTCCCGGAAGCGCATCCACCTGGACCATCACGTTCAGTCCCTTTTCTTCCCATTTCTGATTAAATCTGGCCTTTAAATCATCCGGCGGGCTGCTACCCCACGGGTATATTCTCCCGTCATTGTCCCTCGCCGCCTTTTCCCACTCGGCCTCAGTCGGAAGACGTTTGCCCTTCCACTGGCAGAACGCATATGCTCCGAACCATGATACGTTGTTGGCAGGAAAGTTTTCGAATCCCTTTCTCGGAACATATGCTGAGGACTCTTTGATGATTGTCGAATAGTTATCCTGCGAAAAATACCGGTCTTCGGGATTGCCTTTTTCGTTCAGGAAGCGGGCGAATTCAGCTGCCGGTACCTCATATTTATCCATCATATATGTATTGAGACGGACATTATGAGCAGACCTGGCATTTATCTCCCCGGCATCCAGTCCCATCCTGAATTTGCCTTCCGGTATCACGACCATGCCGTCTTTTTCTTCGGGATTGCGTCTTACTGAACTTACTGAAGAAGAACAGCAAACCAGCGATGCAGCAAAAGAAACCATGATCAGTATGAAAACAAACTGTTTCATGTTAAACTTGATTCTATAGTTAATACCCGAGTTAGTCAACCGACGGGTGGCGTCCGGGCTCTTAGGCCAATGCCATTTTGAGAAGGGAGAAGAATTCGGAAATGTCCAAATATAAATCCGTTGCTTTCCTGATTTTCACTGTTTTTCTCCTTATCCCGCTTCATGCCGGCGCATACGATGAAACTGCCGTTGAAATAGTGGTGCAGGACGGAAACACTCTCATAAATATCGGCAAGGAATATCTCGAGCATCCGGATAAGTGGAAGGAGATCGCAAAAATTAATCGGCTGAAGAACCCGGACCTGATCTATCCGGGTCAGGTCCTGCGTGTCCCGGCCGGTCTTCTCAAAGGCGAACCCGCTTACGGTGTCGTGGATTTCGTTAAGGGCAGGGTGGAGGCACAGTCAGAAGAAGGTAAAGAATGGAGAATCCTTTCCGTCAATGACCGCATCCCGGAAGGCACAAAAATAAGGACCGACAGTGAGGGGACTGTTGAGGTCGCCTTCGGGGACGGCAGCTCTTTTCTTCAGCGTCCGGATACCACCCTGGGCGTTAACACCGCCAAGAAGAAGGGAACTAAGTATTCGCTGTACAGATTATTTCTTAATATCGGAAGGACCGTTACAAAAATAAGAAATGCTACCGGGACGGAATCACGTTTTGAAATAGGCACTCCGTCGAGCATAGCTGCGGCGAGAGGTACGAAATTCAGGACGTCCGTCGATCCCAGTGAGGCATCACGCTCTGAGGTACTGGAGGGCACGGTCGATGTCGAGGGAATGAGCCAAAAAATCAAAGTCAGGGAAGGCGAGGGAACTCTGGTCAGAAAAGGCGAGCCCCCGACTGCACCCCGGAAACTCCTCCAGCCTCCCGCGGTAACCAACCTGATGCCGATTTACAGGGTCATCCCGATCTATTTTGAATTCAGCAGGGTCGCCGGCGCCCTCTCTTACAGAGCCCTGTTTTCAAAAGACAATGACTTTAAGGATGTCGTGAAGGAACAGATAATAAGGCCGGATGAACGTTTCAGGGTCTTTCAGGCGGAGGACGGAATATATTTCCTGCAGGTCCGCAGTATAGATGACCTTGGTCTTGAGGGGTTGCCTTCGGATACGGTGGTAATCAAGGTGAGAACAAATCCTGTGCCACCTATGATCGAGTCCCCGGCTGGCGAAGCCGTATATGGAAAGAATTTGCTCACATTCAGATGGCTGAGCGTGGGTGACGCGGTCAGATATCATCTTCAGATTGCAGAGGACAAGGACTTCAGCAGGTTGGTCGAAGACAGAAGCGATATACATGACACAGAGTATAAGACGGCACGCCTCGCTTCAGGGACATACTATTTCAGAATCAGTTCAATAGCGGAAGACGATTACCAGGGTGACTGGTCGGATGTCCTGAGCTTCACGATAGCACCGGGTGCATCACTGCCCGCGGAAATTCAGCGGCAATAATTATTTTTTCGTTATTTGTGACTCCGGGAGAACAGATTTGTCGCCAGGATACAACAAAGGATTTCTTATTCTTCTTGCCGCATTTGCCGGCATAGTTCTTATCTTCTTTCTGGAATATCTCGGTCTCTTCGAAGGAATTAATGCATATGTGTATGACATGTCCTTCAGGATCCGGGGATCCCGGATGCCCTCCGACAGGATTGTTATTGCCTCAATCGATGAAAAATCCCTCGCAAAATACGGGAGGTGGCCGCTAAGAAGGACTTTCTACGCTGAACTCCTTGACCGTTTGGGGCAGGCGTCGGTTGTCGGATTTGACGTAATATTCGCCGAAAGGTCTCAGGACGATGCCCCTTTTGCAGAAGCAATCAAAAGGCAGGGCAGGGTCATACTGCCCGTGTATATCGACACTGCACTGAATGGCATCAACCCGTTGTTCTCTTTTTCGCCTTACGGAATCGGTCATATTCATGTCGAACAGGGTATCGATAACGTAGTCAGGAAGGTTTTTCATTCCCTGTATCACGGGGGAGTCCTGTTGCCTTCACTGACATCCGTTATGTATGAAACCGCGACCGGCAAAACAATAGACAGGAAGAAAGTATCTGAAGAGTCCCGGTATCAAAAAAACCGGCAGGGTATTTTGCAGGCGGACCCGATGAAGATAAACTATTTTGGGAGGCCCGTAACATTCCGGCATGTCTCGATGTCGGATGTCATCGACGGCAAATATGAGCCGGACTCTTTCAAGGGCAAAATCGTCCTGGTAGGACTGACGGCACCCGGTATTGTTGACATGGTTGCGACTCCTTTCAGCCAGGAGAGAAACCTGATGTCGGGCGTAGAGGTCCATGCCAATATACTGAACAACCTTCTCGACGGAAATGCCATTCAGGATGTCTCCGACAGCCTGAGATGGTTTGCTGCGGTTGCAGTCTCTCTCCTTTGCTTCTTTCTGTTGATGAGACTCAGTGAAAGGAACGCCGCCCTGTTATGGCTGTTAAGCCTGATCGTTGTTACGGCCGTGGTTCTTTATCTGTTTGCTTCATTCAACAGATGGATGAGCCCGGCGCTTTTTTATTTTTCTTTAAGTTTCACTTACATGTTCACCTACGTCCTCAAGCTCGATGAGGCTGCAAGAAAATTGGATAAGAAGTATCTGTCCGTCGTTCACCTGCTGGAAGGCAGCAGGGACATTACACCTCAAATAGGATTCGACAGCGGGCTGCTCGGTTCTCTTTCTCCGGGCGGAGTCAACACAAAGATCCAAAGACTTATCCGGGTCGAACAGCAATACGAGCACCGGCTTGAAGATATAATCCGGCAGAAGACAGAGGAACTGTCGCACGCCCTGTCTATGCTCAACGACATGAGCAACGAGATGATAATGCGCCTTACGGCGGCTGCTGAGTCGAAGGACGCCCATACAGGAAAACACATATCGAGAATGGGGCTTTACGCCAGCAAGATCGCAGAGGTGCTGGAAATGCCGGCCGACTTCATCGAACAAATAACTCTCGCAAGCGCCATGCATGATATAGGTAAAATTGGCATTCCGAACCGGATACTACTGAAACCGGGTTCGCTCTCATACGACGAATTTGAGGTTATAAAGGGCCATACCTCCATCGGAGCGAAAATACTATCAGGTTCCGGTTTCCCAATGATACAAATGTCTTCCACAATAGCCCTGTTCCATCACGAAAGATGGGATGGCACCGGCTACCCCAACGGGCTGAAGGGAGATTATATACCTATGGAGGCAAGGATAACGATGATTTGTGATATTTACGATGCGCTGAGGAGCAAGCGGCCTTACAAAGATGCCCTTGACCACAAAAGGACTGTTGCCATAATAACCGATGGAGATGCCAAAACCATGCCCCATCACTTTGACCCGGATGTCTTGCACGCATTCATCCGCTTATCGGCGACGTTTGACGATATATATAATAAATATCACGACTGACGATCAGATGGTCAGTATCCCTGATGGGGCGTAACGGCTGGCGGTGTAAAGAGTGAGCCTGCGGCCCACTATCTCCCGATGGGTCTTCAGCGCAAGGGCCGGCTTATTGTTGTTTTCGGAGAGATGCGACAGGCAGGCCCATTTCAATCCGGAGCCGGCCTGGAGCAGTTCAGCAGCCTCTGCATTGGAAAGATGTCCTTTCGGACCCTGAATGCGCTTCTTAAGAAAAGCAGGATACGGACCCCTTGCAAGCATTATCGGATCATAGTTGCTTTCGATAAAAACCGCGTCAAGAGAGGAGATCACTGCAGAGAGTTCTCTGAATGCATGTCCGAGATCGGTCAGTATCCCCAATCTTTTGCTTCCGTATGATATGACGAATGCGACGCCGTCCACACCGTCATGAGGCGTCGGAATCGTCCGCACGGCCAGGTCTCCGAACTTCAGTTTCCCTCCCGCCAGAAAATAGTTTACGTTGTTTAACTTTCCAAGTCTCTTTTCTGTTTCGGCCTTATAAAGCGTCCTCGGAGTGATAAATATGGGCAATCCGTATTTTCTTTGGTACACACCCGCATAACTGATATGGTCGGCATGATCATGAGAGATTATCAGCGCATCGACCTTTCGGATATCGCGTTTATATGCTCTGAGTCTGGACTCGGCCCTTACACCGCAGATGCCTGCGTCAAACAACAACCTTACGCCGTTTGCCTCCACATAGATGCAGTTGCCATTGCTTCCCGACTGGAGCGAAATCGCGATCACGGTCTATACTCGCATAAGTGAGAAAAAGATTACAAGAGACAAAGCAAATGACCAGATAATTCACCCTTCGACGAGAATGAGCGAGAATGCTCCCTTGCCCCGGTCGTGCCAATGATGAATAATCCGGGCTGTGATACAATCAATTATGGCCGAAGAAAAATCGAAACTCGTTTATTCCAGCGATAAGGTTATTCCACGCAAGGAGAATCCCTCCCCTAAAGAGCTGCAGTCTGCTGCACATGCTTCTGAAAAGGTATATGTCCGTCTTGACCGGAAAGGACGCAGGGGGAAATCTGTTACACTTGTGGAAGGACTTCAGATGTCCGTGCGAAAGAGAGAAGATCTTCTGAGGCAATTGAAGACAAGGCTGGGCACAGGAGGTACCGAAAGAGACGGAGTCCTCGAAATCCAGGGGGACCACCGGGATGCAATCATGCCGCTTCTTCAGGATATGGGTTATAAGCCGAAACGCGCGGGAGGGTAGCGGTGAGATATTATGAATATATCCAATAAAAAAATCATCTCTGGCCTGCTGCTCCTCGCATCTTTTTCCTGTGCAACCGGTCACCGGAATGTGGAAGATGAATTGATCTCGGCATTCAGACAGGAAAAAAAGACGGTCCAGCTCAAAATTGAGGGGGGCCGTGAACTTTATACCATAGACCCGACCTTCAAGAAGGCGGTCGACGGCTGCCCTATCGCGGTTATCAATGGGTGGCGCGGCTCGGAGCAATTCATGGAAAAAGAAGTCGAGGTTTGCGATTAGAACCGCTATTTCTTTATCGTCACACTCAGATTATCAAACAACATAGCAGGGAAATTCCCGCCGAAAGACGGGTGAACCGTGTTTTCAATTTCAACCACGTTCTTCAGCACTTCATATATATTACCCGCAACCATCACATCTTTCACATGCCCCGCTATCTCACCGCCTTCGACGTAGAGTGCAGGCGAAACACCGATAGAAAAATCCCCGTTCGGGATATTGCCACTGTGTGCCCCGAGGGCGCCGGCAATGATTATCCCGCGGTCGATGGAACGTATTAGTTCATCAAAAGACATATTACCCGGAGATATGTGAAGATGGCCGAGAGCAGGAACCGGCTTTGAGGATATCGAGCCCCTGAAGCCATGTCCGGTCGGGGAGGCATTCAGCTTACGGGCAAAATAAAGGTCGTAATAGAAATTCTTCAGCACTCCCCTTTCTATAACAGGGAAAAGGCTGCATGGGGTACCTTCGTCATCGAACGTTCTCGCACCCGGAATCGAGTCGTCCAACGGGTTGTTGAATAGTGATATTTTCCCATCAACTATTTTTTCACCCTTTTTCCCGGCAACAGGTGAAATATTCTGATAAAGGCTCACGCCGCTCGTTGCGCTTTGAAGTCTCCATGTCAAAACATACATGGTCTCGGGCAGAAACAGAACCTTCATCCCTTTTCCGTCGGGCACTATTTTCTTCACCGACTTATTGTATGATGAAGCAAGGTAACCAAGATATTCGCCATCCGCTTTTCTGAATGTCTTCGATACCAAAGGACGGTTCACGGATGAAGAAGAGTACGCGTAGAGGATCTGGGCATTTAAGGCATATGAGGAGAACCTGAGGGAAAGGTCGGTGCCTGAACTGTTCATAATTCTTATGTTTCTCGCGGAACGGTGAGCGGATATATTGATCTGCCCTTTTGTCCTTTGAGAAAGCAATTCGCAGACCCTTGCACATTCTTCAACCATGACCGAATTTCCGCCTGCTTCGATTGACGGGTCATAAGTGTCAAGGACAGGCAGATCTTTTGTGAGCGGGAGTTCGAAAAGCCCCTCCACTCCGCCCTTAAGGGAATCAAGGGCATTACTGATGAGTTCTTCCCTGTTTGTCAGGTTTGTTGTATATGCAAACCCAAGTTTGCCGTTTTTGATAATCCTCAGGCTGATTCCGGACTGGATACTGCTGTCTATATCCTTCAGGTGAGCGTCCTCAAAAGAGACGCCATCTGAACTTCTCTCCGTCGAGTATACCTCCGCCTTATCGCCCGCTTTACGGGCCATTTCCAGTAACTGTTCCATTATACTCCCCCTATGATCACACTATTGCACAGTATGTGTGGACCTCCGTGGCAGGAGCGGATATTCAATTGTCCCTTTCCGCAGCCGCCTGTCTGGGAAAAAACCAGATCATTACCTGTGGCGACAATATTCTTCAGGGTATGATAAAGGTTGCCGCTGATATTTATGTCCCGGACCATCTCCTTTTTCTTCCCGCCTTTCACGACATAGCCGTACTGCGCACCGAAGGTGAAATTCTCACCGCTCGTCTGGCCTCCTTTGTGATCAAGGATATATAATCCGTCGCCCAGCATCGAAAGAAGATCTTCAAGTGTCCTGCTTCCCGGTTCAATAAAGATGTTGCCCATTCTTACTATAGGGGAATA
>Ga0187776_10001472_pt1 | contig 11798 bp, 12 predicted proteins | sample 0216_BV02_MP12_2_FD_132426 | JGI IMG/M metagenome (GOLD analysis project Ga0187776, IMG submission 132426) | Tropical peat soil microbial communities from peatlands in Department of Meta, Colombia - 0216_BV02_MP12_20_MG | ecosystem: Environmental > Terrestrial > Soil > Wetlands > Peat | place...
GCGCGTTCGATGGCATTCTCGAGCTCGCGCACGTTGCCGGGCCACCGGTTTCGAATGAGGAGGTGATAGACGGAGGGCGCCAGCGTCTTGACATTCTTCTGGTAACGCTGACGGAACTTGTCGAGGAAGTAGTCGCACAGAAGCGGAATGTCCTCGGTGCGTTCGCGGAGCGGCGGCACGCGCAGGGTGATCGTATTGATCCGGAAGTACAGATCCTCGCGCAGGCGCCCTTCGCGCAGCGCGGTATCGAGGTCGACGTTCGTCGCGCAGATGAGCCGCGAGTCCACGTGCACGATTCGATCGCTGCCGATCGGGCGATACTCGCGCTCCTGCAGCACGCGCAGCAGCTTCGTCTGGAGGTACGGCGGCATTTCCCCCACTTCGTCGAGGAGGAGCGATCCCCCTTCCGCCATCTCGAAGAGCCCCTCCTTGTCCATCGTCGCGCCGGTGAAGGCACCCTTCTTGTAGCCGAAGAGCTCCGATTCGATGAGGTCTTTGGGAATGGCCGCGCAGTTGATCTTGATGAAGGGGCCCTTCGACCGCTTGCTGTTGTAGTGGATCGCGTTCGCGATCAGCTCCTTGCCGGTCCCGTTTTCGCCCTGGATGAGGATGTTCGCTTCGCTCGCCGCCACGCTTTCGATGAGCTCGAAGAGCTCCTGCATCTTCTTGCTCTTACCGATCACGTTCTGGAACTTGTATCGGTCCTGCAGCTTCTGTTTGAGCTGCTCGTTCTCGTCCACGAGCGACTTCTGCTTGATCGCCTTCTCGATCTTGTCGAGCAGGCGTTCCGCATCGATCGGCTTCTCGAGGAAGTCGAACGCGCCCGCCTTCACCGCCTCGACCGATCGCGGGATGTTGCCCTGCCCGGTCACGACGATGACCTCGCTCTCCGGCTCGAGCGCCTTGAACTTGCGCACGAGCTCGATGCCGTCGACATCGGGCAGCATCATGTCGGTCACGACTGCGTCGGGCCGCCACGTGCGAAAGATCTCCTCGCCGCGGGTGCCGATGAGCGCGGTTCGAACCTCGTAGCCGGCATGCTCGAGCAGGATCTTCAGCCACTCGGTCATCGATGGTTCGTCGTCGATGGCGAGGACCCGCCTCTTGCGCTTGACGGTCATAGGTCCCAGAATGTCCCGCCGAGCGCAATAAGTCAATACACGACAATTGATCTTGTCGGAATTGTTTACAAAATGTAGCGTTTCAATACTGCCGAGTTTACGCACCTGTGGGAAGGTGCGATAATTTCGCCCGATGCCGGAGAGTCCTGCTCGCCCGCCTTCCCGCCCGACGACGCCCCTTCCCACAGCCTCGAATTCGAAGCCGCCGGCCGAGGACAAGATGGTCTGTGAGCGATGCGGCGCGGCCGAGATGTACCGGATGCACGCGGTGTGGCGATGCCCCGCGTGCGGATTCAAGACCGACTGCTGCGGCTGGTAATGAACGTCCTCGAGACGCACGTCGATCCTTCGAGCGACGCCTTCAAGACAAACCGGGAGCGGATGCGCCAGCTCGTCGAGGAGCTCGGCAGTCGCGTGGCAGCCGCTCGGCAAGGCGGCGGCGAAAAATATCTGCGACGACAGCGCGAGCAGGGAAAGCTGCCTGTACGCGAGCGCATCGATCGGCTGCTCGATCCGGGCTCGCCATTCCTGGAACTGTCGCCGCTCGCCGCGTTCGGCTTGTACGACGACGATGCACCGGCCGCCGGGCTGGTGACCGGCGTCGGCCGCGTGTCCGGCCGCGAGGTCATGGTCGTCGGCAACGACGCGACCGTCAAAGGCGGGACGTACTACCCGATCACGGTGAAGAAGCATCTCCGGGCGCAGGAGATCGCCCTCGAAAACCGGCTGCCATGCGTGTACCTCGTCGACTCGGGCGGCGCGTTCTTGCCGATGCAGGCCGACGTCTTCCCCGACCGCGGACACTTCGGCCGCATCTTCTACAACCAGGCGCGCATGTCGGCCGAACGGATACCGCAGATCGCCGTTGTGATGGGCTCGTGCACCGCGGGCGGCGCGTACGTGCCTGCGATGTCCGACGAAACGATCATCGTCAAAGGCACCGGCACGATCTTTCTTGGCGGCCCTCCGCTCGTCAAAGCGGCGACTGGCGAAGAGGTGACGGCCGAGGAGTTGGGCGGCGCCGACGTGCACACCCGCGTGTCGGGCGTCGCCGACTACCTCGCCGACGACGACGCGCACGCGCTCACGATTTGTCGGACGATCGTTTCAACCCTCACCGGCGACAAGCGCCTGCCAGCGGATCGGACGAGTCCCGAAGAGCCCAGGTACGACCCGGCCGAGATCTACGGAATCGTGAGCGCGGACGTGCGAAAGCCGTACGACGTCCACGAGATCGTCGCGCGCCTTGTTGATGGTTCGCGCTTCGACGAGTTCAGGGAGCGCTACGGACCGACGCTCGTGACCGGCTTCGCACGCGTCCACGGCCTGCTCGTCGGCCTGATTGCCAACAACGGTGTGCTCTTCTCGGAATCGGCGCTCAAGGCGACGCACTTCATCGAGCTCTGCAACCTGCGCGGGATCCCGCTCGTCTTCCTCCAGAACATCACCGGCTTCATCGTCGGGCGGCAGTACGAGCGGGCAGGCATCGCCAAGGACGGCGCGAAGATGGTGCACGCGGTGGCCAACTCGGTCGTGCCCAAGTTCACGGTCGTCATTGGCGGCTCCTTCGGCGCCGGCAACTACGGGATGTGCGGACGGGCGTTCGATCCCCGCTTTCTCTGGATGTGGCCGAATGCGCGCATCTCGGTCATGGGCGGCGAGCAGGCCGCCGGCGTCCTGACGACGATCAAACGCGATCAGCTGCTGCGCGAGGGCAAGCCGTTTTCCGAGGCGGATGAAAATGCCGTGCGCCAGCCGATTCTCGACAAGTACGACCGCGAAGGCTCGCCGTACTTCTCAACCGCCCGCCTGTGGGACGATGGCATCCTGGATCCCGTCGATACGCGGGCCGCGCTGGCGCTCGGATTGTCGGCGGCGCTCAACGCGCCGATCGCCGAACCGCGGTTCGGCGTTTTCCGGATGTGACGTCAGGGGCCTGACGTCGTGTCCTACCGATACCTCGAGATCAAACGCGACGCCGCGATCGAGTACGCGAGGCTCAATCGTCCGGACGTCCGCAATGCGTTCAACGAAGAGCTGATTGCGGAGCTCACCCGGTGGGCGGGCGGCGTGAGCAGCGACCCCGGACTGCGAGGGGTTGTCATTCAAGGCGCCGGACCGAGTTTCTGCGCCGGTGCCGATGTTGTCTGGATGGCCAAAACGATCGCGTACACGGACGAAGAGAATTTGCGGGACGCTGCAGCGGCATCGCGCATGTTCGAGGCGCTCGACACGCTTCCGGTCCCGCTCATCGGGCGCATCCACGGCGCCGCAATCGGCGGCGGCGCCGGCCTGGCAGCCATCTGCGACATCGTCGTCGCCGAGGAACAGACGGTGTTCGGCTTCACGGAGGTCAAGCTCGGCATTCTCCCGGCGGTCATTTCACCGTTCGTGCTGGCCAAGATCGGGCGATCGGCCGCCCGCGAGCTGTTCCTGACCGGCGCTCGTTTTTCAGCTGCGCGCGCGCGGGAGATCGGCCTCGTGCACGCCATCGCCCGCGCGTCGGAGCTCGACGCCGCAGTCGATGTCTATGTGCAGGAAGTGCTGACGGCCTCGCCCGACGCAATTCGCGCCGCGAAGGCGCTGGTCCGCAACGTCTCCGCGCTTTCCGTCGCCGAGGCGGCGCCGCTCACCGCGGCAGCTATCGCGAAGCAGCGCGTGTCGCGCGAAGGCCAGGAAGGGCTGCGGGCATTTCTCGACAAACGCAAGCCGTCGTGGCGCGCATGATCCGTCGGCTCCTCATTGCGAATCGCGGGGAGATTGCGCTCAGGATCATCCGCGCCTGTCGCGAGATCGGCGTCGAAGCGGTCGCGATCTACTCGGACGCCGACAGGCACGCGCCGCATGTGGTTGCCGCGGATCGCTCGATCCGCGTCGGCCCGCCACCCGCCTCGGAGAGCTACCTGTCGATTCCGGCCATTGTCGACGCTGCCCTCGCCTCCGGCGCCGACGCGGTGCATCCCGGCTATGGGTTTCTGTCGGAGAACGCCGCCTTCCCTGCCGCGTGCGAGCAGGCGGGCCTCGTCTTCGTCGGCCCGCCGGCGGCGGTTGTCGCCGCGATGGGCTCGAAGGCGGGCGCCCGCCGCATGATGCAGGACGCCGGCGTCCCGGTCGTTCCAGGGGCAACGCCCGACGATCAGTCGGACGAGGCCGTCGCGCGCGCGATCGAGCGCGTGGGCCTGCCGGCGCTCGTCAAGGCATCGGCGGGCGGAGGCGGCAAGGGCATGCGGGTGGTCGCCGAACGAGAAGATGCCGGCGATGCGATTCGCGCGGCGCGCCGCGAGGCGCTCGCTGCTTTCGGCGACGGCGCGCTCTACGTGGAGAAGCTCATTGCGCACCCGCGTCACATCGAAGTGCAGATCTTCGCCGATGCCGAGGGACGCGTCGTGCACCTCTTCGAGCGAGAGTGCTCGGTGCAGCGGCGTCATCAGAAAGTGATCGAGGAGAGCCCTTCGCCCGCGATCTCGCCGTCGGTGCGGTCCCAGATCACGGCCGCCGCGGTCCGTGCGGCGACCATCGCGTCGTATCGAAATGCCGGTACCGTCGAATTCCTCGTCGACCTTTCCCCGACCCGGCCGGACGCCCCGTTCTACTTCCTCGAAATGAACACGCGGCTCCAGGTCGAGCACCCGGTCACCGAGCAGGTCACCGGCACGGATCTGGTTCACGCTCAGCTGGTCGTTGCTGCGGGAGGCGCACTGCCCTGGACGCAGGGATCGATCGTCCAGCGTGGGCACGCCATCGAAGCACGTATCTACGCCGAGGATCCGGCACACGGGTTCGTGCCGCACGCCGGCCGGGTGTTGCTCTATCGCGAGCCTCGCGCGCCCGGCGTCAGGGTCGATTCGGGAGTCGTTGAAGGCAGCGAGGTGCCCGTGCACTACGATCCGCTGCTCGCGAAGGTCATCGTGACGGCGGAGTCGCGCGACGGCGCCATCGCGCGCCTGTCGGCTGCCCTTCGCGACTTCCCCATTCTCGGGGTTCCAACGAACATCCCGTTCCTGCTGCAGGTGGTCGAGCATCCGGCATTCCGATCGGCGTCGATCGACACGCAATTTCTCGACTCGGCCGGGGCAGCGCTCGCCGGGAAATCCACCACCAGCCTCGACGAGGCGCCAGAAATCGTACGGGCGGCTGTCGCCGCGCATGTGTCGGCAGCCTCCGAACGGTTATCGACGTCAGTGTCCGAGGACCCGTGGGATCGACTGCAAGGCTGGCGGAGCTGATGGCTACGCCCCGCGTCTCGCGCATCGGGGAGGGGGCGTACCTCGTCGAGAATGAAGGGCAAAGCGCGATCGTCTACGTCGCGGGACCGCCGGAGAGTCCGTGGGCGTTCTGGAATGGCCGCATCTTCAACAGCGCGTCCGGCTCGCCTTCGACCGCCCCTCGCCCCCGATCGGAGCGATCGGCCGACGAGCGCGAAACGCTGACCGCGCCGATGCCAGCCACCGTCCGCGCGGTGCTCGTACGGCCCGGGGCGGCCGTCAAGAAAGGCGACGCTGTCGTCGTGCTCGAGGCGATGAAGATGGAGCTCCCGATTCGAGCCCATGGCGACGGCGTGGTCCGTGCCGTTCATTGCGCGGCGGGCGAGCTCGTCCAGCCCGACACCGTGCTCGTGGAGCTCGCGCGCACGTGAGCCGCGGGGCGGGACTCATGGATCTCGAGCGACTCAAAGGCGCCCGCGCGACGATCGTCGAAGTCGGGCCGCGAGACGGCCTGCAGAACGAGTCGGCCTCTATATCGACTGCCGACAAGATCGCGTTCGTCGATCGATTGAGCGCCGCGCGTCTGCCGGTGGTCGAGGTGTCGGCGTTCGTGAGCCCGAAATGGGTGCCGCAGATGGCCGATGCGGCGGAGGTCTTCGCGGGCATCACAAAGGCGCCGGGGATCCGGTACAGCGCGCTCGTGCCCAACGTGGCGGGACTCGAGCGTGCCATGAACGCGGGCGTGACGGAAGTGGCGATCTTCGCCGCGTCCACCGAGACGTTCAGCAGGAAAAATATCAACCAGTCGATTGCCGAGTCGCTCGGCGCCTACGAGGCGGTGTGCAAGCAAGCGCTCGCGGCGGGACTTCGCGTTCGCGGTTACCTGTCGACCGCATTCGGCTGCCCCTACGAAGGCATCGTCTCGCCAGAGGTGGTCGTCGCGCTCACGACGCGGCTGCTCGAAATCGGCGTGTTCGAGGTGGCGGTGAGCGACACGATCGGCGTAGCGAACCCGGCGCAGGTGCAGCGTGTACTGGAGCGGCTTCTGCTAGCGGTCCCTCCGCGCCAGCTCGCGCTCCATCTGCACGACACACGCGGGACGGCATTGGCAAACGTCCTTGCGGCGCTGCCGTTCGGCATCACGACGTTCGACGCCTCGGCCGGAGGCCTCGGTGGCTGTCCGTACGCGCCAGGAGCCGCCGGCAACCTGGCCACCGAGGATCTGATCTATCTGCTGAACGGGCTGGGAGTCGAGACGGGCGTCCTGCTGGACCGCGTGGTCGAAGCGTCGGCGTTCATCGAAGCACGCCTGAATCACCCGCTGCCGTCGCGCTACTTTCATGCGGCGCGGGCGGCTTCACGCCGCTAGACCTCTCAGACTTCCGATTGCGGGCTTCAGACTTCAGGCCGTTTGCAGCGCCTTCACGACCTCTTCGAACGGCACCATGTTGATGGCGTCGTAGTCGGGCGGGCAGCCGAACTCGCGCTGCTGCGGCGCGGTCGGATTGCCCAGCGTGACGCACAGGCCGCAGCCAATGCAGAGGTCCGCCCGCACCGCGCAGACCATCCGGCCATCGCGGTCCTTCTCTTCAACGATGCAGCCCGCCACGGGGCAGGCTGCCTGGCAAATCGAGCAGGCGAACGCGCCAAAGCAACGGTCGGGATCGATCACGGCTATGGTCTTCGGCGCCTTCTTGCGAGGGCCGCTCATCATTTTTGTCCACATCGTGTGGCGATTATAACTCGACGAGCTTCAGCGAATGGTGTGGCCCGACGCCGGATCGCCCACTTCGGGCATGCCGGCGAAGAGGCTCGCGGTATCTTCCCAAATCAGGCTGTTCGCGTTCGTCGCAAAAAAGCGCTGATTCGTTGGTTCGGTCGCGTCCGCCCCGCCCTTGAACGCCTGGCCCGCCAGGCCGGCCGCCAGACCGTTGCAGCTGGCCGGCGCACCGCCAAAGGGGGTCGCCGACAGCTGGATCGTGTAGCCCGCGCGCACCACCGTGTCTGCGATGCCCAGTGTGGGGCCGATGAACGCTTCGCGCCCCCCTGGCGGTGGAGTGCCGAGCGTCGTGAGATTTGGCGCGTAAAACCCAGCGCCGCAGGTCAGCGCAAACGTCAACTGTGCGCTGTTGATGGCCCGCAGGGCGCCAATGGCTGAAGCGGCGCCAGCAGCTTGCTTGGCCAGCAAGAGACGCGGCAATGCGATCACGGCCAGGATGCCGATGATGCCGCACACGAAAATCATGTCGATGAGGGCAAATCCTTTTGCTGAACGGGCTCGAGATCTAGTCACGTCGAGGTCAACTCCCACCCCGACGAATTGCAGAGGTCGTGCCGCTCATACCAATCTCGATAAGGGCCCAAATTTCAATGACTTGCCTCGTACGAGCCAAGGCCGCGCGTTGACACTTTATGTCAAACAAATGCTGAGGTGACAATTGTTGACAGCGCTCTCACTGGAACTCTCTTGCACTGCCACTGCCCGATGCGGCTGGCGCATCGCGGGCGCACCAACGGCAGTCCAAGATGCCGCGAGGGCCCGTTGTCCAAGAAGTTCGCGAGGGAGCTGTGAGGAGAGACTGCGCGCCCTGGTTATGGGTTGGTCGAAGAGGCAGCCGCGTCGTGCTCCTCTCGTCGGGCCCCGCGCAGGACGTTGCCGATTGCCTGGTTCCCTTCGTGACACGCGTACTCGAACATTTGATACGTGTCGTCGCGCGCGAAGGGCACCTGCACTTTCCACGGCTGCGTGTAGACGTTCGGATCCTCGATGGTCATTTCGTACACGAGCGTCTTGGCGTCGATCAGGCTGAAGCGCTCCACGAGATGCAGCGAGGGGCTGATCGGCACGCCGCGCAGCCGGCCCGAGCCCGAGTGCGTCGAGAACCACCCGTCGCCGCTGAAATTCGTCGTGTCGACGACGAGCGTCTGCCCTTCCCAGTGTCCGCGCGAGTCGCCGTTCATCGAGCGCACGGTGGTTGGCAGGTGTGGACGGCCGTCGGTCGGAATCACGCGCGCCTCGTGGATCATCTCGGAGACGATCGTGACGTAGCCCGGTGTCTGCACGATCTGGTAGCCGTTGTTGTAGTTCGCCGGAAAGAGTGCCGTCGGTCCGCGCGTAATGCACCGGTCCCACGGGCTCATGGTCTCGAACGTGTCGACGTTCTTCAGATTGAAGTCGCGCTGCTTCTCAGCCTCGGCACGAAGCGGAATCTTGCCATCCGCCGGTTCGACCACGAGCGAGGTCTGGCGCGTCGACGTGACTTTGTAGCCGGTGTCGACGAACGCTTCGTTGTCGCTGCCAACGTCTCCCGCGCGCCGCGGCGCCGGATTCGCCCGGCGTTCGGCCGCCTGACGTTCGAGCGCCGCCGCTTCCTCTTCCGTCAGAAAGGCCTTGGTCTGATTCGCTGGCCGCTCGAAGGGCGTGAGGGTGCCATTGATCCAGGTGCCTTGCATGTCGGGATGACCGTCTGGCGTCAGGCCGGCCGAAGAGGAAGTCGACCCGGGCCGAGCGGCAGGCCGCGTCTGACCAGCCGTCACAGAGCTCGCGCCCATCCCCACTGCGATGAGCGACGCGAAACCTGCGAGCAGCCTGACGCTCCATCGAGCAGTCATCGATCACGCTCCGCCGCCAGTGTCGGCGAGAACGACCAAAAGGTCAATCGGGAAGGGGACCTAATGGCAGCCGGTCGAACTGGCGGTGAAGGTCCCGGATCCGAACGAAGCCTGAAACGTTCCCGTGGCAGTTCCGCTTTGGATCGCGCCGGTCGCGCTGCGCCCCGCAGTGCCGTTCAGCGTGAGCGACGCGCCGTCGGCGCGCCCCGTGAAGATCAGCGGCGGCCCGCTCCCATCGCCAGGAACACTTTCGGCCGCCGCCTTCCCGTCGATCGAGACGCTGAGGCTCCAGGCGCCCGCCTCAGGGTTGCCGAGAGGCGTCGACCCGCTCCCGCCGTAGGAGCCGCAGAACGTCGTCACGGCGTTGTGCGACGAATCGAGCGCCGTGAATCCGCCGTTGCTGTTTCCGGGACTGGTGAACGCCCCCGTCAGCATGCCGCCCGCGAGGGTGCCGGCGAACACGTAACCTCCGCCCGAGACGTTCACGATATTCGAGGGGGCATCGAATCGACCCAACACGCCAACGGTATGTTGCCCGAAGTAGAGCGTTCCGGTCGTTCGAGAGGACGAGGTGATTGCCAGGGCCAGCGACCCGGCAACCGGTCCCGGCGCGGCGAGTGTGCCAAGGAATGTTTGCGGATCCACACTCAAGAGAGTGACCGTGACGGCGACCGTTCCGGTCGCACCCGACGCACCGACGGTGATCGTCGACTGCCCCGCCGACACTCCCGACACAATGCCGGAGTCGGTCACCGTCGCGACGGCAGTGTTCGAAGAATGCCAGGTCGCGGCGTCCGTGAAGATCTGCGTCGTGCCATCCCGCATCGTCACGAGCGGCTTGATCTGCGTGCTGTCGCCGACGCCGAGCGACAGCGTGGCCGGTACTGCGAGTACGAGGACCGTCGCAGAGGAAGTGGTCGTGGGGGTCGTGGTCACTGCGGACGGTGCGATCGGAGTGGAATTGTTGCATCCTGCACTCAGGATCACCGCCGCGGTCAGGGCGCCAAGTCGTCGTCGATACATCACACCTCGGGTTGGCCAATGCGCGAAGCAATCACGCTGCCAGAACGATCCTTGCAAGCCGTTTCGGAGTCGCACCGAGCGGCGCGCGTGTTTTTTGAACATGGTACTTATCAGTTGACGATATATTCAAGGGATAACTACGTTGAATCTTCCAACACCTCTCGAGGAGCATGTGTCCGAACGATGCGACATCGTGTCTTGTGCGAAGGACGCCTGCGGCACCTTCATCAATCGAACGGATCGTCGAGGAACCGGCAGGTGAGCGGGAGAGGCTCGTGTCTTCACGCTTTTCTGATAGCTCTCGCCGCCGCGGGCGCAGCCTGCCACAGCACGACCTCTCCGACGGCGACGACAACCACGACGAACGCGGCGACGACAGTGCCGGTCGTGACCGGCGTCAGCCCGGGATTCGGAAGCCCCGATGGCGGCACGCCGGTGACCATCACGGGCGCGCACTTCACCGGCGCGTCCTCGGTGTCTTTTGGCGGGGTCCCGGCGCTCTCCTTTTCGGTGAGCTCCGACACGGCTATCGCCGCGACATCGCCGTCAGGCACGAGCGGTTCGTCGGGCGACGTGACCGTCACGACGCCGGCCGGCGTCAGCGCAACGAGCACCCTCGACGTGTTCACCTGGGGAGTGAATGCACTGACCGGCTTCTCGTTGTCGGCAAGTTCGGTCCGCGGCGGCACGCCGATCGTCGGCACCGTGACGTTGGGGCTGCCGGTGTCGCTCTCGGCGTCGTTGCCTCTCCAATGGGCGTCGAGTCCCGCGGGGACGACGGCGGTCCTCATGCCGTCTGCGGTCATCGTCCCGTCGGGGCAATCGACCGCATCGTTTCAAATCACGACGTTCTACACATCAACCCCGGAACAGATCGTGATCACCACCCAGTATCTGGGCCAGAGCGCGAGTGTCGGTTTCAGCCTGACCCCCTGAGGGCTTACCTTCCGGCGGGGTCAGATGCGGAACCCGCCGGCGGCGAGCATGGCGCCGGCCGTCATGACCATTCGACAGCTTTCGGACCAACCGCCTGCGTCGCCGGCGCTCCCGGGCACGTAGTCGCTGAAGCCGAACATCACCATGCCGACGCCGAGCACGATCATCGCCAACGAAATGGCTTTCTTCACGCGCGCCTCCAGAGTTCGGCGATTCTAGCAGACGCCAGCCGCTACAATCTGTTCATGGCGAAACCGCCGCCAGAGCTGCTCGAGTTCATCTATCCCTACGATGCGGCGATTCAATCGCTGGCGCTCGGCGTCCGCAAGCTCGTTCTCGAGGAATTGGCGCCGTGCCACGAATACGTCTTCGCGATGCGCTCAAAGCTGGTGCTGCTGTACGGCCCAACCGAGCGCGTCATCAAAGACAACATCTGCGCCATCAACCTGTTCCCCAAGCACGTGAACCTTGGGTTCCACTACGGAGCGGACTTGAAGGACCCGCGCGGCATCCTGGAGGGCTCCGGCAAGAGCTGGCGTCACATCAAACTGAGAGGGCTAGCCGCCCTCGACCAGCCCGAGATTCGAGCGTGCCTTCGCGACGCCAGGAAGCGCGCGGGGCTCAAGCGACCGCGTCAGCCAACGGCCGACAACGTCGTGACGCGCGTGAAAGTCCCATCTCGGAAGAAACGGCTGTCCTCGTGGCCCGATTTGTGGTGAGGTGCATGGCGGTCCGCGCCGTCTAGCTGGCCGTTTCGCTGAGATGCCCGCGCCTTACGTCTACTCCGTCCCATCCCAGGAGCGCACCCACTCGTCAGGACGGCGCGAACCTTAACGCGGCGGATGAGCCTGCGATCTCGTATTCCGCACAGGACGGCTTGGTTTCTCCGTCGGATGCTCGA
>Ga0187776_10001473_pt1 | contig 11797 bp, 13 predicted proteins | sample 0216_BV02_MP12_2_FD_132426 | JGI IMG/M metagenome (GOLD analysis project Ga0187776, IMG submission 132426) | Tropical peat soil microbial communities from peatlands in Department of Meta, Colombia - 0216_BV02_MP12_20_MG | ecosystem: Environmental > Terrestrial > Soil > Wetlands > Peat | place...
GCCAAGCGTATCGGACAAGCAATTCCATGGCGGCCGTGCTTACCCCCTTCGGTCACCCATAGTGTTGCGGTGTCCTGTTTACCTCTCCACGATCTCGACATAGGCTGTCGGACAAGCGGACAATTTGGACTTGGAGCCACATGCCTCCGTCTTTACGATTCGAGCTACCTTGCGGCCAGCCAATCCCCCTTTCCGCCGGAGTGGATGTCCCCCGGATGGGGCCGCTTATCAATTCTTCTTCTCTTCTTCCGCGAACCGAGCAAATAGGGTTTTCTGTCGCGGTCCAACGAAGTTGACAAGGTTCCATTGATAGCATATCAGAGCATCAGGGCGACGCCGACTGCTCCGCAACTATGAAGCGCGGGGACACCCGCTCGTCGAGTCCAACCACGAGACTGAACAGGCACGCAAGAAAGGAGTAGATCTTCACGGTCGCCTTGTTTCTCTACGCGATCGTGTAGCGCAGGAGGTCCTATGAATCAGACAAGACACAAAGCAGTCACAGCAGAAGCGAGATTCGTCCTCGGCTTCTGGGGCGTCCGATACCAAGTCAAGGACGTGAGTCGCTCTGTCGCCTTCTACACGCAGCAACTTGGGTTCAAGTTGGATCAACAGAATCTGCCCGCTTTCGCCCAGGTGTCAATCAGCACCCTCAAACTGATCCTCAGCGGCCCCGGTGCTTCGGGGTCTCGCCCGATGCCCGATGGTCGCCATCAGGAGTCCGGTGGATGGAACCGGGTGATCCTCCAGGTGGCCGATCTTCCTGCCCGGATCGACGTCCTAAGAAAAGCAGGGCTCAAATTTCGCAATGAGATGGAAGTGGGCCCGGGCGGCAGACAGACGCAATTGGAAGATCCTGACGGCAATCCGATCGAGCTATTCGAGCCTGTTCGCTAATTCGAGACCAGAATGGCGCCTGGAGAAACATTGGCGACGTTGCCAGAGCCGCTCTTCATTTTTAAAAGAGTGTTCTACCCTACCCCCGGTACCCTGAATGTGCATTGGACGATTGAGCCCACAGGAGCCTCGGCACTTTGGGAGTCGAACATGGCAGGGAACCATTCCATCCGGCGTAGGCTCGGTTCGGCAGAGAGGTTCTGGGTTCTGGCGGCGGTCCTGGCGGTTCTGATCGCAGGCTGTGCGACTCGCGTGACCCAGACCAAACGGTCCGGAACCGAACAGGAACTGCTAGGTGCAATCTCTCGAGTGGGCCCTTGTCCACCTCGACCTTAGCCGCTTCAGCGGCAAGCGCGTGGCGCTGAATCTGTACGCGCTAACCCCCGACGACCAGGGGTTCGCGAGCGAGTTCGCGACCTCGCGGCTCGAGGCCAAGGGCGTGGTGGTCGTTCCGGACGCAACCAAGGCTGACCCGCGGCTGAAGATATTCGCCAGGGTGAGCAGGTCCCGGCGTTCCTCGGGTTTGAGGGACCCCTCTTCCTCCATGGTCCCGCGTGGCGCATTGGCGTCAGCTATCGCACGGTCCCGCCCCGAGTGCCCCAAGGAAAGTAGAAGCTGCTTGCGGCGAGGGCCAGGGCCGCGAGATCCCTCGCATGCACGCCAAGGCGCCGGTGACGGCCGGGGCCTGGGCTGCCCGCTCCTCCGACCGCCGGCCATCAGCTCCCACGGGATATGCGGGTCGTGCGCGATCGATTCTCGGCGGACTTTATCAGGGCTACGGCCTTGAAAAGCGGGCAGCATGACTTGTAGGCGAGAATACTTGCGGACTACACGTCAACATCGGCACCGGAAAAGGCCCTGACTGCCAATGCCTGCACCGCCATGGCTGTCCCTGGTTTCCACCACGCCATCAGTGTGAGGTCTCCGAGTTCGCCACGTCCACTTCCCTTTTTATGGTGTACAGCATCCGCAGCAGCTCGTACTCGAACGGAGACCCGGTTTGGTGATAACGGAAGGGGATCCGGTGCCGTTTGTCCACTGCGTATATCCCGGAATACGCTACCGGGAAGCCGGGCTCATGGACCCACGCGATGGGACCGACCAGGCTGAAGGCTGCCCAGTCGGCACCGAGGCCGATTGTGTCGCGGACGTTGGAGGGTCCGAGGACCGGCAGGAAAATATACGCGCCGTTCCCCGCCCCGTAGTGGCCGAGGGTCAGACCGAAGTCCTCGGTTTGGCGCTCGAGTCCCCAGGTGGTAGCTGGATCCCAGAGACCGCCAACGCCCACGGTTGAGTTGATGACGAACCGGCCCAGGGTGATGCCGACGCTCCTGAGTCTGAGCTGCAACAGGTTGTTGGTCAGGTTGCCGAATTCGCCGATGTTGTCGATGGCGTTGGATACCCGGTCCTTCGCATAGTCCGGCACGACGAAGTCGTAGGCCCGAACCACCGGACGGAAGAGGTACTCGTCAAAATAGTAGTTGAAGCGATAGGTGCCGCGGTTGAATCCTTCGATGGGATCATAGACCTCAAGTACGCGGGGGCCTTCCCCCTTGACGACGGCTTCGTATGTACGAAGGGGGGGCACGGTGTCGGGACCGGTCAGGGGCAGGGTGCTGCATCCGCACGCCAAGAGTATGGCGGAGACCGCAGGGATCGCGAGCGGCGTCCGTGCAACGAGAAATCCCATGGTTACTTTCCTTTCGCGGTCAAAAAATCAAGCATGGCACGGACCACGTCGGGATGAAACAGGTTGCCGAGATGGCCACCGGTGGGGAACACCCGGGCCCTGGCTCCGAAGATCCCTTCCAGATAGTCGATCTCTCCGGGAGCCAGGGTAATGTCGTCCTCGTTGTGGATCAGGCCGATCTTGTCGGCGCCCTTGAGGTACGGCTCGATACTGCGCAGGCTCAGGCGGTCCAAGAGGGCCTGCCGGGTCAGGCCCGGTTCGCGCTGCTGAAGATGAGGGAAGAAGTACTCGTCGAAGTAGTCGATGAACCGGGTGCGGAAGGAGACCTCGGCGAAGCGGGTGAGCGAGGTTGAGTTGGTGAGACGTGCATGCCTCGGAACGATGTAGCCGCCGCCGTTCATGACGTCTGCCGTGAACATCATGTTGGCCGCGCTCAGGCGGAAAACCAGACCGATGAGGGCGGCCAGAGTCTCCTCGCTCGGCCTGAGGCGTTTGTACGCGGCGTAGAGATAATCTCCAGTCAGTTCCGTGAGCCCCAGCGCACCGGTGACAGAAAGCAGTTTTTCCAGGATGGTCCGGAGCCACGGGTCAAACTTGTCCATGCCGCCGGGAATGTTGTCCACCAACATCTGATCCAGGATGGAAGCCGAAACGTAAACATCGACAGGCGGATTGATCAGCAGGACCCTGCTGAAATTGAATCGCTTCTTTTCGTCGTCCAGCTTGGAGATGAACGCCGCATTGAACCCGCCGAGGCTGTAGCCTGTCAGGGCGAAGGAGGACACGTCGATCTTCGTGCGCACCTTCTCGTAGGCCAGTTCCATAACCCGGTAGAGATCCTGGGCATCGTCGAGGGAGTCGCCCGGTAGCCCTGCCGAGGCGTTCACCACGAAATCCATGTGGGTCGGCGAGCTGAAGGAAATCACGTGGAACCCTGCCTGGTAGAGGACCTTCTGGAGTTTCACCATCAGCGGCGAGTTGTAGCGCGACCCGGTGCCGGCAATCACGAAGATGAGCGGCGCTTTGTGGTCCTGGTACACCAGGGAGCAGACCAGCCCATTCTCGTACCAGAACACCTCGGGGATCTCGCGCTTCGGAAATACCTTGAGGGTCAACTCAGTGGTGGGGACAGTCGCCGGGAATTTGACTTCAAAGGCTGACGGCAACTCCAAGACGGTTGCCTCATAGGGATTGACGAACGGGTAAAAATAATGCTGGGACGCCGCAGTGGCGTCCTGCGCGCACCACAGACAGGCCATAAGGGGTAGCCACGCGAAGCGTCGCCTCATCGCCTCCTCTTCTTCGGAGAACGTCGGATGGCAGCCGCTCAGTCGGACCGGCCCATCATGGGGTGAGGCCCACTTCACGGAAGTAGCGCTCCGCCCCCGGATGGATGGGGATCACCGTGATGTCGCACACCTCGCGGGGTGTCAGACCATGCAGCAGGGGATGTTGCCGTTTAAAGAGATCGAAGTTCTCCATGATTTCATGCACCAGCCGGTAGACAGTTTCTTCCGCCATGTCGGCACGGGTGAACAGTACGGCTCTGACGCCGATGGTCGGAACCACTCCCTGGCGCTCAAGACCCGGATAGTAATCTGTTGGGATCACTGCGGGAAGCATAAGAGGAAGCGTGCGGGTCGCCTGCTCGATAAGCGGCGTATCGAGGGGGACCAGCCGCACCATCCGTTTGCCGGTGCTCGCTTCCAGGAGGGAGAGGGTTGGGTGACCCACCATGTAGATGTAGGCATCGATCTCATCGTTCTGCAATAGCTCGGAGGCCACCACGGCAGAACGCTCGGAGAGGACCACGTCTGTCGGGGGTACCTCCGACCCTTCCAGAAGAAGCGTCCCATAATTGAACCGGGCGCCCCGATGTTTACCCGTTTTCCCCTGAGATCCCTAACCCGCTCGATTTCCCGATCACTTGCGGCAACGATCGTCAGGGCCTCCACATGCAGGCCCAGGATTGCACGCAGTCCGTTCTGGGGCTTTCCCTCCCATGGGCCGAGACCGTTTGTTGCCTGCCGGAGCCTGGGGGCCCGGGCTATACCGAATGCGGCCCTCCCAAGGAGCACAGAGTCGATGTTTGCCAGCGAACCCTTTGAGTCAACGGTGACGAGACGCATCCCGTACTCGGCACTCTTGCGGTTGAAGATCTTGGCAATGGCGCTGGAGACCGCATAGTAAGCGCCGAAGGCGTTGCCCGATCCTATGGAGAGCGCCGGTTGCTGGAAAGCAGGGAGTGAGGCAGGCGCCAGCAGCAGGTAGGCACCAGCCGAAAGGAGAAGCAAGGTAACTCGTGTGAACCGGGGGAGGCTTAGCATCGGTGGTTCCTCCTACAGCCCATCAGTTCCCGGAACAGCGCGTGGTGCGCGAGGGTCTGCACCCGCTCCAGTTTGATGAGCTGACCTCGCGCCGTTGAGCGGAGGCAAACTGGCTGGAGCGAGTCTGCCCGTAGGTGGGAATGGTGGCGGGCGACTCGGACGGGAATTTATCGCTAGCCGGCTGCCAGAGTCAAGAATCAACGTTGGTCATGTCCAAGTGAACGACAACCCTGATCCCGCTCGCGACGAGGAGAGTGTGCGGGGCCGGCTGGCTGGACGCTCTTCTACCTGAAGGAGTATGATCAGGCAGCGGCGGTCAAGGCGAGGCAGCAGTGTTCGCTGTGTTGGGACCACCCATCCGTGAAACCGGCACGCATGGCTTTTCCGGGGAAGGACTGCCCGAGAGGCTTCAGCCTCGCGGGTTGTGGCGCGCGATCGATGGATCAGTGTCTCGGCTTGAAGGCGGGGGACCGGAGGCAGGTGATCGAGTGCCTGACCACGTTCGTGGTGCGAGCGGTGGAAGCAGCACGGCAAGTCGAGGCGCCCTTCTCCCACCTCGAGTTCGAGCGCGTCTTTCCCGATGATGTCTACACCGCAATGCTGGCGGCTATGTCCGTCGCGTCAGACTATCGCCCGATGTCTGGGCGGGCCAAGGTCCGCGCCGCTGCGGAGGGCCCCCCCACCGGCGTCAAAATCGATTTGTTTCCGGAGTATATCCGCCATCTGCCGCCCGAAAAGCGCGCAGTCTGGGACGTGGTGGGTCGCGCGCTGCGCTCGGCGGAGGTCAAGGCGGCCTTTGTGCGGCGACTCGCGCCAGGTCTCGCGCGCCGGTTTGGCCCGGACTTTGCGAGCGTTGGGCTGTATCCGATTCCGATCCTGACCCGGGACACCCCCGGGTACCGGATCACTCCCCACACCGATACGCGCTGGAAGGGGATAACGGTCCAGTTCTACCTTCCGCCCGATGCGTCGGCGACCCACACCGGCACGATCTTCCATGAACGGCGACCGGATGGCAGCCTCCAGAAAACGGCGCAGATGAAATTTGCGCCCAACACCGGCTACGCCTTCGCCGTCGGCACCGACACTTGGCGCTCGGTTGACCTGGTCGGCCCCGAAGTGACGACGCGCGACAGCATCCTGCACACCTACTTCGTCGATGGCGGATTGCTGCGGTTCCTGCGCAATCGCGGCAAGCGTCTGGGCAATTTCCTGCGGAACGAAATCCGCACTCTCACGCGGCGCTGACTGGCGGGCAGATCGGCCAAGGTTCCCCGGGCTGAGATCCGACAGAGTCGAAGTCCCCCCGATGGCGCGAGCCCGACTCATGGGTCACGCGCGAGCAGCCGAGGTTGTCCGTCGCCTCAAGGGAGCGGGCTCTCGGCATGTGGTCATGCACCTGGGGCGACCGTCCGACAAGCGGAGAGTGCGCCGGGCGACCAGGATGTCCGGGACGCGGTCGAAGGCTCAGCGCGAGAAGCCTTGCGCCGGGAGCCGAAACGCCTTCGCGAAGTTGCTTGCGAACGTCTGGTAGCCGACCGCAAACACGAGCTCCACGACCTCTGGCTCAGAGAAATGCGCGCGGAGCCGAGCCCAGTCTTCGTCAGTCACCTCGCGGTCTTCACGCACGATTGCAGTTGCGAACCCGAGCGCCGCGCGCTCGCGCTCCGAGAATTCCCGTGACGCCTCACACTCGGCGAGCGCTGCAAGCTTCGTCTCGGGAATGCCGACCTTCACGCCCACGGCGTGACGAATGTCGGCTCAGTAGGCGCTCCCGTAGAGCTTGGCGACTTGCAGCTGTACTAACGCACGCAAGGCTTTATCCAGGGTGGCAAACCATTCCATTGAGCCCCAGAGCCCGCCAATGCCAAGCAGCAGGGGCATCCGGTGCGCCATGATCCGCTCCGGTGTCGGCACCGCTCCGAACATCCGCTCGCCTATCTTGTAGAAGGCTCGCCCGGCCAGCCCGGGCTCCTCGACTTCGGTAATCCTTTGCATGGCTTTCTCCTCCTGATGGGGTGCCAACGCCAGCAGATGCGTGCCTGCACCCCCATGCTCCACACGTGATGCAGAGCCAACCTAGCCCAAGCTGGCCACGTGCCAATACGGCCGTCCACTCTATGTCACGAGGCCGCCGACCTGCACCTGGCCAGCGGAACGGCCCCCATCGGAGGAAACACCCGGAGGAGGAAAATGGTTCCAGGGGAAGTGAAACGGGGTCCAACCCACGAAGAAACGGCCGGGTCCCCACTGCATTCCCCGCAGGCGGTGGCAGATTGTGGCTGCGTATCGGGATTCTCGCCTGGCTCTATGCCGGACGCGCTCACTGTCTGCGGGACTCCCGGTTCCCTCCTGCTGAGACCCCCTCGAGGACAAACCCGATGATTAGGTCTCGGAGCAAGTTGGGGTCGGTGAACCGCACGCCGTGGCGGGTGAGGTGGGTGGCCGGGAATCGCCCTGACGGCTCGAGCCATACAATCGTGCCCTTGCTCGTGACGTCGCCACGAGGCGTGGTCAGGGTGATTTCGATCGCGCTCCCTATCGCGAGCTGGTCCGAAAGCAAGAGTGAGCATCCGTTCCGGCTGATTTCGCCCGTCCATCCGCTGAGCGGGACTCCGAGTGTGCCGCTCGGGCGACATTGGACAGGGAGGACGGCGGGAATGCGATGTGCCCGGGATTTCAGCGGTTTGGTGCGCCGAAGAAGGGCCTGAAGGGCTTGCTGCTGGTCAGCGGTGAGATGGGGGAAGGCGACCCCGTGCAGAATGCGCACCCCAGGCAGGCTGGGAGGGCTCCCCCATACCACTTCAGCCACCAGCGAGAGGCTGTCGCCCGCTATCTGGAGGACCAAGCTGAGCGGGGTGCCGGGTGGGAGGGGCTCCGCGAGTTCGAGACAGGCCCCCATCTCGCTCAGGTTACGTGTCCAGCCTGAGCCGGCCTTGGTGCCTTGTGTCCCCTTGGGGGTGTATCGGCAAAAGACGGGGAGATCAATCAGGTAGCGGGAAGGTCGGTCTGAAATCGATCCGTTTGGCATGCTCCGCCCACTCTCAAGTCACTGATCCGACACACACGGTGACAAGAGCGTGGCCTCCCTGTTCACTCTGCCTGCTGTCCGGCAATTCACCAGCCCATGAATTTGACTGGCAACCCAAGGACCGGGCTTGAATTCGCAACCCCTTCCCATTCCCGCCTGGGCAGGCTATTTGCGCCGTCCCGTGTCGCTCACACCCCCAAGTAATGAGTCCGTAGGTGCTCGTTTCCGAGGAGTTCCTTCCCTGTCCCCTCGAGGACGATCTGACCGTTCTCCATCACGTAGCCCTGATCGGCCATCTCCAGGGTCTGCTGCACGTTCTGCTCGATGATGAGCATGGTGAGCCCGGTCTTGCGGATCTCCTGCAAGACCCCGAAGAGGCGCTCCACTATCACCGGGGCAAGGCCGAGGGATGGCTCGTCCATGGCGAGCAGTTTGGGCTTCCCCATGAGCGCCCGGCCAACCGCCACCATCTGCTGTTCGCCGCCCGAGAGGGAGCCGGCCTCCTGCGTCTTTCTTCCGGCGAGGTCGGGGAAGAGGCTGTACACCTCTTCCAGGCTCCGGGCACGCTCTCCCCTGGCCCTCTGGCAGGTCGAACCGACGACCAGATTCTCTTCGACGGTCATCTGGGGAAAGAGCTGCTTGCCCTCCGGAATGTGCACGAAGCCCAGGTCCACCACGTGGTGGGGCGGGGCGTGGTCGATCCGTTCCCCCATGAACACGATCTCACCCTTTGTCGGTCGGAGCAGCCCCGAAATGGTCCGCAGGAGGGTGGATTTTCCCGCGCCGTTGGCCCCCACGAGGGCCACCACCGTCCCCGGCTGGACCTCCATGCTGACGCCCTTCAAAACGGTGACATCGCTGTATCCGCCCCAGACGTCAGTGAGCTGCAGGTTGGACATGTCGCTCTCCGAGATACGCCTTGAGGACGGTCGGATCCTTGCTCACCATCTCGGGCCTCCCCATCGCGATCGTCACCCCGTGGTGCAGGACCAAGACGCGATGGCTGAGCCCCATGACCACCCGCATGACATGCTCGACCATGATGATGGTGACGCCATCATTGCAAATCCTGCGGATGAGCTCCATCATGGTGGCGGCCTCAGCCGGCGTGGCGCCCGCGACCACCTCGTCAAGAAGGAGAAGCTCAGGGTCCGTGGCCAGGCAACGGGCGAGCTCCAAGCGCTTTCGATCCGTAGCGGTCAGGTTGTGGGCCTCCATCCCTGCCTGGGTGGCCATGCCCACGAAGGCCAGGACCTCCTCGGCTCTCTGGTAGGCGGCGGTCCGGCTCCCCTGGTGATGGAACCCTCCCACCATGGCATTTTCCAGCACGGTCAGATCCCCGAAGGGCTTGGAGAGCTGGAATGTCCGAGCGATCTTGCGATGGGAAATGTCCCAGGGCCGGAGCCCGGTGATGGTCTCGCCCTTGAATCGGATCGTTCCTGAATCGGGCGGGAAGTAGCCGGCGATCATGTTGAAGGCCGTGGTCTTCCCTGCGCCGTTCGGCCCGATGATGCCGAGGATCTCGCCTGCCTCCAAGGTGAAGCTGAGATCCTTCACGGCCTGGAGGCCACCGAAGGCTTTGCTGATGCCTTCCACCTCGAGCAATGCCATGTCGCGCTCCCGGTGAGCAGTCACTCGCCACCCCCCGGCACGCCGGGGGCGCAGGGAGTGGTCCCAGTCAGATGGCGGGCGCCTTGGCGTCCTGCCTTTCGGCTTTTCCTGGCGATCCCTGGGTATCCCCCGAATCCCGTCCGAAAAACTTCCGAGCCACCTGAATCAGCCCCTTGGGGAGGAACAGCACGGCCAATACCAGAACCAAGCCGTAAATCACCAGGTGAAGACCTATGAGTTTTCCGCCGAGGAATCCCCGCGAGATCTCGCCGGCCGGCGTCAACAGGAAGGCGCCGAGCACTGGGCCGAGGACCGTCCCCTGCCCCCCCACAATCCCCATGAGGGCGATCTCGATGGAAAGGTCTAATCCCATGTTCCGCTCCGGGTTGATGTAGCGGAAGTACTGGGCATAGAAACTGCCTCCCAGCGCCGTGACAAACGAACTCAGGGCCATGGCTGAGAGGAGATACCGTGTGGCATTGATTCCCAAGGCCTCGGCGGCGTCCTGGTCGGCCCGGATCGCCTTGAGGTAGAATCCCATCCGCGATCGCTCCATCCAGAAAGTGATCGCCATGAGGATGAGGAGCATGACGACGATGATGTAGTAGTACGGCAGCTTGCTGGTGAACTGAAAAAGCCACGGGCTTTGACCTCTGAGTGGGACCAGGATTCCCTGTGCGCCCCGGAGTTCAATCCCGAAGACCTCCTCGGTATTCTCGACCCAGATGCGGAGGATTTCCGCAAAGGCGATAGTCGTCAAGGCAAAGTAGGGCCCCCGTAGCCGAAAGCAGGGATACCCGACGAACACTCCCACCGCCATGGCACAGAAGGCGCCGAGGAACATGCCGATCCAGGGGGAGAGCCCGGCGTTGATGAACAGGAGCGTCGAGACATAGCCGCCGATGCCGCACAGGGCCGCGTGCCCCAGCGAGAGTTGTCCCGTGTAGCCGCAGACGATGTTCCAGGCCGAGGCCAGGTAGGCGGAGAGGAGCACGCCCACCAACACATGCAGATGATACTCGTTCCGGATGACAGCCGGAGCCACCAGCAAAAGCACGATCGCGACCGCGGGAATAGCATACGACCGGGCTCGCTTGGGTTGGATGAGCGCGCGCATGAGAGGGCCTCGCTCCCGGGTCTCACACCTTCATGCCCATGAGGCCCGTCGGTCGGAAGAACAGGACCAGGATGAAGATGAAGAAGGAGAAGATGGCTGCGGAGGTAGCCGTGACGAACTGTGCGGCGATGGATTCCACGAGGCCGAGGATGAGCCCACCCAGAATGGAACCGGGGATGCTGCCGATCCCGCCGAGGACCACGGTGATGAACGACTTGACACCAAAGGACAACCCCACGCTGGGGCTCACGTAGTAGAAAGGCACCATGACACAGCCCACAATTCCCAGGACGGCACATCCCAGGCCGAAGGTGATGTTGTAGATCTGCGGGACGTTGATCCCACACAGGGCGGCCGCGTCACGGTTCTGGGCGGTCGAACGGATCGAACGCCCCAAGTCCGTTCGCGCGAGGAAGAGACTCAGGGCGACAGTGATGGCGACGCTGCCAAGGAAGGCGATGAGGCGTGGCACATTGATGGCGAGCGTTTCCCCGATCCAGAGAGACGTGGAGGCAAATTCCATCTGCACCCCGCGCACGTTCGGACCAAACGCCATGAGCGTCAGGTTGTCCAAGATGAGACCCACCCCGGCGGTCAGGAGCAGCACGCTCAGGGGCTCCAACACCATGGCGCGTTCCCGCTTGAAGAGCGGGGCAATGACAGTCGCCTGGATGCTGTAGCCGAGCCCGAAAAGGACGGGAGCCGCCACGAGGGCGGAGAAATACGGGTTGATGCCAAAGAGTTGCCATAGCCAGTACGGGATGAAGAGCCCGAACATGAGGACGTGCCGTGGGCGAAATTGATCACCCGCCTGACCCCAAAGATCAGGCTGAGCCCCAACGCGACGCCTCCGTAGAGCCCGCCCAGCAGGATGCCGTTGACCACCGCGACACCCAGGATGATGGGATCCATGTCACGCCTTTCGCACATGCGCGAGGGAGGGAACATCTTCCCTCCCTCGCGACCCAGACCGGCCTAGCGGTCCTTCCATGCTGGGATCGGCCAGACGGGTTTCATCCCCTTGGGCCGGTTCGCGACGGGCCAGATCGTCGTGCGCTTTCCGTTGAGGTTCTCCGAGATGACGCCGTGGGAGTCCACATTCTGGCCCGTGGCGTCGAAGGCGA
>Ga0187776_10001474_pt1 | contig 11788 bp, 12 predicted proteins | sample 0216_BV02_MP12_2_FD_132426 | JGI IMG/M metagenome (GOLD analysis project Ga0187776, IMG submission 132426) | Tropical peat soil microbial communities from peatlands in Department of Meta, Colombia - 0216_BV02_MP12_20_MG | ecosystem: Environmental > Terrestrial > Soil > Wetlands > Peat | place...
CGTCCTCCATGCGCGAGCCGCGCAGGGTCTTGGCGCTCTGCTCGCCCAGCACCCAGGAGATGGCGTCAGCGATGTTCGACTTGCCGCAGCCGTTGGGGCCCACGATGCAGGCGATGCCGTCGCCGGGGAACTTGACCTCGGTGCGGTCGCAGAAGGACTTGAAACCCAGGATTTGCAGCTTCTTCAGTTTGAGCACCGCTCACTCCTTGGGCGCGCGTGCGTGAACCCCGCCCGGGAAGTCCCGGGATTTCAGCCAACTGTACCCGCATCGTTAACAGCGGTCAAGCACTAATACCCCAATATCTTGGGGTGACCTGACCCGGTGCCGGCTATGTGGCACACGAATTGCAACAAACGCGCACTTGGGTTCGGTCGGCGGGGTAAAGGAGGTAGGGAGAACCGCTAAGAGCTTCCGTCAATCTAGCGCGATTCGGGGTCTGAATCAACTGCGAAAAGCGCGGGACCTGGGTCATGCCCCAGGCCCCGTCCAGCCTCCGCTGGTTCTACTGATGCTGACCGACCAGCTCGAAGAAGCGGATGATGGACTCGATCCCGCGATGGAAGTTGGGGATGTGGAACTTCTCGTTGGGAGCGTGCAGGTTGTCGTCGGGCAGCCCGAAGCCCATCATCACCGAGGGGATCTTCAGCGACTTCTCGAAGTCGGCCACGATGGGGATGGAGCCGCCGGAGCGGATGAACACCGTGTCCTTGTGGAAGATCTCCTTCATGGCCGCCGAGGCCGCCCGAATGTACTTGTTGTCGGTCTGCACCACGATGGGATCGGCGATGCTCCACTGTTTGAACTTCACCTCGATGCCCTTGGGCACCAGCTTCTTGACGAAGTTGGTGTAGAGCTTCCAGACCTCCTGCGGGCGCTGGTCGGGGACCAGGCGCATGGAGACCTTGGCCGCCGCCTTCGCCGGGATCACCGTCTTAGCGCCGGCGCCTACGAAGCCCCCGGGCATGCCGTGGACCTCCAGCGTGGGCCGCGACCAGGTCTTCTCGAAGACGTTGAAGCCGGGCTCGCCGGTCAGCACCTTGGAGCCTACCTCGGTCTTGCGGTAATGCTCCACGTTGAAGGGCAGGCGCTTCCAGGCCTTCATCTCATCTTTGCTGGGCTTTTTGACGCGCTTGTAGAAGCCGGGGATGAGCACGTGTCCCTTGTCATCCTTCAGCTTGGAGATGATGCGGGTCAGCGCCTCCATAGGGTTGGGCGCGACGCCGCCGTAGATGCCGCTGTGCAGGTCGGTCATGGGGCCGACCGCTTCCAGTTCGGTGTACACCATGCCGCGCAGGCCGACGCACAGGGTGGGCAGATCGGGAGCGAAGAGTTCGGTATCGGAGATGAGCGCGAAGTCGGCCTTCAGCCGCTCGGGATGCTCGCGCACGAACTTGGCGATGGCTTCGCCGCCCACCTCTTCCTCGCCTTCGATAAGCAGGCGCACGTTCAGCGGCAGCTTGCCGTTGCCCGTCTTCATCAGGGCCTCGAGCGCCTTCAGGTGCATGTACATCTGCCCCTTGTCGTCGACGGCGCCGCGGGCGTAGATGTTCTGGTTGCGTTCGGTGGGCTCGAAGGGCGGGGAGATCCACTGCTCCACCGGGTCGGGCGGCTGGACGTCGTAGTGGCCGTAACAGAGCACCGTGGGCTCGCCGGCGGCGTGCAGCCAGTCGGCATACACCAGCGGGTGCCCCTCGGTCGGGATGATCTCCACGTGCTCCAGACCGATGCGTTGCATCTCCTTGGCCACGAACTCGGCGGCCTTCTGGATGTCGCTCTTGTGCTCGGGAAGAGTGCTGATGCTGGGAATGCGCAGCAGGTCCTTGAGTTCGCTCAGGAAGCGCTGCTGGTTCTGACGGGCGAAGCTGACTGCGGGGGAAGCTGCGGCGGTCGCCATAAGGAAGTCCTCCAGGAATGAAGAAGGCAGGGGCCGAACAGAGCAGTATACACGCGCCCCCGGGGAGGATGCAGCGGCACGGGGACGGACCGCAGCTCAGGATCCGCCCGAGAAGGAGCCATGGCGGCGCATCTGCTCGCGCAGGCGATCGTTGCCCAGTCGCGCGGCGAATTCAGCATGCCGGCGAGCGCGCTCCAAGTCGCCCTCCGCGACGTAGATCTCGCCCAGCGCGACGTGGGCATCGGCGAGCGCCGGCTTCTTCTCCAGCGCGACCAGCAGCAGGCGCTTGGCCTCGTCCTGGCGGAAGTGGTGCACGCGGTAGAGCTGGGCCAGGTGATAGTAGCCTTCGGCCCACTCGGGATCCTTCTCCAGCGCCGCCTGCTGCTCGGCGATGTGGCGCTCGGTCTCGGCGTCGAGCATCTGCCCGGCGACCTGGCGGAAGAAGGGCTCGCGCTCCCTGGTCATACAGAAAACCTCGCGAACGAGAAGGGTCCCAAGTCTACCTCGGGCGAGGCACCGCTGAGGAGCTGGGCCATGACGCGTGCCGTCGCCGGCGCCAGCAGGATGCCGTTCATGAAGTGGCCGGTGGCGAAGAAGTAGCCGGGGACGGGCGAGGCGCCGAGCACGGGAAGATCGTCGGGCGTGCCGGGGCGCAACCCGGCCCAGGCATCGAGGATGCGCGCACCGCCCAGCGCGGGCAGAAGACTGGTCGCGGCATGCTGCAGGCGGTGCAGGGTGTCGGCGTCGGTGCGCTTGTCGAAGCCGGCGTCTTCCAGGGTCGAGCCCAGCAGGATGCGCCCATCGCTGCGCGGTACGAGGTACACCACTCCTTCCTGGCGGACGACATGCCGCAGGACGCCGTGCGGCGCAGCCATCTCCAGGATCTGTCCCTTGACGGGACGGGTCGGCAGGCCCAGAGGCAGCACCTGGCCGGCCCAGGCGCCGGCGCAGTTGATCACCAGCGACGCCGCGAAGTGAGTGCGCGCGGTCTTGACTCTTGCCGTGCGGCCGCCCTCCACGACGACCTCAGTCACCGCAGCGCCCGAGGCGATCTCCACGCCGCGGTGCCGCGCCGCCTTGAGCGAAGCTCCTATCAGCGCCTTGGGATCAACGCTGTCTTCCTGGAGGAAGCAAGCGCGGGCCTCCGGCGGCAACGCCAAGCCCGGCTCGAGCTTCCGCCATCGCTCTTCACCGAGCGGCGCTCCTGGCGGCGCGATGTCCGCAGAAGAAAGCAGGATCGTTCCATCCCGGCGGAAGTCCACGCGCTGGCCCGACTCGTCCTCGACCTCGCGCACGAACTCGGGATAGAGTCGCGCGCTGTGCTCCGCCAGCGTCCGCAGCGCGGCAGGGGTGTGCGGATCGGCGGCCGCCAGCATGCCGGCGGCGGCGCGTGAGGCTTCGTGCCCGGGCTCGCCGCGCTCCACCACCAGCACGCGCATCTCGCGCTTGCGCAGCTCGCGCGCCAGCGAGATGCCGATCAGCCCGCCGCCGACGACGATCGCGTCCCAGTTCTTCACGCGCTCCATTCTAGAAGAAGGGCCACGCGGCGGCGCGCGCTCAAGCTCGCGCCGAGTTCGGGGATGAAGGTCATAAAGCTCTGTCCTGCTGTTGGCGGGCGGGATTCACACTGCATTTACATCTTGCGAGCGCGTCCAGAGAATGCTTAAATTCAAGACAACAGGGGAGAAACGTATGGCGCAATGTCCGCGTTGTGCGTTGTCGGTTCCGGCCTTCACACGGTGCGACCGTTGCGGGCTCATGCTGGGGTACGACGGCCTGACCGTGCTGATCGATTTCGACCACTCGCCCGCCTTTGCGCGGGTACGCCATCTGGCGCGCCGCCAAGCCTCCTACTCGGAGTGGGAGGAGGAGAATGGCCATCGCTTCCTGCGCGTCACCTACGATACCTCGGAGGCGGAGGAGTTCGGCAAGCTGGTGGAACTGGCCGCTTCGCTGCCCGGCAAGCGCGCCTTCTTCAACGGGCTGCAGATCCCGTGGCCCAGCACGCCGCGCAAGGCGCACGTTCCCTGGATGGCGCTGGCAACCCCCAACGGCTCCCGCGCTTCTCACTACGCAGGGAAGTGAGCGCCGCGCGGATTTGACAGCCCGCGCGTTCTGCTCAACAATGAGCTATCCCTACAATTTCCAGCCCTGACGCCATGGCGCGGAAGCCGGCGCTTGGTCGCGGGCGTATGAGGCGAGGATCATGTCCGACGAAGTGCAGAACCAAGGCGGCGGCCGCTCTATGAGCGGCGGCCTGAAGACGGCCCTGCTGGTGCTGGCCGGCGTCTACATCGTGGTCTCCTCTTACTTCCTCTTCGACAGCCACAGCCGCATCGGCAAGCTGGAGGAGCAGCAGAAAGCGCAGGCGCAGGAGACCCAGAAGAAGCTGGCGGGATTGAGGAGCGAGATGCAGGCCTCCACCAGCGCCCTGGCCGACAAAGTGGGCATGACCGAGAAGGACCTGGCCACGCGCTCGGCGCAGTTGCAGGCGCAGCAGAAAGCGGCCGAGTCCCGTCTGGCCGAGCAGCAGAAGCAGCAGATCGGCGCAGTGTCGACCGACGTGGCTGCCGTCAAGACCGACGTGGGCGGGGTCAAGACCGACGTGGCCTCCACCAAGCAGCAACTGGCCGAGACCCAGGCCAAGCTGCAGAGCGTGATCGGCGACCTGAACGTGCAGAGCGGGCTGATCGCCAAGACCCGCAGCGACCTGGACGAACTCAAGCGCCGCGGCGACCGCAACTATTTCGAGTTCACGCTGCTCAAGGGCCAGAAACCCACCCCCATCTCCACCGTCGCCCTGCGGCTGAAGAAGGTGGACGTCAAGAAGGGCAAGTTCACGCTGGAAGTGCAGGCCGACGACCGCACCTTCGAGAAGAAGGACCGGCTGATGTACGAGCCCATGCAGTTCTATTCCGGCAAGGACCGGCAACTCTACGAACTGGTGGTGTTCGAGGTGGACAAGAACAAGGTCGGGGGTTACCTGAGCACGCCCAAGGCGGCGCCGGCGACGGCCACGCAGTAACCGAGAGTCCGCGCTTCTTTCCGGGGAGGGCCGCCGGCTCTCCCCTTGTCTTTTTCCCAGGTCTTCCGCACAATCCCCCGCCGAGGAGACCTATGACCGCCAATCCACACGTGTTGCTCGAGATCCTTGTGCGCACCAGCGCCATCTACCTGCTGATCCTGATCGGGGTGCGGCTCAGCGGCAAGCGCGAGGTGGGCCAGATGACACCCTTCGACCTCACTCTGCTGCTGCTGCTGAGCAACTCGGTGCAGAACGCCATGACCGGTCCCGACACCTCGCTGACCGGCGGTGCGGTCGCAGCCATCACCTTGCTGGTGCTGAACTTCCTGGTGGCCGACCTCGCCGGCCTCAACCGCCGCTTCCGCAAGTTCGTGCAGGGCGAGCCCTCGCTGCTCATCCACAACGGCCGGCTGATTCCGGCGCACCTGGCGCGCGAGCACATCACCGTGGACGAGGTCATGCGCGCCCTGCGCGAGCACGGCATCTCCCGCCTCGAGGACGTCTCGCTGGCCGTGCTCGAGGTGGATGGCTCGGTCAGTTGCCTGAAGTATGACGACGTGGCGCCGCAGCACACCCCGCACCCGCGGCTGCGCTTCCTGCAGAAGCACCAGTAGGGATCACTGGGGCGGCGGCGGGATCACCAGCGACGGCCGGTCTTGCAGCCCCAGCGTGAGGCGCAACTGCTGGCGCTGGTCGAAGGCCTCCTTGGTGACGGGGAAGCCGAAGATCGCGGTGCCCTGCTGCTGCGCCCCGGGCGCAATGTCGGTCTCCACCGGGACGGGCGCCAGCGCGTGCTGCTTCAGTTCCGGGAAAGCCTGGAAGTAGCGATCGAAGTCCACCGCCGAGGCGGCCTCGTCCTTCAGCGGCTCCGACTGGCCGGGCACCGTCAGCTCCGCCTGGATGGTGCGGATGCGCATGGGCTTCTCCCCCAGGTTGCGCAGGTTGAGCTGCACCGCCACCAGGACACTTTTCTGATCGGGCTGCTGGATGGCGAAGACGGAGACGATCTCGCCGGCGTCCTGGGGCTTGGGCCGGCCGACCCAGGCCACGATCGCCACGATGATCGCCAGCACCGCCAGCACGATCAGCACGGGCGCCGCCGGCGGCAGCGTCCACTTGGCGCGGTCGAACTCCTCGCTCATGGGCACGTGCCCGGGGCGGGGCGGAGGCTGGGGCGCAGGCGGCGTGGGCGCGGGAGGAGTCGGAGCGGCGGGCTGATCAGGCATGGTGGACCTCGTAACGCAGCCCCCATGGTACACGCTGGGGCAGCGCTCAGGCGCGCTTCAGGGCCTGCAAGAACTTCTCCGCCGGCAGGGTGTTGAGGATGTCGCCCTTGGTCAGCCAGGCCCGCCGCGCCTGCAGGATGCCGTAGCGCATCTTCTCCAGGTGGGTGGTGTGGTGGGAGTCGGTGTTGATCACGATCTTCACCCCGTGTTGCTTGGCCAGGCGCAGGTGGGTGTCGTTCAGGTCGAGCCGGTCGGGGAAGGCATTCAGCTCCATGGCGACCCGGTTCCTGGCAGCCGCCTGGAAAACCGCTTCCAGGTCGAACTTGTAGGCGTCGCGGCGCAGCAGCAGCCGCCCGGTGGGATGCCCGAGGATGGCGGTGTTGGGATTGGCGACGGCGCGCAGCAACCGCTCCGTCATCTGCGCCGGCTCCTGGTTGAAGTGGGAGTGTACGCTGGCGACCACCACGTCCATCTCTTCCAGCACGGAGTCGGAGAGATCGAGGCTGCCGTCGGCCAGGATGTCCACCTCGATGCCGGCGAAGAGGCTCAGGCCGTCGCTCTTCTTGGCGGCGGCCCGGATCTTGCGGATGTGCTCGCGGGCGCGCTTGTCGTCCAGGCCGTTGGCCATGGCCAGGTTCTTGGAGTGGTCGGTGATGGCGATGTACTGGTAGCCGCGGGCGCGCCCTGCTTCCGCCATCTCCTCGATGGTGTTCTTGCCGTCGGTAGCGACGGTGTGCATGTGCACGTCGCCCTGGATGTCCTTCAACTCGACCAGGCGCGGCAGCTTGTGCTCCTCCGCCGCTTCGATCTCCCCCTGCGCCTCGCGCAGCTCGGGCGGGATGTAGTCCAGGCCCAGCTTGGCGTAGATCTCCTCCTCCGTCTTGCCCACCACCCGCTTCTCGTCCTTCAGGCGCGCCAGAGCGTACTCGTTCAGGGTGTAGCCCATCTTGAGGGCGCGCTGCCGCAGCAGGATGTTGTGGGACTTGGAGCCGGTAAAGTAGAGCATGGCGGCGCCGAAGGAGTCGGGCGGCAGCAGGCGCACGTCCACCTGCATGCCGTTGCGCAGGCGGAAGCTCACCTTGTTCTCGCCGCGCGCGATCACGTCCTGCAGATGCGGGTAGGCCACGATCTTTCCGATGATGGCTTCGCGCGGCTTGGCGCTGGCGCAGGCTTTGCCCGTGACCAGCATGTCGAGGTCGCCGACCGTCTCGCGCCCGCGCCGCAGCGAGCCCGCCGGCGTCACCTTCTCCACCCCCGGGATCTCGCGCAGGTAAGCGGCCAGCTTCTGCCCTGCGTCTTCGGCCACGTCGATGAGGAAGCGCCCGGAGATGCGCCGGTAGTCCTCGATGGCCTTCAGGATCTTCTGCTCCTGCTTCTCGCCCATGCGCGGCAGCTCGCGCAGCTTGCCCGCGCGCGCCAGCTTCTCCACTCCTTCCACGTCGTTGACCTGGTGGGCGCTCCACAGCAGCGCGATGGTCTTGGGCCCCAGGCCCTGGATCTTGAGCAATTCCAGGATGGAAGGGCCGTATTTCTTGAGCAGGTCGCTGTGCAGCTCGAGCTTGCCGGTGCGGTAGATCTCCTGCAGATGGGAAGCCATGCTCTTGCCGATGCCGGGGATCTCCAGCAGCTTCTTGCCGTCCTCCACCATCTCGGCGAGCGGCTGGGGTAGGGAATCGATGGCCTCGGCGGCGCGGCGGTAGGAGCGCACCCGGAACGAGTCCTGGTTGTCGATCTCCATCAGGTCCGCGGTCTCGGTCAGAAAGCGGGCCGCCGCTTTGTTGTCCAGGTGGGTCTGCGCGCCGGCCATGGCAGGATTGTATCGCGGGGGCCGCCCGCAGGGAGGGGATGCAACAAGGCATACCTCCGCCTCTCCTGCCGCTTGCCACGTTCTTTGGAGGGATGCTTCAGGCGGCGGTCAGCTTGACCACGTTTTCCGCCTGCGGGCCCTTTTCGCCTTGCACGATCTCGAACTCGACCTCGTCGCCTTCCTGGAGGCTCTTATACCCCTCCGTCTTGATGGCGCTGTAGTGGACGAAGACATCGGGGCCATCGTCCCGCCCGAGGAATCCGTATCCTTTGGCGTTGTTGAACCACTTCACCTTTCCCTTGATACGTTCCACGTTCGCTCTCCGTGCATGAAGACCGTGCGCGCATGCTGAGGGTGCGCTCGGCCCTCGTCGTTGGCCACAAGCAGTTCGGAGACGCCCGGCATGGGCGCGGACGGACAGGCAGGACGCCACGCGGGCGCGCAGAACCTTGTTGGGCTTCTGAAGACATTCTCCGCCTTTTGGCAACCGCTTTCAATTAGGAAGTCAACCGGCCAGCGCCGCCGGAGTCAGGTGCGCACCTTCGCCTGCAGCCAGAGCAGGCCGGCGATGGTCTTGCCGTCCTGGACCCGGCCCTGCATCACCATGCGTACCGCCGCCGGGACCGGGAAGAAGCGCACCGTGATGACTTCGTCTTCCTCGGGCTGGGCGTGCCCCGGGCGCAGGCCGCGCGCCAGGTACACGCTCATGGTCTCGTCCAGGAAGCCCGGGCTGGAGAAGAACTTGAGGGCGCGCTGCCAGCGGCGGGCGCGATAACCGGTCTCTTCCAGCAGTTCCCGCTTAGCCGCGGCCAGTTCGCTTTCGCCGGGGTCGATGCTGCCTGCCGGCAGTTCCCAGGTGTAGCCGCCGGTGGCGTGGCGATACTGCCGCTCCAGCAGCACGCGGGGCGAGCGCCGGCTGTCGTCCACCGCCAGGATCACGATGGAACCGGGATGGCGCACTACGTCCCGCCGGGCGCGGATCCCGCCGGGCTCCAGCACCCGCTCGCTGGTCACATAGAAGACCGGCCCGCGGAACACCGCCCGGGAGGAGAGCACCCGCGCCTTACGGCTCTTCTTCGGCATGTCGCCAATATAAGCTGACCACTGGCCACTGACCACTGGCCACTGTTATTCTCCCGCCGATGCCCCGCAAACCCACCATCGCGCTGGTCGGCGCCGGCAGAGTGGCGCAGGCGCTGGCTCCGGCGCTGCGCCGCGCCGGCTACCGCATAGCCGCCGTCGTTTCTCGTGACCGCCCCGCCTCGCTCCGTCGTGCCCGTGCACTCGCGCGGCGCGTAGGAAGCCGGGCCGTGGCCGGCGATGCTCCTATCCCGGGCGACATCCTCTGGTTGTGCGTGAGTGATGACGCCATCGCCTCCACCTCGCAGAGGTTGGCCTCGCGCTGGGAAGGGAAGTGGGCCCTGCACTCCAGTGGTGCGCTGACGAGCGACGCGTTGGCTCCTCTGCGAGAGCGCGGCGCGGCCTTGGCCTCCGTTCATCCCATGATGACGTTTGTCGCCGATGCTATCCCTGATTTGAGTGGGATCGTGTTTGCCGTCGAAGGCGATCCATCCGCTGTGCGCGAGGCCCGCCGGATCGTCGGTGAGATCGACGGCAGAGTATTCACCCTGCAGAAACGAAAGAAGGTCCTCTATCACATCATGGGCACGTTCTCGTCGCCCATGGTTGTCGCAACCGTGGTACTGGCGGAGCGAATGGCGAGAGCGGCGGGCATCCCGCGCAAGACGGTCGCCCATGCTCTTTGGCCAATTCTCCGCCAGACATGGGCTAACTGGGTGCTGCGAGGAGCTCGCGGCGCCTTCAGCGGCCCGCTGGCTCGTGGGGATGTGGACACGGTCCGAAAACACCTACGCACGCTCAAGGCATTTCCGGACGCCCGAGCCGCCTACCTCGCTTTGGCGCGCGCGGCCTTGCGCCATCTGCCGGCCAGAAATCGCAGGGAGCTGGCAAAGCTGTTGCGGTAGGGAAAGGGCTCAGCGCGAGCCGAACAGGTGGCCCAGCTTTTCTTTCTTGGTCTTGAGGTACTTCCTGGCGCGGGCGTGGGGCTCGACCTCGCAGGGCACCCGCTCCACCACCTTCACTCCGGCGCGCTCCAGCGCCGCCACCTTGTCGGGATTATTGGAGAGCAGGCGCACGCGCCGAACGCCCAGCGCCTTCAGGATCTCGGCGGGCAGCACGTACTCGCGCTGGTCGGCCTTGAAGCCCAGCTTCTCGTTGGCCTCGACGGTGTCCATGCCGCGGTCCTGCAGTTCATAGGCCTGCAGCTTGGCCATCAGGCCGATGCCGCGCCCCTCCTGCTGCTCGTAGATGAGGACGCCGCTGCCGGCGCGGCTGATGGCGGAGAGCGAGAGCTCCAGTTGCTGGCGGCAGTCGCAGCGCAGCGAGCCGAAGACGTCGCCGGTGAGGCACTGGGAGTGGATGCGCACCAACGGCGCCGCCGACTTCAGGTCGCCGGTGACCAGCGCGACTGCGGTCTCCGCGCCCTTGCCGTCCGTCCGCCCTTCGAAGCCCAGGATGCGGAAGCTTCCCCAGCGGCTGGGGAAGTCCGCTTCCGCGACCTTGCGCACTGTCATGGCAGGAGCCATCCTGGTCATTATATCGTCCGCGCCGCCCGGGTCCGCGGCCCCCGGCCGTGCTACATTACGGGAACAGGTGTCCCGCGGGAATGGACTCGCGACTGATCCTCGTCAACCTGCTGGTCAAGCTGGGCGTGGCTGCGGCCGTGTCCAGCGCCTTGGTGCGCTCGCGCGAGGTCCAGGACCGCCTCTTCAAGGAAGACCGCAACCTCAACGACAAGCTGGTGCTGGTGCTGGCGGTGGGCACTCCCTTCGCCCTGGGGGTGATGGTGCGCTCGCTGGTGCGCAACTTCCTCGCCGCCGACATGGGCCTGGAGTGCGCCATCCTGCTGGGCGTGGTGGGAGGCCGCATCTGCGGCGTGGTGGGCGGCGCCTTCGTCGCCATTCCCGCCCTGGTGGCGGGCGAGTGGCTGACCTTGCCCATGAACCTGCTGGCCGGCTTCATGTCCGGCGAATTGCGCGACATCTGCAAGAACCGCGAGGACATCTGGACCTTCACTCCCTTCGTGGACCTCAGCGTCTACCGCTGGATCCGCCGCATGCTCACCCGCCCCTCGCTGGAATGGCAGAGCACCTTCTTCGCCGTGATCCTGGGGCTGGAGTACGTGCGCATGCTGCTCTCCCGGGAGTTCCCTGGGCGTATCTTCGCCATGTACTTCCCCGGCTGGGAGATGCACCTGGCCATCCTGGCCGCCGGCGTGGCCTCCATCGCCATTCCTCTGAAGGTCTGGAACAACACCCGCATCGAGCGCAAGCTGGAGGAGCAGGAGCGATTGCTGTTGCAGGCGCGCATGGAGGCGCTGCAAAGCCAGATCAATCCTCACTTCCTCTTCAATACCCTGAACTCCATCGCCTCGCTGGTGCGCTTCGACCAGGAGGCGGCGCGCGAGCTGATCGTGAAGCTGGCCAGCATCCTGCGGCGGTTGCTGCGCAAGAACGAGGCCTTCGTACTGCTGCGCGAAGAGGTGGAGTTCGTCGACGACTACCTCGACATCGAGGTGGCGCGCTTCGGGCGCGACAAGCTGCGCGTCCTCAAGGAGCTGGACCCGGGCTCGCTGGAAGCGCTGGTGCCCAGCATGCTGCTGCAGCCTATCGTGGAGAACGCGGTCAAGCACGGCCTGGCTCCCAAGATCGACGGCGGCAGCATCACCCTGCGCAGCCGCATCGCCGAGGGCAAGCTCTTCCTGGATGTCGAGGATGACGGCGTGGGCATGAGCAGCGAGCCCGGGAGCAGCGGC
>Ga0187776_10001475_pt1 | contig 11785 bp, 11 predicted proteins | sample 0216_BV02_MP12_2_FD_132426 | JGI IMG/M metagenome (GOLD analysis project Ga0187776, IMG submission 132426) | Tropical peat soil microbial communities from peatlands in Department of Meta, Colombia - 0216_BV02_MP12_20_MG | ecosystem: Environmental > Terrestrial > Soil > Wetlands > Peat | place...
CGTGCAGAAACAGTATAACATTCCTCATATCGAGTCCGGAGTGATCTTTCGGGAAAACATCTCGAAAGGCACGGAGCTGGGGAAAAAGGCCAAAGGCTACATTGACCGGGGAGAATTGGTGCCGGATGATATTACCATCCCGATGATCCTGGATCGTCTGAAACAGCCCGACTGCGCCAAGGGGTGGCTTCTGGATGGGTTTCCGCGCAACGTCAACCAGGCTAAGAAGCTGGATGATGCCCTGAATGCCGCGGGGTTAAACCTGAGTTATATAATTGAAATCGTCCTGGACCGGAAGATGGCCAAGGACCGGATCATGGGGCGGCGGCTCTGCGTGAATGATAACAACCATCCCAATAATGTTTTCATCGAGGCCATTAAGCCAGCGGTAAAGGGCGGGAAACAGGTTTGCCGGGTCTGCGGTGGGGAATTGAAGACCCGTTCGGACGACCAGGATGGAAATGCCATCGACAAACGCCACGCCATTTACTACAACACCCAGGACGGAACCCTGGCCGCGGTAAATTACTTCAAGGACAAGGCTAAAAGGGACAAAGGAGCTTTGAAAATCATCGAGCTCGACGGTCGTCCGGGAGTTAAAGAAGTGTCGGAAGCCCTATTGAAAAAGCTCGGGATAAAGAAATAAGTGTCAGTGCTTCGTGTCAGTAAAGCCAAGAAATGTATCAATTGGACCACTCTGACCCAAATTATGATGATCTCGTAAAAAGGCGAAACCCCCAAAATATGTCATTCCGGCGAAAGCCGGAATCCAGGTATTTCAAATAATTCTGGACCCCGGCTTTCGCCGGGGTGACATTTCAAGAGACTTTTTACGAGATCATCAATGATTGCTCGCATGAAACCCCGTATTGGAATTACTCTTGAGCTCAGTGAAAAGGCGGAAAAGAGGACAAGTTTTCTCGACCTTGCCTATGCCGAGTGCGTGAAGGACGCAGGGGGGCTTCCCCTGCATTTTCCCCCGCTTCCTTCAGTGGAATTCATTCCGGAAGCCCTTTCCCTGATCGACGGTCTGATCCTGACCGGAGGGGCGGACATCAATCCATCCTATTACCGGGAAGAAGTCTCAGCTCCTGTGGTTTTGTCCCCGGACCAGAGGACCGATTTCGACTTAGCCCTCTTCCAGGCGGTTGTGAGTGGGGACAAGGCCATCTTGGCCATCTGCCACGGGATGCAAATCGTAAACGTTGCCCTAGGGGGAACTCTTTACCAAGATATCCCCACTCAGGTTTCCGGAGCGATTGAACACCGGGGGAAAAAGGATTCGAGTCCTGCCCGACATGGGGTGACGGTCGAAGCGGGCTCAAGGCTGGCGGGAATTATGGATGGAACGCTCCGGTTTGAAATCTGCAGCACCCACCACCAGGCGATTAAAGACCTGGGAAAAGGCCTGCGGGTCGTTGCTAGGTCTCCAGACGGAATCATCGAGGGGATTGAACTTCCCGGACATCCAAAAGTCCTAGGCGTTCAATGGCACCCCGAAAAGGACCCGCAGAGCGAAGCCACCCGCCGTCTTTTTCGGGCCTTGGTAGAGGCGGCCTTCGTCAGCTAGTTGAGAAAATGGAAAAATAAATAGCATCCAAATGGTATTTGGGTTGCATTGGTGACATGGATACTACCATTCGGAATCTTGATAAGTCGTGCCGCGCTCACGGGGAAAACCATCGGAGAGGTGGTCAATGAAGTCATCCGGTGCTATCTTGCCCGGCCCTATCCTAGGGGGGATAGAAATCGGCCCATTCTCTTCAAGAAGGTATCCCCAATTCCGATCGCCTCAGCCTTTCCCTAAGCTTCAAATTTAAAAACCTAAACATGGCACTCTGAATTTGCCTTTCTCTCCGCTTTGCAAAGGTTCCGGGGCGAGGTAGAATTTATGCGGAGGGGTGAGCTGAAGCTATGACCCCTCGATAGGATAAACGAAGGAGGAATTTTCAGGAATGCTCTACCGAAGACTGGGGAAGACCGGCTGCGATGTTTCCGTTCTGGGCTTTGGTTGCATGCGCCTGCCGGTCAGAGACGCGCATAAGCCGACCGATTTTTTCGACCCTGCCAAGGCCATCGACGAAGAAAAAGCCATCGAGCTCATTCATTACGCCATCGAACAGGAGGTCAATTACTTCGATACGGCCTATGTCTACCACGGAGGGAAAAGCGAGCCTTTATTGGGCAAGGCCGTCCGGGAATACCGCAAGAAGGTCTACCTAGCGACCAAGCTGCCCGCCTGGATCATCAAGGGGAAGGAAGATTTCGAGAAGGTCCTTCATGAGCAGCTTCTCCGGCTGGAGACCGATTTCGTGGACTTCTATCTTCTCCACGGGCTCGGCCGGGAGAGCTGGCAAAAAATGAAAGAAATGGGAGCGCTCGATTTCCTGGAGCGGGTGAAGGCTGAGGGAAGGATCCGCTTCGCCGGGTTTTCCTTCCATGACGATACACGGACCTTCAAGGAGATCGCGGATGCCTATGACTGGGCCCTCTGCCTGATCCAGCACAACTACTACGACCGGAATTACCAGGCGGGCAGGGAGGGACTGGAATACGCGGCCGCCAAGGGGATTGGGGTGGTCATCATGGAGCCGTTGAGGGGAGGAAAGCTCGCCCAAAGAATCCCGCAGGAAGTGCAGGGCCTTTGGGACTCCTCGCCCGGCAAGAGAACGCCCGCCGAGTGGGCCTTGCGCTGGGTCTGGAACCACCCGGGAGTTTCGACCGTGCTGAGCGGAATGAACTCCATGGAGCAGCTGAGGGAGAACCTCCGGGTCGCCCAGGAAGCCCTTGCCGATTCTCTCAAAGCGGAAGAATTGGCCCTGATCGATCGTGTGACCGAGGCTTACCGGAAATTACTCCGGGTCGACTGCACCTCCTGCGGCTACTGTCTCCCCTGTCCCCGAGGGGTTAATATCCCCCATAACTTCACCATGTACAACGACCTTTTCGCCTTCCAGGCCCCCGAGACCAGTCTCATGCTGTACCAGCGCTGGACCTCCCCCGAACAGCGGGCGGCGAACTGCGCCGATTGCGGTGAGTGCGAAGAAAAGTGCCCGCAGCACATCCCCATCGCCCAGGAGATGAAGAAGGTTCACGAGGCACTGGGCGGGCGGCAGGACAGCGGAAAGGGTCCCATCAATCCCTGAGCTGATTCGGCAATATTGGGGGCAGGCCTGCAATTTTGGAGTTTGGATGTTGATTTTATAGGCTATAAAGAATCAAATCCGTGAATGGTTTTGAAAAATAGCTGGAAGTCCTTGGGGCGATCGTGGAGTATAATGAACAAAAAAGGAAAGCAAAGGCTAAGGAGTCCCAAATGCCAACCCCCTCTACCCCATTTAAAATTGCTGCCGTTCAAGCTGCACCCATGTTTTTGAACCGGGAGGCGACCGTGGAAAAGGCCTGCCGGCTGATCTCTGAGGCCGCGCATCAAGGCGCCCGACTCATCGTATTTCCGGAATCCTTCATCCCCACCTATCCCGATTGGGTGTGGGCGGTTCCTCCGGGAAGGGAAAGAATCCTTAACCAGTTGTACGCTGATTTTCTGGCTAATGCCGTGGAAATTCCCGGCGCGGCGACCGAGACACTGGCCCAGGCGGCTCGAAAGGCTGGAGCCTATTTGGTCATGGGCGTCACCGAGAGAGATACTACGGCCAGCGGGGCCAGCCTCTACAACACCTTGCTTTATTTCAGTCCTGAGGGCAACCTGATGGGCAAGCACCGGAAGCTGGTTCCCACGGGGGGCGAGCGGCTGGTTTGGGCCCAGGGTGACGGCAGCACACTGGAGGTCTACGACACTCCTCTGGGAAAGATCGGCGGGCTGATCTGTTGGGAAAACTATATGCCTCTGGCCCGCTACACGATGTACGCCTGGGGCACCCAGATTTATATCGCCGCAACCTGGGACCGCGGGGAACCGTGGCTTTCCACCTTGCGGCATATCGCCAAAGAGGGACGGGTCTACGTCATCGGGTGCTGCACCGCCCTGCGCAGCGCAGATATCCCCGACCAGTTCGAGTACAAAAAAAAATTCTATTCCGGGTCCCGGGATTGGATCAACGAAGGGGACAGCGCCATCGTGAACCCGGACGGGGAATTCATCGCCGGACCGGTCCGGATGAAAGAAGAGATCCTTTATGCCGAAGTGGACCCCGCCCAGATGAGGGGTCCCAAGTGGATGCTGGATGTGGCCGGCCATTATGCCCGGCCGGACGTTTTCGAACTGATTGTCCATCGGAAATCCCACCCGATGATCCAAATCGCGGAGGATAGGCAGGAAGCTGAAGGAGAGAAGGGGGAGGTCTAAAAAGAACTATCTGCTTTCTTTTTCCACGTACGCATAGGCGTTGTGATTGTGGATGGATTCGAGGTTTTCCGACTCCACGCTGAACCAGGTAATATTTTTGTGGGAGTTGAGGCGGAGGGCGATGCTGCGCACCACGTCCTCCACGAACATGGGATTGTCGTAAGCCTTTTCGGTGAGAAACTTCTCATCTCCCCGCTTAAGCAGGGAAAAGACCGCCGCGCTGGCTGAATTCTCCACGATCCGGATCAGGTCTTCAATCCAAAAGAATTTGCGGAAAGTCACCCTGACCGAAACCAGGCTTCGCTGGTTGTGGGCCCCTTTCCTGCTGATCTCACGGGAGCAAGGGCATACCGTTGTGACCGGCACGGTGATTCCCACGATCAGGTTATGATGCCCGTTGGTCAAGGAAGCGAAGAACTGGCAGGTATACCCCATAAGACTCTTGGCCCCGGAAACGGGAGCCCGTTTTTCGATGAAATAGGGGAACTCCACCTCCAGGTAGGCCGATTCGGCGTTGAGCTTTTCCTTCACCTTGTCCAGGATGGTGGCGATGGCCTTGATATTGATCGTGCCGCGGTATTCGTTGAGGATTTCCACGAATCGGCTCATATGGGTTCCCTTGAAGTGATGGGGCAGGTTGACGTACATGTTTACCTTGCCCACGGTATGTTGAACCCGTTGCTTCTTGTCAAGAACGGTGATGGGGTACTCGATGTTCTTCACTCCCACCTTGTTGATCCCCACCCGGCGATGATCCCTCTGGCTTTGAATGTCGATCATTTTCCCGACCTTCGGTAGGTGGCCCGGGAGGTCTCCGACTCCCAGACGGAAACCCGCTTAACCCGTCGGGGTCCCTGGTCGATCCGGCGGGAGACCTCGCTGAAAATATAAGCGGCCAAGTTTTCCGACGACGGGTTCTGGTTGCGGAAAAAGGGAAGCTCGTTCAGGTATTGGTGGTCGAGAGTATCCAGGACTTCCTTGGTCTTGGCCTTGAGGAGACGAAAGTCGATGACTAACCCAGCCTCATCCAACGACTCGGATTCCACGGCCACCTCGACGGCGAAGTTATGGCCGTGAAGAGACTCGCATTTCCCCCCTACCTCACGAAGGTTGTGAGCGGCGGAAAAATCGGCTTTGATTTTAACTTCGTACATGATCGGAACTGGCAACCCAAAAAAGAAAAGCGCTTAGGGCATAGCGAAAGCAAGAAAATGAAATCAATGAAGGGGATGCATTCAACTTACTCGATTAAGGCCACGTTGTCAACTTCACAAAATTGGGGGGGGGATTGGAAATAGGGAAGGGAAGGCCAATGCCCCATGGGCGCTGTATCTCGAAACAAAGAAAAGGGCTTGAGTTTGCCCAAAGAAGGACGGTTTGGGAGCGAATAGTACGCATTCAAACATCTTGACACTTTCCTTTTCTGCTGGTAGTCTACGCGGGAAATGCGGTGGGAAAACGGAGCAGGCAGGGAGGAGCGTAGCTATTGCTTATCGGCATGATGAACAACCCTCAATTTGATCTGCTGGGCGAGATCGCCTGGGCACGCCAGAACAGCTTTGAATTTCTGGATTTAAGCCTGGAGCCGAGCGCGGCGCATCCAAGGCAGGTAAAGGTAAGACCGACCCGGCGAGCCCTGAAGGCAGCAAACTTGGACATCATCGGCCACACCGCCTATTACCTTCCCTGGGCTTCTCCCTTCGAGACTCTTCGCAAGGCGGCCCTGAAGGAGATGCGCTCGACCCTGGAGGTGTTCGCCGAACTGGGGGCATCCAAAGTAACCGTCCATCCGGATAAATCGATCCCTTTTGCCCTGGGTTCGAAGGGCGTCTGGGAGAAGAACCTGGAGTCATTGGAGGCCATTGAGTCCATGGCCGCTCCTTTGGGAATTACGATTCTGCTGGAGAACATGGACCGAACCTTTAACAGGGTGGACCAGATTCGGAACGCCTTGGCGCGCATGCCCGGTTTGGGTTTTCACCTCGACGTGGGGCACGCCAACCTGAATGTGGAAAAAAACCGGACCGAGGAGTTCCTGAAGGCCTTCCACGACCGGCTGGCCCATGTCCATTTGTCGGATAATTTCGGCAAAAGCGAGGACCTCCATCTTCCCCTGCGGGCAGGAACCATCCCCTGGCCTAAGATCATCGGCTTGTTGAAGAAATCAGGCTATGACGGGACGATAACCCTGGAGGTCTTCTCTCAAGAGCGGAAATATCTGCTCCTAAGCCGGGACATCCTCCGACAGCTCTGGGGGGAGAAAAACGCGGTCAGCAGTCAATGAAAAGCCATCCATCGACAAGGCAAAGGTGAGAGATAAAGCCAGCAAAGTGGAGCAAACTCGATGAAAGCTGATCGCTGAGAGCTGATAGCTGCATTTTATAGAAACAATGGGATCATCGCCGGAAAAGAAAATCATTCCCTGCCCTTCTCCAGGGTCCCCGGGAGAGATCGAGGACTCATGGCTCGCCCCGCCGAGGATCGAAGCCATGGAACCCGTCGACCCGGAAAGAGCGGGCAGATCGGCGAGCCTTCCCCCCCTTTCCCTCCTCCTCGTCCATTCCATGGACCGGGAAAAGGTTGAACGCATCAAGGAAGAAGAAAAAGTCCCGGTTATAGTGGTCTTCCCGGCGAGAGGTGACGAAGAGCTTCTGACCCTGGAGCGGGAGGTCCAGATCCTGCAGCCCCTAATGGGGAGAATTATCGACGAAATCTGGATCGCTTTTGGGGGAAGCGAACACGACGACATTCCTCTGATGGCCAGAAAGTATGGAGCCAAGGTATTCCATGCCCATCGAAACGGGATGAATGATGCCCGCCGGGGGGATTCGGGAAAGGGACTTTCCATGCGGGGATTACTCTACCACCTCGTAGCTGATCGACAGCTGACCGATCCCCGGGCCATCATTCAGTTCATCGATTCGGATATCAAGGAGGGGTTCTTCAATCCGCGCTGGGTCATCGACCCGGCAGGAGCCCTTCTCTGGTTTAAGAAGATCGAAGTAGCCAAAATCGTCTACCACCGGCCTTTCGGGGGAAGGTTGAACGCCTTCATTACCCCTTTTCTTTCCGTATTCGACCACCCGGCGCTGAACCCTCTGAAAAACCTGCTTTACTTCCTTTCCGGGGAAATCGCCGGGACGCTGAAGTTCTGGCTTTCCGTTCCCTTCAAGCAGAACTTCGGAATCGAAATGAAGATCCTCACTTCCCTGGCCCTAAACAAAGTAAGGCTGCGTCAGAACCGGGATGACCTCAGCCATGTCCTCCAGGTCTTCATGGGGGAGATGGACCACAAGCACAGCGCTCTGCGCAGCACGGCTCGGGTCAAAGGCTTGGACGCCATGGCCAAGGAGGTTTTCCAGTCCTTTCTCGAAGACCTTACGGCGGAAGGGTTGATCCGCATGGAAAAGGGGCTCTGCTTCTCCAACCGCCTCCAGGTTTCCACGGTTACCCCCGCCGCCGAAGGAGGGGAAGAAATGGGAACCCCCAGCAGGCTCAACCTTCCCTCCAATGAAAAGACCTTCTTCCCCCTGAAAGACCTCCCCGAGATCCAGGCCCGGTGTCCCTGGCTAAAAGCCGGTTAAAGGGCGATCGCGCCATCCGCCCTCTAATCCCGATGATTTCCCTTCTGTGCGTATAGAATGATGGACTTGGGAAAGAAGTAGTTGCACACGTGCTCCAGAAAGCGAAGAGGCTTGGAAAAGAGGGAATAGTAGAGGAGCTTCTTGTAAAAGGAGGGGATCGGAGCATTCTCCCTGTGGAGGCCGGAGAGGCAGCGGAGCATCCAGTAGGGAGAATGGAAGGCATGGGCAAAGCCCACGGCGTATACGCGGAGGTTGTTTTCCTCCATATATCCAGCCAGCTTTCGGGGAATAACCTTGCGCACATGGCCGCCGGGAGTCTGGAAATACTCCTCGGACAGCCAATCATAAAGGTGTTCCGTCATCCGGGTGGGAACGGTGATGGCGATCTTTCCCCCCTCGCTCAGAATGCGGGCGAGCGTGGCTACCCCATGGCGGTCGTCATCGACGTGCTCGATGACCTCCGCGCAGATGATCTTGTCGAAACTGCCGTCGGCAAAGGGAAACCGAAGGGCATCCCCGCGCAGGAGAAGAACGCTTCCTTTGGATTCCTTCTTTTTTTCCATCTGCCCCAGGACGTATTTGGCCTTAAGCAGGCTGTGATGGCTCAGGTCCATTCCTAGGATGCGGCAGTCATGCCGAAAGCACTCAAAGGTGTGGCGGCCTTCGCCACAGCCGGCATCGAGGACCAGGTCCCCCTTTTCCAGGGGAAAGGTTCGAAAATTAACCGTGAGCATCGATGGCCTCTTGGTACACTTCCACCATCTGCCGGGCCGCATTCTTCCAGGTGAAGAGCTTCAGCACTCTTTTCCTCGCCGCTTTCCCCGTCTTCCGACGAAGGTCCGGGTCTCTCAGGAAACGAAGAATGGCTTCCGCCAAGGCCTTGGCGTCCCGAGGCGGGACGAGAACCCCGGCGCCGTCATTCCCCACCACCTCCGGCAGCGCTCCCGCCGAAGAAGCCACGACTGGAAGCTCGCAGGCCATGGCCTCGGCGGCGGGGAAGCCGAAGCCCTCATAGAGCGATGGGACGACGGCCACCTCGGCATTGTTGTAATGGCGGACAAGGTCGCCGGGCCCGATCTTCCCGGTAAAGTGGACCCGGTGGGCAATCCTGTATTTCTCCGTGAGGAGGGGACCGAAAGCCCTTTGGGGAGCTCCTCCATCAACGACGGTGAGGGTGACCTCTTCTGGAAGATAGACGAGGGACTGAAGCAGGTAGAGCAGGCCTTTTTTCCGGTCTTCGGAATTTCCCACGAAGATGAGGTTGCCGGTCTTTTTGGTCCATCCCGGAAGAGGAGCGAATTCCTCGCTGTCCAGGCCGTTATAGACTACCCGGATTTTTTCTGGCGGCACCCCGAAGGCGTCGGTGATTTCCCTGGCCGAATCGTGGGAGACGGTGATGATCCGATCCATCCGACGGCTGACCCATCCCTGCATGAGGAGGGGATAATAGAGCACCCTCTTGACTTTTTGCTTGAGGGTGGAAGGGTTTTCGAACCACGTGGCCCGATCGATGGAGAGGGGATGGTGGATGGTGGCCACCACTGGAACGCCCAGGGTCTTCCACAGGACCTGGCCGTACCCCAGGCACTGGTTGTCGTGGAGAATATGGAAACGGTGATGCCGCACCAGTTCCCGCAGTTTGAAATAGGCGCGGAAGCTGAAGGCCTTGATCTCCGGAAAAACCCCGAAGCGGGAGGAAGCGAACTCGTAGAAATTCAGGGGAGAGAAAATCTTGAAAGGATTTCCAGAGGGTAGAAAATCTGTTTTCTTTCCGAAAAAATTGAAATTCTCGATGGGGTGGACAAATGACCCGTTCAGAAAAAGGGGGAATGGCGGCCCGACAATGACGTGGACCTCATGGCCCAGTTTCACCAGCTCGTTGGCCAGGTAAGTGAGGTAAATGCCCTGTCCTCCGCAGTACGGATTCCCTCGATAACTCAAGAGGCCTATTTTCACGACGATCTCCCCGAATAGGCATAGGGCAGAGGGCATAGAGCATAGAGTGTTGCGTTAAAATAACCGCTCATCTTCTTTTTTCCATGCGCTATGATCCATGCAATCTGCTTATTTAAAGCAGTTCTTTGTAAACCTCCACCGTCCGTTCCGCCACCTTCCTCCAGGAAAAGAGATTCTCCACCCTTTCCCGACCCGCCTTCGCCATCCGTTCCCTCCGGCCCCTGTCTTCAAGCACTTCTCGGATAGCCATGGCCAAAGCTTTGGCATCCCGGGGCGGAACCAGAATCCCGGCCCCGTCTTCTCCGACGACCTCCGGCAGGGCTCCGGCAGAAGTAACCACCACCGGTGTTCCGCAGGCCATGGATTCAGCCGCGGGCAAGCCGAAACCCTCGTAAAGAGAAGGAACTACCGTGACCTGAGCAGAATGGTATTCCCTGCGCAGGTTTTCGGGGGAGAGCTTTCCGGTGAACGTTACCCGGCGGAAGATTCCCAATTTCTGAACGAGGTCCGGGGCATAGGTCTTGGCGGGACCCCCTTCATCCACAATGGTGAGATTCACCTTCTCGGGCAGGAGGGTCAGAGCTTGGAGCAAATACCGGGCTCCTTTCTTGGGGTCATCCGTATTGCCGACGAAAAGGACCCGTTGGGACCCCCTCGGAGTTCCGTTCCCCGGCCGGAAGAATTCCGTATCCAATCCGTTGGCCACATTGCGAATTCGGTCCCGGGAGACCCGAAAGGCTTCCTCGATTTGCCTAGCCGTCTCGCGGGAAGAGGTAAGGACCCGGTCACAGCGGCGGATCACCCTCCCCTGCATTCCTAGGGGATAGAAGACGACGGTATAGTATTTTTCCTTGAAGTTCCGATCCCGCTCCAGGCTATGCTGAAAGTCGATAGTGAGGGGGTGGTGCACCGTAGTGACCAGAGGACGGCGAAACCGCTTCACCAGGAGAAGCCCGTAGCCCAGGGATTGAACATCATGAAAGACCTGGAACCCTTCCCGGGGAAAGATTTTCTCCAAGGCCCGGAGCGCCCGGACGCTGAAGATGAGCATTTCCGGAAAGAACCCGAAACGGGTGGCGGCGAACTCGAAAAAATTAAGAGGGCGGAAGATCCGCCAGGGCGACACCTGGGGGAGAAAATTCTTTCTTACCCCCCAGAGGTTCAAGCTCTCCACGGGAAGGGTGCGGGCCCAGGGCATGGGCCAGGGATCGGGAGGCCCCACCAGAACGGTCGGAGAATGACCCATCCGGGCCAGCTCCCGGGAGAGAAAATAGAGGTAAACCCCTTGCCCACCGCAGTAAGGATTGCCGCGGTAGGAGAGGAGACAGATGTTCATCCTCGGCCCCTAGGGAATCCCTTTCTCGGGTTCTGAGGAGCCGGTCGGCGACGGCTTTTTCGCCTCCCCCGATGGAGGAGAAGGAAGTTCGGCAGCCGGGGGAGCGGTCTTGATGGTGAGAATGGTCCATCCGATCCAGAATCCCATGGCCAGAACTCCCAGGCATCCGATCATCACCGGGATGGCCAGGGCCCAGTAGCTCTGGGCTGAAATCCCCCAGAGGAAGACCACCGCTGCAATGACCATGGCCACGCAGAAAAAACCACCCCAAACCCGAGAGGTATCCGCCATTTCAGGAACTCCTTTCTTTTGCCGGAAGAGGGCTGTGCGGCCTGCCCACTAGGATCAGGACGTCGCTCCAATCCGGGACCCAGTTGGCGATTTTATCCAGCCCGCGAAGAAGAATCAAGGCCATTGGTTGAGGGATCCGCTGGAGAAAGCTCGACCACCGGGGAAATCCCCACAGGAGGGAAACTCCCCGGACGGATTCCATTCGCAGATATTTATTGGCCAAGCGCAGGATCGTGGGATAGTCGAATTTAAAAGTGTGGTCCCGGGGAACTTCCCAGATGTGAGGCGGGGGGATCTCCCGGCGCCAGACCC
>Ga0187776_10001476_pt1 | contig 11777 bp, 12 predicted proteins | sample 0216_BV02_MP12_2_FD_132426 | JGI IMG/M metagenome (GOLD analysis project Ga0187776, IMG submission 132426) | Tropical peat soil microbial communities from peatlands in Department of Meta, Colombia - 0216_BV02_MP12_20_MG | ecosystem: Environmental > Terrestrial > Soil > Wetlands > Peat | place...
AGTATCCCTCGTATACTCAAACGTGCGCTGGATTTGTTCCTAGCCTCTCAGTTGTTGATTATCTTTTTTGCGCCGGCGCAAAATTTGAAGAAATTTCTAAGAAAGTGTAACATAAATGACTATCTTCAGTTCGCTCCCATATTTTCCAGAAGAGAGTTTGAGTGACATTCTTGCCGATATTAAGTTGGTTTTGAAGAGCGGTAAGTTAACTGATGGACCTTACACTCAAGAATTTGAAAAGAAATTCTCGGAATATCAAAAGGCAAAATACGCAGTCGCCGTTAATTCTGGTACAGCAGCCCTTGATGTTGCACTTAGATTCTTCAAGCTCGCAGGTCGAGAAGTCATAGTTCCAACTAATACATTTGTCTCCACTCCCAATACTGTTTTGTTTGCTGGTGGAAAACCAGTTTTTGCGGATATGAAGGAAAATACATTATGCATTGATCCGGAGGATATCAGAAAGAAACTTTCGCCCAAAACCGCCGGCATAATAGTTGTTCACATCGCTGGCTTAATATGCCCTGAAATTGATGAGATTAGAGAGATTTGTGACGAAAAGGGTCTCTTCCTTCTGGAAGATGCTGCGCATGCTCACGGAGCAATCATAGATGGAAAAATGGCTGGGACTCTTGGGGACGCAGGATGCTTTTCTTTCTATCCAACAAAAGTTATGACCACTTGTGAGGGAGGTATGATTGTTACGAACAACCCTGAGCTTGCTGAGGTAGCTCGCTGCTTGAGGACAATTGGTCAAAATGCTGAAAGAAAGGCGGTGATGCTAGGTCATAATTGGCGAATAAATGAATTGGCCGCAGTTGTAGGAAAACACCAGCTTCAGCATCTGGAAGAATTCGTTTTAAGACGTAATGAAGTTGCAAGACTGTACAAGGAAGCCTTAAGCAATGTTAGAGGCATCTCACTTTTCAAACTGCCAACAAATACTAGACATAGCTACTACAAATATCCGGTAAAAATTGAAAAAGGGATCGACAGGGCAAAACTGGGAGTTTTACTTTATCAAAAATTTGGAATTGAAACAGGCTATGTCTATTATCCTCCATGTCACTTGCAACCTTACTACGCCCAGAATTTTGGCTCAGGATTAGGCGATTTTCCTATTGCTGGAGCAGTTCTTGACAAGATTTTGTGCTTGCCTATGCATTGTGGACTAACTAAAGAAAACGTCGATTACATTAACGATGCCCTTATTTCACTAATTAGCGAGTTATCGGATTAACTTGATTTCTAAACAAGTGCTTACTGAATGGCTAGAAAACAGAAAAAAGTAAGTTCTGAGGTGTTTCTTGAGCGCTTTCCAATTCGTTCCTCAGAGCTTGATCGATTCAAATTTGGCAAAAGAAAGTACCTAGAGATTGCTGCTTCTAACGAGAATTATTCTCCTTTTTGTCTTGACGTAGGTTGCGGAGCTAAACCGTTTCCAAAAGCCAATGTTCTATGTGACCTTAACGCTAAACCGGTTCCAGACAGAAGCATGAAAAAGTTGGTGACCGGAGGAAGACCGTTCGTTTTGTGCAGCTGTTCTTCTATGCCATTTAAGGACAAGGCGTTTGATTTTGTGACTAGCTACTATCTCATTGAACATGTGAAAGATCCCTGGAGCTTTTTTAAGGAATTAAAACGTATCTCGAAGCACGGATACGTACAATGTCCATCTTGGTTTAATGAATTCTTGTATGGCGAAGACGTACATTACTGGACATTACAAAAACAAAACAACAAGCTCTATGTCAAACCGATTAGCAAAGGTGCGATGCAGCTGTTACGTTTTGGATTTATCTTCCACAAGTTATACCGGCATGCAAGCTGGCAAATAATTCACGCAATTCTTGACGAAAAATTACACCTTTTCACAGTAAAATATGACTTCTAAAGTGAAAGTCATGAGTCAATTGATAAGATCATCGAAACCGGTATTTCCGAAGGAAGACATAGATCATCTCTTGCCTGAGATTCGCGAAGTTTTAGAGCAAGGGAGGTTTAGATTCGGCAAAAATGTTGGCATTTTTGAGCGAATGGTTGCTCAATACGTGGGGGTTAAGAATGCTGTGGCTTTTGATTCTGATTCGAGTGCTTACGAAACAATTCTTCGTTACTTTGGAGTTAGGGGTCGCGAAGTAGTGGTTTGTACTAATAGTTTTGTTTCGGTGCCGAACAGCGTTTTGTTCGCTGGCGGAAAAGTAGTTTTCGCTGATATAAGGGAAAATACGCTTTCCATGGATCCTGAAAGTTTGAAAGACAATATCTCGCAAAACACACGTGGAGTTATTGTGACCCATATTGCTGGTTTTCCAAATCCAGATTTGAAAAGAATTATTGATATTTGCCTGGAAAACGGGCTATTCCTTGTTGAAGATGCGACGCATGCTATTGGTGCTACTGTCGACGGCCAGCAGACTGGCACGTTCGGTGATGCAGGCGTGTTTGCCTTCACTCCTACAAAGGTTCTTACAACTGGCGAAGGAGGCATGATGGTTACCAACGATGATAAACTTAGCGAGTTTGCAAAGCGTTACAGTTTCTATGGTTCAGGCGTCGGAAAAACCAACTTCGTTGACTTGGGTAGGCACATGGTAATGCCAGAAATCTCAGCTATTTTGGGCATTTACCAGCTTAAGCGCCTTGACGAGTTTATTGCTCGCCGAAACGAGATAGCAGTGGTTTATGATGAAACGCTTGAAAAGATCGATTCAATAGGTACTATTATAAGTTCAAAGGATTGGAAGAGTGCTTATTACAAATATCCGGTAATTTTGCCTTTAAAACTTGATAAAAAACATTTCATCGAGTCATTGTTAAATGACTTCAATATTGAAACTGGCAATATTTTCTATCCTCCATGCCATCTTCAAGCTCTTTATAGGCAACTCGGTTCTTCTTCTTACGGCAGCTTGTTAACTTCTGAAAGAGTTTTATCAAGAACGATTACGCTTCCGATGCATGTTGGTTTGACAAATGAAGACGTGAACTATGTTCTTGAGAAAGTTTTGTTCCTAATTCAAAAGTTGAGTTAGGAGGAGATGAAATGGCTTAGTCCTACAACTCAATCAAATTGTATAGAACAGTTGTCGAATGTTCGGGATGTTTACTCCTTAGGTCTTTAAAAGTTTTGAATTTCTCCTTAGATCGTAAAACGATTCTACTTTTTTTGGAAGATTTTTATGGTTGAAACTCGCTCAGGCATATCCGTAATTATTGCGACACTTAATGAAGAAAAAGGAATAGGACCAACCCTGGACGAGTTGCAAAGAGTCTTGAATAATCCTTATTTAGTTGTTGTTGATGGGAACAGCGTTGATAAAACCATTGAAATTGCAAAAAATATGGGCGCAGATGTTTTGTTGCAAGAAGGGAAGGGCAAAGGAAACGCTATGTTTCAAGGTTACCGGACAATAAGCTCAAAAGTGCCTTTCATTGTTTTCACAGATGCTGATTATACTTATCCTGCGGTTTTCGTTCCTAAAATGGTTGAGATTTTAGAGCAGAATCCGGACGTTGGCATGGTTATTGGAAACAGGTTTAAAGGTCAATATAATCTCAGTAAATCGCTTGGAAACCCGTTTTACTTAGGTAACAGGCTTCTAGCGTTTGCCCAGTTAGTGTTGAACCGTGTGAACCTCGACGATCCACTGTCTGGATTGCGTGTAGTTAGAGGGGCGATTCTGGACGGCTGGCAGCCTAAGAGTAAAGGGTTTGATGTTGAGGCTGAAATGAACGCTCTTGTTGGGCGTAGTGGCTACCGTATTGTTGAGATTCCTATTGATTATCGCAATCGGCTGGGTGAAAAAAAGCTTAAGCTTAGACATGGCTTAGGGATAATGAAGAGAATTTTTGTTGAAAGCTTAGAGTTTTAGCCTTCAAAAAGACTCAACTTTCAATTCTTTCAACTTAGTAATTTTTTTAGAACCTTTACGAATTTTTTTTGGAAGTGAGTGTTTGGCAAGAGTTGGAATTATCGGTTTAGGCCACATGGGGCAACTTCATATGCTCAATGCAATGCGAGTGGATGGGGTTCAGGTTGTGGCTGGAGCGGATAAGAGCGAAAAAAACCGCAAGTATGCTCAAAGGTTCCGTGTCAAAACCTTCGACGACTATACGAGGTTACTAGACGGGGAGAAACTGGATGCAGTGATTATTTCCTTGCCAAATTTCTTAAAAAAAGAAGGCGTTTTCTACGCTGCTGAAAAGGGTCTTGATATTTTCTTAGATAAGCCTATTGCGCGTAACCTTGCTGAAGCAAAGGAAGTGGTTAAAAAGGTAGAGAAAGAGAATGTTCGAATGATGATTGGCGCAAACTATCGTTATTTCCCTTGCGTGCTGAAACTTAAAAGCAGGCTAGATAACGGTGAAATCGGCGACGCACTGATAGCAACTTCTGAATTGGTTCTCAATGGGCCTATTTCTCATGCTGTTGTGCCTGTTCCAATTCCTGAATGGTGGCTTAACAAAGAGCTGGCTGGAGGCGGCGCGCTTTTAGATTTAGGTTACCACTTGATTGATTTGTTGACATGGCTGATGGGCGATTTCACGGTTACCTTTTCGTGTTTGGGGCACAAATTGCATTTACCCGTTGAAGACGCCGGCACAATTATCTTGCAGTCAAGGAACCAGGATGCGACTGGGATTGTCAATGTTGGCTGGTTTTCGAAAGCGATTTTTCCCGATTTTAACTTCAGGATTAACATGCATGGTACAGCTGGTTTTGACTCTACGGACCGCTATATTCCCACCAATCCAGTTGTCAACGCCGTAAAGGAGGGCGCTGTCAATCTTTTGCGAAGAATTGCGATGAAAAAACTAAATTACCTATCATATACCTACTACTATGCCTCTTTCTACATGATTATTAAACAATTCTTCGAAGCTTTGGAGTACAATTTGGATCTTCCAATTCCTCTTGAAAGCGAGTTGAATGTTATGAGAATAATTGATTCAGCTTACCAACTAGATGCTGCCTCTTCTTTAGACAAACAGTTAGACGCTGTGCAAATAATTGGTCCGAACATTTCCCTGACTCAGGCTAAGTAAATGGCAAAAGTAACTGTTACGTCGGTTAAAAATCAGCCGTTTTCTGACGCAGAAATAGAGAGTGCGGTTGAAAAAGCAATAGACAACTTAAATTTCAATTTCAGGAACATAACCAACGTTGTCATCAAACCGAATCTTTGTTATTATTGGGCTGCTTCTACAGGCGAAACTACAGACGGGCGCGTGGTTTGTGCAATAATTAACTACATTCGAGAAAAAATAGGCAAAGATGTCTACATTACTGTTGCTGAAGCTGACGCCTCAGCAATGAGAACCAAATACGCATTCAGTGTTTTAGAATATGACGAATTATGCCAGAAAAATGATGTATTATTGAAAAACCTAAGTGAAGGAAACATAATTGAAAAAACGGTCAACGTCGGCAAAACTTTTGTAACTTTGCCCTTTAATGAAATTCTCTTGAATGCTGATTTGATTATAAATGTACCGAAACTGAAAACCCATAATTTCATTGGCGTAACGTGCGCCATGAAGAATATTTTCGGTTCAATTTCCAAACCTAGAAAATACACTTATCATGACAACATAGCGAAGATAATTGTTGGCGCAAACAAAATCGTACAATCAGACATTATTGTCGTCGACGGTTTGGTTGTTCGTGGTTCAATGCCCCGGAAGCTTGGGGTTATTATGGCAAGTGATAACGCATTGACTAATGATTTCGTGGCTGCCAGACTTATGAGTTTCAATCCTAAAAAAGTGCCCTACCTCAATTTGGGAGCAAAAGAAAAATTGGGTGAAGCTGAAAACATAAGCGTAATTGAGGATGGCATTAGAATGGCTGAAATAGCCAAGCGCTTCCCACACTACAGTCACCTTATTCACTCAATATCTTGGGGTTTGCAACTCAAAATCCTAAAAACCTACACAGCAATGTCCGGAGATGTTCTTCCCCCCTTCTTAGAAAAATAGCAAGTTACAATCAAGATTTTCTTAAGAGTGGAGCTAATGCTTTCTTTTCTTACTGTTTGGCTCTTATTTGGAGCTTTGGCTCTTGGACCACCAGCATTCATTTTCTTATATATGAAACATAAATCCACGGCATCTTGGCCCACCAAAGTTGATAATTCTTATAAACCCAAGGTTTCTCTAATCATCCCAACATACAATGAAGAAGCTATAATCGGTTATAAATTAGAAAATTCGAGCAAATTAACATACCCAAAAAACTTGATAGAAATAGTCATAGTTGACAGCAACTCTACAGACAACACCGTAAAAATTATCAAAGACTTTTCTGAAAAACAGGAAAAACTAAATACAAAGCTCGTCGAAGAAAGCGAAAGAAAGGGAAAATCCCACGCACTGAACAACGCTTTATCAAATTGCAACGGCGAAATAATAATAATTTCAGACGCAGATTGTTTTTGGCCCGAAAATATCCTTGAGAAATCTATGCCTTATTTAGCTGATCCCTCGGTCGGGGCTATTGGCGGACCAAAAATTCTTTTCAACTCCAAACAAACTTGGATCACTCGAATGGAAGAGGCTTATCTGCATTCTGCAAACTATGTCCGACTTGGGGAATCCAAAGCAGGCTCAACTCTTATTTTGGAGGGAGGTTTTATCGCCTTCAAGAAAGAAGCGCTTGAAAAGTTTGACCCCTACATGACGGGCTCAGATGACTGTGGAACCATCGTTAGCATAATTGAAAAAAAATACCGGGTAATGCTTGTGAAAGAAGCGAAATTCTACTCAAGCTTTCCAACAACCTTTCGTGGCAAAATCAACATTAAACTTCGGCGAATAAATCAACTATTGAGAGTTTTTTCCAAGTACACTGATTTGCTATTTAGTGGAAAAGTCAAATCAACAAAGAGTACAATTGTACCAAACGCTCTTCTTTATCTGGTTTCACCGATTGCATTTATTCTTTTTTCGATCTTTACAGTTTTTTTGGTGTTATCTTATCCTTTTCTCCTAATACTATCTCTGTTGCTATTTCTGCCGAAAGTAAGGTTCTATGTTTACCAAATTGTAGAAAACAACATTTTGCTTTTCGTTTCGCTCTTCGCAGTTCTGTTTGGCCAAAAGTTTTCTGTCTGGACTCAGCCCGAGGATAGGGTTTGGCTTACTAGGGAATATTTGGCTTCTTACAATTTGATATAGTCAGGCTGGGGTAGAAGAAATTGAGAATTTGGATTTTGAGTGCTTATGAGGATTCAATGGATAACTATTCTGGCTACTCAACTAGGATAATTAATTTGGTTAAAGGGTTAGAGGCAAGTGGAAATAATGTCAGCGTTATTTTGCCTAAGTATCGGGCTGGTTACAAACTTCTTGATGGGATTCCAGTTTATGAACTGAATGGTCTCTGTCCCAAATTTTTGCTTAAATTAGTGGGTAGATTTTGCAACATTGCGAAGCCTTCAGCTTTGTACTTCTTCGACGTCTTATTTTTATTTCGCGCATCTCAATTGGTTCGAAACGCAGATATTGTCCAGATGGAACTGCCTGCTCTAAGCGTACTGCTCTCTTCCTTCATACACAGAACGCTAAGAAAGCCTGTTGTAATGGATTGTCATGATGTTTTTGCAGCTCTAAGACTGAAGCATGTTTTTCCAAGGCGAATCGCTGAAACCTTCTTGGAAAAAGTTGCCTTGAAGAATGCGGATTTTTTGGTAGTCGTCTCTAAAAAAGAAAAGCAGATTTTGGGCTATCTGAGATTTCCTTGGGAGAAGATAGTTGTTGCTCCAAATGGGGTGAATATAGCATCTTTTTCAAAACCGGCAGATTTGGAGGTAATAAGAAAAAAGTATAAGCTGGATGATTCTCGAGTTATTGTTTTTGTGGGCAATTTAGGGTACGAACCTAATCGTCAGGCTGTAGAGCTAATTTCTAAGACAATAGCTCCTAGAGTTAAGCAAGAATTTAGTGATACCAAATTCTTGATTGTTGGGAAGATAAGGGACAAAATGGATCTACCAGGGGTAACATTCACTGGTTTTGTAGATAATGTCGCCGATTTGTTGGCAGTGTCTGATGTTGGGATTGCTCCTTTGCTTGAAGGTTCAGGCACTAGATTAAAAATTCTCGAGTATCTTTCAAGTGGCCTTCCTGTCGTTTCAACTTCTGTGGGCGCAGAAGGGCTTCGCGCAGAAAATGGAAACAATATTTTAATTGAAGACAAAATCGAAAAATTCGGAGTACACATTATCGAACTTCTTAAGGATAGCGAATGGTCGTTGGCAATGGGCGAAGCTGCGAAAGAACTTGCAGCAAATTACGATTGGAAGAAAATCACCAAAAAGCTTGATTATGAATATCGTTCTTTCTTGAAAAAGTTCCGTACAAACTCAGAACTGACTGAGAGAACTGCAATTGAGAAGGTCAAGGCATGAAGCCTCTTCTGACAGTTGGTATGTGCGTACGAAATGGCGAAAGCATGCTTCCAAACGCCGTTAACAGCGTAATCACCCAAAATTTTCCTATTGAAAATTTACAAATCATTTTTGTTGACGACGGCAGTCAGGACAGAACTCCAAAAATAATTTCAGAATATGTTACAAAACTCGGTAGTCGAGCAAAGTTTTTCCGAACTCCTTGGAAAGGTTTAGGCCATGCCAGAAACTTAATTGTGAAAAATGCTGAAAGCGAATACCTGTTATTTGTTGATGCTGATGAGATACTGACACGCAACTACATTCAAAGCCAAATGGAAGTTATGGAAAAAAACCCTCAAATAGGGATTACTTCAGGCGTATTCAAAACAGTGTCTGGCAACTTAATTTTGAACTTAGAGGTTATTCCCCATATAGTTGATCAAAAAAACTATCTAAAACCTAAGAACTTCATTTGGAAAACTGATAAGTTAATAGGCACTGGAGGCACGACCTTCAGACTTAAAGCTCTAAGACAAGTTAACGGCTTTGACGAAAGGATAAAAGATTCATTTGAAGATACTGATTTAGTTTTGAGAATAAAAAAAGCAGGCTGGCTAATAAGGCCTAACATGGCAGAATTGTATGAACTGCACGGCGGGTTGTCAAAGCCTAAAGACTTGTGGAAGAAATATTTTTGGTACGGATATGGATGCCAGAGAAGTTTTAGAAAAACTAGAGAAGCATTTTTATTTCCTCGCATGTCGCCTCTAGCTGGTATAGCAGCGGGTGTTTTTTACTCTTTCCAAGCATACAAATACATTTATCGAAAAATTGTTTTCCTTTTGCCTTTTCATTATGGGTTTAAGCTTACGGCTTGGACCTTCGGGTTCATGAAAGGCCAATTACAAAACCGAATATAGATCTGGAAAGGGAGCGAATTTGTCTGCGCAGAAAGAGGCGAGTATTGGCAATTTTTGCCATCCTTTTATTGTACGGGGTTATTGCTTTTTCAGCTATGTATTTTTTTTCGAACAACCAAGTTAAAGTTTATCCGAATGGATTAGGTCAAGAGTCGCCAATGGCCCTTCATGTGGTTGGTAATAGGGTAGTCACGGGGGAGGGTGTTGATTTGATTTTGCATGGAGTTGACTACACATATTTCATCGATGATCCATATGGTAGCTGGATGCTTCCAAGTGGTGATATTGAGTATAGTGTGTGGGATACAACGGCCTTAGCAGCTAACCTTGACGCAATTAAAAGTTGGGGTTTCAATTCAATTCGAATTCTTGCAACAACTCAGTGGTGGGCACAGAACAGCGGCGATTTCCAGAGCCATTTAGAATACTTCATTAAAGAGGCGGCTTCCCGCAAAATTTATGTTGACTTTACCTTCTGGAGGAACAACGGATTGGAAGGACAACCTTCATTGCCTTATCCGCCATATGATGATGGAAACGGCGTAATTAAAAGCGAAAATGCCTTTGTCAACCTGTGGGCTAGCGTTTCCGTTGCCCTGAAGTCTTATTCTAATGTCTTGTTTGAATTGTGGAATGAACCTAATGGCGACAAAGAGGCACAGAATAGCTGGTTTAACGTTACCCAGAAATGTATTGATGCCATTCGTGACACAGGGGCATCGAACATAATAGTTTTACAATGGGATTATAATACTTACTTGGATTTTAGAAATTATAGCGAGTTATCTGATTCCTATGATTCCAAGTTCTCGGAAATGTCAACTTCTCTTCACGATTCCAGAAATAACATTATTTACAGTACACATTTGTATAGTACTGGTTTCTATGACTCTTCAAACGGTTATTCTTTGAAATATAGTTATTCAGATATGCTTTGGGCCCTGGGCGTCACCGGTTTGCTTTCCTTTTCAAGTAAGTATCCAGTTTGGATAGGCGAAATTGGTTGCAGTCTTTGGGCCAGCAACATAAATGATGAGTACGCATGGTACAATAACACATTGAGCATCCTTAATCAAAATGATATAGGTTATTGCGGGTGGGCTTGGGCACCTTGGAGTACTGGCACTCAATGGGAGCTTGTCACACGCCAGTCGAATTATGTTCCAAGCGAGGCAGGGAAAATATTGCAACAACGGATATGTGGATAAATTAGGGGAACCGAAAGTTTCATTGCATTAAACTAACAACTGAAAATGATTGAGTTTTTTGCTGTAGACCGCTTGTAATATATATGAGTTAATAATAAAATCGTGAATTCTACGTGAGTTTCTTTCATTGTTGTTTGGGTAGAAAGCTTGAATTTGAGATCGATTCTAAACTATTTGTTGCATCTGCGTCAGCTTCCTAAAGGAAGAGTTATAGTAGGTAAACATTCAGTAGGAACTCCCCACGTTTACATGTTTTCAAAAGACACAACTGTAACCATTGGGGACTATTGCTCAATTGGACCTGATGTAATAATCATTCCTGAAATGGGTCACATTCCGTTACCTGAATTCATGGAGAGACGAGTATCAACTTTTCCGTTAACGAAACTTAACAAAAATGCTTTCAAGGCTAAATATTTGCTGCCGACTAAAGAAAGCTATGTCAATATTGGTAATGACGTGTGGATAGGAGCCAGGGCTATCATTCTTCCAGCTGTAACTGTTTGCGATGGTGCAATTATTGGAGCCGGCGCCGTTGTTACTCATGATGTTCCTCCCTACTCTATTGTTGGCGGTGTTCCGGCGGAAATTATTAAATACAGATATAATTATGAACAAGTTCAGAAACTTTTGAGGATCTCATGGTGGAAATGGACTGAAAATAAGATTAGGGATAACATGGATTACTTTTATGGTAGCGTAGACGATTTTATAAAAAAGTTTGATTCGAAAGCTGAGTCGACAACTTGAAATGATTATACATTGGAATTGAACAAAAAAGGAAAGTGAGTTCTTAGTGGAAAAAAGACCACAAAGAACTGAAGCGCGACCAACTGAACGACGTCCACTGTTTGTGCGGCATATGAGTATAGTACTCGAGTGATTGCTGTGTTGATGCTCGTGGAGCTAACGGATTAGTTATCGTCGGTGCTTGTGAAGACTTCGACGGCGACGGTGAAGGTGAAGTGATCGACGCGGCATGGGCTGGAGTTGGCAACGGTGTAGGTGGTGATGTGACTGCAGGAGCAGTCGTTGGAACTGGAGTTGGTGTTGGAATAGGATCAAGGGTCGGTGATGACGTTGGTGTTTGGGCTGGTGTTAACGCTGGAGTCGGTGATTGAGTAGTCGTTGGAGTTGGTGGTGGAGTTTTTGGAGCATAGTTTAGGAAGATTTGTCCGACGGCGTTTGGTGAAGGTGATGATGCATCTGTCTGCCAGGAGCCTGAAAGCAACGCTTCACCAACATAGAGCGGACCC
>Ga0187776_10001477_pt1 | contig 11772 bp, 8 predicted proteins | sample 0216_BV02_MP12_2_FD_132426 | JGI IMG/M metagenome (GOLD analysis project Ga0187776, IMG submission 132426) | Tropical peat soil microbial communities from peatlands in Department of Meta, Colombia - 0216_BV02_MP12_20_MG | ecosystem: Environmental > Terrestrial > Soil > Wetlands > Peat | place...
CATCGTCCCTTGCAGACCCTTGTGAGAGCCCGGAAACTGCTCACCGACAAGGGAATTATAATTGTTGCAGTCCCCAACGCAGGATTCACTCTCTTCCGGGTCGCCTACCCGGTGGCGAGACTGAGGCGGCTTCGCTACTACACGCCGGGGGAGAGAGAACTGCACCTGCACCACTTCACGCCGGACACGCTGCGCGCCATGCTGGAGAAGGCGGGGTTCCGGCTTCTCTTCGAGGGCATTGATGAGAACGCACTCCGACCTGTGAATCTCCTCCTCGAAATGAGCGCGAAGGCGGTCCGCAGGCTCACGGGCGCCTGCTGGTCAGAGGCCATGCTAGTCGTCGCCTCCAAAGCGGGTACATGATGGCCACGAGAGCCCTTCTCCGCTATGCCTACCTGGGGTTGAGGGGCGTGGCCCTGGCGCCGATTGCTGCTGTTCGCCGGCGCTCTAGCTTGCCGCGGAGGTGCCGGAAGATTCTCCTGGTAAGAACCGATAGGATAGGCGACCTGGTGCTCTCCACCCCTTTTCTGCGGAACGTGCGGGAATCTTTCCCGGGCGCGGAAGTCACCCTACTGGGGAATGCGTTCACGCGTGAACTCCTGCACGGCTGGGAGCTCGTCGATCGCATACTGGTCATCGATCGGGGGGCAGGGGCTGGGGTGGTGCGGGGGCTCGCCTCTGAGGGGTACGATCTTGCAGTGGATATGCATTACGACTACGCGTTTAAGACGGCCCTGCTCGCGCGGCAGGCCCGCGCCCGATGCTCTGCTGGGTTCGATATCGGCGGCCGTGGTGCGCTCTTCGATATACCAGTCCCAGCCCACGAAAGGAAACATTTCATCCAGGAGACCTTTGACATCCTGCGCGCTCTAGGTCTGCAGCCGCGGCCCTGCCCCCTGGAAGTCAAGCTCAGTCCCCAGTCGCGCGCTGCCGCAGACGGTCTCCTTTTCCGAGAGGGTGTGGGGGATCGGTACTCGGTGTTTCATCCAGGGGGGTTTTACGCCGCACAGAGATGGCCGGCCGCCGAGTTTGCTCGGCTGGCAGACTCGACTGCCCAGCTTGGGCTGACGCCTGTGTTCATCGGAGGGAAGGAAGACGACGCGATCATCCGCGAAATCGCGCGATTATTGTCGGAAAAGGCAGTCTTCATTCCCGGGCAGAGCATTGGAGTCTCGGCAGCCGTGATCGCGCGATCATCGCTTTTCATCGGCAACAACTCCGGCCCCCTCCATATAGCCTGTGCCCTTAATATCCCGTCGGTCTCGACCATGGGGCCAACTGATCCTGTGCGTTTCTGGCCAGTTTCGGAGCATGCGTGTGTCCTCCGCGCAGACGGGGTGAGGCATATCTCGGTTGAGGAGATGTTCACAGCCGCGGAGACGGCGCTTTCGTCGGAAATCCCAGGATGCAGAGGAACACGCGGCATCACTTGCACAACTCCCTGCCATGACTGGTAAGACGGAACGTGTGGAGGCATGCATCTTTTGTCGCACTGCGGGCAGCGAACTCTATCTGCACGTCAAGGATGATTTGTACGGACATCCGGGAGATTTCGGCGAATTGATCTGCCCGGTGTGCGGGCTGATTTGGCTCTCCCCACGACCCGTGCGGGAAGACATGGGGGCATACTACCGGCACTATTACACCCATTGGTCGGCCGCAGATTCCCCTCCCCTGGTTGAACCACGCCGCCTCCTTGGCGGCCTCCGAGACATGATCAGGACGATGATCTTGTGCGGGTATTATGGTTATCCACACTCGCACTCGTATCACGCACTGTGCGTTTTGGGAAAGACTCTGGGCCGTCTTCGATGGATGCGACTACGCGCCACGAACGAATCAAAGGGGTTGGTGCCCTTCTGTACGAAGGGCGGCCTCCTCCTGGACATTGGCTGCGGCGGGGGAGATTTTCTGTGGGCCATGAAACGCCTCGGATGGAACGTTCTTGGCGTCGAAAGTGATCCGCAAGCGTCAGCCTTGGCGCAGCGCAGGGGCCTCCGTGTCCTTTCGGGGCCCTTCGAAGAAGTGGAGATCCCCGGCGAATCCGTGGATCATATCACGATGAATCACGTCATCGAACATGTTTACAACCCGATAGCGGTCATGGACAAGTGCTACCACCTCCTCAAGCCTGGGGGCACCGTGGTCGTGTGCACACCCAACGCGGGAAGCCTCGGACACAGGCGGTTCCGGACGCACTGGCGGCCGCTCGAACCTCCACGACACCTGTACTGTCATTCCCCTGCTACTATGCGCACACTTCTGCAGCGCTGCGGTTTCACCTGCATCCGAATTTGGACCTCTCCCCACCTTGCGGCCGGCATGTACGACGCCAGTGTGATGCTGCAGAAAGGCATCGTGATGGGGACCCAGACTCCTCCTCGTCAAAAGGGGAGGCGGTGGTTTTCGGTCAAGGAACGAACCGGTTGCGCTCTCGGTTTATCTAACGGAGAGGAGATCGTAGCCACCGCGACTAGGCCTGCTTTCGTCCTTCGGAGCACTCAGGCTGAGCTGATGAAGCCTGAAACATAAAACGGATGCAGCGCGTAGCGGCGGTCATCGTGACCTATAACAATGTCGGTATGTTGCGGGACCTCCTGGAGGATCTCTGCGCCCAATCGAGACCGGTTGACGAGATTGTTGTGGTGGACAACGCTAGCTCCGACGGCACGGAACACGAGGTCAGAACCAACTACCCTGCCGTGAAGTATGTTTGGCTGTCCGAAAACACGGGAAGTGCCGGAGGGTATTGCGAGGGGATCCGGATTGCGTCGGCCACGGCTGATCTCGTCTGGACCCTGGACGACGACGTTCGTTTGGAGCCTTGTGCCCTCGAATTCCTTCTCCAGGGTCTGGAGACATTGCAACCCTCTGCGCGGGTCGGTGCGGTACGGTGCGTGGGCGAACGCCATGGTTCGTTGCTTCCCAGGGAGCTTGAAATCGTGCCCTGGCGGGGGACCTTGTTTCCGATGGACGTCATCCGGGCGGCGGGACTGCCAAAGAAGGAGTACTTCCTTTACGGGGAGGATCTTGAGTATTCGCTGCGATTGAAGAGGCTCGGGTTTGTCTTCTTCTGGATACCGGCAAGTAGATGTGCTGAACGACGACAAGGCAAAACCAGGTTCGCCCTGTTTGGCAGACCAGGAGGAGCCTACACGACGGCATTTCGACTCTACTATGCATTCCGGAATGAGGTCTCCATATACCTGGCGTATCGACGCTTCCTGCGGCTGTTCCGGACACTTCTGTACGCTTTGAAGGTCGCCACGCATCTGTGTACAGTGGAGCGGGCTAAGAGTGGGCACAAAATCATGGCAATCGTTCGTGGTGTCGGAGATGGATTTTCCCACAGACTGGGGGAGAACCCGGACTACGCGCCCTGACTGGGACCCGGCAGCGGCATTGCGAACACGTTGAATGTCCTGGCAGGACATTGTTCTCCGGATGCGGAGCGAAGGTCCGGATAAGGTTCCCTTTACGGACTATCGATCGGTCGCCATCGGCGAACGAGGGTATGGAATCGCAGGCTTCCACCGGTGCTACGGTTCTTCTACTGGTCAGGCCTTGAGTATTCTCTACCAGGACAGGGCGGCGACATACCAGGGGCGTGCCGTGGGACATCCCCCCTTTGCTGAGCGGAGGTCGCGAGGCTGCGCTCCTCGCAAGGCCATGGGTCCGCGCGAAGAAGTTCTCGATGTCCTTGCGGCCAGGGAGAGTTCGGTTTAAAACCATGTGTGGGATCGCGGGTTGCATTGGATCTATTGATCAGGATCTCTTGGCGCGGATGCTCTCGATGCTCAGCCACCGGGGCCCGGACGACCGGGGGATGTGGCTGGGGCCCGGAGTCGGGCTTGGCATGCGGCGATTGGCCATCATCGACCTGACGGGCGGCCGGCAGCCCATGAGCAACGAAGATGGCTCCCTGTGGATTGTCTTCAACGGCGAGATCTACAATCACCGCGCGCTCCGCCCCGCCCTGGAGGCCAAGGGGCATCGGATCAAGACCCGCAGCGATACCGAGGTGATCCTTCACCTCTACGAGGAGGAGGGTGAGCGCTGCGTGGATCGTCTGCGAGGGATGTTCGCCTTCGCCCTCTGGGACACGCCGCGGAAACGCCTGTTCCTGGCCCGGGACCGGATGGGGAAGAAACCTCTGTACTACTGGCATCGCAATGGTCTGTTTCTCTTCGCCTCCGAGATCAAGGCCTTGCTCTGCCATCCGGCTGTTTCGCGAAGTCTCGATTGGGAGGCGTTTCACCATTACCTGGCCTTCGGCTACACGCCGGCAGATCGGTCTATTTTCGCTGCGATCTCGAAGATTCCCCCTGCTCATTCCGCAACCCTCGGCGAGAGGGATCTGACCCTACGCCGATACTGGGGGCTTCCTCAAGGCGAAACCATGCGCCCGGTGTCCAATCAAGAGGCCACCATTCGCGTGCGCGAGGCTCTGCGGGAGGCCGTAAAGCTTCGATTGGAAAGCGACGTCCCCCTGGGCGTGTTCTTGAGTGGCGGAATCGACTCTGGTTCGGTTGTCGCCTGCATGCGTGAGGTCACTGGGCAGCGTATCGCCACTTTCTCTATCGGATTCGGCAGGGCGGCTCCCTCCTATGATGAGTTGCCCTATGCCCGCATGGTGGCACAACGGTTCGAAACAGACCATCACGAGGAGATCCTGGAGCCCAATGTGGCGGACCTGTTGCCCGCCATTGTGCATCATTTCGACGAACCCTTCGCCGATTCCTCCGCTATCCCCACCTTCGCCGTGGCAAAAGCCACAGCCCAGCATGTGAAGGTGGTCTTGTCCGGGATTGGGGGTGATGAAACTTTCGCCGGGTATCCTCGTTACCTGGGTCTCCGCCTGTCGGAGAGCTATCGGCGCCTGCCTCGGTGGGTCCGAGCGACCTTCGCCTCGACGGCCATGCACCTCGTACGCGAGGCGGAGACGAGCACCAATCGGGGCGATTGGGTCCGCCGATTCATATCCGGGACGGACCAGCCCCTGCCCGATCGGTATATCGGGTGGACACGCTTTTTCAGCGAGGGGGATCTGGCGTGGCTCACCATGTCAAGCGTGCAGGAGCAGTGGAAGACGGATGTCGAGGCGGTCCCCCGAGCCGTCTTCGCCGGCCGTCAGGATGACAATCCAGTGGATGGCGCCTTCCGCATCGACCTCAGCACCTACCTCCCCGACGATCTCCTGGTCATGGCCGATCGGATGGGCATGGCCCACTCCGTGGAACTCCGGGCACCATTCTGCGACCATCGGCTCATCGAGGAAAGCCTGCGTATTTCGTCGAATCTAAAGATTCCTGGACTCCGCCTCAAGGGTCTCTTGAAGACGGCCTTCGCCGATGTCCTTCCCGCCAAAGTCCTCTCGCATCGGAAGCAGGGCTTCATGATCCCATTGGCCCGGTGGCTCCGAACCGACCTGCGAGATATCATGGAAGATCTCCTGTCAGCGGAACGACTCCGGAGCCGAAGCTTGTTCGTCCCAAAGGCGGTAGAGACCCTGAAGGAAGAGCATCTGCGAGGGATCCGGAATCACAGCGATCGCCTGTGGACCCTTATGGTCGGCGAACTCTGGATGCGCCAGTACCTGGATTCCAGTGAGGGTATCTCGGCTAGCGATTTCCGTCCGCGACTGGCCGTTCACGCCTCAACCTCCCCCACGGTTTCAGCGCCCCCCAGCGAAGAGGCGCCGGAACGAGCAGCCTGTGAGCACGCGCTTCCACCGGCCAAACTGAGCCAGCGGATTCCAGTGTCGCGCGCGCTGCTGACAGCCTCCGAGCAGGGAAAGGTGACTGATCCGCGACGAATCCTCGTTTTGAATGTGGCGGGCCTCGGGGACTTCGTGATGGGAACGCCGGCCCTCCGGGCCCTGCGCCAGCGATTCCCCCTGGCACAAATCTGGATCCTGATCATTCCAGAGGTGAGAGCCCTCGCCGAGCGCTGCCCCTATGTGGATGCTGTCCGGACCCTGGACCTGCGGAGCTCGCGCTCTGCGCTGGCATGGGCGCTCGGGCCGAAGCGAGGTGAACTGCGGCACCTGATCCGGGAACTTCGGGATCTGCACTTCGACCTTGCGGTCAATCTCTACCGAGTGGCTACACGAGGCGGCGGAGTGCGCATGGCGGCATTCCTCCGGGCGCTCGGAGCGAGCCGTGCCGTTGGACGATACAGTGCGGGCCGCGGTGTCGGCTTCGATCTTGTCTCGATGACAGAAGGCCACGAGTTGGATGCCCAACTGGCCGTCGCCCGGCTCATTGGGGCACCACCCACGAGCGAGTTCCCTGAATTGTGGATCACGGCAGAAGATCGTGCCGTCTGCCACTCCCTCATGCTCAGACATGGCATTTCTACGACCGATCCGGTGGTGTGCCTCCATGCGGGCTCTGCGCGGCCCGAGGCCTGTTGGCCCGCTGAACGGTTCGCCGCGGTCGGCCGGCGATTAGCCGAGGCAGGGGCTCGAGTGGTGCTGTTCGGGGCCGCCAGTCATCGCGCGCTTTGCGCAAGGATTGCCAGCGCAATCCCAGGAGCGATCTCCCTGGCTGGCGAGACATCCCTTCCGGTGCTGGCCGCTCTCCTGCAACGCTCTGTTCTTCTCGTGACAAACGACAGTGGCCCCATGCACATGGCCGCGGCCCTGGGAACTCCCCTTGTCGTAGCGTTCGGGCCCGCCTCGCCGCATCGCACCGGGCCGCGAGGCCGCGCACCCTCCCTGGTCTTCGCCAGGAATCGACGGCCGGACGGCTCCCCATGGTGGGAAGATGTCCCGACAGACGTTGTCGCTGACGCGGCGATTCGACTCTTGGGCGAGGTTTCCGCCCGGCCGCGCTCCACGGTTGAGGTCTCATGATCCGTGTGCTCCACATCATCACTCGGCTGGACGTGGGGGGCTCCACGGAGAATACCGTGATCTCCGTCACCCGGATGCCGCGAACGGAGTTTACCTCCAGTCTTATATCCGGTCGAACGGTGGATTCGCCTCCACACCTCAGCGCGGCCCTTCAAACCGCCGGGGTTCCCTGGTTTGAGGTGCCCTTCCTGATCCGACCAGTCGACCTGCCCAATGACCTCCGTGCGCTCTGGCACGTCCTGCGGTTGATCCGAAAACTTCGACCGGACATCGTTCACACGCATTCCTCCAAGGCCGGGTTTGTGGGACGACTCGCCGCAAGGATGGCGAAGGTTCCACACATCCTGTACACCCCCCATGGTCATGTGTTCCACGGATACATCTCGCCCTTCGTCACCCGGAGGTTTATCCTCATGGAACGGCTTGCTGCCCGGTGGACGGATCGCATCATCACCTTGACGGATGCCGAAGCTGACCAGCACCTCGCTGTCGGTATCGGACGCCGCGGGCAGTTTGTCACCATTCCTAGTGGGATCGACCTGGAACGCGTGACCACAGTAACGCCTAGACGATTGATAGCCCAAGGCCCGTTGGTCGGCACCGTCGCGCGGCTGGTGCCTGTCAAGGGGCACCGGTTCCTGCTCGATGCCATTCCCAAGGTCCTGCAAAGATGTCCGGAGGCCCAGTTCGTCTTCGTCGGCGACGGCGAGATGCGACCAGCCTTGGAGGAGCGGGCGCGCCGGCTCGGTCTAGATGGCCGGATCACCTTCGCCGGTTATCGGGAGGACGTTCCGGCCGTTCTTGCAGGTATGGATGCGCTGGTGCTCCCGTCGCTCAACGAGGGGATGGGGCGAGTCCTGGTCATGGCCATGGCACTAGGGAAACCAATCGTCGCGACCAAAGTCGGTGGGGTGCCAGAGCTTTTGGGCTATGGTCAGGCTGGAATCCTCGTCCCCCCGGGAGACTCGGCGGCCATCGCTGAGGCCGTCAGCGCCTTGCTATGTGACCCAGCTCGCGTACGCGCCCTGGGAGAGGCCGGCCGACGGCGGGCTTCGCAGTACAGCGCCGAGGCGATGGTTTCCGCCCTCGCCAAGGTGTACCTCGAGGTCATGGAAGGTGCCTAAGCCGAACGTTTTCACTCCCAACGTACGGACCCCTCGCGGCGCTCCCTCCGCTTTCCTGACGGTGACCCTGGGCCTGATACTGCTCGTGCCGTCACAGTTCTCGACGGCCGAGCCGCTGTGCCAGGTCCCGACGGTCATGCATGTCCATTCGACCTGGAGCAGCGGGGACCTGACATTGGACATGTTGATCGATCGCGCCCGCACGACGGGCGTCGAAGCGATCTTTCTGACGGAGAATCACCTCCTGCGATATGAGTACGGATTGCCCCCCCTGCGGCATCTTCTTCGGTACCGGGTGGAGTATCCTTCACTGCTCAGTCGTGGGCCCGAGGGGTTTCTGAACGCGGTGCGGGAGGCGAACGATCGTCAGAAAGATGTCCTACTGATTCCCGGTGCGCAGGTCATTCCCCACTACTACTGGACGGGCAGCCTCCTCGGGCGAACCCTGGCCATGCACAACACGCAGAAGGACATCCTCGCTCTGGGCTTATACCGGCCCGAAGATTACCGGGATCTTCCCGCTGTGGGAAACCTTGGGGCTGGGCGATGGCGGGCCGCAAGCCTGTGGCTGCTCTCTCCCAGTGTCCTGGCGGTGCCCGGAATATGGCTATTGCGAACCGGGCGCCGACGTGTCCTTCATTTCCGGTATTTCCGCGTTGCCTTTGATCGCCGGTTCACCGGCTACGGGATTCTCTGCCTGGTGATCTCGACGCTCTTGCTGGCCAATAACTTTCCCTTCCGTCTGCCACCCGTCTCACCGTATGACCCGAACGCGGGGTTGCGGCCACACCAAGAGGTCATCGACTTCGTAAGCTCGCGAGGGGGCGCCTCGGCATGGTCGTTGCCCGAAGCACGGGATCACCAGGTGGTCACCGTGGCAGGGATGCAGGCCGCTTTCATTACAGAACCGTACCCCTCCGACCTCCTTCATACGGATCGGTTCACGGCCTTCGGCGGATTGTACGAGGACACGACGACCTTCACTCATCCCGGCGGCGGATGGGACCGTCTCCTCGCCGACTATCTGGATGGGCGTCGGATCGCCCCTGCCTGGGCTATCGGGGAGGCCTCCTATCACTCCGAAGGAGAGGCGGGCAAGCGCTTCGGCACTATCCAGACTGTCTTTCTCGTGGATCGCAAGACTCCTTTGACTATGCTCGAGGCCTTGCGATCGGGACGCTTCTACGCCCTACAGAAGATTCCAGGGGCCGGCTTGACGCTCGATCAATTTCAGGTCTTCGTGCCCGAACAGCCACCTGCCGAGGCAGGCGACCGGATTACACTCCGCAGGGGGACGGAACCCGTGGTTCGGGCCGCAATCCACGCCACGGGTGGAGGGCAAATTGCCATTCAGGCGCTCCTGGTGCGAAACGGCATAGTCGTGCAGACGATCCACGGGGAAACGCCAGTCACTCTTCGCTGGCATGAGCCCCCTTTGTCTGCAGGCGCCCACTTGTACTATCGATTGGAGGTTCGTAGTCGGGGTGGATACCAGATATTGAGCAATCCCATCTTTCTCCTCACCCCGCAGGAGTAGACAGTGAAGGTTGCCATTCATCAGCCGCAGTACCTCCCATGGCTGGGCTACTTCGACAAGCTCGATTCGGCTGACATTTTCATCTTCCTGGACACCGTGCAATTCAAGAAACACGAGTGGCAGAATCGTAATCGCATCCGGACCAAGGATGGCTGGCAATGGCTCACTGTCCCCATTATCGATCGATTCCCTGAGCGGATCGATTGTGTGGCGATCAATGCGAGAACGGATTGGCAGCGCAAGCACAGCCAGGCCCTCCGACAGCACTACGGCCGGGCACGCTTCTGGGATCCGATCGGCCCAGAGCTCATCATCCTTCTGGAAACTCCTTGGGAACGCCTGAGCGAGCTGAATGTGGCGGCAACGGGTCTTTTCTGCCGGCACCTCGGCAGCAAAACGGATTGCCTCTTGGCCTCGAGCCTCTCGGCACGGGAGGATCCAACCGACCGCCTGATCGACCTTTGCCGCACCGTGGGAGCCACGGCATACCTGGCTGGGCAATCCAGTCCATCCTATTTGGATGTCAACCGTTTCGCCGAAGCAGGGATTGAGGTACACGTTCAGGCTTACACACATCCCCAGTACCCGCAGCGATATCAGCCTTTCGTTTCCCACCTGGCGGTGATAGATTTACTGTTCAATTGCGGCCCGGAAAGCCTTCAGATCCTTCGCTCGGGCCGATGTTGGCAGCGCATCTGCATCTGAACACGGTGTGGAATTTGTGGTTGTTGGTATCGTTGAGCGATTTCATCTTGCTGGAGGCGTCCTGAGGGAAAACTAAGAACCTCCTACCAGAAGGCGGACCCATGCGCATCCTGGCCATCGGCGCCCATCCCGACGATATCGAATTCGGGTGTGGCGGGACCCTGATCAAGTACGCGCGGCAGGGACATGATATTTTCCTGCTGGTTATGACCGATGGAGGTGGGGGGGGCGACGGCATGCTTCGCCGTCAAGAGCAGGAGGAGTCCGCCCGCATACTTCGGGCGTGCAAGCTGTTTTGGGGGGAATATCAGGACACCGCCATCCCCCTGGACCGTCCCCTTATCCAGCGCGTCGAGAAGGTGATTGAAGAGGTTCAGCCTGATTTCATTTTTGTTCACCACCATGACGATACCCACCAGGATCATCGCCACCTGGCAGTCTCCACAATCACTGCCACGCGCTACACACGAAACGTTCTCTTCTACGAGGGTCCAACCGCCCAGAACTTCTCTCCCAGCGTGTTCGTCGATGTGGATAGCGTCCTGGAAACCAAGATCGCAACCCTCCATGCTCATGCATCGCAAGTCAGCAAGACTAACATCGAGGGCCTTTCCATCGTGGACATCGCCCGGTCCTCGGCACACTTTCGGGGGATCCAGGGTCGTGTGCGCAACGCCGAAGCCTTCGTTCCTCTCCGGCTGTTCATTAACATCAACCCCTGAGAGGTGTCGACGCCAATTCCTCGATTGATCAACCAGCTCCGATTTCTGCGGTGACCAGAGCCCCGTGGATGGGAATGGGGTGCAAGACACGCTGACAGCGAGAATTGTTCCCCCAAGGATCGGACGAACAATCCGAAGAGATCAGACAGATTGACAGAACAATCAGACAGGTCGTCTAAGATGGTTCCTCATTCCCGACCCTGGATCACCGCCGCTGACGTGCGTGCAGTGTGCCGCGTGCTTCGAAGTGGGGCCCTGGCGCAAGGGACCGAAGTGGCCAGCTTCGAGGCCGAGGTCGGTGAGCGCTTGGGGCTTCCGCCCGGCGTGGCCGTCAACTCCGGAACCGCAGCGCTGCACCTGGCGCTGCTTGGTTTGGGGATTGGTGAGGGGGATGAGGTAATCTTGCCCAGCTACGTGTGCGTGTCCCCCCTGCACGCCATAGAGTACGTCGGGGCCAACCCCTGCCTGGCCGATGTGAACCCGAACACTTATAACCTCGATCCCGCGGATGTCCGGCGTCGTGTGACGCGCCGGACCCGCGCGATCCTCGTCACACATCAATTCGGCCTGCCTGCGGACCTCGACGACCTACTGACATTCGGCATTCCCGTGATTGAGGACTGTGCCCAGGCGATTGGCGCCCAGTATCGTGGACGACCGACCGGGACGTTTGGAACAGTAAGCATCGTCTCATTCTATGCGACCAAACTGGTCACTACCGGCGAGGGGGGCATGCTGCTGAGCCGGGATCGACAACTGCTCAACCGCATCCGGGACCGGCGCGACTACGATGAGCGTCGCCATCACATGATCCGGTACAATTACAAG
>Ga0187776_10001478_pt1 | contig 11772 bp, 11 predicted proteins | sample 0216_BV02_MP12_2_FD_132426 | JGI IMG/M metagenome (GOLD analysis project Ga0187776, IMG submission 132426) | Tropical peat soil microbial communities from peatlands in Department of Meta, Colombia - 0216_BV02_MP12_20_MG | ecosystem: Environmental > Terrestrial > Soil > Wetlands > Peat | place...
CCGTGACCCCCGCTCCAGGAGCCGCCGTGACTACCACTCCAGAAGCCCCCGTGACTACCACTCCAGGAGCCGCCGTGACTACCCCTCCACGAGCCGCCGTGACCACCCTGCGCAAATGCCATGCCTGCAAACAGTGCCAGTGCCAATACAGCCAAAATCAATGCTACCTTGGGCGATCTCATCTTATATCTCCTTCTAATTTTATTTTATGACGGGACAATGGTGATGTCAAGGTATCGAATTGCCAGAAGTTTCCTCAATTTTTTGATTTCCTGTCGACATCGTCCTGAAAATACCCCTCACCCCAACCCATCTCCCCCAAGGGAGGAGGGAAGTTAATAATTGCCCCTCCTTTCAAGGGGGGAATATAAGGAGAGGGTTAAATTTTCAGGAGATCAGCGCCCAACTATTATCACCACAGCATATAAGAGATAAAGAGAACCGGGGAAGAGCATCGTCAGCGGAGAAAGACGTTTCCGTATGATAATCATCACGAGCACAACCAGAGAGGAAATCATGGCCAGAACAGCAGAAAAAAGGGCCATGCCCTTTATATGCCAATCCGTAAAGAGAAGCCCTACTGTTACGGGGAAAGTAGCCTGAAAAACCATCGCACCTGTGATATTACCCATCGCCAGGGTATCCCTCCCCTTCCAGATCCAGGTTATACTGTTGAATTTTTCAGGAAGTTCCGTCGCAAATGGTGCAAGCAACAGTGAGAATAAAAGAGGGTTGATCCCGAATCGCAGGGAAATATGTTCAAGACTTCCCACGAAGATATGCGCTCCTTTTATCATCACCACAAGCGAAGCGGTTATCTGGGTTAGGATAACAGGAAAAGGCGCGGCCCCCTTAAAAAGCTTCGGGTTCGCTCCCTTAAGCAATCTCCACAGATACATCTCTTCAGAGTGTCCCATCTCCGCGGACTGACCCCTGAAGGTCATCCATGCGTAGACGATATAGCCGAAAACAAGGATGACAGCAATCGGCACAAGAAAAGCCTTGCCAAGGAACAGGGGAAGTATCACAGCAAGGGAATACATCACAAGAAAGAAGGAAAGATCCCTCTTGATAGAATTCGCTTCAACTCTCAATTCGAACCGCCTCTTTTTGTTCAGCGCTGCCAGAGCAACGGTCAAGCCCACGAGGAAAAAAGCAAGAGTTGAAAGCATGAAGGGCGCTCCGAGTATCGCCCCAATGCCTATATTCTTCGCTGATTGGCCGCGGTAGAAGAATATGGCAACTACAGGGAGGATTGTCTCTGGAAGCGCTGTGCCGACAGCAGCGAAAATGCTCCCGACGACAGCCTGCGTAAAAGAAAAATGTCTGCCGAAAACTTCGATCCCGTTCGTAAACAATTCTGCGGCGATTAAAATTATGGCCAGGCCTGATAAAAGAAAAAAGGTCTGTGCCATCATCAATGCACTATGAGAACCGGACAGGGTGATGACCTGAGGACAGTATCCGTTGTGCCGCCGATCAGGACAGTCTCTATATAGGACATCCCAATCGCACCCATAACGATCAGGTCATATTTTCCAGCTTCGGCAACGGAAGATATCGTCTCGCCGGGATTACCCTGGAATATTTCTCCTTCACTGTCTATCCCGCAGTTCTTGATAAGCGAGTTCACTCTTGATTTTGCTTCCACCCGGAGTATCTCATCGAAACGCTCCCTGTCTTTCTCGCTCAGTTTATCCCATATAACCCACTTTTCCTTTATCAGGTAAGAAGGGATTATATGGATTACGTGCAGTTCGGAAGAAAAAAGTGAAGCGTATTTTTTTGCGGCCGAAAGGGCCTTTCGGGCGTTCTCAGAAAAATCGACAGGACAGAGTATCTTCTTTACATCAATTGAACCGATAGAGGCGTGTTCGGCACATTTGCCCCGCACGACCAGCATCGGCACATTCAAAGATTTAATCAGCCTCTCGGAGCTGCTCGGCCTGATCAGATGCGACTTATAGCCGATCACGAGAATTTCAGGTGAAGTCTCTTCGATGGCCCGGATAAAGGACTCATGGAGCCGGCCAAGGACAATACTGCACTCCGCCTCAACCCCGGCGCTTTTCAGCCTGGCCTTCCACCCCGCCATTTCGGATTCCTCCTTCATTCTTTCCTCCTCGATATATGCAGAAAGATACGAAGGGGGGGTAAGCAAAAAATCGATAACGTAGAGGAGCCTCACCGGCGCATGAATTTTCGACGCGGCAAAGGAAACGTACGCGAGTATGTTTTCTGTAGCCGGGCCGAGGTCCACGCCTGAAAGAATGCAGTTCTTTCCGGTCACTTTCTGAGCGATTTCCCCAACCTCTTTTCGATAGACTTCACTTTCTCCTCGAGTCTGTTCGGCTTTGCCTTCCTGTCGTCGATGGAGATCGTCGTTATGGCTCTTTCTTCTTCTTTCATCACGCTCTTGTGGCATTTCTTGACGAGTCTCATCAACTCATCCCATTCACCTTCCACGACGGTTCCCATGGGGTTGATTTTGTAAGGGAGACCGCTTGAGTCGACTATATTCAGGACCTCAGCGAGTCTGTCACCGATACTGCTGCCAGATCCGACTGGCACGATGCTGAACTCGATAAGCATGCTCTCCTCCTTTGTTCATGGGATAATCACGGGATTTATAAAGAAAGCATATCAAAAAAAATATGAAACTTAAAGGGGCAAACACAAGTGTTTGCCCCTTTAAATCAATCTGAAGAAATGATATCCTATTTTTTTACGGCGTCTTTTAGTGCCTTGCCGGAAGAGAACTTAGGCGTCTTTGCAGCGGGTATGTTAATAACCTGGCCGGTCCTCGGGTTGCGCCCTTTTCTTGCCTTCCTCTTAGTTACCGAAAAAGTTCCAAACCCAACGAGCGTAACCTTCTGCCCCTTCTTTAATGCGCCCTTGATCGAGTCGAGAGTCGAATCAAGCGCCCGTGAGGCGTCTGCCTTGCTGAGCGCCGCACCCGATGCTATCTTATCGATAAGCTCCATCTTTGTCATTATCTTCCCCCCTTTCATGGTTATTAGTTTATTGAAAATAAGACTGAAATAACACTATCAAGAACTTATCATTTTGTCAAGCCCAAAAAATCTTTCCCGTACCGCGAAAATAAGGGCCCCCGACGTTCCCGGAGCGTCAACCCGACCGTGCGCAGAGAAAGGGAAAAAATCGCGTCGTGAATTCCATACCGGGGTTTCCATAAGGTGAGGAGATAGGCTATAATTTTCTGTGTTGGTCAGGCAGGCCAGATCCTCAACTTTCTTTATATGTTCGAAATAGAGATTAAGATTCTTGAGATAGATAGAATGAAGATCGAAAGCGCTCTCATGTCTCTCGGAGCGAAGCAGGTTTTCGACGGCGAGATCCATGCCGTCTACTATGATTCCCGGGACCATGCGATGAGAAATAACCGGGACACTTTGAGGCTGAGAAAAGAAGGGACGACATCGATGCTGACGTTCAAGCGGCATGTTGAAGACGCCGATGCAAAGGTGAGAGAGGAAAAGGAGGTTGAGGTCTCGGACTTCAACACGATGAGATCGATTCTCGAATCGACAGGATTTTCGAGCTGGTTCGAGATGAAAAAACACAGGACGAGCTATGAACTCCACGGGGTCCATTTCGAATTCGACAAGTACCACGAGGAATATGAATATATCCCGGAATTCATGGAGATAGAAGGCGCCGACGTACAGACCGTGCTCAGATATGCCGAAATCCTCGGATTCAAAAAGCAGGACTGTAAACCCTGGGACGCCCTTCAGCTTGCCGAATATTACTCGTCACGGATTCAAGATGTCTGATTCGCCCGTACGTAACGCATCGTTACAGAATCTTATCCTCCAATTTCCTCGGATAAAGGATTTTCAGCAGAAATAATGACGATACCGGCTTCTGTTGCGGTCATCTCGAAAAACGAAGAAAACAATATCGAAGAGGCTCTCAAGAGTGTTGAGGACTTTGAAGATATCGTTGTCGTCGATTCTGGCAGCCAGGACAGAACGGTCGAGATATGCAAGAAATACACAGACAGGGTCTATCAGCATGAATGGCGGGGATTTGCAAGTCAAAAGCAGAAGGCTGTGGACTATTGCAAGAACCAATGGGTCTTGATCCTCGATGCTGATGAACGCGTCCCGCCGGAATTAAAATCGGAAATACTCGAAAGCATTAGAAACACTTCAATAAGCGGCTTTTACCTCCCGAGGAAAAATTTCTTCCTCGGCAAATGGATAAGACACGGCGGTTGGTGGCCCGACCGCACGCTGAGACTTTTTAGGAAAGACGTATCCCATGTTGAAGAACGAGAAGTGCACGAGAAAATCGCTGTGAAAGGCGCTCTCGGCTGCCTCAAAAACCCTCTCGAACATTATACATACAGGACCCTTTCTGATTACGTCGGCAAGATGGAACTCTACTCTACCCTCTCCGCTAACGAGCTCTCGAACGGGACGGGCAGGACATCGGCAATATCCGCGGTAGTCAATCCCTGTTTCGTCTTTGTGAAGATGTTCTTTTTGAGGCAGGGGTTCAGGGATGGCATGCACGGGTTCCTGCTCGCCGTGCTCTACAGTTTTTATACATTCCTCAAATACGCCAAAGTCTGGGAAAAAGAAGGGAGAAGGTGAGGATATCGTTCATAAAAAAAAGATTCTCTTTCCACGGCGGGGCTGAAAGATATCTTGAAACCCTCATAGAGCATTTACAGGGGGCAGGCCATGACATACATATATATGCGAATAGATGGTCCCAAGAAAAAGGCATTACCGTCCACGAGACGGCTCTCCTGCCTTTCGGTTCACTTCTGTCTACCTTATCTTTCGATCATAACGTGAAGAAGGCTCTTAAAAGTAACTCGCCGAAGGGTTGCATCATAAGTTTCGAACGGACCACCTGCCAGGATATATACAGAGCAGGGGACGGCTGTCACAGAGAATGGTTGAATCTCAGAAAATGTATTGAACCTGAATGGAGACAGATCACGTTCAGGCTTAACCCGCTCCATCTCGCCCTTTTGTTGCTTGAAAAAAGAGTCTTCGAAAAAACAAAGCTGATTATAGCTAACTCACACATGGTTAAAAGACAGATTGTCCGACACTATCGCTTGCCTGAAGACAGGATATCCGTCATATATAACGGTGTAGACATTCAGAGATTTTCACCTCTTAACAGACACCTTTATAGAGAAGTCGTCAGGAAAGAGCTTTCGATCCCTGATCGGGCAAAGATGATAGTCTTCGTCGGATCAGGGTTTGAAAGGAAGGGGCTATTGACTCTCCTGAAGGCCCTGCCCACACTGAAGAGAGGAGCGCCATCACAGGACATCCGTCTTCTCATTGTGGGAAAGGGCAATGTGAGGAGATTTATGTCTTTAGCAGAGGAATATGGTATAAAAGAGAACGTCGTCTTCCTTGGCCCCCGCGATCATATCGAAAGATTCTATGCGGCAGCGGACGTCTTTGCCCTCCCTACCATCTATGATCCTTTCAGTAACGCGACGATCGAGGCCATGGCATCGGGACTTCCCGTTATTACGACGGCTAACAACGGCGCCTCGGAGCTCATCGAGACAGGCGAAGAAGGCTTTATATTAGATAACGTATTGGATTATAATGGTCTTGCAGACAAGATGGCGCTTTTATTTTCAAAAAACTCGGAAATGGGAGCAAAGGCGAGACTCAAGGCAGAGAAGTATTCTATAGAAAAGGCAGTGGATGAATTCATGAGGGTTTTAAACGTCTTCAAGCCAGGTCTGTAGTTCCCTTAATAAAGACATTCTTCTAAAATAGAAAACGGCTCAGCATTTACCGGAATAAGAGAGAACTTTTCTGGAAGACTATAAGAAAATATTCAGGCTCGTTAAGCCCTACTGGCACAGGGTCGCCCTTGCCGGCCTCATCAGCGGCATCGTTTCCGGTCTGAACGGCGCGCTCGCTTGGCTCGTGAAACCGGCGATGGACGACATCCTTATCAAGAAAGAAGTGAATCTCCTGCTGCTGCTACCGGTTGGAGTTCTTCTCATCTTCGCCATTAAAGGGACATTAAATTTCTTCAACGAATATCTCACGAGGTCTGCCTCCCAAAAGATGGTTATGCACCTCAGGGACAGACTCTACGCACACATCCTGCACTTACCCATGGGATATTTCGGAAAGAATTCAAGCGGTGAACTCATTTCAAAGGTGATTAACGATACCGCCGTGCTTGAAGGAGTGGTCTCTCTGACGATAAAAGACCTGCTGATCGAGGGTCTTACGGTCATAACCCTGACCGCCGTGGCATTGTACCGCAGGTGGGACCTTACGCTGATTTCGATGCTGATCCTTCCGACCGCTTTGTACGGTGTTGGACGACTGGGGAAGAGGATACGGCAAATAAGCAGACACGCGCAGGAAAAAATATCCCTGGTCATCCAGTTCCTGAACGAGAGTTTCTCCGGTATCAAGATCATCAAGGCGTTCTGCAGACAAGATTATGAACTGGAGCGGATGAAGGGGAAGAACAAGGATTTTTACAGAGAAAATATGCGTGCAACAAGGGTCTCCGAGTTTGCGTCGCTCATGATGGAGGTGGTAGCCGGCATCGGGATAGCCTTTGTTTTGTGGTACGGAGGATGGCTTGTCGTAAGAAATTCGATCACTGTCGGAGACTTCTTCTCTTTTATTACCGCTATTTTTCTGATATTTACGCCGGCCAAGAGACTCGCCCGGATTAATGTCAGCATTCAGCAGGCGAGGGCTCCGTTCGAAAGGGTGCATCAGCTGCTTGCGGAAGATATCGAAAAGGAAGGAACGTATGAACTCCCAAAGATAAGCAAGGAAATTACGCTGGAAGAAGTCTCCTTCATATACCCGTCCGCCGGGCATAATGCGCTGAACAATATAAACCTTCAAGTAAAGAAGGGAGAGATGATAGCCATAGTAGGGAAAAGCGGCGGCGGGAAGACCACCTTCGTCAATCTGCTCACGAGATTTTACAGCCCCACTCAGGGCAGGATCTGTATCGACGGTGTTGATATTTCGACAGCAACCTTGGAATCCCTGAGGAACCAGTTCGGTATAGTGACTCAGGAGGTAATTCTCTTCAACGATACGGTTATGTCAAACATCGCGTATGGAAAACCCGAGGCTGATAGGGAGGATATAATAAACGCGTCGAAGGCGGCCTATGCGCATGATTTCATAATGGAATTTCCCGACGGTTATGATACGGTAATAGGAGAGAGAGGGGTAAGACTCTCCGGAGGTCAGAGACAGAGGCTTTCGATAGCGAGGGCGATACTCAAAAACCCCCTCATACTCATCCTCGATGAGGCGACATCATCGCTCGATACCGCCTCTGAAATAATGGTCCAGAGGGCACTTGAGAACCTCATGAAAAACAGAACTACCTTTGTAATCGCACACAGGCTCTCGACGATAAAACGCGCCGACAGAATAATAGTGCTCGACAAAGGCACGATCATGGAGTCAGGCAGTCACGAAGAACTTTATCTGCGACAAGGGCTGTACAAGAAGCTCTACGAACTCCAGTTCAGCAGCCAGGACCTGAAGGAGACAAAGTGGGTGAACAGGTGAAGATCATTTTTTTGCGGCGCGACAACATCGGTGACCTCATCTGTACAACGCCCGCTATACGGGCAACAAGGGAAGCATATCCGGACGCAAAGATCGGGGTACTCATCAATACGTATAATGTGGATGCGATCCTTAATAATCCTGATATCGACGAGATGTACGTTTATGAAAAGACAAAACACAGTCCCGGGAAAAATAAGATGACCGTCTGGTGGAATAATTTCAAAGTCCTTCGAAAGATAAGAAAGGAAAGATATGATGTTGCGATCGGCTGCGGCTCCTATTCACCGACACTGGCGCGTCATACCTTTTTGACTGGCGCTAAACTGAGAATAGGATATCGAAAAAAAACCGCAATGAATTTTTTCTACAATAACCCGGTACTTCCCCCGTCAGACGCGGGACATGAGGTTGTCAGGACATTCCATCTGCTTAAGACTCTGAAAATAGCCGGCCAACCGGATGAATTAATCCTGTTCCCCGATCATTTAGAGTGTGAAAAATTTCAGGCCTTTACGCAAAAGATGGTAAAAGACCACAACAAACCTATATTGGCGATTTCGATCAGCGCCAGGATAGAACGACATAAATGGCCTTTGGAAAAATTCATTGATCTCATAAAAAAATTGATCCTCAGGGCAGATGCAAACATTTTGCTTTTATGGGCACCCGGGTCTAAGGACAATCCTTCTTTTCCAGGTGATGAGGAGTCAGCTGATTATATTACGCGCAATGTAGCCAGTGACATGCTCCTGGCATATCCAACGCAGACGTTAAAATCATTAATAGCAGCGCTCGCTTTATCGGATGTCGTAGTCACCCTCGACACTGGTTCTCTTCATTTGTCTGCTGCGTTAAAGAAACCGACAGTGGCTTTAATGACTAAAAAAAATACTCTATCATGGCACCCATGGAGGACAAAGAGCATTATTGTCACCGCCGAAAATCGTGTAGAGGAGATACCGGTAGATAGCGTGTTGGAAGCGACAAATACCTTAATGAAAGATTCTTACCATGAAAAGTTCAAAGTCTGTTCATATAAGCCTGCCGATGAACTTTAGATTCAAGGGATAAATGCTTACCATACTTCATACAGAATCTTCGATGGGCTGGGGAGGCCAGGAAATACGCATCTTTCAGGAATCTCTCGGCATGATCAAGAGAGGGCACCGGGTAATCATCGCCGCACCTGAAGAAAGTTCTATTTTTAAGCGGTCGAAGGAAGCCTGCATCACGACCTTTCCGGCATGTTTCAACAAAATGAACCCGCTTTCGATAGTGAGGATGGTATCTCTGATAGACAGGGAAAAAGTCGATATCGTTAATACCCACAGTTCCTCTGACAGCTGGGTAACGACCCTTGCTGCCCGGTTCTCCCGGGCCAGAATAATCAGGACAAGACATCTCTCAACAGTGATCGGCAGGTCATATTTGAGCCGTTTGATCTATGACGTGCTGCCGGATGCGGTAATAACCACGGGGGAGGCGATACGCCAGAAGATGATACGAGACAACGACTTTACCGCGTCAAAAATCTTTTCTATTCCAACAGGCGTAGATACGGAAAGGTTCGACCTCCCCAGGGTAAAGCCCGTCCTCGACGCCGGCAGTTTTAAAGTCGGCACAGTAGGGGTCTTGAGAAGTTGGAAAGGCCACCAGTTCTTCCTTGAGGCTGTTCCGGAAATATGGACAGCCATACCTGGTGCGGTCTTCTACATTGTAGGCGACGGCCCTCAGCGTGAACATATCAGGAGTATCATCCGGGAACGTTCCCTGCAGGGGCGGGTTCATATGCTCGACCACCGGGAGGACATACCTGAAATAATCGCGTCCCTCGATGTTGTTGTACACCCCTCCTATGGGCATGAAGGGGTTCCTCAGACGCTCCTGCAGGCCCTTGCCATGGAAAAACCCGTCGTGGCATCCGATGCAGGGGCAATCAAAGAGATCGTAATCAACAGCAGGACAGGGTTCCTGATAGAGCCAAGGAATCCCAAGCAAATAGCCGAAAGGGTGATCGAACTTCACAGGAGGCCGGAACTGAGGACCGAGTTCGGTAAGGCGGGCAGGCGTCTCGTGGAGGAGCGTTACTCTTTTGAAAAGATGCTCGACAGCATTGAAAATTTGTATAACGATTTTTTTAAACATGTCAGAACTTCATAGCGTCAGGAAGATTCTCGTCATTAAACTGCGTCACATCGGGGACGTGCTTCTCACCGTCCCGACATTGAGGGCTCTCAGGGAAACCTTCCCTGCTGCAGACATCTCGGTCCTTGTGAATGAGGGAACCGAGGGAGTTCTCGATGGCAATCCTCTCGTGGACGATATACTCACGCTTGACCGGGGAATGAAGAGGCTCCCACCGCTGACGCGTTACGTCAGGGAAATGAATTCACTGGGGCAGATCAGAAAAAAAAGGTTTGATATGACCGTAGATCTCACGGGAGGTGACAGGGCGGCGATACTATCCTTTACCTCTGGGGCAAGATACCGCATGGGATGGAGGGACGCCGGGGGCTTCGCCGGAAAAAGATATCTCTATACGCACTTATCGGTGCCGGGCAGCGCGCGTCATATGGTGCTTCAGAACCTCGACGTTGTGCGTTCCTTCGGAATAGAAACAAAAGATCTGTCAGTCAGCATCCATATATCTGAAGCCGCGAGGCTCTTTGCAAAAGAGAGCCTGCGCAAACACACGGTAACGGGGAACTCGGCGATCGTCCATGTCCATCCTACCTCGCGGTGGTTATTCAAGTGCTGGAGGGATGAACATATGGCAGAGATAATAGAATGGCTTGCCTCGCAGGGGGCAACGATAATTGTTACATCTTCGCCGGATAAGAGAGAGCTTGAGAAAACGAGAAGAATTCTTTCTCTTTGCGGAGACAAGGCTCGGCCCTCGATCCTGGATCTCTGCGGGAAGACGACGCTGGAACAACTCGCAGCGCTCTCGGAGACGTCAAACCTATTCTTCGGCGTTGATTCGGCGCCGATGCATATCGCGGCGGCAGCGGGTACCCCCGTTGTCAGCCTTTTCGGACCGAGCGGAGCTTTCCACTGGGGCCCCTGGGATAATGCCGAGGGGCAGGGGGAGGTGCAAAGTGCCCAGTATCTCAAACGAAGCGGCGTCCAGGTGTCAGGACCTCATACCGTCATCCAGCGTGAATGGGACTGCATCCCGTGCGGCAGAGATGGATGCAGCGGGACAAAGATGAGCAACTGCCTCGAAGACATAAGAGTCGAAGAAGTAAAAAATATTATCGCAAAGAAGCTGGAAGAGGTAGAAAAAGCCAGAGATGAAAGAGTGAGAATGTGAAATGATAACAGACTCGATTACTTTAATACTCTGACACAACAAAAAGAGAAATTTTATATGGATCAACCTGTGTCTATAGGAAAATTTACGCGTCTCCCCTATCCTTCAAATCTTATCCTGGATATCCATTCGTACTGCAATGCATCCTGCAAGGTATGTCCCTATAAAGGTTTATCCAGGAAAATGACAATGGGCATGATGGAGGCGGAGCTTTTCAAGAAAATTATCGATGAATTCTCCCTCATCGCCAGGAGCCATCCCATACGCGGGCATGTACTGTTCTGCAATATGGGAGAACTGTTCATAGACCCGGACATTTTTGAAAAAATTTCTTACGTACTAAAGGCTGGCCTGGAATTAGTCATACAGACCAACGCCTTTCTCTTAAGCCCCGATTACACGGACAGATTAATATCGAGCGGGTTTAAAGGACCGATATATATAAGCTGTCACGGTATTACTCCCGATGTATATAAGAACGTGATGGGATTGGATATCGACAGGACTCTGAATAATATAGATTACCTCGCTAAACATTATCCGAAAGAGCTTATCCAGATCCGGGCTATTTCTTACAACTGGCCGGTTGGCGAAGCCTTGAACGTAAAGCGGTACTGGAAGGAGAAGAACATACGTGTAAAAATTTTCCTGCCGAATTCCCGCACCGGCCTCGTCCCTGATTGCGCTTCCTGGCAATATAAGTATCCCGGCAGTAAACTAAGGGGGTGCAAAAAGACATTACCTTTGAGGGACATGGTAGTCGCTTTCAACGGAGACGCGGTATTGTGTTGTGAGGACATGGGAAGGAAAGTCGTACTCGGCAATTTGAAGGAGCGGTCGCTGCACGATGTCTGGAGCTCAGAACGGTCCCGGGACATCCTCGAA
>Ga0187776_10001479_pt1 | contig 11769 bp, 5 predicted proteins | sample 0216_BV02_MP12_2_FD_132426 | JGI IMG/M metagenome (GOLD analysis project Ga0187776, IMG submission 132426) | Tropical peat soil microbial communities from peatlands in Department of Meta, Colombia - 0216_BV02_MP12_20_MG | ecosystem: Environmental > Terrestrial > Soil > Wetlands > Peat | place...
CTGGGCGTCCCCGGCCCGGTGGTGGATGGCAAGGCGCGCATCACCAACCTTCCCTGGTCCTTGGACGCAGATGTCCTCCGCGAGAACCTGGGTGTGGCAAGAGTTTTACTCCTCAACGACTTGGAAGCCACCGCCTGGGGCATCGGGGTGCTCCAGCCGGAAGAGCTGCGCACCCTCAACGGGGGTGAGTGTCGGACGGGAAGCGCCGCCCTGATTGCCGCCGGCACCGGCCTGGGTGAATCCATCCTCTTCTGGAATGGCGCCCGCCATGTGCCCAGCCCCTCCGAAGGCGGGCACTGCTCCTTTTCTCCCCGCAACCCGCAGGAAATCGACCTGCTCAACTACCTCGCAGGTTCTTTCGGACACGTCAGCTGGGAGCGCGTGCTTTCCGGGCCCGGTTTATCGAATATTTACAAATTTCTGCGAGACTCGGGGCGCGGCAGCGAAGACTCCCGCGTGGCGGAGAGGATGCGTGCGGAAGATCCCAACGCCGTCATCGCGGAACTCGGGCTGCTCGGTACCGACGCTCTCTGCTCGCGGACGCTCGATCTTTTCGTTTCCCTTTACGGTTCGGAGGCGGGAAACCTGGCTCTGAAGGCTATGGCGGTGGCCGGCGTTTATATCGGTGGCGGAATCGCTCCCAAGATCGCCGCCAAATTCGCAGACGGTAGCTTCATGCGCGCATTCCTGGACAAGGGTCGTCTCCGCGAATTGCTGGAAAGAATTCCGGTGCACTTGATTTTGAACCCCAGTGCCGGACTCTTTGGCGCCGCCCGCTACACCCTGCTGGCGGTGGGTGATCAGAGGCTGCCGGTCATCAACCGCTGTGGCCCGGCTGAGTCTCCTGCCGGCCTGGCCAAATCCAACAACTGAGGATCCAGCGAGAGAGTTGATTGAGCATTCAGCAAAATCCGGCGCCCGGCGGCCCGGGAATTCCACCCCGCTGGACGCGTGGCGCCAAGGATGCAGTCGGCACCGCCTACTCTACCTCCAGCCGTGTCTGGTACACGATCTCCGGTGGCGCCCTTACTGAGGTTTACTACCCCACCATCGACCATCCCCAGCTTCGCGATCTGCAATATCTCATCACCGACGGCGAGAACTTCTTTCACGACGAACGCCGCAATCTGACCACCCAGTTGGACTGCATCGAGGAAGCTGCCCTGGGATTTGAAATTGTTAACACCGAACCCCAGAAGCGCTATTGCATTCGTAAGACGATCGTCGGCGATCCGCATCAGAATTGCGTTCTCACCCACACCCGCATCACGGCTGCGCCCGAACTGCTTTCGCGCCTCCAGATTTTTGCTTTATGCGCTCCCCATCTCCAGATCGGCGGCTGGCATAACAACGGCGAGGTTTTGGAATTCAAGGGACGAAAACTGCTCATCGCTTACAAGGACGGCGTCTGGCTCGCCCTGGGCGCCAACGTTCCCTTTCTGAAGTGTTCCTGCGGATTCGTGGGCGCCAGCGACGGCTGGACCGACCTCAACAACAACTACAAGATGGACTGGGAGTACTCCGAGGCCCTGGACGGCAACATCGCGCTCACCGCCCAGATCGACCTCAGCCGCGGTCCCGAGTTCACTCTGGGCCTGGCCTTTGGCCACTCGCTGCACGATGCCGTCACCTCGCTCATCCAATCCGTCAGCATCCCTTTCGCAACCACATCCCTGCATTTTGCCGACCAGTGGCAGCGAACCAGCCGCCGCTTCGACCTGGTTTCCAAGATGTCGGATCGTGACAGCCACTATCGCGTCTTTTCCCGCAGCGTCAACCTGCTGCTCACCCACGAAGACAAGATTTACACCGGAGCCATGATCGCTGCCCTCAGCATCCCCTGGGGACAAGACAAGGGCGACGACGAACTGGGCGGTTACCACCTGGTATGGACCCGCGACATGGTTAACCTTGCCAGCGCCTTGCTGGCCGTGGGTGACGTCAGGACCCCGCTTCGCGCTCTGATCTATCTGGCAGTTTCCCAGCGCGAGGACGGCGGCTTCTACCAGAACTTCTGGATCGAGGGCACACCCTATTGGAACGGGGTGCAACTGGACGAAGTGTCATTTCCCATCATCCTGGCTTGGCGTTTGAAGGAGGCGCATGCCCTGGAAGACTTCGATCCCTACGATCTGGTCACTCGCGCTTGCCAGTACCTGATCCGCAAGGGACCGGCCACCAAGCAGGATCGCTGGGAGGAGGTGGGTGGATATTCGCCCTACACGCTCGCCATCAACATCGTCGCCCTGATCTGCGCTGCTGACTTCATCGAAGAGCGTGGCGATAAGGTCACCGCCGAGTTCGTCCGCGACTATGCAGACTTTCTGGAAGCGCACATCGAGCCCTGGACTGTAACCACTCAAGGCACGCTCGTTCCCGGCATATCCAGGCACTACATTCGCATCAATCCAGGATCCAGCGGCGAAGGCTCAACCGGCGACGAGGATCCAAACACCGGGATCGTGAGGCTCGCCAACCGCCCACCCGGCTCTAAGTACCAATTTCCCGCCAAGGACATCGTCGATCCCGGGTTCCTGGAGCTGATTCGTTATGGCATCCGCCGCGCCCACGACCCGCTGGTGGTTGACTCCCTGAAGGTGTGCGATGCCCTGCTGAAAGTTGAGACGCCTCTTGGCCCCTGCTGGCATCGATACAACTATGATGGATATGGCGAGCGGCCCGACGGTAGCTCGTTCTCGGGGTGGGGAGTGGGGCGTCTCTGGCCATTGCTCACGGGCGAGCGTGGGCACTACGAATTGGCCGCGGGACGCGATGCCGAGCCCTACATCCACGCCATGGAGAACTTCTCCAATGGAATCGGATTGATTCCGGAACAGATCTGGGACCAGCCCGACATTCCGAAACTGCGCTTGTATTTCGGGCGTCCGACCGGCGCCGCCATTCCACTGATGTGGGCGCATGCGGAATACATTAAGCTTCTCCGCTCCCACGTGGAGGGCAAGGTTTTCGACTGTCTGCCCTTCGTGTCGGAGCGCTACGCCGCCAGGGATGGCAAGCGCCGCGCCATGGAAGTCTGGAAATTTAACCGCCAGGTGCGATCCGTGCCGGCTGGCGGCCTCTTACGCATTCAGGCCGCCTCCGAATTCATTCTTCATTGGACCAACGATGAGTGGCAGAACCCCAAGGACACCCATCCAACCGCGACCTCAATCGGAATCCATTTTGTGGATATCCCCATCCCCTCCGGGCAGCAATCCCCCGTCCGCTTCACCTTCCGCTGGGTGGGGGAGAATGCCTGGCAGGGCTCGGATTTCAAGGTCCAGATTCGGCCCTAACGCAGCAGCTTCTTGGAAAGGTGGAGACTCGTGGCTCAACAAGTAGAAATTCCTGCCGCACCTGGTACCGTGGTCGATTCCAATTGGCCCGGCGCCAATCTCACTCCGGAGCAACTGGACCTGCTCTGCATCAATACCATCCGCACTCTGTCCATGGATGGGGTGCAGAAGGCCAACAGCGGGCATCCGGGCACCCCCATGGCCCTGGCGCCCGTCGCCTACGTTCTCTGGGACCGCTTCCTGCGCCACAATCCCAGCGATCCGCACTGGCCCAACCGCGATCGCTTCGTCCTCTCCGCCGGCCACGCCTCCATGCTGCTTTATTCCCTGCTCCACCTCACCGGATACGGTCTCTCCCTCGATGAGATCAAGAGCTTCCGCCAATGGGGATCGTTGACCCCCGGCCATCCCGAATATCACCTGGTGCCGGGTGCGGAGACCACCACTGGGCCGCTCGGCCAGGGCATAGCCACGTCCGTAGGCATGGCCATTGCTGAGCGCTGGCTCGCCGCCCATTTCAATCAGCGCGACCAGAAGCTCATTGACTATCGCGTTTACGTCATCTGCAGCGACGGCGACCTGGAAGAGGGCATCTCCCACGAAGCCGCCTCCATTGCCGGCCATCTCGCCCTCTCCAATCTCATCTGGATCTACGACAACAACCACATCTCCATCGAGGGCGACACCGCCCTGGCCTTCAGCGAGGATGTCGCCACTCGCTTCATTGGATATCACTGGAATGTGATTCGCATTCCCGACGCCAACGACCTCGGTCTGATGGATGTGGCTCTGCGCGCCGCCCAACGCGAGGAATCGCGTCCCACCCTGATCATCGTCAACAGCCACATCGGCTGGGGTGCTCCCACCAAGCAGGACACCAAGGAAGCGCATGGGGAAGCGTTGGGAGAAGAGGAAATCCGCCGTACCAAGGCCAACTACGGCTGGCCGGTGGACGCCCACTTCCTGGTTCCGTCTCAGGTCAGCGAGCACATGCGCCAGGCCATCGATCGCGGTCAGAAGATGCAGCAGGATTGGAACGCTCAACTCGCCCAGTATCGTCGTGCCTACTCCGACCTGGGCGTTGAGTGGGATCGCATTCAGTCGGGGCAATTGCCCCCGGGCTGGGACGCCGCCATCCCGGTCTTCCCCGCCGATCCCAAGGGCCTGGCCAGCCGCGACTCATCCAACAAGGTTGAGAACGCAATCGCCAGGCGCGTGCCCTGGCTCATCGGAGGCTCCGCCGACCTGGCGCCCTCCACCAAGACTCTCATCTCCGGCGTGGATTCGTTTGAGGCCGGAAGCTATGCTGGCCGCAATTTTCACTTTGGCATTCGCGAGCATGGCATGGGCGCCATCGTCAACGGCATGACTCTGTCCAAGCTGCGCGCCTTTGGCGCTACCTTCTTCATCTTTTCCGACTATATGCGCCCGGCGGTGCGCCTGGCGGCGCTGATGGATATCCCTTCCATCTTTATTTATACTCACGACTCCATCGGCCTCGGCGAGGATGGCCCGACGCACCAGCCCATCGAGCACCTGATGTCCCTGCGGGCGATGCCGCGCCTCAACCTGATCCGTCCTGCCGACGCCAACGAGGTCGCGGAGGCCTGGCGCGTGATCATGACCACCAACGACCATCCGGTGGCGCTCGCTCTCACCCGTCAGGCAGTCCCCACGTTTGATCGCACCAAGTACGCCTCTGCCGAGGGTCTGCGCTACGGCGCCTACATCCTCGCTGACTCCAAGGGGGAACCGCAGGTCATCCTCATGGCCAGCGGCTCGGAGGTGCAGCTCTGCGTGGGTGCTTACGAGCAGCTCACGGCCGAGGGCATTCGTTGCCGCGTCGTCAGCTTTCCTTCCTGGCGGCTGTTCGAGAAGCAATCGCCGGAGTACAAGGAGCGGGTTCTGCCCGCTGCGGTTCGCGCCCGCGTCGCCGTCGAAGCCGGCACCGCACTGGGTTGGCGGGAATACATCGGAGACCAGGGGCGCACCGTGTGCCACAGCGATTTTGGCGCCTCCGCCCCCATCAAGGATTTGATGAAGCACTTCGGCTTCACCGTGGAGCACGTGGTCGCCGAAGCCAAAGCTGCGTTGAAGACATAGAAGTGGCAGGGTGCCCAGTGCGGGTAGCTAGAGCCCGCAGGCAAAATCCCGAGGCCGCTGCGGCGGCCGAGGAATCGGCTTTCGGCCCGGGGTGGACGCAGAGGCGCGGCCTCGACTGCGGAATTTTCCCTGCTCCTGAAGAGCGGTCGCCAAAAACAGTTTCTTGAGGAGTCCTTATGAATTCCAATCCGCTGGTGCAACTCGGCGCCCTCGGCCAGAGCGTTTGGATGGATCAGATCCGCCGCGCGCTGCTGACCAGTGGTGAGCTGAAGAAAATGATTCGCGAAGACGACCTGCGCGGTCTTACCTCCAACCCCACCATCTTCGAAAAAGCGATCAGCGGCAGCAACGATTATGCCGACAGCCTGCGCGCCCTCGCCCGCCAGGGCGCCAGCGTCACCGAGATTTACGATGCCCTGGTCACTCAGGACATCGCCGGGGCCGCCGATGCCTTCCGCGAGGTATATGACCGCTACGCCGGCGGGGATGGCTACGTCAGCCTCGAGGTCTCGCCCCTGCTCGCGCACGACACCGCGCGCACCATCAGGGAAGCGAAGACGCTCTTCTCCCAGCTCGCGCGCCCCAATGTGATGATCAAGGTGCCCGGGACTCCTGAAGGGCTCCCCGCCATCGAGGAGCTGATCGCCTCCGGCTTGAACATCAACGTGACCCTCATCTTCTCGGTTCAGGTCTATGAGCAGGTCGTGGAGGCCTACATCAAGGGGCTGGAACGCCGCGTGGCTGCGGGCCAGCCGGTTAACAACATCGCCTCGGTCGCCAGCTTTTTTGTCAGCCGCATCGACACCGCCGTGGACAAAGAGCTCGACAAGCGGCTCGCCCAGGCGAGCGATCCGGCCGCCAGGAACCGCATCTCGGCGCTGTACGGGCAGGCGGCCATCGCCAACGCCAAGCTGGCCTACGAGTCCTTCCAGCGCATCTTCAGCTCACCTCGCTTCGCCGCGCTCAAGGCTAAAGGCGCGCGTGTGCAGCGGCCGCTGTGGGCTTCCACCAGCACCAAGAACCCCAAATACTCCGACGTCATGTACGTGGAGACCCTCATCGGTCCCAACACCGTGAACACCATGCCTCCGCAGACCATCGACGCCTATCGCGATCACGGTAAGCCCGCCCTTACCCTTCAGACCGGCCTCGATGAAGCCCACAAGGTCTTCGCCGACCTCAAAGCGCTGGGCATCGACTTCAAGGTTGTCACCGACAAGCTCACCGCCGACGGGGTCACGCTCTTCGCTGAGTCGTATCAGCAGTTGCTCGACGTCATTCGCGCCCGCCGTGACGAGGTTGGCAGCGCCATCCTCGAGCGCCACACCATGTCGCTGGGCAAGTATCAGCCCACGGTGGATGAGGCCATCAAGGGTCTCGCATCCCAGAATTACGTCGCCCGCGTCTGGAAGAAAGATCCCAGCGTCTGGAAGTCGGAACCCGACCACCAGAAGATCATCGCCAACGCGCTCGGCTGGCTGACGGTGCCGCAAATGGTCACCGAGGACCTGCCCGATCTCGCCGCCTTCGACGAAGAAGTCCGCGGCGCCGGCTTTGAGGACACTGTGGTTCTTGGCATGGGCGGCTCCAGTCTCTGCCCGGAAGTCTTCGGCCTCACCTTTGGCAAGCGCGATGGCTTCCCCCGCCTGCATGTGCTCGATTCCACCGTTCCCGCCGCGATTTTGCACCTGGAGCAGGAGATCAATCTGGAAAAGACCCTGTTCATCGTCTCTTCCAAGTCCGGCACCACCACCGAGCCCCAGATGTTCTACCGCTATTTCTTCGACCGCGTGGAGAAGTTGCGCGGCGCGAAGGCGGGACACAACTTCGTCGCCATCACCGACCCCAACACGCTACTGCAGCAGGAAGCGGAACGCGACGGCTTCCGCCGCGTCTTCCTGAATCCCGCCGACATCGGTGGACGCTACTCCGCCCTCTCCTTTTTCGGCATGGTTCCGCTGGCGGTGATGGGTGGCCCGGTTTCAACCCTGCTGGGCCATGCCGTCGAGGCCATCCATGCCTGCTCGGCCGCGGTTCCTGCCGCCGAGAACCCCGGGTTGCGCCTGGGGGCGGCCATCGGAGCGCTGGCGAAGGCCGGCCGCAACAAGCTCACCTTCATTTCCCCGCCGCCCATCGATTCTCTCGGCCTCTGGATCGAGCAGCTCATCGCCGAAAGCACCGGCAAGGAGGGCAAGGGCATCGTGCCCATTAGTGGCGAACCTCTCGCTCTGCCGGAGGTCTATGGCGATGATCGCGTCTTCGTCTACATCCGCACCCGGTCGGTCACCTCGCCGGATATCGAACGCAAGCTGGAAGCGCTGCAGGCCGCAGGCCACCCCGTGCTCCGCCACATCCTGCACGACTCGCAGGATCTGGGACAGGAATTCTTCCTCTGGGAGTTCGCCACCCCGGTCGCCGGTGCGATTCTGGGCATCGATCCCTTCGACCAGCCCAACGTGCAGGAGTCCAAGGACAACACCAAGCACCTGCTGGCGGAATACACCACGAACGGCGCTCTCGCCCAGCAGGAGCTCATCGTCTCCGAGGGTCCCTACCGCGTGCTCAGCGACGCGGAAAATCGTTCCGCCCTGGCCAAGGCCGGCTCTTCCCTCGCCGATGTCCTGCAGGCTCATCTCGCTCGCGTCCGTCCCGGAGACTACGTCGCCATCACCCAGTACATCGACGAGCTTCCCCACTACGACGATCTCCTGCAGCAGATTCGCCTGCTGGTGCGCAGCCAGACCCACGCTGCCACCACCACCGGTTACGGTCCGCGCTTCCTCCACTCCACCGGTCAGCTTCACAAGGGTGGACCGGACAGCGGAGTATTCATCCAGATCACCTCGGAGGACGTCGAAGACGTGAAGATCCCGGGCGAGGTCTTCTCCTTCGGCATCCTGAAGCAGGCGCAGGCGCTGGGTGATTTCGAGTCGCTGTCCCGCCGCCATCGCCGAGCCATTCGCATCGACCTCGGCCGCAACGTCGAACTCGGCCTCAAGCACTTGCTCAGCATCGTGCAGGGCGCAGCCGTCCCTGCCCTGGCGGCCGGTGCACGGCGATAGGAGCTTATTCATGTCAACCGCGACTGCAGCTGTTCAAACCGCCGATTTCGGCATCGTGGGGCTCGGCGTCATGGGCCAGAACCTGGCACTCAACGTGGAAGACCATCACCACAGCGTGGCCGTTTGGAATCTGGAGAGCGACTGGGTTGACCGCTTTCTGCAGCAGCACGGCAACCGGCAACTCGTCGGCGCCAAGACCCTCCACGACTTCACCCGTGCCCTGGCTCGCCCGCGCCGCATCCTCATGATGATCAAGGCCGGCGATCCCGTCGATCAGATGCTGGCAAAGCTCGCTCCCTTCCTGGCTCCGGGCGACATCGTCATCGATGGCGGCAATTCCTCTTTCAAGGACACGCAGCGCCGCGAGAACGAGATGCGCCAGGCCCAGATCAACTTCTTCGGTATGGGTGTTTCCGGCGGCGAAGAGGGGGCCCGCTACGGCCCTTCCCTCATGCCCGGGGGCAATCGTGACGCCTACGAGCACGTCAAGCCCATCCTGGAAGGCATCGCCGCCAAGAGCGACTCCGGCCCCTGCGTCACCTACGTCGGTCCCGATGGCGCCGGCCACTTCGTCAAGATGGTGCACAACGGGATCGAGTACGGCGACATGCAGCTCATCGCCGAAGTCTACGACCTGCTGCGCCGCGCTCTCGGCCTCTCGGCGCCGGAGATGGCCGACATCTTCGCGCAATGGAATCGCGGCCCTCTCGAGTCCTACCTCATCGAGATCACCTCTCAGATCCTTACGGTGAAGGATCCGGAAACCGGCAAGCCCCTGGTGGACATGATCCTCGACCAGGCTGGACAGAAGGGCACGGGAAAATGGACTGCCCAAGTGGCTCTCGACCTGGCTGTCCCCATCCCCACCATCGCAGCCGCCATCGACGCCCGCGTGCTCTCCAGCATGAAGGCCGAGCGCGTCAATGCCAGCAAGGTGCTGAAGTCCTCCGCCAATCCGCGTTATCCGGGCGACCGGAAGACCCTGATTGCCGCCGCCGCCGATGCCTTATTCGCCTCCAAGGTCTGCTCATACGCCCAGGGCATGAGCCTGATTCGCGTGGGCTCCAAGGAGTACAACTGGGGCGTCAGCCTGCGCGAGATGGCGCGCATCTGGAAGGCGGGCTGCATCATCCGCGCCAAGCTGCTCGATTCCATCATGCATGCCTTTGAGCGCCAGTCCGACCTGCCCAACCTGCTGCTTGATCCCGAGTTCCAGCCGCGCCTTCAGGCAGCCGAGAGCAACTGGCGGCACACCCTCGAGACCGCGGTATCGCTCGGCATTCCCGTGCCTGCGATGTCGGCGTCGCTTTCCTATTACGACTCGTATCGTACCGCCCTGCTGCCTCAGAACCTTACTCAGGCGCAGCGCGACTTCTTTGGCGCACACACCTACCAGCGTGCCGATCACCCGCAGGCGGGTTTTGTTCACACCGATTGGCTCGCCCTGCTGGGCGAAAAGAAGGCGGGAGGGCAGCAATGAGCACTGTGGTCCAGGCCGTTCTCCGGGAAAAGCCCTCCTCCGTCTCCCTGCCCCCGGGCGATTCCTGCGTGCTCGTGATTTTCGGCGCCACCGGCGACCTCGCCCACCGCAAGCTTCTGCCCGCTCTGTTCGATCTGGCTTGCATCGGCTGCACCAATAACCAGTTTGAAATCGTCGGCATCGGGCGCACCCCCCTGACCACGGAAGACTTCCGTACCCGCATGCGCCAGGCCGTGTCCTCCTCCGGCGAAGCTCGCGACTACAGCGATGGAAGGTGGCAGCAGTTCGAGAAGCGGATCTCCTACTTTCGTGGCGACGCCAACCAGCAGGCCTTCTACCCCGAGCTGGCCGCCCACCTGAAGAAGATGGAGGAGTCCGGTTCCAGCCCCAACACTCTGTTTTACGTTTCGGTCGCCGCTTCGCTGGCTCCTCCCATCGTTGAAGGCCTGGGTTCGGTGGGGCTGGCGAAAAAGCCGAAGGGCTGGTCCCGCATCGTCCTCGAGAAGCCCTTCGGCCACGATCTGGCCAGCGCCCAGGAGCTCAATCAGATCGTCTCCAAAGTCTTCGACGAGCGCGACGTCTATCGCATCGATCACTACCTGGGGAAAGAGACCGTACAGAACCTCCTCGTCTTCCGCTTCGGCAATTCCATCTTCGAGCCCGTCTGGAATCGCAACTACATTGACTACGTCGAGATCACCGCGGCGGAAAAGCTCGGCGTCGAGAGCCGCGCCGCCTTCTACGAGGAAACCGGCGCCCTGCGCGACATGGTAGCCAATCACATGCTCCAGTTGCTCACCCTCACCGCCATGGAGCCCCCGGTGGCCTTTGACGCCGATTCCGTGCCTGAGGAAAAAGTGCAGGTCCTGCGCGCCATTCGGCCCATGAGCGTCGAGGAAGTGGCCAAACGAACCGTGCGCGGCCAATACGGCCCCGGGACAATCGATGACAAGGCCGTCCCCGCCTATCGCGACGAGCCCGGCGTCAGCAAGACTTCCAACACCGAAACCTATGCCGCGCTACGCCTCAGCATCGACAATTGGCGCTGGGAGGGAGTTCCCTTCTACGTGCGCGCCGGCAAGCGCCTGGCGCGCCACCTGACCGAGATCGCGGTTCACTTCAAGCGCACTCCTCAGGCCCTGTTCTCGCGCACGCCCGATGAACAGATCGAACCCAACGTCATCAGCCTGCGCATTCAGCCCAACGAAGGCATCACCGCCACCTTTGCCGCCAAGATTCCCGGAACCCAGATGCGGGCCGCCTCCGTGGGCATGGATTTCTCCTACAAGAACGCTTTTGGAGCCAATACCCCCGCCGCCTACGAGACCCTTTTGCTGGACGCCATGCGCGGCGACGCCACGCTTTTCACCCGCCGCGACGAGGTGGAGGCAGAATGGAAGATCATCACCCCCATCGAGGAGGCGTGGGCGCAGTTGCCCCCGCCCAAGTTTCCCAATTACGCCGCGGGCAGCGACGGCCCTGAGGAAGCCCGCAATCTCATGGCCTGCGACCGCCACCGCTGGCGCACCATTCATCTGACCGAAATGGATCTGTGAGCCAGAGCCATCAAATCCCGGATCTGCAGCCGGAAGTTCGGCTGGTCGTCTCTGATGTGGACGGCACCCTCCTGGACGAGCAGAAGCAACTCTCGCCGCGCTCGGTAGAGGCTGTCTTCAAAGTGCGCCAGGCCGGGATTCGCTTCACCCTGGTCAGTGCCCGTCCCCCCGTGGCCGCCAAGCCCTTGATCGATCAACTGGCCATCGTCGAGCCCATCGCCTGCTTTAACGGCGGCCTCATCGTCTCCCCCGGTCTTGAAGCCATTCGCCGC
>Ga0187776_10001480_pt1 | contig 11767 bp, 10 predicted proteins | sample 0216_BV02_MP12_2_FD_132426 | JGI IMG/M metagenome (GOLD analysis project Ga0187776, IMG submission 132426) | Tropical peat soil microbial communities from peatlands in Department of Meta, Colombia - 0216_BV02_MP12_20_MG | ecosystem: Environmental > Terrestrial > Soil > Wetlands > Peat | place...
CGACGATCGCGACGATTGGCCAGTACTACGTTGAGCGGCACTACGCACGCGGAGCCTCGCGCGAGCTTCCCGATACCCCCCTACAGCGTCTCCGCCGGAATCTCTTCACGCGCCGACCAGCGACCCAAGAGATTGCCGAAGCATCCGGAGAGCGACGATGAGCCCGCCGATGGTCAAGGCCGAGGCCGTGCGCAAGCGCTTCGGCCGGCTCGAGGTCCTGAAGGGCGTCTCGCTCGAGGTGGAGGCCGGCGAGGTCGTCTGCATGATCGGTCCTTCCGGGTCGGGGAAGTCGACCTTCCTGCGCTGCATCAACCACCTCGAGAAGATCGACGCGGGCCGCCTCTCGGTCGACGGCGATCTCGTGGGCTACCACCAGGTGGGCGACAAGATCTACGAGCAGCGCGACGCGGAGGTCTGCCGGGACCGCTCCGAGATCGGGATGGTCTTCCAGCAGTTCAACCTGTTCGGGCACATGACCGCGCTCCAGAACGTGATCGAGGCGCCTGTGCACGTCAGGAAGGTGCCGAAGAAGCAGGCGATCGCGGCGGCGAAGGTTCTCCTCGAGCGTGTCGGGCTCGGGCATCGGCTCGACAACTACCCGTCGCAGCTCTCGGGTGGCGAGCAGCAGCGGGTCGCGATCGCTCGCGCCCTTGCGATGGGGCCGAAGCTGATGCTCTTCGACGAGCCCACGTCAGCGCTCGATCCGGAGCTCGTCGGCGAGGTGCTGGAGGTGATGAAGAGCCTGGCATTCGACTTCAAGACGACGATGATCGTCGTCACCCACGAGATGGGATTTGCCCGCGAGGCCGCCGACCGCGTTCTGATGATGGACGACGGGAAGATCATCGAGGAGGGGCCGCCGGAGCACTTCTTCACCGCCCCCCGCGAGGAGCGGACGAAGCAGTTCCTCTCGGCGATCCTCTAGACGACGACACGCAGCGGGAACTGAGGCGTCGCTTGCGATGCCGTCTCAGGACGCGCGAGCTTCGCTCGTGCGTCCTTTCGGCCGTCCGGCCGAAACGCGGAGCGGAAAATACGGAGGCGAGAGGAGGTACCCCACGCGCGCGCGCGCGCCGGCGCGGCCGTGGGCCATCTCGAGCGCGGCGCCGAGGCCGCCGGCCGGGACGAAGCCGAGCTGGCGGGCAGCGACCGCGTCCCGGCAGCCGGCGACGACGACCGCGCCGACCCGGCCGAGAGCAGGCGCGCAGCCGGCCCAGTCGGCGAACGGCAGCAGCGGGTGGCAGGTCCGTCCTTCGCGGTAGCCCGCGAGCTCGCGCGCGTCGGTCGCGACCTCGTGTTCGAGCTGGGCGAGCTCCTCCGGCTCGCGCGGCCCGGTGCCCAGCGCCTGGAAGACGGTGCGGTACGGCTGCTGGGTCGGGTGCGCGAAGTGGCGGTTGAAGCGGTTGAGCAGGATCACGGTGCCGCCGTCGGCGACCGGGAAGCGGTCGCGCCAGAGGCGCAGAGCCAGCCCGAGGCCGAGGTAGGCGGCGAGCAGCGGGTTCGGCCGCTCCCGCGGCAGGTGCGGAGTCGTCCTCGGCACGCCGATGCAGATCGCGTCGAGCTGGCCCTCGAGCGTGGCCGACCGGGCCTCGACCGCACGCAGCAGCGCTTCGGCGTGCGCGACCGAAGGCGGGCCGGCGAACGCGGCGGCCGCGCTCAGCTCGCGCCGGAACGAGCGGATGACGCGGTCGCGCGCAAAGCCGGGCATCAGCCGCAGCCCGTGCCGGAAGGGTGAGCGGGCGATCCGCTCCAGCGCTTCCGGGTCATACGGGTAGCCGCGCGCGGCGCCGGTCAGCCGGGGCTGGTTGAGGACGAGCGAGGCGCCGAGCAGCGGCACGCGCCGGAGCAGAAGCCGCTCGAGCTCGAGCGCGATCCTCCAGCCCTGAGAGACGCCGGTCTCGAGCAGCGAGTAGGCGCCGGCCGCGCGCAGGGGCTCGGCGTTCGCCGCGCCGAGCAGGGTCGCCGGGCCGCCGTGCAGCACGGTCTCGGCCGCGCTGAGCGTCACGACGAGATCCGTCTCGACGAGCGCCCGGTTGACCCGGAGCGGCACGCCTCCGGCCGAGCCCAGCTCGGCGAGCTCCGGGTCCTCGGCGTCGTGGATCGCGACCGAGCCCGCGAAGCCGCGCGCGAAGGCGGGCGAGACGATCCCGAGCCGCTCGAGGTCGCGCTGCGCCGGCCTGCGCTGGAGGCCGCCCGCGACGAGCAGCGTCTGGCGCTCGCCGGGGATCCCCGCACGCTCCAGCTCGGCCGAGACCGCAGCGAGCGCCGGCTGGCGGGGATCGACCTGCGCGGCCGGCAGCGGCAGCGCGGGCGGCTCGACCACGATCGTCGCGCGGCCGCCCTTCGGCGCCAGCGCGGTGAGCGGCTGGCCGGCGAGCGGGAAGCGGAGCGCGTCCCGCAGCGCCGCGCGCACGTCGGCAACCGCCTCGCCGGGAGGCGGCGGCTGCAGGACGACCGCGTCCTCCGGAGCGTCGACGACCACGACGCTGCTCCCCGACAGGAGCGGCAGTTTCACGGAATGTGGCGGTAGAGCCGGAGGAACACCCGCCGGAAGCCGCGCTTCGGCCAGAAGCGCGAGGCCCAGAGGTTGGTCATGCGCCAGTCCGTCGTCATCACGGGGATGCCCTGCCCGTGCGCCCAGGCGAGCACGTGCTCGGTCAGCGCCCGGCCCACGCCGGTGCCGCGCGCCTCGGGCTCGGTCGAGCCCTGCGCCAGGTCGATGCTGTTCTCGGGGACCCGCAGGTCCGGCGGGCGCCGGTAGAGGAGGATGTGCCCGACGACGCGGCCGTCACGCTCGGCGACGAACAGCTCGTACTGGTCCCAGCTGTCGTCCTCGTGCCATTCGGCGAGCACCTCCTCGTAGGTCTGCGGGGCGACATTGGAGAAGCTCGGCGAGGGTTCCATCGCCTCGGTCATCGCCAGCTCGAGCCGCGCCGCGACCGCGAAGTCGTCCGGCGTTCCCGGCCGGATCGTCGCGCCGCCGCCGAACGGCTCATCCGCCGGCCCGGTCTCGCGGATCGCCATCGCGGCCGAGGCGCCAAATGAGAGCCGGAACCACGCGTCCGCGAGCTCGGTGTCGTGTGACGGCAGGAAGACCGCGTGCTGCCGGTAGCCGTCGTCCACCCAGCGTTGCGCCGCGGCCGCGTAGAGGTCGCGCATCGCCTCCCGGTCGCCCTCGATCGCCTGGCCTGCGATCCCGCTTCGCATCCACGTGATGCCGCGGAAGGTGATGGGCGCAGCGATCAGGTAACCGCGACCCGGCGCGAACACGCCCGAAGCGCCTTCCGTGCGCCACTCCTGTTCCAACGCGGCGAGCGGGTCGCCGAGCTCCGGGAGCAGCGGTTCCGCCTCCCGGTGGCGGGCGTGACGGGCCGCCAGAAGGGCAGCCGCATCGTCGAGGTGCTCGTCGGCGAAGGCAATGACTTTGGGGCCGGCCATCGGACGTAGACTCGCAGAGATGTCTCCGAAGACGCTCACCGGAGCCGAGCTGCAGCTCGACGATGCGCCGGCGCGCGATTCCGAGCTGTTCCTGGTCGACGGAAACAACCTCGCCTACCGGGCCTTCTTCGCCCTGCCCGAGGAGCTGGCGACGAGCGAGGGCTTCTCCACGAACGCGCTGCTCGGCTTCACGAACATGCTCTTCAAGCTGCTCGCCGACTACCGGCCGAAGGGCGTCGCCGTCGCCTGGGACACGCGGCCCGTCCACCGGACCGAGCTGCTGGAGACGTACAAGATCGAGCGCCGCCCGATGCCGGACCTGCTCCGCGAGCAGTTCCCGTACTTCCGGCCGATCGTCGAGGCCTTCGGCTACCGCAACCTGGAGTTCGAGGGCTGGGAGGCGGACGACGTGATCGCGACGCTGGCGCACCAGGCCGACGAGGCAGGGATCAAGACCACCGTCGTCTCGACCGACCGCGACGCCTTTCAGCTCGTCACCGACAACGTCGCGCTGATGATGACCCCGCGCGGCGTCTCCGACGTCCACGTCTACACGCCGGAGCGAGTGGAGGCACGGCTGGGGATCACGCCGGAGCAGGTGCCGGACTTCATCGCGCTCAAGGGCGACCCCTCCGACAACATCCCGGGGATCCCGGGGATCGGCGACAAGACCGCGGGCCAGCTCATCGCGAAGTACGGGTCGCTCGAAGAGGTGCTCGAACATGTGGACGAGCTGACGCCGGCCCGCGCGAAGGCCGTCCGCGAGCACGCCGACCAGGCGCGCGGCGCGAAGGTGCTGGCGACGATGCGGAGCGACCTCGAGCTCGGCAGCGATCCGGCCGAGCTGGTGCTCTTGCCGCCCGACCGCTCGAAGCTGAAGGAGATGTTCCGGCGCTTCGAGTTCCGCAACCTGCTCGGTCGCGTCGACGAGCTCGACGCCGCGGTCCCCGCCGCCGCCAGGGTCAAGCCTGCGGGCGTCAAGGTCCCGTGGCGCGAGGAACTTAGTAACACAGTGTTACTAGGTGGGGGAACGGCCGGGATCGCCGGGGACGCGGAGCGGATCGCGGCGGCGGCGGCGGGGGAGGAGGTCGTCGTCTCGCCGCGGCCGGAGCGGCTCGAGGGCGAGCTCGTCGCGCACGACGCCAAGGCGCTCGGCGTGGTGGACGCGGTCGACGACACGATGATCCTCGCCTACCTGATCGACCCGGGCCGGGCCGAGTACGACCTCGACGACCTCGCGGCCGAGTACGGGCTGGAGCTCGTCCCCGACCCGGACGCCGAGGAGGAGACCGCGAGGCTCGTCCGACACGCTGCGGCCACGCTCCGCCTGCGCGACCCGCTGCTCGAGCGCGTCCGCGAGCGCGGCGCCGAGTCGCTCTACCGCGAGATCGAGCTGCCGCTCACCGCCGTCCTGACCGCGATGGAGCACGCCGGCGTGAAGGTCGACACCTACCGCATGGGCGAGATCACGGCCCGCCTCGCCGACCGCGTCGAGGAGCTCGAGGCAAAGGCCTACGAGCTCGCCGCCGAGGAGTTCATGCTCGGCTCGACCCAGCAGGTTGCGCGGATCCTGTTCGAGAAGCTCGGCCTCACGCCCGGCCGGAAGGGCAAGACCGGCTACTCGACCGACAGCCGCGTCCTGCGCACGATCCGCGGCGAGCACGAGCTGGTCGGCGTGATCGAGGAGTGGCGGGAGTACTCGAAGCTGCTCAACACCTACCTCGGCCCGCTGCCGTCGATGCTCGGCGAGGACGGCCGCCTGCACACGACGTTCAACCAGACCGTCGCGGCGACCGGTCGTCTCTCGACGACCAACCCGAACCTGCAGGCGATCCCGATCCGCACCGAGCTCGGCCGCGAGATCCGTTCGGCCTTCGTCGCCGAGCCGGGTCACAAGCTGATCTCGGCCGACTACTCGCAGGTCGAGCTGCGGATCCTCGCGCACGTCTCCGGCGAGCCGAAGCTGAAGGAGTCGTTCGAGCGCGGCGAGGACATCCACACGACGACCGCCGCGGAGGTGCTGGGCAAGGACCCGGCGACGCTGACCAAGGACGAGCGCAACGTCGCCAAGATGGTCAACTTCGGGATCATCTACGGGATCTCGTCGTTCGGGCTCTCCGAGAACCTCGAGATCCCGCGCGACGAGGCGCAGGCCTACATCGACGCATACCTGGCGCGCTTCCCGCACGTGCAGGACTTCATCGAGCGGACGATCGAGCAGGCGGCCCGCGACGGCTACGTGACGACGCTCTTCGGTCGCCGCAGGCCGGTGCCGGAGATCCGTGCCTCGAACCGGCAGACGCGCTCGCTCGGCGAGCGGCTGGCCGTCAACTCGGTCATGCAGGGCACGGCCGCCGACGTGATCAAGCGGGCGATGGTCGCGATCCACGACCGGCTCCTCGCGGAGGGCCGCTCGGCGCGGCTCGTCCTCCAGGTGCACGACGAGCTGCTGCTGGAGGCGCCCGAGGTGGAGATCGCGGCCGCCAAGAAGCTCGTCCGCGAGGAAATGGTCGGCGCCTTCGAGCTCGACCCGCCCCTCGAGGTCGACGTCGGCGCCGGCGACGACTGGAACGCGGCCAAGGACTGAAAGCCCCGGCCCTGGCGCAAAGCGGGTCGCCAAGCGGCCCGCGGCTATACTGACCGGCTTCCGTGATGGCCAACGAAACCGTAGACCGCGAGCAGCAGCAGCTCGACGACCCCGGCGTCTGGACGACGACCGAGGACGGCGAGCGCGTGCCCGACTACGAGTCGACCTTCCCGACGATCAACGAGGGCGAGGTTGTGCACGGCACCGTCGTCCGTGTGGACAAGGACGAGGTGCTCGTCGACATCGGCTACAAGTCGGAGGGCGTGATCCCCGTCGCGGAGCTCTCGATTCGCCGCTCCGTGAACCCGGCCGACGAGGTCAACCTCGGCGACGAGGTGGACGCGCTCGTGCTGACCAAGGAGGACGCCGAGGGCAGGCTGATCCTCTCCAAGAAGCGCGCCCGCTTCGAGATGGCGTGGAAAGCGATCGAGCAGGCGGCCGAGTCCGGAGACCCCGTCGACGGCAGGGTGATCGAGGTCGTCAAGGGCGGCCTGATCCTCGACCTCGGCGTGCGTGGCTTCCTGCCCGCCTCGCTGGTGGACATCCGTCGAGTGCAGGACCTCGACGAGTTCCTCGGCCAGGAGCTGCGCGCGAAGGTGATCGAGCTCAACCGTTCGCGCAACAACGTCGTGCTCTCGCGCCGCGCGGTGCTCGAGGACGAGCGCAAGGAGCAGCGGCAGCAGATCCTCGACCGGCTCAACCCCGGCGACGTCGTCGACGGCCAGATCTCCAACATCGTCGACTTCGGCGCCTTCGTCGACCTGGACGGCATGGACGGCCTGATCCACATCTCCGAGCTCTCGTGGTCGCACGTGAACCACCCGTCCGAGGTGCTCGAGATCGGCCAGGACGTGAAGGTCAAGGTGCTGGACATCGACCGCGAGCGGCAGCGGATCTCGCTCGGCCTCAAGCAGACGCAGTCCGACCCGTGGCAGCAGGTGCTCGAGACGTACCACGAGGGCGACACGGTCGAGGGCAAGGTCACGAAGGTCGTCACCTTCGGCGCCTTCGTCGAGATCCTGCCCGGCGTCGAGGGGCTGGTGCACATCTCCGAGCTCGCGCAGCATCACGTCGAGAACCCGCGCGAGGTCGTGTCCCAGGGCGATCTCGTCAGCGCCAAGATCATCGAAGTCGACGCCGAGCGGCGCCGGCTTTCGCTCTCGCTGAAGCGCGTCGAGGGCGGCGGCGTCACCCAGCGCGCTGACGATTCGGAGCCCGTCGAGGGCACGCCGAACCTCGAGCTCTCCGAGGAGGTCTTTCCGGAGGGCGCCGCGCCCGCCGCCGAACCGGACGAGGCCGTGGAGCCCGTCGCCGAGGTCGAGGCACCGGCCGAGGAGGAGCCGGCCGCCGAGGAGCTCCTCGACGAGAGCATCGAGGCCGACGCCGTCGCACCGGACGAGCCGGGCCCTGGCGACTCCGAGGGCGAGCCCCCCGCAGCACCCGAGTAGCAAGGCGCTCGCTTGCGACGCCGATCAGGGAGGCCGGGCCGGCTTACCGGCACGGCCGTCTGATGGAACGCCCCCTTGCCGTCGCCATCACCGGCGGCATCGGAGCGGGGAAGAGCGAGGCCCTCGCCGCCTTCGCACGTCACGGCGCGGCGACCGTCTCCAGCGACGAGATCGTCCACCGGCTGCTGCGCGAGGACGCCGGCGTGCGCGAGGCGCTGCTCGAGCGGTTCGGTGACCGGATCCTCGACGAGGCGGAGCAGATCGACCGGAGCGCGATCGCCGACATCGTCTTCCCCGATCCCGAGGCGCTCGACTGGCTCGAGGGGCTGCTGCACCCGCTGGTGTCGCGTGAGTACCTCGAGTGGCGCGAGCAGCTCGGCCGGCTGCCGAACCCGCCCGCCGTCTGCGTGACCGAGGTGCCGCTGCTCTACGAGGTCGGCGGCCAGGACCGCTTCGACGCGGTGGTAGTCGTCACCGCCCCGCCGGAGATCCGGGCCGCACGCACGCGGGTCCCGTCGGAGCTGCGCGAGCCGCGGCTGCTTCCGGACGAGGAGAAGGCCGCCCGGGCGAACTACGTCTACGTGAACGACGGCTCGCTGGAGGAGCTCGACGCGTTCGTCGCCGGGGTGATGGACGACCTCTTGGGGTGAAGAAGCTCCTGGCATTGCTCGTTGTCGCCGTTGTCCTCGGCGGAGGCTTCGCGTACGTGCACTCGACCGAGCCCGGCTGGTACGTGCGGCTCGTCTACCCGCTCCGCTACCAGGCGATCGTCCGCGGCCACGCACACAACTACCGGCTCGACCCGGCTCTGCTCGCGGCAGTCATCTACCAGGAGAGCAAGTTCCACGTCCACGCGCGTTCGAGCTCCGGCGCGATCGGCCTGATGCAGCTCCTGCCGTCGACCGCGAAGGGGATCGCCGTCCACACCGGCGGCTCGCGCTTCCGCGTCGCGGACCTGGATGACCCGGAGATCAACGTCCGCTACGGCGCCTGGTACCTGCGCCATCTGCTCGACAAGTACGGCGACGAGCGGACGGCGCTCGCGGCCTACAACGCCGGCCAGGAGAACGTCGACACCTGGCGCAGCGAGGGGCGGGGGATCGCCTTCTCGGAGACCCGGCACTACGTCTCGCGGGTCGAGCACCTGAAGACGCTCTACCGGCGCGGCTACCGCACGCAGCTGTACGGTGCATCACCGTAGCGCTTGACAGACATCGTGAATGATGTCATGATGACGTCATCGTGCAGCTACAACGGTATGTCGATGCGCTCAGAGCCGACCTGACAGCGGTCGCGGAGCTCGGCGACGACGCCACGGCGGAAGCCGCCTCGCGTCTCGTCGTGTCGCTCCAGGCCTCGATCGGCCTGCGCCTGCTCGATGCGCTCTCGGAAGCGGCGCTCGAGTTGACCGACAGGCTTCCTTCCGGCCACGTCGAGGTCAGGCTGGCCGGGCAGGACCCCGAGCTCGTCTTCGTCGGGGACGAGCCCGAGCCGGCGCCCGCGGCCGCGGCAGACGACGGCCACACCGCCCGCATCTCGCTCCGGCTCCCCGAGGCCCTCAAGACCGCGGTCGAGTCCGCGGCCGCACGCGACGGCGTCTCGGTGAACACCTGGATCGTGCGGGCGCTCACGCGCTCGACGACGTCCGGCACGTCCGTGCAATCAGGCAACCGGCTCCAGGGCTGGGCCCGGAGCTAGCAAGGAGGGGACGATGACATTGCGAGAGGACGCGGCGATGAGGACCGAGAACTTCGAGACTCCCGGGCCGGTCAGGCTCGACCTCAGGCTCGGAGCGGGGGAGATCAGGCTCGCGAGCGGCGAGTCGGGCACCACGACGGTCACGCTCGAGCCGCTGCGCGACAACGAGGCGACGGCCCAGGCGATCGCCGACGCGCGCATCGAGCTGCGCAAGCGCGCCGAGGGCCACGAGGTCGTCGTCGACGTCCGCGACAAGCGCTTCCGCCGGGCGGAGGTGCTCGTCGAGGTCCGCTGCCCCGACGACGCGGGCGTGAGGGCGAAGACCGGCTCGGCAGGCGTCGAGGGCTCCGGCCGCTTCGGGTCGATCGAGGTCGAGACCGGCTCGGGCGACGTGCAGTTCGGCGAGCTCAGCGGCGACGCGAAGGTGAACGCGGCCAGCGGCGACGTGGAGCTGGGCCGGGTCGAAGGCGACCTGCGCGCGAACGCCGCCTCCGGCGACGTGCAGGTGGGTGCGGTCGCCGGCGACTCGAAGGTCAACTCGGCCTCTGGCGACGTGGAGCTCGGTGAGGCCGCCGGCGCGCTCGAGGTGAACAGCGCCTCCGGCGACGTCCAGGTCCGGGAGACCCGCTCGTCCGTGAGCCTCAACACCGCCTCGGGCGACCAGACGATCGGCTCTGCGAGCGCGGGCAAGGTCACGCTCAAGTCGGCCTCCGGCGACCTGAAGATCGGGATCCGCGAGGGCTCGACGCTCTGGGTCGACGCCCGCTCGCGCAGCGGCGACGTCAGCTCCGAGCTGCCGGTCTCCGACACGCCGCCGGAGGGCGACGCGCCGCACATCGAGCTGCGCGCCCACACGATGAGCGGCGACATCACGGTCGTCCGGGGATGAACCCGCTCGAGGCGACGGAAGCGCCGCGGCGACGCCCGCGGTTACCCGCGGCGCTCAACCTGCGCGACTTCCGGCGCTTCTGGATCGGAGAGACGATCTCGCTCTTCGGCGACCAGATCTCGCTGATCGCGGTCCCGCTCGTCGGCGTGCTCGTTCTGAACGCGAGCGCGGCGCAGATGGGGCTCCTCGGCGCGGCGGAGCTGGTCCCGAACCTGCTCTTCTCTCTGCACGCCGGCGCACTCGTCGACCGGCGCGGCCGTCGGCGCCAGACGATGATCTTCACCGCCTTCGGGCGCGCCGCGCTGCTCGCAACGATTCCGGTCGCGTACTGGCTCGGCGTCCTGACGCTGGCGCAGCTCTACGTGGTCGGCTTCCTGGTCGGGACGATGAGCGTGCTCTTCTACGTCTCGTACCAGGCGCTCTTCGTCATGCTCGTCCCGCGCGAGCGGTACCTCGAGGCGAGCTCGCTCCTGAACGGCAGCCGCGCGTTCTCGTTCATCGCCGGGCCGAGCATCGGCGGGCTGCTCGTCCAGGCGTTCTCGGCCCCGGCGGCCCTGGTCGTCGACTCGCTCTCGTTCCTCGTCTCGGCATTCAGCATGTCGTCCATCCATCCAGAGGAGCCGCCGACCGAAACCGCCGAAAGCGGCCACCTGAAGGCCGGGATGTCCTACCTCTGGCACTCCGCGATCCTGCGCTCGTCGCTGCTCGCGACCGCGACGATCAACTTCTTCAACTTCGTCTTCTGGGCGCTGTTCTTCCTCTACGCGGTCCGCTCGCTCGGCGTCAACCCCGGCGCGCTCGGACTGGTCCTCGGCGCCGCCTCGGTCGGCGGCCTGACCGGCTCGATCGTGACCGGCCGGATCAGCGACCGGATCGGCGTCGGGCCTGCGTTCGTCCTCGGGTGCGTGCTCTTCCCCCTGCCGCTCGTGCTCGTGCCGCTCGCCGGCGGCGCGAACTGGCAGATCCTCGCGTTCCTGTTCGCGGCCGAGTTCCTCTCGGGCTTCGGCGTGATGGTCCTCGACATCACGGCCGGCTCGATCCAGGCGGCGCTCATCCCCGACCGGCTGCGCTCCCGCGTCTCGGGCGCCTACATGGTCGTCAACTACGGCGTGCGGCCGGTGGGCGCCCTCGTCGGCGGCGCGCTCGGCACGTGGATCGGACTGCGGTCGGCGCTCTGGGTCGGCTCGCTCGGCGCGATCGCCGGCGTGCTCTGGCTGATCCCCTCGCCGTTCCTGCAGCTGCGCGACCTCCCCGAGCCGGACGCGGGCTAGGCCTCGCTAGCCTTAGCTTCCTGGTGGAGCTCAAGACCTCGCAGGCCTACAGGCCGACCGGCGACCAGCCGCAGGCGATCGCCGAGCTCTCGGCCGGACTGCGCGAAGGGGAGCGCTACCAGACGCTGCTCGGCGCCACCGGGACGGGCAAGACGGCGACGATGGCCTGGATCGCCGAGCAGGTGCAGCGCCCGACGCTGCTGATCGCGCACAACAAGACGCTGGCGGCCCAGCTCTGCAACGAGCTGCGCGAGTTCTTCCCCGACAACGCGGTCGAGTACTTCGTCTCCTACTACGACTACTACCAGCCGGAGGCCTACGTGCCCCAGGCCGACCTCTACATCGAGAAGGACTCGTCGCGGAACGACGACATCGACCGCCTCCGCCACGCCGCCACGGCCGCGCTGCTCTCGCGCCGCGACGTGATCATCGTCGC
>Ga0187776_10001483_pt1 | contig 11750 bp, 10 predicted proteins | sample 0216_BV02_MP12_2_FD_132426 | JGI IMG/M metagenome (GOLD analysis project Ga0187776, IMG submission 132426) | Tropical peat soil microbial communities from peatlands in Department of Meta, Colombia - 0216_BV02_MP12_20_MG | ecosystem: Environmental > Terrestrial > Soil > Wetlands > Peat | place...
CCGCTCCGGACGCTGATGCCGCGGCAGGCTGCGACGACCGGATGTCCGGCATTGGGGTAGAATGCGCCACACACCACCCATCGTCTTCGGCTTCACGATGCGCGATCGGGGGGCAAGGTCGATGAATCAAGCGCGACAGCCGGACTACGAGTTCGAACGGCGGGTGTCGTCCCGTCTTCTCGACGTCCTGATCCGGGCCGCCCTGATCGGCGTCCTGGCCATGCTGTGTTACGTCGTGTTCGCCCCCTTCCTGACCCTCATGACGTGGGCGATCATCCTGGCCGTCACGCTGTACCCGCTCCACCGATTGCTCGCCCGCCGGATCGGCGGGCGACAGGGCCTCACCGCGACCATCCTGGTCGTCGCCGCCTGCCTGCTGATCATCGCGCCGACGGCGCTGCTCATGAACTCGTTCGGAAGCTCGATCCAGGATTTCATCGGCGCCGTGCAGACCAACACGCTGAAGATCCCGGCGCCGCGAGAGGGCGTACGGGAATGGCCGTTCGTCGGCAAGAAGATCTACGACGTGTGGTCACGAGCGCACACGGATCTGCCGGGGCTCGTCGAGAGCCTGCAGCCGAAGATCGGCGAGCTCGCCAGAAAAGCGCTGGCGATCGTTGCGAGCATCGGCGTCGGGATGCTGCAGTTCGTCGCCTCCGTCATCGTCGCGGGCATCCTGATGGCCTACGGCGAGGCGGGCGCGCGCGGCAGCCGCGCGATCTTCGCGCGCGTCATCGGCAGCGACCGGAGTGACGGCTTCGCGGCGCTGTCCACCGCCACCATCCGTGCCGTCGCCCAGGGCGTCATCGGCATCGCCTTCGTCCAGGCGCTGCTCGTCGGCCTCGCGCTGATCGTCGCCGGCGTTCCGTGGGCCGGCGTGCTGGCGGCCATCACGCTCGTCTTGAGCATTGCTCAGGTGCCGGCGCTGATCATCACCATTCCCGCGATCGTCTACATCTGGTCGAGCGGCAATTACAGCAGCGGCTCGGCCATCGCCTACACGATCATCCTGTTGCTCGCCGGGATGGCCGACAATGTCCTCAAACCGCTGATGCTCGGGCGCGGAGTCGATGCGCCGATGCCGGTGATCCTGATCGGCGCGCTGGGCGGCATGGCGACCGGCGGCATCCTCGGCATGTTCGTGGGAGCCACCTTGCTGGCGCTCGGCTATCAGATCTTCATGAACTGGGTCGAGACCAATCCCGACGCCCCGCCGAGAAGCGATCCGGCTCAGACCGCCTGAAGTCCGCTCCACGCTCCTGCCACACACGCGATCGACGCGCGGCGGCAGGGATACCACGACCAAGGTCGCAAGGGTATTTACCCAGGCGTCGCACGGCCCTGAAAGCGCCGACTCGTGAGCGCGCACGTCGCCCCGATCCGGAGCGGTGTTCTCGCCGGCCTGGGCCTGGGCGATCTGGCTAAGCTGGTCCGGGTCGCGAGGCGGGCGTCCGGATCGTATGCTGGAGGTGCTCGGAGAGGAGGCGGAGCGCATGAGCGCCGACGATCTGAAATCATGGCGGAAGGCCGAGCGCAGCCGGCTGATCGCGGCACGAGAGAGCCTCGACGGGGCCACGCGCGGGGCATTTCGTCAGCGCATCGACGCCCATCTCTGGCGCTCGTTCCCGGGTCTCGCCGGGGCGAGGCTCGCCTTCTGCTGGCCGATCCGCGGCGAGTACGACGCCCGACGCCTCGTCCAGAAGCTGCGAGAGCGCGGCACGGTAGCCGCTCTCCCGGTGGTGGTCGCGCCCGGGCAGCCCCTGGTCTTCCGCGAATGGCACCCGGGCGTGATCCTAGCCTCGGGTCCGCTCGGCATCCCCTACCCCGTGGACTCCGACGCCATCGTTCCCACCGCCGCGCTGCTCCCGATGCTCGGCTGGGACGAAGCGGGCTATCGCCTGGGTTATGGCGGGGGATACTTCGACCGCACCCTGGCGAGCCTGGCGAGAAGACCCGTCGTCATCGGCGTCAGCTACGAGCTGGCCAGGATGAAGACCATCCGGCCCCAGAGCTGGGACGTGCCGATGGACTGGGTCGTGACCGAGCGTGGCACCTATCGCCGCGACCCGGAGGGGCTGGTCTTCATCGGCGCGCCGCTCGCCGGCGCACCCGGCGCGCTCGCCTCTCCCGTCTGCTACGCCGGCGAGCTCGATCCGGAGTCGCCCCCGGGCACGTGACGAACGAGAGCCCTCACACGAGGGCGAGCAGCGATCCCGGCTCCGGCAGGTCCTCGAAGGTGAAGCTGACGCGCGCCCAGCGAACGACACCCCGGCGATCGATGAAGTAGTAGCCGATCGATTGCAAGGGTCGCTTGAACTCGGCGTCGTCTTCGGCGGTGTCCTCCCACCCGCCGTGGTGGTGCAGGGTCATGATCGGATCGTCGCCGCCGTCGACCTTCATCTCCCGGAGAATCTCGACCGCCTGGTGGGTTCCGGCGGCGACGACCTCGGGTGTCCGCGCGACGGCCGGCAGGCCATAGGCGCGATGCACCGACCGGTCGGGGGCCGCCGCGATGGGAAAGCAGGGAGCGTTCCCGAATCGGAAGTACAGGCGCGCTCGCTCGGGGCTGGCGATCACCACTCCCAGCAGGGCGATGCCCGCGCCGCGGACCAGATCACAGGTGGGCCTGAGCCGGCTGATGTGCCGCCGGCAGAAGGCGCAGTAGAGGCCGCGGAGCAGCAGCAGCAAGACGGGCCCGCGACTGCAGTAGTCGGAGAGCGAAATGTGCCCGTCGTAGTCGGCGGCCGGAAGATCGAAATCGGGCGCCCGATCCCCCGCCCCGAGCGCCCGGCCGGGGTGGTCGATCATCGGTCGGCCCCGTGGTGCATGCCCGCCGATCCTATCACGCGGGGGCGGCGGGTGCGGAGGTCGCCGGCGCCGGCGCTCAGCTCGGCGCGGCGCCCTGCGTGGCGACGTACAGGGCGTAGAGCGACTGGCTGCCGCACATGAACAGCCGGTTCCGCTTGGGGCCGCCGAAGGCGAGGTTCGCACACACCTCCGGTAGCCGGATGCGTCCGATGAGCTTGCCCTCGGGCGTCCAGACCGTCACGCCGCTGTAGCCGAGACCGCGGTCGCCCGGGTTGCCGTTGCTCGACACCCAGAGGTTGCCGTCGACGTCGCAGCGGGCACCGTCCGGGCCGCACTTGATGCCGTCGATCATGAAATCGCTGAAGAGTTTCTGGTTCGAGAGCTTGTGGTCCGCGCCGACGTCGAACACGTGCATGTCGCGCTTGCCGCCCGGGCCCTTGTCGCCCGGGCCGGCACCGGTGCTGATGACGTAGAGCTTCTTGTAGTCGGGCGCGAACACGAGGCCGTTCGGGTTCGGGAGCCGGTCCTCGCCGATGACTTGATCGATGCGGCCGCTCGCATCGACGCGGTACACGGCGGTGGGCAATTCACGCTTGAGGTTCGCGACCTCGGGGGGCTGCCCGAGCCGGTGCTTGAAGCGGCCCATCGGGTTGCTCGGGCCGCCGGGCGCATCCGGCGTGCCCTCGTAGAGCTGGCCGCCGTACGGCGGATCGGTGAACCAGTAGCTCCCGTCGGGATGCGGCACGATGTCGTTCGGCGAGTTGAGCCGCTTGCCCTGGTACGAGTCGGCGATGATCGTGATGGCGCCGTCGTGCTCGTACCGAACGACACGGCGGGTCAGATGCTCGCAGGACAGCTGGCGGCCCTGGAAGTCGAACGTATTGCCGTTGCTGTTGTTCGACGGCATGCGGAAGACCTTCACGCTCCCGTCGTCCTCGAGCCACCGCAGCTGCCGATTGTTGGGGATGTCGCTCCAGACGAGGTAGCGGCCCTGTCCGCACCACGCCGGCCCTTCGGACCAGAGCGCGCCCGTCCACAGCCGCTTGATCGGCGTGTTGCCCTGCCGGTAGCGGTTGAAGAGCGGATCGATCGTGATCACGTCCGGGTCGACGTACGTGATCGGGTCCGCGCTCGGCGACCAGTCGCGCGGGGGTGTCGTGATCGTGCTCGCCGGCTCCGCTGGTTTGCCGGCCGGGGGCGCCTGCGCCCTCACGACCGCGGGGGCGAGGGCCGCGGCGCCGGCGAGCGCTCCGGCCGCGCCGACGAATCTACGCCGCGTGATGAGGCGGTCGGTGTTCACGATGCTCCTCCTCGAGTGCAGCGACATGGCCGCTGCTCGTCGCGCCGCCTTCCACGACGAAAACCGTATCAGAGGGAGTCAGGCAGTCTCGAAGGAATAGTGCCGAGGCTTTCCCGGACTCAACGTGAGATCGTAAGCGTCGCGTGAGGAGGAAGGGGCAGTCGTGACCCGGTTCCGCGCGTCACGCTTGGTGGCGGTCGGGTTGCCGCGAGGTGAGCGACGAGGCGTCACCGGCCCGAGCGCGTCCGGCGCGTCACCTCGAGGTGTAGGATGCGGATGAGGCGCATGGCGGCGGTAGCGACGTGAGCACCGATCCCCTGTCCGATGTCCTGCGGGCGGTGCGGCTCGACGGCGCATTCTTCTACGCCGTGGAGGCCAGCGAGCCCTGGAGTGTGGCGGCCGTCGCGGCGAAGGACCTGACGCCGCGCGTGTTGCCCGGCGCCGAGCACCTGATCCCGTACCACATTCTCACCGAGGGTCGTTGCTTTGGCGGTTTGGTCGGGCAGCAACCCGTCGCTCTCGAGGCGGGTGACGTGATCGTGTTTCCCCACGGGGATCCCCACGTGATGTCGAGCGATCCCAGGTTGCGGAGCGTGCCGGCGACGCCGGGCCGCTTTCCCGAGACGGTCATCCTGGGCGACGGCGGACGGATCGCCGCCGCCTTCGTCTGCGGCTTCCTCGGCTGCGATCGTCGCCCGTTCAATCCCCTGCTGTCCACGCTCCCGCGCCAGCTGCACCTGCCCGGCCTCTCCGCCGGATGGCGCCAGTCGTTCGCGCACCAGGTGGTCGAGGAGTCCCGCGCGCGGCGGGTGGGCGCCGATTCGGTGCTGACTCGCCTCGCGGAGCTGATGTTCGTCGAAGTGCTCCGGCGCTACATCGAGACGCTGCCGCCCGAGCAGCGCGGCTGGCTCGTCGGTCTGCGCGACGCGGTCGTCGGTCGCGCGCTCGGTCTCCTTCATGACGCTCCCGCTCGACCGTGGACCCTCGACGAGCTCGCGGGCGACGTGGCCTTGTCGCGCTCGGCGTTCGCCGAGCGGTTCACGACTCTCGTCGGGCAGCCGCCGATGCAGTACCTGGCCCAATGGCGTATGCAGCTCGCGGCGAGGCGCCTGGTCTCGAGCAGCGCGAAGGTCGCGACCATCGCCGAGGAGGTCGGCTACGAGTCGGAAGAGGCGTTCAGCCGGGCGTTCAAGCGCCTCATCGGCGTCTCGCCGGCCGCCTGGCGACGAGCCACGTGAGACCGCTCGTCGGGACGCGCGGCTAGAAACTCTGGACGCCCGGTCATTCACCTCCGTGCGCCGTGTCGGTAGCCTGACCTCCGTGACGCGAATCAACCCCGCGTCACAAAGGGGGCCACCATGGCTACGACGAAAGAAGTGCTCGACCATCACTTGAAGTGCTTCGGCGCCGGTGACCTGACGGGCATCCTGGACGACTACGCGCCGGGGGCTGTCATGTTCACCGCGGACGGACCGCTCCGGGGCGCCGAGGCGATGAGGCCGCTGTTTCAGGCGATGATCGCGGAGTTCGGCAAGCCCGGCGCGGCGTTCACCTTGAAGGCGCAGTCCGTGGAGGGCGACTACGCGTACATCGTGTGGACCGCCGAGACGGCCGACAACGTGTACGAGGTGGGCACGGACACCTTCATCGTCCGGGACGGCAAGATCGCGGCGCAAACGTTCACCGGCAAGATCACGCCCAAGAGCTGACCCGAGCCAGCACCGTCCGCTCCTGAAGCGCGCGGCGTCGGCACGACGAGCCGATCAGGCGCCAACGGGGCTAGCGAAGTGATCGCCAGCCCCGTTGGCGGCGCGGCACGAAGCCGCCGCGGTCGTCAGATGACGTCTTTGGCCTTGAGGTCCTCGAGCTCACCTACCGTCATGCCCAGCCACTCGGAATAGATCGTGGCGTTGTGCTCGCCGAGCAGCGTCGCGCGGTCCACGGCGACGTGCGAGTCGGACATCTTCACGGGCCACCCGGGCAGGGTGAACTTGCCACGCTTGGGATGGTCGACGGTCACGATCATCTCGCGCTTCTGCAGGGCCGGATCCTGCGTGATCTCCATCGTGTCGTAGACGGCCCCGGCGGGCACGCCCGCGTCGCCGAGGATCTGCATGACCTCGGCCTTGGTGCGGCTCTGGGTGAACTCGTTCAGGATGCGGTCGACCTCGTCGTGGTTGGCCCAGCGCCGCTCGGGCGAGTTGAAGCGCTCGTCCCCGATCAGGTCGGCGCGGCCGATGGCCTTCAGCAGCCGGTCCCAGTGCCGGTTGCCCGCGCGGGTCGTATAGATGAAGCAGTAGTCGTTGAGACCCCCGCCCTTGCACTTGTAGAGGCCGCTCGGCGCCGTCGTCCCGAGCGCGCTGCGATTGCCCGAGCGGACCGCGGCCTTGCCGCTCGCCGCCTGGCGCGCGAACGCGATACGGCTGAAGTTGATCACGGCATCCTGCATCGCCACCTTGATGTGCTGGCCCCGGCCGGTGCGCTCGCGCTGGTGCAGCGCGGCCAGGATGCCGATCGCGCAGTGAAGGCCGGTGCCGGTGTCGCCGATCGTCGGACCGGGCTTGAGCGGCTCGGTCTCGGTCGTGCCCGTCAGGCTCAGGGCGCCGCCCACGGACTGCGCGATCATGTCGAAGCTCACGTAGTTCTCGTACGGCCCTTCGCCGAAGCCCTTGACCTGCGCGTAGATGATCCGGGGATTGATCTTCTGGACGACGTCGTAGCCGAAGCCCAGCCGCTCGATGGCGCCGGGGGCAAAATTCTCGATCATGACGTCGGCCTTCTTGAGCATCTGCGTGAAGATCTCGCGGCCGCGCGGCGTGCCGAGATTCAGGGTCACGCTGCGCTTGTTGGCGTTGAGCAGCATGAAATAGTGCGAGTCGACCCCGGGCTTGTCGGTGGACGCCCCGCGCCCCTGGTCGCCGCCCTTGGGATTCTCGACCTTGATGACGTTGGCGCCCAGCCACGCAAGCGCCTCGGTGCACGAGGTCCCCGCCTCGAACTGGGTCAAATCGAGAACCTTCACGTCCTCCAGCGCGGTCTTCTGTGACATGGTGTGGCCTCTCCTGTTTTCGGCGCGCTGCACTCGGGTTCGCTCCGCGAGGCCGATCGTATCACGGTCAAATCCCGTGCAGAACGGCCCCGAAGATCGGCGCCGGCCGTCAGCAGAGCGAGCGGGTGTGCTGGCTCCGGAGCCAGCGCACGAGCACGTCGACGAAGCGCGCCGGCGACTCCAGCTGCGGCACGTGCCCGATGTGGTCGAACGTCTCGAGCGTCCATCCGGGCTTTCGCCGGACCAGCGCCTCGGAGGCCGCCCGCGGCACGAGCCGGTCGTCGCGGCCCTGGATCAGGAGCGTCGGCGCGACGATCTTGTCGACCAGGCCGTGGTAGCGACGTGGGCGGAGGATCTCGGCGAGCATCGAGCGGGTCGCCGAGAGGAAGGCGTCGTTGGCCCACGGCATCGTATCGATCCGGGTCCGGACCAGCGCCACGTGGGCGCGCCGGATCGCTTCGGGGACGCGCGAGCCGTCGGTGCACAGAAGCTGCAGCAGCTCCGCCACGAGCCCGTCGGGCCCGAGCCGCGCGGCCCGCGTTCGCAGGAACCAGCGGGCCAGGCCGGGGATCGTGTACAGCGCGAACAGCGCCTGGACCGCGAGCTCGACCCGTGCGCCGCGCACGCGCGGCTGGGCCGGTGCGACCAGGACGAGGCCGGCCACGCTGGCGGGCTCCCGCGCCGCCTGCATCATCGCGATGAGGCCGCCCATCGAGTTGCCGACCAGAATCGCCGGCTCTCGCACGGCGGCCTCGAGAAAGCCGTGCAGCGATCGCTGGATCGCCGTCATGGTGATGCTGCGGCCGGCCGGGGGCGTGCGCCCGAAGCCCGGCAGATCCGGCGCCAGCACCCTGGCGTGCTCGGCCAGCGGGGCGCCCACCGCGAGCCAGTTCTCGCACGCTCCGCCGAGCCCATGCACGAGAACCATCGGCCGGCCGGCGCCGCCGAAATCGGCGAAGTGGATCGGCCCGCCGGCGTCGACGGTCCGCAGGCGGACCGGAAAGTCGGACGTCACCGCCACCGCGTCGGGCCGATCAGGCACGCCGGCTCGCCAGCGCGAGGACGCCGGCGACGTCGTGCGTCTCCGCGAGAGCGCGCATCGCGACCGTCAGCGTCGCGACCTGCGGCGCCGGCAGCACGGTCTCGGCGAGCCGCCGGAACTTCGCCTCGAGGTCGTCGCGCGTGCCGGGGTTGTCGGGCGTGCCGCGCGCCGCGCTGATCCGCTCCTCGATGACGCGGCCGTCCTTCAGCCGCACCGTCATGTGCGCGGCCGGAATCCCGAGCGAGTCGTCGCCCTCGGGCGTGACCCGTGCCATCACCCGCGCGACCGCCGGATCGGCGAGGCTCGACTCGGTGAACTCGGCCTCGCCGGCCTCGCCACGCAGGAGCGCCATCGCCGCGCAGAACCGCACGCTGAACTTCGCCTCGAGCGGCGTCCTGGGCTCGCGCTGGTCGGCGGCCTTGAGCGTGAGCGGGATCACCCGGCAGCGCACGCTCTCGATCGCGTCCGCGGCGAGCGGCGTGCGCGCGCGGATCGCGCGCCCGGCGTCGATCGTCGCGTGCGTCAGGTGGCACGCTGCGTAGTACTTGGTGCTGTTCTGGGAGAGCTCCCAGCGCTTGCCGAAATCCTCGGCGGCGCGACCGAGATCGGTCACGCCGAGGAAGGTGCCGGCGAGGCCGTCGGGCGCGTCGAGCATCGCGGTGGCGCCGGTGAACCCCTCGCGCGCGAGCAGCGCCGCCAGGAGACCGTTCATCGCGGCTTTTCCCGGATGCAGCGGCTTGGCCATCGTGCCGAACGACTGCGTGAGGCCGGCCGCCTGGGTTCCGGCGATGCCGAGCGCGTGCGCGAGCCCGCGCGCGTCGAGGCCGAGCATGCGCCCGGCCGCCGCCGCCGCGCCGAACGTGCCCACCGTGGCCGTGACATGCCAGCCGCGTTCCGTCAGGCGCTTGCCGATCACGCGGCCGATGCGCGTCTCGAGCTCGAAGCCCGCGATGAACGCCGCGAGCGCGTCGGCGCCCGAAGCATGCCGCCATTCCCCCAGGGCCATCACGACCGGCGCGACGGCGGCGGAGCCGTGGAGCACGGCCGGCAAGTGCGTGTCGTCGAAATCGAGGGCGTGGCACTGGGCGCCGTTGGCGAGCGAGGCGAGCAGCGCGCTGGTGCGCCGGCCGCGGCCCACGATCGTCGCCTGCGGCTCCCCGCCGGTGGCCTCGATCACGGCCGCGATGGCATCGGCCAGGGGCTCGATCGACCCGCGGATCGCCGTGCCCAGCCAATCGGTCATCGATCGATTCGCGGCCTCGACGATCGCCGGCGGCACCGCCGCCAGCTCGAGCCCGAGCACGAAGTCGACGAGCGCGTCCATCACCGGGGTGTTACGGGGCGTCATGGTGAGTCCTCCTCGAGCCGTCGCAGCCTTGCCGAGAAGCTAGCACGTTCGCCGCACGCTGTCGTCTCGGCGCGACCCACGGTCGTTCGCGCCGAATCTCCGGCGCGCCGAGCGGCGATGGACTAGAGTGAGCGACCGTGGCGTGATGACGACGACGCTTCCATTGACCGGATATCGCGTGCTCGAGCTCGCCCATCTCATCGCCGGGCCCGTGTGCGGGATGTACCTGGCCGACATGGGGGCCGACGTCGTGAAGGTCGAGCAGCCGACGAGCGGCGACGCCTCGCGCTCCGCGTACGGAACCCAGCTCGGCGGGGAAAGCGCGGTCTTCGTCACGGTCAACCGGAACAAGCGCAGCGTCGCGCTCGATCTCGCCCGGTCCGAAGGGCGTGCGGCCTTCGATCGTCTCGTGGCGCGCGCCGACGTCGTGCTCGAGGCCTATCGTGGCGGCGTCGCCGAGCGTCTGGGCATCGACTGGCCGCGCCTGGCGCGGCTCAATCCCGGGCTCGTGTATTGCTCGCTCTCGGCGTTCGGCCCGGACGGCCCGTGGCGGGAGAAACCGGGCGTGGACATGCTGGTGCAGGCGATGGGCGGGCTCATGGCGGTCATCGGGGAGCCCGACGGCCCGCCCATGCTCTGCGGCGCGCCCGTGCTCGACACGATCGGCGCGCTCATGGCCGGGCAGGGAATCCTCACCGCGCTCCTGCATCGCGAGCGCACCGGCGAGGGCCAGCGCGTCGACGTCTCGCTGCTCGCGGGAACCGTGCTGGCGCACGCGGCCCGGCTGTCGATCTTCCTGGCGACCGGCGAGGAGCCCGGCCGGTGGGGCAGCGGCCATCCATATATCGTGCCGTTCCAGGCGTTCGAGGCGTCGGACGGGTGGGTGTACGTCGCCGTCTGGATCGACCGGCTGTGGGCGCCGTTCTGCGACGCCATCGAGCATCCCGCGCTCGCCCGGGACCGGCGATTCGCGACGCGCGCCCACCGGCGAGAGCGCCGGGCCGAGTTGACCGCGCTGCTGGCCCCCGTCTTCCGCGCCCGCACCGTCGCCGACTGGATGGCGCGCCTCGAGGCCCACGACGTGCTCTGCGCTCCGGTCAATCGCTACGCCGATCTCCCGCACGACCCGCAGATCGCCGCGAGCCGCCTGCTCGTCGAGCAGGAGCACCCGCGCGCCGGACGTTTCCGCACGCTCGACACGCCGATTCGCTTCGATCGGACTCCCGGTCGAATCCGCACGCCGGCGCCCGGCCTCGGCGAGCACACCGACGCCGTCCTGACCGAGGCCGGGCTGACGCCGGACGATCTCGCCGACCTGAGGAAATCGGGGACGATCGCGTAGCGCCGGCCGGCCGCACTACATCCGGAGCCTCACGCCGGCCCGTTCCTCCTGGAGCGTCGAGGCCTTGAGACGATCCGCATCGCCCCAGCCACGATTCATCGCTTCCTGCAGCTCCATCTGGCAGAGATCGAGCAGCCGCGTGGGCACGTGATGGGCCCGGGCGAGATCGCCCGCCAGCCCGAAGTCCTTGTGGGCGAGGGCCAGCGCGAAGCGCGCGGTGAAGTCGCCGCGAAAGAGCGTGGCGGGCATGCGCTTGGTGAAGGTCATGTTCTGGCTCACGATGCATCCGGCGCCGAACGCCTCGGTGAGCCGCGGCAGCGCCACCCCCGCCTTGACGCCGAGGGTCAAGCATTCGGCGACCAGCAGGTCGATGCTCATGGCCAGCGCGTTGTGGACGATCTTGGTGACCGATCCCGCGCCGAGCCCGCCGACCCAGACGACGCTCCGCGAGAAGGTGTCGAGCACGGGTTTCACGGAGCTCAGGATCGACGCGTCGCCGCCCACGAACAGGGTGAGCTGTCCTTCCAGGGCGCCCTCGCGCCCGCCGTCCAGCGGCGCGTCGAGGAGATGCGCGCCGCGCGCCGAGAGCGCGTCGCCCACGCCGCGGACGACGTCCGGATCGTTGGTCGTGTGATCGATCACGATGCTCCCCGATCGCACGCCCTCCTGGACGCCGCCGGCGCCGAGCATCACCGTCCGCATCTCCGGTGGGCCGGGCACGCAGACGCAGACGACGTCAGACTGCGCGGCCACGGCGCGCGGCGAAGCCGCCCACGCCGCGCCGCGCTCGAGCACGGGCGCGGCAGCGCCCGGTCGCAGATCGTGGACCACCAGCGGGAACCCCGCCTGGCGCACGAAGGC
>Ga0187776_10001484_pt1 | contig 11747 bp, 9 predicted proteins | sample 0216_BV02_MP12_2_FD_132426 | JGI IMG/M metagenome (GOLD analysis project Ga0187776, IMG submission 132426) | Tropical peat soil microbial communities from peatlands in Department of Meta, Colombia - 0216_BV02_MP12_20_MG | ecosystem: Environmental > Terrestrial > Soil > Wetlands > Peat | place...
GCATCACGCACGGGGTAGTACTTTGCACCTATCAGCTCCCTCACCCGCTCAGGGCTCTTGCCCTCTGTGTCCCGCATATACCGACTCTGAATAAAATCTTTCAGTACGCCGTCTCTCAGTGGCCCTGCATCGCCGGTCCCTTGAACTATGCCCGCCATCTTCAGGCCGTCGAAGGCTGACCTGAGGGATGATTCGGGTATGCCGAGAACCCTCGAAAGCCGCGGGAAATCATTGGACCTGCTGCCGGACTTCGTCATGTGCATGAGAAGATCTACGGCGACCTTCAACAGACCCGGGTCTGCAAGGAATTCACCGAGCACAGAAGACCAGTAAAATGCTGTCTCACCTTCAGAGACCTCGAAGCCGTAACCTTCCCACAGGTCTTTTTCAGAGATCTCCTTTTTGTTCATCTTCCAGATCGCCTTGGCCATATTCCTGATGTAGAGAGGATTCCCTTCGAGGAGTCTGACAAACGAAAGGGAAGCTTCTCTATCATTACGCACTCCCAATTTGTCACACAGAGAACCGAAGAGCGTCTGCGCAGCATCCTCCGGAAGTTCCTTGATAAACATCCTTTCAGCTTTTCCCCTGAAAGCATTGTCAGCAAAGATAGATTCGAGCAGCCCATCCGGTGAACCGGTCAGGACATGGGGACAGATAGACGTCTTCATTGGCCCCTCAAAAAGACTCATAAGCCCCCGGGCATCTCCCTGATTCGTCTCATAAAGGTGCGCTGCCATAGGGAAATCATCGAGCATGATAATTACCGGCATCCCGCTTTCCCTTGCCGTTGTCACCGGTGCCGAAATTGCTGCGAGTATCTGTTCATAGGTGTCGCCGTCCTTCAGGAGCGACTGGAAGTCTTCAATCAGGTTAATCAGCCAGTCAAGTCTCAGTGAGGAGAAGTCCGGCATGAGTCCCACCAGAGGTGTACCCATAGAGTCAATGAAAGAGGGGTTCTTTTTAACATACGCGAGGTATTGTCTTACAAATCTCGTCAGGTAGTCTTTCGCAAAATAAGAGGCCTTTAATGTCGCCTTCTGAAAGGAATAGTAGAAGGGCAAGACTTTTTTTTCTTCCCAGAAGACCGTCCGGTAGAATTGTTTGAGAAGTTCTGTCTTGCCTATCCCGCGCGGTCCCTGAAGGAGTATGTTGTCGGCTATAGCTCGATCTCTGACCTCAGTGAGAAGCTTCAGATAGGCGAGTTCTCTTTCCCTGTTGATGAAGTCCTTTGCCGGAATTGAATTAAACGGCATTATCAGGCCCCTCGTTCGTAAGCCCGATAAACTTGCTGTTTCCTGTTTCGGGGAGAAACCTCATCTGGGTTACATCACTCATTTCTTTGGATTACACAAAACATGCTAATCCATTATACCAAATACGGGTTGGCTTTTTTAGTATGCTCAACGCTATCGCTCTCCTCTCTGTCTTGCCGCTTCATAAAGACATATCGCAGCACATGTTGCAACATTCAGACTCTCGGCCTTTCCATATATCGGTATTCTTAACGACAGGTCCGCCGCCATTTTCATTGTCTCACTGATCCCCCGCGCCTCATTTCCGAAAACGATCGCAGCCGCTGCACTAAGATCCCAATCAAACAAAGATTTTTCTGCATCAGTGGAAGTGACCGCCAGCGGTATCCTGTGGGCTTTAAGCCATCTCAGGAGAGTACTTTCCTCTGTGGAGGTGACAGGCAAATTAAATATGCTCCCGGCTGTAGCCCGTATCGTTTTTGGCATGAAGGCACTGCACGTCCCGGGAAGAAGGATTACTGCGTCAGCTCCCGCGGCGTCAGAGGTCCTTATAATCGTCCCGAGATTGCCGGGATCCTGTATGCCGTCGATCACCACGAGGAGAGGTTCACTTTTAAATGAAAGTTTACCGAGCTCCGGCGATGGATATGTCACTATCGCAACTACCCCCTGCGGTGTTTCGGTATCTGCGATTTTTTTCATAATCTGCTCAGTGACCTCGAATAATTTCCTTGCTTTGCCGCTGATCAGCCTCAAAACCCTCTGTCCTTCCTCTCTTGAGCCGAAGACATCGGTAAAGTAAACCTCTTGAATCCCGGCGCCTGAAGCGATCGACATTTCGATGAGATGTATTCCTTCGATAATGAAAGCGGCCCGGTTCTGTCTGGACCTTCTCTCCCTCACGGCCGTAGCTTCTTTTATGTGCGGGTTAGACAGACTGGTTATCTTCGTATAGTCCATGGTCATATAACTTTAACAGAAATTTCCTCGTGGTTCCACATCCACGTCCCACGTGAGTATTCCGATTATTCCAGGCACCCTCTCCGGAGAATTTCGGGCCGGCAATTTTTTAGGTGTCCGGAATACGCATCACGGCAACGGATCCGCGAATTTTTCTCTGATCAGCATGAAATTGACTAAAGTCGGGGCATTATTTTAGAGTAAATAAATAGTATGGGAGGCGAAATTGATTACGGCGGTTGAGGATATCAGCATTACGAAGAAGCGTCTGAAGATCGAGATCCCGACGGACATCATAGAGAAGGAATACAGGGAATCACTCGATAAGGTGAAGAAAAGAGCGAAGATACCCGGGTTCAGGCCGGGCAAGGTCCCGGCAAATCTGATCGAAAAGAAATTCGGTGGCGATATCAAGGCCGATATCATAGACAGGCTGGTACCTCGTTATTATTCTGAAGCGCTCAAGGAGGCGGCTCTTGTTCCGGTTGCCCTTCCGAAGTTCGAAAGTTCCCTGGATGTCAAGCCGAACGAACCTCTTGCCTTTGTTCTTACCGTCGAGGTAAGACCGAACATCACAGACTTGAATTACACAGGTCTGAAGGTTGAGGAAGTAACAAGCGATGTCGACGATAAAGAGATCGAGGATACGGTCAAGGGCCTGCGCGAAGAAAGGGCCGTGTATGAGGCTATCGACAGGGAAATAAAGGAAGATGACCTTCTTGTTATAGACTATGTAAGACTTGACCCGACCGGTCAGAAAGAACTTTCTTCCGGGAAGGACCAGGTGATGAACCTCGGCAGCAATCTAGCGCCAAAAGGGATTATGGATGAAATCATCGGAAGGAAAAAAGGAGATGTGATAGAGATTACGCTTCCCTCCGTAGAAGGAGGCGAAGTCAAAGAGGAAGAGAAGGGAAACCGGTTGAGGATAACGATAAAAGAGATCAAAGAAAAAAGGCTGCCCGAGATAGACGACGAACTTGCGAAGGACTTGGGACACGAAACCCTCGAATCCTTAAGAGGAAAAGTGAAGGAAGGAATTTTGAGAGCCAAGAAGGATAAGGCAGCGAGCACGCAAAAGGAGAAACTCCTGGAGATGCTGGTCGAATCGTACGATTTCGAACTGCCCGAGTCTCTGTTCGAAAAAGAACTCGAAACTCTTGTAATCAATGAGAAGCATTCGAGACAGAAGCCAAAGGACCTCGCTTTGGGTTCTGATGTGGAAAAGACCGCGCACGAGGATGACGCTGCAACCGCCGACAGACTCAGGCCCAAGGCGATAAGAAATGTTAAGGCAGGCATTCTTCTTGACCTGATCGCGGAAAAAGAGGGCATTACGGCATCCGAAGAAGAACTGAAGACGAGGATAGAACTTCTTGCCAGGCATTTGCAGACGACTCCTGAGGCGGTGATCAATCTCTTTGTCACAAAGGACGGTTCTCTCGATAACCTGAAGCATACAATCAGGGATGAGAAGGTGATGGATCTGGTTCTCTCGAGAGCTGAAATCACCAAAGGAGCATCATCATGAGTGTTATACCGATTGTTATAGAACAGACCGGAAGGTCGGAAAGGGCATATGATATCTATTCACGGCTGCTTAAAGACAGGATAATATTCCTGGGGACCGCTATAGACGATAACGTGGCAAACACCGTTATCGCGCAGATCCTTTTTCTTCAGACCGAAGACCCGGATAAAGATATCCATATTTATGTCAATTCGCCGGGCGGGATCGTGTCTTCGGGTCTGGCGGTATACGATACGATGCAGTACGTAAAGCCCGATATTTGCACGTACTGTGTGGGACAGGCAGCGAGCATGGGTGCGCTTCTCCTTTCAGCTGGCACAAAGGGAAAGAGATTCGCTCTCCCTCACTCGCGGATAATGATCCACCAGCCGATGGGCGGTTTTCAGGGGCAGGCGACGGACATCGAGATCCATGCAAGGGAGATTTTACGGATGAAGGATACCCTGAACACGATACTGGCGCGGCATACCGGTCAGTCTCTGGAAAAAATCCGGACTGATACAGACAGAGATTTTTTTATGTCGGGAGAAGAAGCGAAAGAGTACGGCATTGTTGATGAGGTTATTCATACCGTCAAGAAAAAGTAACTTCGTAACGGAGAGGGGACTTGTGTTCGCTCCGGGTCCCGATGCTGGTGTTTGTAACTGTTTATTATTGGAGGATTAGATGGCAAAAAAAGATGAGGAAGCTCTCAAATGCTCATTTTGTGGAAAGGGGCAGGAAGAGGTAAAAAAGCTTATCGCCGGCCCCACCGTTTATATATGCAATGAGTGTATCGAGCTGTGCAATGAAATAATCGCAGATGAGTTGTCTATGGATACGGGAGGCGGAACTCTTCCGAAGCTTCCTACACCCAAGGAGATCCACGGCGTCCTCAATGATTTTGTGATAGGTCAGGAGCGAGCGAAGAAAATACTCTCCGTGGCTGTGCACAACCATTACAAGAGGATTTATAATCCCGCTGAGTCGGACGTCGAACTCCAGAAGAGCAACATACTGCTTATCGGCCCGACGGGAACCGGAAAGACGCTGCTCGCACAGACACTCGCAAAGATACTGGATGTCCCCTTTACGATAGCTGACGCGACTACTCTTACCGAGGCTGGCTATGTCGGGGAGGATGTGGAGAATATCATCCTGAAACTCCTTCAGGCGTCAGATTATGATGTTGAAAAGGCTCAGAGGGGGATAGTCTATATCGACGAAATAGACAAGATAAGCAGAAAATCCGATAACCCTTCGATCACGAGGGACGTCTCCGGCGAGGGCGTCCAGCAGGCGCTGCTCAAGATCGTGGAAGGCACGATCGCGAATATCCCCCCGCAGGGCGGGCGCAAACATCCCCAGCAGGATTTCATCCAGGTCGATACAACGAACATCCTTTTCATTTGCGGCGGCGCCTTCATAGGTCTCGACGGCATCGTTGAGCAGAGAACGGGCAAGAAGGCTGTCGGCTTCGGCAGGAGCGTAGTGAGCAGAAGTGAAAAGAAGGTGGGCGAAATTCTGAGCATGGTCGAGCCCCAGGATCTGATCAAATACGGCCTTATCCCTGAGTTTGTCGGGAGACTGCCGGTTGTCACGACTCTCGAGGAACTCGACGACGCCTCTCTCGTAAGGATTTTGGTCGAGCCTAAGAACGCCCTTATCAAGCAGTATCAGAAGCTGCTTTCTTTCGATAACGTACGGCTGAAGTTTACGGACAGCGCCCTGGCGTCTATCGCAAAAAAGGCAGTACAGCGTAAATCCGGAGCCAGGGGCCTTAGGGCGATACTCGAAGAAATAATGCTTGATGTCATGTATGAAATACCGTCTCAGAAAGGCATCAAAGAGTGTCTGATCACGGAGGAGACTGTTTCAAAAAAGGAAAAACCTATCCTGATTTACGAGAAACAGGCGGAATCGGCGTAGGATAGAGATAAACGGGAAACGGGGAGAAAACTGCTCCTTCCGACTTCTCATTTCCTGCCTCGGGTCCTGAAAGATTTTTCAGCCGCTCCTTTCACCACCTTCTTCAGTTCTTCATCACCGATACCGGAGGTAAGCTCGGAAATAAACAGGGCGTCATCGGATGAAAGCTTTCCCGGACTCTGGGCATGCTGTTCCAGCTTTTTTTGCGGAATCTTTCCTATCCTGAAACGCACATCCCTCACGCCGTACACACCCAGTTTTTCGATGATCGCTGCTTTACAGAAACTGAGTTGATGAATCCAGATAGGTGAATCGGCATTCAGGAGCAGTTCACCTTGCGAAAGTCTTGAAGGAGACGTATGGACCGAAATCGGCTTTCCAATAATCCTGTGCCAGTCATTTTTCAGCCGCGCAAGACGGACGCCCTCCTCGATGCCGAGATTCCTGAGAAGCGGGCCGAGCAGTGAGTCCGCCTTTTCCATCAGACAACCTTCTTAACGACACCCGAACGAAGACACCGCGTGCAGACATAAGCCCTCTTGATCCCATGAGCTGTAGCTATCCGGGTCCTCTGCAGGTTGGGCATCATCGTCCTTTTTGTTTTATTGTTGGCATGGCTTACATTATTGCCGATGGTCTTTTTTTTCCCGCATGCAACACAATTTGCCACGTAAGTTCCTCCTTTCAAAAATTGCATAAATAAGGTCGTTTATGATAACATTTTAAAATTGATGATACAAGGACTTGTTCTCCTTTTTGCAGTATGAATGTATGAAATATAACGGATCAGCAAGGCCGGTAAAGAATGCCTAAAATAAGAATATACGAATTAGCGAAACAGCTGAATAAAAACAGCAAGGAGATTCTCGACGAACTTGCCAGGCTCGGCGTTGACGGTAAGACCCATTCCTCCAGTATCGAGGCGGAGGTTGCTCAGAAAATCATAGGCTCACTTACCGCATCGGGACCGCAGGAGAAGAAAAAACCCGTGACGGAACCCAAGGCGGTGAAACCGGTAAAGGCCGAAGCCGAGAAACCGCTGAAAAAGCCCGCTCCTTCTCCTCTCCAGAAGTCCGTTTCGGTACCCTCAGAAAAAGATACTGTTAAGATAAAAGAGCCTGAACCGGAAAAGCCAGTCGAGGGTTCGGAAACACAAGAGGAGGCGCTCCGGCCGGAAGAGACGCCGTCTGTTCAGCCTCCCGCTGCAGAAACTGAAGAAGAGATAAAATTACCTGACAGGTTTAAGAAGGAAATAGAGGCAGAGAAGATCGAGAAATTTAAGGCGAAACCCGGCCTTCAGAGGGCTTTTCAGGCTATAAGGAAGATCGAACCCAAGAAATGGCACGATACCAGGACGAATAAGAAAGGCGAGAAGACCAGACTTATTCAGAAGCAGGAGGCAAAACTTCCGATACTGTCCACGATGCCGAGGAAGAAGATGCTGAAGCTGCGCGAAGGAGCAACCGTAAAGGAATTTTCCGAACTTATAGGGCTGAAATTTTCTGATGTCATCAAGAAATTTATGGAGCTGGGATACATGCCAACGATAAACCAGCCTGTTGACCCTGACGCGGCTCTTCTTGTTGCTGACAGTTTCGGGATCAAGGTAGAACTCTCGTCTGTTGAGGAAGAGACACAGCCGGAAGAAGTACAGGAAGATGTAGCCAAGCTTCTTCCGAGGGCGCCCGTGGTTACCATTATGGGCCATGTCGACCACGGCAAGACATCGCTTCTCGATGCGATCAGAGAGACAAAAGTTACAGAAACAGAGGCCGGTGGGATTACGCAGCACATAGGCGCATACAAAATTAATTTAAAAAGCAAGGATATCGTCTTCCTCGATACCCCCGGTCACGAGGCTTTTACTTCGATGAGGGCTCGGGGGGCAAAAGTTACGGACATCGTTGTGCTCGTCGTTGCGGCAGATGACGGTGTAATGCCGCAGACGATCGAGGCGATCAACCATGCGAAGGCGGCGAATGTCCCTATCGTGGTGGCGGTCAACAAAATAGATAAACCTGAGGCGAATGTATCAAAGGTGAAGAGCGAACTCGCTGAACAGGGCATTATCTCGGAAGAGTGGGGCGGACAGCATATTTTTGTGGAAGTTTCTGCCAAGAAACGCATCGGTATTGAACACCTTCTCGAAATGATCTTGCTACAGGCGGAAATGATGGAACTCAAGGCAAATCCTGAACGAGAGGCCAAAGGGACTGTCATCGAGGCAAAACTTGACAAGGGGAGAGGCCCTGTCGCTACCCTGCTTGTACAGACGGGCACCCTCAGGGTTGGAGAAGCCCTATTGTCAGGCGTTCATGTCGGAAAGGTTCGGGCGTTGATAGATGATTCGGGCAGGAGGATACTGGGCGCGGGACCTTCGACGCCTGTGGAAGTGATCGGTTTTTCGGAAGTCCCTTCTGCCGGTGATGTGTTCACGGTAGTTGAGGACGAAAAAAGAGCCAGACAAATCGCTGTGACGAGGTTCCAGAAACAGAGGTCAATCGAGATAGCAAAGGCGAAGAAATTGACTCTTGACGAGCTCTACACAAAAATCAAAGAAGGCCAGATTAAGGAACTGAATATCATAATAAAGGGCGATGTTCAGGGTTCTGTCGAGGCAATCAAAGACGCGTTTGAGAATATTATTCACCCCGAGGTCAAGGTCAAGGTTATCCATACCTCAGTCGGCGGCATTAATGAGTCTGATGTGATGCTTGCTGCAGCTTCAAATGCGATCATAATAGGGTTCAACGTACGGCCTGAGACAAAGGCTGCCCAAATCGCTGAAAAAGAGGGAGTTGATATCAGGCTCTATAATGTCATTTACGAAGCGATAGAGGATGTAAAAAAAGCGCTTGAGGGCATGCTCGAGCCCACTCTCAAGGAAAAAGTTCTCGGAAGGGCAGAAGTCAGACAGGTATTCCCTGTCTCGAGAATCGGGACTATAGCGGGCTCATATGTTATTGATGGGTTCATGTCGCGTTCGAGCGATGGGATCAGGGTCTTACGGGACAACATCGTCGTCTATGAAGGCAAGATGAGTTCTCTCAAGAGATTCAAAGATGACGTCAAAGAGGTTCAGACTGGTTATGAATGCGGAATCCTGATCGAAAATTTCAATGACATCAAGGTCGGGGACGTCCTCGAAAATTATATTATAGAAAAGATCGCTGCAAAACTTTAACGGCACCCAGACATCCATTGCAGGACACCAAGCGACATCTCATGGCGCTGTCTCAGAGATCTTCGGGGGGGTACATGCTACCTTACAAACGTTCACAGAGGGTCAGTGACCTCATAAGGGAAGAAATCGCAGATATCATAATGTACAGACTGAAAGATCCCAGGATCGGTTTTGTTACGGTTACGGGGGTTGATATGACAGCCGATCTGAAGCTGGCAAAGGTCTTCGTGAGCATCCTGAAAGAAGAGGAGAGAGAGAGCACGCTGGAGATTCTGGAATCCTCAAAAAACTTTATCCGTTCGGCGCTCTCTAAAAGGCTCAGGATGAAATTTATTCCCGTCATCGAATTTAGATTGGATACCTCGATCGAATATGGTTACAGGATCGACAAGCTCTTAAAAGAGATCAAGGACGGGGATGAGGACTCCTAAGAGAGTTCTGTCTCTTCTCGAACATGAGGATAAATTCCTCATCGTCACTCATATAAATCCGGATGGCGATGCGATAGGTTCAGCTCTCGCTCTTTCGCTCGCGCTCGAATCCATGGGGAAGGAGACATTCGTTTATGACAGAGATCCCGTCCCGCGATTTTACGAGTTTCTTCCGGGACATAACAGATTCAGACCTGATTTAAAAAATATACTGCCGGTAGATCCGATGCTCATACTGCTGGACTGCAACAGCCCTGCGAGGGCGGCGATTGATGAGTACGACTTCAGATATTCCCTCGTGATCGATCATCACGAAACTGAGACCGATTTCGGGGATACACGATGGATCAAGCAGGAGGCAGCCGCCACAGGTTTGATGATTTATTTCCTCATAAAATCACTCGGCGTTACCATGACAAAGGATATGGCTGTCAATCTTTACACGGCTATCTCGGTCGATACGGGAACATTCAGGTACAGCAATACGACAGCCGAAGTTTTGAGGGCAAGTGCAGACCTAATCGAGTCGGGGGCTGAGCCGAATCGGATTGCCGATTACCTATACGAGACATGGGACATGAAAAGATTTCATCTTTTTGTTGCAACCTTGAATACCCTTGAGATAAAAGATGATATGGCGATGATTCACATCACAAAGGAAATGTTTCGAAAAACAGGCACAAGGGCCGAAGATACAGAAAACTTTGCCAACTTCCCCAGGGTTATCCGCTCGGTCAAAATCTCTGCCTTGTTGCGGGAGCTCGGCAATGGTGAGTGGAAGGTGAGCCTCAGGTCAAGGGGTGATGTTAATGTCGCCAGGGTTGCGGAACTCTTCGGAGGTGGAGGACACAGAAATGCTGCCGGCTATAAAATGAGGGCGGAGTTAGGATCCGTGAAGGAAGCACTCCGTAAGGCGAGTAAGAAATTCTCGTAAGAGGCTGTGTCCTTCTCTGTCGCAAAGGCCACGATTAATCATAATATCCCATTATATCCCATGAATTATATTATCAATCTGAATAAGCCGTCAGACATAACATCCCGGCAGGCCGTGACGAAGGTAAAACAATTACTCGGAGCGGATAAGGCAGGACATACAGGCACACTTGATCCACTGGCGACAGGGATACTCTTGATATGTCTGAATGAAGCAACAAAAGTCACACGGTTTCTCCTTGATATGGACAAGACATATAAGGCGAAAATGAAGTTCGGAGAGAGGACCGACACTTGCGATGCCACGGGAAGGATAATCGAGAAAAAAGACATCTCTTCACTTACCGAGTTCGAGATCCTTAATGCTGTCGCGATGTTTAGGGGCAGAATAAGGCAGAAACCTCCAATGTATTCGGCTGTGAAAGTCAGAGGAGAAACCCTTTACAAACTTGCGCGCAGGGGAATCGAGATCGAGAGGCCAGAACGTGTCGTCGAGATTTACGATATCAAGGTACTGGGAATTAATTTTCCTTATTGTGACTTGATGATTTCCTGTTCCAAGGGAACGTATGTGCGGTCTCTCTGCGACGACATGGGAAGGAGTCTCGGAGTAGGTGCGCATATAGTCGCCCTCGAAAGACAGACAATAGGGTTTTTTGACATAAAAGATACTGTTTCTTTTGAGGATCTGTTAGTGTACAAAAATGAAAAAATTTTTTGCGATGGTGAAAAACATTCCGGTGTTTGCCGAGCGGCTTTGTGTGCGTTCGAAGAGAAATCTTTTTGCTCGATAGATTTTGCGCTTTCGGGACTAAAGGAAATATTCCTTGGTGAGCGGGACTATAAGAGGGCAAGGCAGGGGATACCAATAATATCCAATAACATCGGTAACTTACATGAGAACGACTTCATCAGAATGAAGGGTCCGTCGGGGAATTTATTCGGCATCGGAAGAGCATGTTCTGACGTCATACGGATAGAAAGAATCCTAAATTTATGACCCAAATCACTTCAAATGTTAAACTAATTTCTGAAAGTTTTCTTTAAACTATCTGATATTGCAGAATTATTTTGTAAAAAACCCTTGACAATATATTTATTTTCTGGTATTCATAAGCTATGCTTTTTACGGGTAGAGGATCGATAGGGCTAGATTTAGGTTCAAGTTATATCAAAACAGTAAAGCTGAAAGAATCCAAAGGATCTTATGAACTGGAACTGTTTGACATACACCCCCTGCCCCCGGAACTCATCGTAGATGGGTCGATTATCGACTCTCTAAGGCTGGTTGATTCGATAAAGGAGATGGTCAAGAAGACCGGTCTTAAAGCAAAGGACACCGTTATATCGATTTCCGGCCACTCTTCAGTCATCATTAAGCGAATCTCCCTTCCCGAGATGTCAGAGGAAGAACTCTCGGAATCCATTAAATTCGAGGCTGAACAGTATGTGCCTTTTGATATCGAAGATGTGAACCTCGACTTTCAGATCATCGGCCCCAAAGAAGAACCCGGACAGATGGACGTCATCCTTGTTGCGGTTAA
>Ga0187776_10001485_pt1 | contig 11745 bp, 14 predicted proteins | sample 0216_BV02_MP12_2_FD_132426 | JGI IMG/M metagenome (GOLD analysis project Ga0187776, IMG submission 132426) | Tropical peat soil microbial communities from peatlands in Department of Meta, Colombia - 0216_BV02_MP12_20_MG | ecosystem: Environmental > Terrestrial > Soil > Wetlands > Peat | place...
GAGAACCCGTAATTTGTCATTCCCGCTTGTCGGGAATCTTTCTTAAGGAGGATTGCTCACAAGCCGCAGTGACAGCAACGAAACATATGTGGCCTTACATGTAACCATAATTAGTAGATCGGGAAAGGTCTGCAGCGAAATTTGCGCGAGGGTATCAGGATGATCTCGAGAAGGAAGTTCTTACGTTTTGCAGCAATTACTGCGGCCGTCTATCCCTTGGGGGCCGGAAAAGTCTTTGCATTCCAAAACACCGAAAGATCACTCAATCTGTATAATATTCACACCGGTGAAAGCCTCAACACCACATATCTTGTCTCGAGCAGGTACGATTATGAGGCGATCGAGAAGATAAACCGTCTCTTGAGGTGCCATTATACCAATGAGGTAAAGGCAATCGATGTCAGGGTATTGGATCTGCTGAGCGACATCAAGGACCGGATCGCTCCGGATAAACAGTTGAACATAATTTCAGGCTACCGGTCTCCGGAGTATAACGAATATCTGACAAGTCTCGGGAGGCACGTAGCAAGAAACAGCATGCATCTGCGGGGGCTTGCGGTAGACTTCGCGATAGACGGTATCGGGACTCACGCGATCGGCACTGTTGCACGTTCCTTCGCTTCGGGAGGGGTTGGGAGCTATCCCGAATTCGTACATATCGACGTCGGACGTGTGCGATACTGGTAGAGATACATATCATCCCCTCAGGCGGGATGCCCGTAATCATACGGGGCTTTTATAAGGAGAAAAGACGATGGCTAAAGAAGAGAATCTCAAGACATGCCTTGTTCAGTCGATTATAGAGTATGTCCGGCAGAATCATAAGGACACCATTGACAAGGCGTATGAATACTTCTGGGATGAAAACTATCCGGAGGAATTTCTGGACGGCACCGCGCTTGAAATCGGGTTCATCAATTTCGAAGACTGGCTCGTCTTCGATTACAAAGTCGATGACGGTAAGGAGTCATTCATTGACCTTTACATGAAAAACAATGATTCTATGAAGGACGAAGAGCTGAACGTAATCGCAAAGATAAAGGACTCGGTAGTGAGCCTTTACGAAGTCGCATCTGTTTCGAAAGATAAGAGGGTTCTCCTGAAGGACCTTCTCAGGGGCGGAGAATTTTCCCTCAGGGAAAAGACCCTTACGAGGGGGCTTAAAAAAGGAGATATATTTGCGGCGAGGCTTTTGAGCCTTGACCGGAAGCATGTGATGAGCAGATGCGTTTATCCCTATACCCCGAGTCAGAAAAAGACGGTCCTGGATTACGTGGACAAACAATACAAGCGCTATAGGAAAAATGTAGATACTGAGGGTACGATGGAAAAGTACCTTAAAGATTACGGCGATGTCTTTAATATCATATGGATGAATTTTATCCTCAATCCTCCGCTCAAGGAAACATAAGAGATCCATTCTCCTCTTCCTCTGTGAAAGGGGCGGCATCATGACAAGGGGCGATTATGACTCGTTTCCGCCGCTTGGCATAGTCGCTTACTCGGACTTTTACGACATTCCTGAAAGAAGGGTCTGGGGAGATTACTGGTTTAAAGAAAACCTTATAAAAGAGTTCGTGAAGCACGGATATCCCGTTGATAATTCGAAACCGCGGGTTCTGCTCCATCTTTTCGGAGAGCCTATCGATAAGATCTCTTCAGAAACATACAACATCTTATGGATTCACAGCCATCCTGACCGGATCACCTCCCGAGTTCTCGAAAAGTATCGGAAGATCTACTGCATTTCTCCCTCTTTCACCAGGAAGATAAAAGAAATGGGGTTCGAAGCAGAAACTCTCATGATGCCGACGAACATGGAGCCAGTGGAGACAAAAAAAAAATTCGATATCGTCTTCGTGGGAAATACCAGACAGCGCACCGCGCGTAGAATTGTCAGCGCTATGGGCACACCTCCCTATGTCATAAAGATCTGGGGCTGGGGCTGGAAGGGGCTTATACCCGACGAATGGTATGGCGGGGAATATTATGAATATGGGAGACTCAACGAGCTCTATTCGTCGGCGAGGATCGTCCTGAACGACCATCATGAAGACATGCAAAGGGAAGGGTTCATCAATCCCAGAATCCTCGATGTGCTCGCAAGCGGGGGGTTTGTTATCTCTGATTGGGTTCTTGGAATCGAAGAATTTTTTGACTGCAGCGTCCCTGTTTATCACACACCGGAAGACCTCCGCAGGCTCTTAGAGGAATTTGTGGATGACAAATCGGCAAGAGACGATCGCTCAAGGAAGGGACGGGAAAGAATAAAACAACACACCTACGGCAGGTGCTCCATGACAATTATAGGACATATAAAATCGGTTTCTGCTAAATTATTCCTATGATAGGGAATCAACCGGCGACAAAAACAGCGGGCATCATAATCGTAGGCAATGAAATACTCTCCGGCAAGGTTCGTGATTCGAACTCCTTTTACCTTGCTTCTGAGTTAAGGGCATTGGGAGTGAGTGTCGTGCGTATATCAGTCATACCAGACGACATAGAGACTATAGGCAAAGAGGCAGCCCGGTGTTCGCAAAGTTACGACTATGTATTCACGTCCGGGGGAGTCGGACCGACCCATGACGATATCACGATGGCCGGCATCGCAAGGGGCTTCGGGGTAAAACTCGTAAGCCACCCCATCCTCGAGGGCAAGTTCCGTGTTCGATACGGAGACTCCGTGAACGAAGCGGTCATGAAGATGGCTGACGTGCCGGAGGGGGCCGAGATTATCGACCTGGGAGACAAGAGCTTCCCCGTTGTTTTATTCAAAAATATCTACATTTTCCCGGGAATCCCTGAGTACCTCAGGAAAAAATTCTCCTCGATTAAAGAAAGGTTCCGCTGTTCTTCCTTCCATGTGAAAAGGTTTTTCCTGAACGCTGAAGAGTCAGACATCGCTGCCATCCTTAACTTGGTCGTTGTTGAAAATGCAGAGGTGACCTTCGGCTCATACCCTGTTATAGAAAATCCCGAGTATAAGATTATGATCACTCTTGAATCAAAAGCAGAGGCTTCTCTGAACAAAGCGTTGGGTGAGCTCTTACAAAAGATACCTCAAAGATTGGTTGTCAGGATTGAATAGAGGATGGAATCTGTTGCGAGGAGGGGACAATCTTTTCGCTCATTCTCGGTCGTATCGACCTCCGAGGGCTTTTGCTGGAGGCTTTCAGCCTCGAATGCCGGCAAAAGAATCCGCTCAACGACAGTCCCCTCCTCGCTTTGTTCAGGAATAATAGAGATCAGGCGATAAGCAGTCTTGTAAAGGGCAGCGTGGGTCATAAGAGAATCTTAGGTAAGACGACGGACTTCATCACGGGGCGTGAAATCACGGATACCGACGATGAAAGGTACCGGCAGAAGCTTGCACATTTCCTCGTCGAGGAAAAAGGATATTCAAGGGAGGATGTCGAGTCAAAACGAAGGCTGGAGATGTTGATAGAAGACAATACGATCGCGTCCATGGTGGATTTCGTTGTCAAAGTCGGTGGAAAGAGTTTTATCGTCATACGATACGGCCCCGGTTCACTCGTAACGCGCGAACGTCCGGCGCTTGCAGCAGCGAGGATTCTCGAGTCCTATCAGGTGCCACTGACCGTTGTTACAAACGGCGAAGAAGCCGAAATCATGAATACCGCCTCCGGTGAAGTCTTAGCAGCGGGTCTCGGTTCTATCCCTGATAAGTCCACCGCTTCAGAACTGCTCAGGAATACAGAATTTCATCTGCTTTCACCGAAACAGAGAGAAGCCGAAAAGCGTATCCTCGCAGCTTACGACTGGCTTGAACACTCGCTTGAGTGCGATGACGACTGGTGCGCCCCCGAATAGAATGACGACAAATGCATCATATGAATCACTCGGCGAGCATCTTCCTTGCTATTATTCAGTGCGTTCCTGAAAGGTCGAAATGTTATACTATATCAGTCTTTATTCATAGAGCGAGGAGAAAGATGAAAGCATGTTATTTCTGTCACGAAACAGAAGACACTTCGGTCTGGCAACATCCCGAAGATGGTACGGAATATATCTTTTGCGGTTACTGTCTTCAGTCCATCATCGGTGTCTGCGCTGAATGCAGCAGTGTCCTGAGCAGACTGGACCCGATAGGGATAAACAGTGAAGGCCGGAGGATATGTTACAAATGCAGCGCTTCTCATGACATGGCCGAGGATGAGTCTTAGGCGGCATGATACGTAATTAAGATTGAGGGATATTCGCAGGAGCTGTTATGTCGGATTTGAGCGACGAAGAAAAAGACCATCAGATAAGAACCTCCTTTGAGGTGGACAGAATCTATCTGCAAGCCCTCGATTCCTTGAGGAAAGAACTTATCAGCCAGGGAATCGACATCGACTCCGGTGAGGGCAGAAAGATCTTCATCCACGCAGTCCGCAAGCTGAATGAGCAGTTCATTTAAAGAGCAGAACGATGCGATGCCACAAACCTGATTTTCCCAACAGAGACTTCCCCATCGAACACGCGGTCGATGCGGAAAGTCCGGAATTTCCCCACAGTCTGACTGATTATCTCACCGGCCGAGAAATCCCTTTCTCCAACAGGGACACTATAAGACAGAAGATCCTGAGGTTCCTGATAGAGGAGAAAGGTTATCTGAAGGATGACATATCGACCGACAGGGAAATAAGATTCGACATTGAAGGTACCGAGACCTCATCGATGGTGGATATCTCGATAAGGCTTGATAATAAGACCTTGATCGTAGGAAAATGCTCTTCCGGTTCGCTTGTATCGAGAGAGAGACAGATTATAGCGGCAGCCAGACTGCTTGAGAATTACCTTGTGCCGTTCGCAGTTGTTACGAACGGAAAGGACCTCGAACTGCTCGATTCAGATTCAGGGAGAGTGATCGGTGAAGGGTTCGGCTCGCTCCCCTCGCGGCAGGACCTTCTTGAAATCTGCCGCGGTTTTTCCTTTAAACCCACAAACAAGAAGAAAATTATTTATGAACAGAGGATTCTTTTTACCTATGATGCCATCGGCTGCCCTGTGAACTGCAAAGTCGATCCCTAACCGGCCGTCCTTTGACGGCTGAAAAAATCGTCATATAATCGGACCATTATTGCTATAATAGTTCATCGATGTTCCTAGAGGTTATCGCAGCCCGATCTTTAGAGACAAGACCGTAATTACATGGATATTCCCGTCAATAACTTGATCATCAAGTACCTCGAGAGGCTCGGTACCGAATATATTTTCGGGATACCTGGCGCCCACATTCTGCCTGTTTATGATGCGTTGTATGATTCAAGAATTAGGCCCGTACTCACAAAGCACGAACAAGGCGCCTCCTTCATGGCGGGCGGTTATGCAAGACAATCGGGGAAGGTGGGGGTTTGTATCGCAACCGCTGGTCCAGGGGCCACGAATCTCGTAACCGGTCTGGCCAATGCATACATGGACCGGCTTCCTGTCCTTGCCCTGACAGGGGAAACGCCGACATATTCCTTTGGGAAAGGCGCCTTGCAGGAAAGCTCAGGGGAAGGCGCCTGTATCAATCAGTCCGATATTTTTAGGGGGATAACCAGGTATCACAACATCGTGCAGAGGGCGGACTACCTCGTAAACATTCTGAGAAACGTCACGAGCATTCTTTTGTGCACGAATCCCGGACCTGTCCTCTTAAGCTTTCCCTATAATGTGCTGAAAGAAACTGTAGATGAGAAGCTCCTTGATCGCATAAGCTTCACCGGCAGAGATTTCCAGGCGGATGACATCGTCCCGGCTGATGACCTCATTTCCGTCATATCCAAAGCGAAGTCGCCCGTTGTCATTGCCGGTTACGGGAGCATTCTTTCGAAGGCGGAGGATTCGATCTCAAGCTTCTGCCTGAAGACGAATATTCCATTGGCCACAAGCCTGAAGGCGCGGGGGATACTGCCGGAATCGTCCCGGCTTTCTCTCGGAGTTTTGGGCACAACGTCCAATGAGCTGGCGTTCAAATATATATCGGAAAGGGCCGATCTCATAATTGTCGCCGGTGCGAGTTTTGGAGAGAGAACAAGCTATAACTGGAACGAAGAACTTTTGCGCGGTAAGAAAATAATACAGATTGACATCGATGAATTCCAGCTCAATAAAGTGTTCACTGCCGATATTGCGCTGAAATGCGATGTGAAAAGAGTTTTTACCCTTCTTGTCAATAAAATTGACGCCCATCCGTTCGGGCCTCAGGACCCGAAAGATATAGCGTCCTATAAAACGCGATACGCTAATCGCGACGTAACTAATAGGGAGTTTTTTCTCGTCAGCCGCTTCCTGAAAAATCTGAACGACTATTTTGACGGCGAGGCCTCAATATTCGATGACAATGTCATTTACATGCAGCGGTTTTGCAGTATTGCCAAGAGCAGGAGTTATTTTCCTAATTCCGGGATTTCCTCTCTCGGCCATGCAGTACCAGCTGCGATCGGCGCGAGGTTGGCGACAGGCAGGCCTGTCATAGCGATATTGGGCGATGGTGGTTTCCAGATGTGCTGCATGGAAATCATGACTGCAGTCAATTACGGAGTTCCTTTCACCATAGTACTTCTCAGCAATTCTTCTCTCGGGCTTGTAAGGAAAAACCAATTTTACAACTATAACGGCAGATTTATTGCGAGTGAATTCGTGAACCCTGATTATAGAAAACTGGCCGATTCTTTCTCGATCAATTATTTTCGTGTGGCTTCACAGGCCGATGCTGACAGCGTCTTTGGAGCAGTCGATTTCCGGAACGGCATCAATCTCATAGAAGTAATTCTCAACAAGGACGAATTCCCGAACTATTCATCGGGAAGGTGAAAGGTCTTCCGTGAAAAAAGTCGGGCTCTTCGATAACCTGAACGCTTTCTTTACCATTTTTGAAAAAAATCCTGCTGCGGCCGAACTTAAACGACTTTTTATGTCGTCCGTTGATCGGGGTAGAGACATCGGTGGCGAGATTGACCACCTGAAATCTATTTATGAAAGTGCCGTAACTTCTCTTGAAGGGGAGGCCGTACTCTCTGGTTTCGGAGACGATCTGCTGAGCCTCCAGAGGAACCTCTATACCGAACTCGAACATCTTCTCTCGCAAAGAAATAAAGACAATAGGCACCATTTCTTCTTAGCCATCCCCGTCGCCGACAGACCTTTTATGCTGAGAAACTGCCTTGACAGCCTGATCGAGCAATGCAGGTTCTTCAGGTATGGCGGTATCGGGGTCGATAAAGAAGGCATGCCCTTTTACAACAAAATCACCCTCTGCATCATCGATGACAGCAAGGACGAAACAAACATTCTGAAGATCAGGGGGATGACCTCAGAGATGCGGTCAGCCGGGATACGGACGCTGTATGTAGGTCTTGAGGAACAGACCGCTTTACTGAATCAGCTTCCGACAGAACTGAGGGAGCGGTTATCGGGACTCATCGGGGATACTCATATCCCTGTTTCTCCGCACAAAGGCGCCTCCATCACGAGGAACATCTCTTTTCTCTATATCCATGAGCTTCTGAAAAGGTTCAGGGAAAAAGTCCTCATATATTTTCTCGACAGCGATGAGGAATTCAGTGTCAGGGTGAGACGTGCCTGTTCCACAGCTGATATCCCGTTCATAAATTATTTCTACTGGACAGACAGGATATTCGAATCATCCGGAATTGAAGTCCTCACAGGTAAAGTTGTGGGAGACCCGCCTGTTACTCCCTCTGTCATGGTAAATATTTTTCTCGACGACCTCGCACTTTTCTTTGATACCATAGCGGCCCGGGATTCGACCGATGAATGTCCTTTCCACGAGCCGCAGCGCTCCGGGTCTTTTCCCTCAGATTACCATGATATGGGGCAACTGTTCGGATATGGGGGGCCGTCATCTTCGAAGAAATACAGCTGCGGGTCGGCTGGAGAGCATACGGTGAAGGACTGTTTCGAAGATTTTTCCCGCAGGGCAATAGGTTTTTTCCATGGACTCCATCCTACGAGGTCGCAACTTTACACGCATGTGGATGATTTCTCAAAAACCAAGAAGGCGCGCACTGTATACACCGGTAATTATGTATTCACCGCGGACGGGCTGCGGCATTTTATCCCCTTTGCGGATTTGAAGCTCAGGATGGCAGGCCCGACCCTGGGGAGGATACTGAAATCAAAAATAGGAAACGGATTCGCTTCTGCAAACCTGCCGTTATTGCACAAGCGCACGATCTCCGATACGCATAAGGACGAATTCAGAAGTGGCGTCTTTGAGGACAGCGAAGGGATAGACCTTTCGTCAGAGTTTTTCAGACAGTTCTGGGGCGACGTGATGCTATTTTCCGTCGACACCCTTACTGCTTCGGGTTATCCTGCCAGGTATCCGGATTTCCGGAAAATTGTCGAAGTTGTTTACAGAACACAAAAAGATTTGTGGAACTTATACAGCGAGAAGCAGGCTAAAACAGATGAAATTCTCTTGGAGATAAGAAATTACCTTTCTAACCCGAAATACTGGTGGAACAGCCTGCCTGAGATGAGAGATTCTCTGAACAACTTCCGCCGCTTCTCTTCTATTGCCGAAAGGAATTTCGGACTGAAATCGAATAGTCACAAAAGGCTTTTAGAGCAGATAAAAGAAGGCTCATATATAAATTCCATAATAGACGCGATCCATCTGTACTGCGAAGACGAAAGGGCTTGGAACGAGGTGTTGAAAGAGATGGCCGCCGCGCCTCTTGCACAGCAGGACGGATAGTCGCAGAGGCACTGAATGATCGCTTCGGTCCAAGCATATGGACCCCTCGAATTCCTTCCTGAAACGCGCACAAGGTTCAAGTTTTAATAACAATCGATTTCCCCTTCAAACAAATACAATCACGAGCCGAACGCTATTACCTATACATTTCCAAGTTGTGCCGATTATGAGGTTGCGCAGATAGCCAAGAACGGGATAATGGGGAATGAGAAGAACAGTTCTATTTCCCCACTTTTGGTTTATAGATTAGGATTACGGGGTCTCCACCATTCAGTGGAAACATATTTCCATTAATCGAAAACTTCGAAGCCGGGCTAAAGAATCTCCCCAAAGCGCTAGCTACCGGATAAGTTGCATTGCTCGTGATTCCCACCCAACAGCTTTCAAGGCATGTGATACATCCTGAATCTTCAGCGACCGATGCGGTTCTGTTACCCCCAAACTTCATCTCAAACCCCTTACCTCCTGAGTCGGTGAGTATATCCTTGAGAGGGATTTCCTTGTTCAAGCCTGGCCAGGTTACTGTCACGTCAAGAGAGTCACCCCCCACATATTTACCTTTGTTATTCTCGGTAAGATTGTCACCTGGCTTCATTCTCATCATGATGAGTGCATTATAAAATTCAAGGGGTCTCACATAAGCCTTAAAAAGAGCTTTTTCGGCAAGCTTACCCCCCTTATAGACCACTCCGAAATGTGTCGATATTTTCTGGTTACCTTTCTCGTTCACTTCGGTATAAATCAGAATGCGCCGGTTTTTCGAGTCAACCACAAGGGGATTTTGTCTTGTAGGCAGGGAATCTATGGTTTGAGCTAATGCAACTTGTATGACCAGGAGAAACAAAAATATGCTTACTAATAAGATATTCCCTATTGATAATCTCATATCTTCCTGACTTATTTCTTACAGAGACCGGAAAAGACCTCATAGAGCACATCGTCGTCGATTCTGTCCATCAACGCTGTCTCATAGTCTTCGACAAACCGGGGCTCCTCAAGTACATCCTCAGGGATACTGCTCTCGTGTGAAATTCTGTCGCATGGTACCTGAACTGCTTTTGTTAAATTGTCAATGTCGTATTCGTAACCTTTATTCCGCTCTATCCATCGGAAGCAATCGTCATGCGAACCTACGTACAAAAGCACGAGGTGAGAGTCTTTCTGTATGCAGACGAGGCGGTAACCGCACCCCAGGGCTATCTTCCTACACTTGTTGATCCTGTATTCACCATTCCGGGTAAATCTGAACTTCTTCCTCTCATACCGATCTTGCTGTTGCGTGAGGTTATGAATGATTTCGTCAACTCTTTTTGCCGCCAATAATGCCGTACCGCCCCGCTCGCGGAGATCATGAAGACACCGCTCAAAAACGGAAGTTCGATGGACAAATAGAATTGTGTCCCTATCTTCTGTGCGTAAATTCATTAATTAAGGATTCTTACTCCCTCCAGACATAGAATAGTGTCATTATCGCATTCCAGAAATGCTATTACCATTCAAATGGCATAGTGCTCTTCTTCACATCCAAACAACCCAGGCATCCTGGATATTCTTCATGAGCCAATCACCTCCCTGTAGCTCAACCCAGTCGTGCTTCTCGTCACCCTTCATACCGAAATACTCCGCACACGGAGGACAAACCCCAAATTTGCCCCCGTTCTTTTTTACTCTTTCCATAATTTCCCCTGCATTCCCAAACTTTTGAAAGATAGGCGAAATAATTTTTTCAGGATTTCCTTTCTTGCAGAGATCTGCACCTTCGATCGTCATCCATACATGTACATCTCCCCACCCCTTCTTAAGGATCGTATCTGCCATGAGAAGCGCCCATATGGCACGGTTTGGATTATTACCTCCATGGGTGACAACAATGATGTATTTTCCCTTCTTCCCTTCCTCTGCTGATACCGGTGCACTTGCCAATGCACTTAATCCGACAATGCCGAGGCCGGCTGCTCCCATGGCCTTTAGAAAATCCCCTCTGTTCATGTCATTTGCTTCATGGACAAGTTTTTCCTCATCTCTCTTGCTCATGTCTTTTCTCCTTTTTTTATCTGGATTGGCTTGATAAAGTGTTAGATTTCATTTTAGTGTCTTCTTAATTACCGAGAGGACGGAAGCTGCGTCTTTCGACAAAGGTGCTTCCTTGTGGGTGATAACATAAAAATCCCTCGTCATTTTGTGCATGGGGATGTTCAGTACGCTGACCCTGTTTAATTCTATAGCTTCCTTTGCAGCAAGCTCAGATACAACTGAAATACCGGCACCGCCTTCGACTGCCTGAATAATTGCGGACGTGTCACTGATCTCGGCAACAACATTGAGGTCATCCATTGAGAGGCCGGCGTCTTTAAAAGCTTTTTCATATGCAGCCCTTGTCCCTGAACCAAGTTCTCTACCGACAAAGTTTAGGCCTTTCAGATCATTGATAGTCACCCCCTTTATCTTGTTAAGGGGATGCCCTTTGGGCGCTATGAACACAAGACGGTCGTCCCTCACCACAGAAACGAAGGCAACATCTGGTGAATCATATTTCGTTCCAATAATGCCTATCTCGATATTGCCCTTTTTGACTCTTTCAAAGACCTTCCTGCTGTCCGATATGTCCACTCTAAGTTCCACATCGGGTAACTGTCTGATGATCTGAGACAACAGCCGGGGCACGATGTACTCACCGGGGATTGTGCTTGCTCCTAGTGTGAATGTCCTCTTCATGATCTATATCCTCCTCTCTTTTGCAACAAAACCTTACAACAATAGGCTAATCGAAAATAGGCTATAATACAAATAGATATTATCTATAATGAGAATTTAAGTGATAGGAAAGAAATATTGGACACAATTAAGAGCTAAAGTTCAAAGTAAGATGTAAAAGAATAACGTGTCGATCCTTTTGCCGTTAGCCGTTATAATGGTAATATTTCAAACGTTGGAGTAGCTTATCTGATAAAGGAATTTACCTTAGCCGAAATCACGACAAAGAAGATATGAATTTCTTTCGGAAAAAGACTCTCACCGGTCTCTCTCGA
>Ga0187776_10001486_pt1 | contig 11745 bp, 9 predicted proteins | sample 0216_BV02_MP12_2_FD_132426 | JGI IMG/M metagenome (GOLD analysis project Ga0187776, IMG submission 132426) | Tropical peat soil microbial communities from peatlands in Department of Meta, Colombia - 0216_BV02_MP12_20_MG | ecosystem: Environmental > Terrestrial > Soil > Wetlands > Peat | place...
CAGAAGTTCATGCTGACTCCGCGCGGCATCTTCGAGCTGAAATACTTCTTCGGCAGCCATGTCACCACGGAGACCGGCGGTGCGTGCTCGGCGACCGCCATCCGTGCGCTGATCAAACAGCTGGTGGGCGAGGAGGATACGCGCAAGCCTCTATCCGACAGCCAGATCTCCGAGATACTCGGCAAGCAAGGCATCGTCGTGGCTCGCCGCACCATCGCCAAGTATCGTGAATCTTTGCAGATTCTTCCTGTCAATCTGAGAAAATCCATCTAAATTCCGATTGGACCCGCTGCAGTCTGCGAAAGAGGAGACCTCGATGAATCTGCAACTCACCGGGCATCAGCTGGACATCACCCCCGCGATCCGCAGCTATGTAGTCTCTAAGTTGGAGCGTATCACGCGCCACTTCGATCATGTGATCGACGTCAACGTGATCCTGTCCGTGAGCAAACTCGAGCAGAAAATCGAGGCCAAGGTGAACGTGCCGGGCGGAGACATCTTCTGTGAGAGCTGCGAGCCGGACATGTACGCCGCGATCGACAGTCTAGTCGACAAGCTCGACCGTCAGATCATCAAGCACAAAGAAAAAATCATCGAGCACCGCCAGAACGGGGCAGCGCGCAACCGGGCCACGGGTTAAGCAACGGCAAGGTGCGAGGCCCACGCGCCGGTAGGCGTGCGCACACGGTATCGACGCAGCGCGACTTGTGAATCTGGTCTCCTCACTGCTTGACCCCGCGCACGTCGCACTCGACGTGGAGGCCGCCGACAAAAAGACCCTGTTCGAGCGGGCGGGGGCAATGCTCGAGGGCGCTTCGGGCCTCAGCCGGGAACAAGTGATCGACAGTCTGCTGGCGCGCGAGCGTCTGGGCTCTACCGGTTTGGGGCAGGGTATCGCCATCCCCCATGGGCGGGTCAAGGGGCTGCGCACTGCGGTTGGCGCATTCCTGCGCGTACGAAAACCGATCCCGTTCGATGCTCCCGACGATCAACCGGTGAGCCTCGCGTTCGTGCTGCTGGTCCCCGAGCGCGCCTCGGACCTGCACCTGCAAATCCTTTCCGAGCTGGCTCAGATGTTCAGCGATCGCGAGTTGCGCCGCCAACTGGCCGCGGCCCCTAATGCCGTCTTTGCCCAGCATCTCATCGTTAGCTGGCAGACGCACGCGCCGAGAGCATAGCGGTTATGCTGCACATCATCCACCCGGAGCGCATAGAGCCATGCCTCAGGTGACTGTAGGTCAGCTGTTTCAGGACAATCGCGAGGCGTTGAAGCTGTCTTGGCTGGCGGGCGAGGCGCATGCCGGCGCGCTGCTCGACAGCCGGCAGATCAACGCTCAGGCGCAGGGGCTGATCGGGCACCTAAACTTCTATCATCCCAACTGGATCCAGATCTTCAGCCGCACCGAGGCGAACTATTTCCCGTCGATGGAGCCGCCGGCGCAGGAGCAGGCGCTCGCGCGGCTGCAGGACAGCGGCGTGGCCTGCGTGATCGTGAGCGATGGCGAGCAGCCGCCACCGACTGTGAGGCGCTTCGCGGAGGCGCGCCGCGTCCCGGTGATCGCGTCGCCGCTGCCCAGCCTGCAGATCATCTGGGTAGTGCGCACGTATCTGGGCCGCGCGCTGGCCGAGTTCGTCACCCGGCATGGCGTGCTGCTGGACGTGCTCGGCATGGGCGTGCTGCTCACCGGGGAGAGTGGGGTCGGCAAGAGCGAGCTGGCGCTCGAGCTCATCACCCGCGGCGGCGGCCTGGTAGCCGACGACGTCGTCGAGCTCTACCACATCGCGCCCGAGACGTTGGAAGGGCGCAGCCCGGAACTGCTCAAAGACTTTCTTGAGGTGCGCGGTCTAGGGATGCTCAACATCCGTACTATCTTCGGCGAGACGGCCGTGCGCGTCCGCAAGAACCTCAAACTGATCGTCCAACTGGAGAAGCCGATCGGCGGCACAGTGCCGGGGCTGGAACGGCTGCCACTCGAGGCCAGCACGGAGGAGATTCTGGACGTGCGCATCCGCAAAGTGGTGCTGCCGGTCGCTGCTGGCCGCAACCTGGCCGTGCTCGTCGAGGCCGCTGTGCGCAACTACGTCCTCCAGCTGCGCGGCATCGACAGCACGCAGGAGTTCATCCGCCGGCAGGAACAACACTTCGGACGCGGGTCATGAGCAGCCGCGAGCAGCCAGTCCCGAGCTTGGCTGCCGCCGCCGGGAATGCGCGTGCCGCGATGCAGTTGATCCTGATCACCGGCATGTCTGGTTCTGGAAAAAGCGTCGCGTTAAAGGTCCTGGAGGACAGCGGCTACTACTGCGTGGACAACCTGCCCGCGCATCTGCTGCCAGGGCTGGCGGATTTCCTCGCCGCTGCGGGCCAAACGCGGGTAGCGGTGAGCGTGGACGTGCGCAGCGGGCACACGCTCGAGGACTTGCCCACGTGGCTTACAGAACTGCGCCGGCGCTCCATCGATCTGCGCGTGCTGTTTCTGGATGCCAAGACCGACACGCTAGTGAAGCGTTTCTCGGAGACGCGCCGGCGCCATCCGCTGTCCGACGACACGCGCACGCTACCCGAGAGCATCGAAGCCGAGCGCGAGCTTCTGGCCGAAGTCAGCGCGTTCGCGCATCACGTGGACACCAGCGACTTGAGCCCGCATGCGTTGCGCGCCTGGGTCAAGGACTTCGTAGGCCTGCCGGGTTCGGGATTGACGCTGCTGTTCCAGTCCTTCGCTTTCAAAAACGGCGTCCCACTCGATGCGGACCTGGTGTTCGACGTGCGCTGCCTACCCAATCCTCACTATGACCCGCTGCTGCGCCCGCTGACCGGGCTCGACACCCCGGTCATCGAGTTCCTGCGCGCCGATCCCATGGTGCAGAAGATGCTCGCCGACATCTGGCACTTCCTCGACGAGTGGCTGCCCTGCTACATCCGCGACAACCGCAGCTACCTGACGGTGGGCATTGGCTGCACCGGCGGACGGCACCGTTCGGTATACCTCGTCGAGGTCCTGGCACCGCGCTTCCGCTCGCTGGTGCCAGTCCTGGTCCGGCATCGCGAGCTGGTGTCTGCATGAACGCGCGCCAGCAGACTGCCTTCATGTCTGGCCGGCGCGCCGCGATCGGTCTGGCCTCTCGATGAGCGCGGGCCCGACTGGGCACACGGTAACCCTCGCGCTCACTGGCGCCTCAGGCATGCCCTACGGGGTGCGTTTGCTCGAGTGCCTGCTTGCGGCGGGGGTGCGTGTGTACCTTCTTTACTCACAGGTTGCGCAGGTCGTCGCACGTCAGGAGATGGCGCTGGCGCTGCCGACGCGCCCCCGCGAAGTCGAGGACTTCTTCGTGCGTAGATTTGCCGCAGCGGAAAACCAGCTCCGCGTGTTCGGGCGCGAGGAGTGGTTCGCGCCGGTGGCCTCCGGCTCGAACCCGGCGGACGCGATGGTCATCTGCCCCTGCAGCATGGGCACTTTGGCAGCGGTCGCCTGCGGGCTGGCAGAAAATCTCATCGAGCGTGCCGCCGACGTGATGATGAAAGAACATCGACCACTCGTGCTGGTCCCGCGCGAGACGCCTCTATCGGCGATCCACCTGGAAAACATGTTGCGCCTGGCGCGCGCGGGCGCAGTGATCCTGCCCGCCAACCCAGGTTTCTATCATCATCCCGGGAAAACCGAGGATCTGATCGACTTCGTGGTGGCTCGGGTGCTCGACCAGCTGCGCGTCCCGCACCAGCTGATGGCGCGCTGGGGTGAAGCCCAACCCCGTGGAGAGGACTGAGGGTGCGGGCAACAGCAGAGATCCCGATCTTCCCGCTGGGGACCGTTCTGTATCCGCAAGGGCTGTTGCCCCTGCGCATCTTCGAGCAACGCTATCTGGACCTGACCAAGTTCTGCATCCGCGACAACGCGCCGTTCGGCGTGTGCCTGATCCGCGAAGGGATGGAAGTGGGAGCTGCTGCCGTGCCGTATCCGGTCGGCTGCACCGCGCGCATCGCGCAGTGGGACATGCCGCACCTGGGTCTGTTCCACCTCGTTACGCACGGCGAATCCGTGTTTCGCATCCTCGAGCAATGGACCACGAAGGGCGGCCTGGTTCAGGCCCAAGTCGAGCTCGACGACCCCATCCCCCCTTTGCCGCTCCCGGAGGAGTACCAGGACCTGGGCACGCTTCTGCAGAAGATCATCGCCAAAGTGGGGGCAGAGCGTTTTGCGTCCCCCGTGCAACTGGACTCGGCGAGCTGGGTCGGCTACCGCCTGGCTGAGCTGTTGCCCATGGAAGCCGAGACCAAGCAGCGGCTGCTGGAGGCGCGCGATCCCCTAGCCACGTTGCGTGAAGTCAAAGCTTTCCTCCAGACCCGACACCTCGTGCTGTGACGTCGAACGCGGCCCGCAGATCTCTCAAAATGAGCTTCACGGGCGCTGGGACAGCCGCGCCGAGCGCGTCCTCCACGCTTAGCCACAACCGGCCCGGCTCCTGTGTGCCGGGCTGCCGCGCAACCTGCGCCAGCACCGGACGAATGCGCAGCTTGAAGTGCGTGAAGCCGTGGTCCACCGGTTCCAGCGGGCTGACCCGATCGATTCGCGCGCCGTAGCGCTGGGCGGCGACCTCAACGCGATCCTCGCTCACCTCGGGAAAGCTCCATAACCCACCCCAGATCCCGGGGGCCGGGCGTTTTTCCAGCAGGACCTCTCCCCGGCTCAGCAGGACCAGCATTGCCGTATGACGCTGTGGTAATGTCCTGACCGGGCGGGAGCTGGGAAGCTCCGCGGTAAGTTGGTCACGCGAGGCCACGCAGGTCTCGGCTACTGGACAGGCGCCGCATTGGGGCCTGCGCCGCGTGCAGACAACAGCACCAAGATCCATTAGCCCTTGCGTGTAGGACTCCACGCCGTCGTCCGGCAAAAGCGATTCGGCCTGGTGCCACAGCCGCTCCTGCACCTCCTTGTCGCCGGGATAGCCCTTGATACCGTTATGGCGCGCCAGCACGCGCTTGACATTGCCATCCAAAATGGCGTGGCGCTGGCCAAAGGCAAACACGCATATGGCGCTGGCAGTAGACCGGCCCACGCCGGGCAGCGCGCACACGGCTTCAAACTGACGCGGGAATGCCCCCGCATGCCGTTCGACGATCAGGCGTGCAGCACGGTACAGGTTGCGCCCGCGCGCGTAATAGCCGAGCCCGCTCCAGAGCGCGAGCACCTCATCCTCCGTCGCCGCCGCCAGCGCGTGAAGATCAGGGAAGCGCGCCATGAAGCGCAGATAGTAGGGAATGACCGCGCCGACTTGCGTCTGCTGAAGCATGATCTCCGACACCCAGATGCGGTAGGCGTCGGCCGTACTCTGCCACGGTAGATCGTGCCGGCCGCTGCGGCGCTGCCAGGCGATGATCCGTGCCGCGAACTGCTCATCCATCATTGCCGCAGCAGGCCTTTTAGCTTGTCCTTCAGCTCATCCTCGGGCTTCTTCTTTGCCGGCGCTGCCGGCTGAGACTGATCGCCGCCCGGCGCAGCCTCCCCCGCGGGAGCCGTTTTCTGCTGCCCGCCGAGAAGCTGCTTGCCCAGATCCTTGAGCTGGTCGCCTTTGAGTCCGTCCTTCAGCGCGTCCGTCGCCATCTGCTTGAGTGCCTCTTTGCTGGCTCCGCTCAACATCTGACTGAACTGCAGCTTGTACTTGGGCGCACTGTAGGGTCCGTAGATGCGCACTGGCAACGTAAGACCGCTCAGTTCCGCTCGCTCTTTCCCGCCCTGGCCGGCGGTCGTGGCAACTACCGCCGCCTTGACTGTGTAGTCGAGGCTATCCTGTGCAATGTTGACGTCGCCTTCACCTGAGATGCGCAGGAACGGCGATTTGGCGTTGAGATCACCGTTGTGCGCGACGCCGTTCTTGATCGTGAAGGTGGCCGTCAGCTCCGTAAAGTCGGTCTTCTGCGTGGCGTTCCCCGACTGCTCCGCGTCCTGAGCCCCCAGCTTGGACTTGATGTTGCGGATGGCGCCGGCCAGATCTACGCCTTTGATCGCGCCGTCCTTAAGGGCCAAACTGGCGCTGCCGTTGAGTGCCTGCTTGAGCGCGCTTACGGTGTTGCCCGTCGTCGTGATGTCCAGACCGACATTGCCATGCCCCTCCAGGATGTCCTGCTGCACCGCGTCGCGCAGAAGCGGGCCAATGGAGACTCCCGTGAGCGCTTGCCGCAGGGCGATTTGATTGGTGTTGGCATTGACCTTCGCGTTGCCCTTGAGCGAGCCTTGATACAGGTTGGCTTGCATCGGGTCGACGTCGAGTTTGCCATCCTTCGCGTGCATGTCGACACGCACGTTGCTGGCCTTGACGTTGTTCGCGATGAGATCTCCGATCTTGACTTTGCCATCCAGCTTGAGCGCTTTGAGCGGGGAGAAGTCGATCGGCTTCTCCGCTTCCTTCTCCTTGGGCTTGGACGCCGGTGCAGTCGGCTCCGCTGGCTTGCCTTGCGCAGCCTTCTGTTTGGGGGGCGCGTACTTATCGAGATTCAACTTGTCGATGTCTATGTCGTACTCGTAGGCTGGCGTCCCCAGCTGCGCCATGCCCAGCTTCGCCTTGATGGTGCTCTCATCAAATTTTGCGACCAGATCGGCGCTTACCCGTTGCTTGCCGAGATCAGTGCGCGCCGAGCCCGATAAGAGGACCTTGGCCGTCTTCTGCGGGATCGAAGGACTCGTCACCGTGAACTCAGCACCGATCTTCGGTAGATCGAACACTCGGGTCTCGAGGTTCGCTGCGATCGGGGTGCTCAGTGTTCCCTTGACGGCGTCGTCTTTCTGCCTCGCGTCGACAGAGAGCGTAAGCGCCGAGATCTTGAGCGCCTTGGCCGATCCCTCCACGGCGGACAGCTTCAGGTTCACATCGGCGGCACGGTCAACCCCAGCCAGCTTCGCCGCGAGCTGCACAGACTCTCCGCTCGCACGATCGTTTGCAATCTCCAGCTTCGGCGCGCCCAGGTTGACGTCCAGATTGTCCGCGCCGAGCTTGGCCTTCCCCCCCAGCGTGAGGCCTTGCACGCGCACTTGATTGGTTTGCATGTTCACCACCAACGTCGGCGCTTTGAGACTGCTCTCGGTTAGCGTCATGCCGCCCACCGTACCGCTCGCGGAAGCCAGCAACGCCTCCACCGCCAGGGTCGCGGGACTGGCTTGCATGCTTGGTGTGGACAGCTTCAAATCGAAACTGTCCTTTCCGCGGTTCGCCTTGGCGTCGACGCTGAGCCCGCTGATCTTGACCAGTTGCTTTGCGCCGTCGGCGTCGATGTCGCCTTTCAGCGCTGCCGCGATGCCGCTGTAGTCGAGCGCGTTGCCGGTCAGCTTCGCATCCAGGCCCTTGAGCCGATAGCGCTCGCCCGCCAGATCCAAGCTGAGCGTGGCTGACGCCTTCGCGCGCAGGTCGGCCTTGGGTTTGACGCCTTTGAGTGCGAGATCGAGCTGAAGGGGGCTGGCCAAGCCTTCGGCAAGCCTGCCGGTGCGCAACTCCACCAGCTCGATGGCCAAGTTGTTTCCGTTAGTTTCGTCGCGCCAGGATACGCTCGAGTTGGTGATGCGAATGCCGCTCACGTCGAGCTTGACAGCGGACTTGCCCCCTGCCTGCGGCTTGGGGCCCTCCGGTCTCGGCGCCTTCTTCTCAGCCGCTTCGCCCCCGGTCAGATCCGAAAAATTGGTGCTGCCGTCCTTGTACTTGACGAGCTCGGTGCGCAGTCCATCCAGCCGCACCTGGTCTACCACGACTTGCTTGCTGAGCAGCGGGATCAGTGCCAGGTACACCTGGACCGCGTCAACGCCAGCAAACGTTTTGTCGCTGTTGCGCTCGGACAGCGTTGTCTTGCCCACCGCGGCCCCGATCTTTGGAAACACTTTGAGCTTGATGTCGCCACTGATGGTGAGCGTGCGTCCGGTCCGGTCCTTGACCAGCTGCACGATCTGCGGTTTGTAGTCGTTGGGGTTGAAGACCGCGACCACAACTCCGATAGCGATGATCAGCAGCAGGATCAGCGCGGCAGCCAGGTAGAGAACGTATTTGAGGATTTTCATGTGTGCGCGAGCGAAGGCCACCGCCCCGCAGTCTCGTGCAAACCGGGCGCCGGTGTCAATGCGGCTCGTGTTTCAGGAGGCGATGCTGAGAGAAAGCTCGCGTGTGCCGGATGCGAAGCCACTTGAACGTTTCCACAATAATCAGCACGACCAGGCCCGGCAGCGCTGCCGCAGCGCCAGCGGCGACATATTGCGCACCGAGCGCTTCGAAACGGAACAGATCCCGGACCGGGGCTATGGTCAGGACCGCGCCGAGCCCGGCGAGGGCACCTGCGATCACCATCCACAGCGCGCGGTTGCGCGTCTTCAAAACCCTCCACAGCGGCGCCTGTCGCGAGCGATTGCCGAGGATGAGGCTGATGTTGCCGATCACGATCCCGGTGAACGCCATGGCCCGCGCTTGCCCCTCAGCCGCACCGGCCGCGAGCGCCAGCCCATACACGGCAGCCACACCCACCAGCACAGCCACACCTTGCACAATGCCTGAGGCGAGCGTGCCGACATCGAAGAGCCTTACATCCCCTCTACGCGGCGGCCGATGCATGACATTGCGTTCCGCAGGCTCTGCTTCGAAGGCGATGGAGCAGGCCGGGTCGATCACGAACTCGAGAAACACGACATGCACGGGATACAACACCAGGGGCCAGTCCATCAACAAAGGCAACACGGTCATGCCGGCTGTCGGAACGTGCACCGCGACGATATACGTCATCGCCTTCTGGATGTTATCGAAGATGCGCCGGCCGAGGCGCACCGCTGCTACGATCGCACTGAAGTCATCCTCGAGCAGCACGAGATCGGCAGCTTCGCGCGCGACATCGGAGCCGCGGCGTCCCATCGCGATGCCAATGTGTGCTGCCTTCAGTGCCGGCGCGTCGTTCACCCCATCGCCAGTCATCGCTACTGTTTCGCCTCCGGCCTTCAACGCCTCGATCAGCCTGAGCTTCTGTTCCGGCACCACCCGCGCGTAGACGTTCACGCCCGCTGCGCATGAGCGCAGGTGCGCAGGCTCGAGGTCCTCGATTTCGCGGCCAGTGATGACCCTGTCGGGTTGATCCAGGCCAATCTGAGTCGCAATGGCCTGCGCGGTGACGGCATGATCGCCGGTGATCATGGCAACTCGCACGCCAGCGGCGCGAAACGCCCGTATCGCTCCCGGCACGCTCGCGCGAACTGGATCCTCAAACGCGGCAAGCCCGAGGAATTGCAGCCGGAGCTCCTTCTGACTGGTCGGCCACGGGGTACGGTGCCCCGCGGCAGCGTGGATGATGCCGCGGGCCACTGCGAGGACGCGCAGTCCGTCGTGCGCCATCTCCGAGAGTACCGCTGCGATGACTCGCCGTGCTCCCGCGTCCAGATCGCACAGCGCCGCAACGGCCTCCGGTGCTCCCTTGGCGGCCACGAATAAATCGCGATCGCCGCTGACCCGCCAGACATAGGCAACCGAGAGCTGCGCGGGCGAAAGCGGATAGACATGCGCCACGCTCCACGTCGCATGGGCCTGCGCAAACCCTGGCAAGCGCGAAGCCGCGCAAGCGAGAAGGGCTTTTTCCATGGGATCGAACGGTTCCCGATCGCAGGCCAGCACGGCTACGCGCAAGACCTCCAGCACATCGGCGGGTGCGGGCCCGCCGCTGAAGCGCGCCTCGCGCCAGCTCACGCCGGGCATCCACAGCGTATCGACTTCCATGCGGTTCTGCGTCAATGTGCCGGTCTTGTCTACGCATAGCACCGTAGTGGCCCCGAGCGCCTCGATGGCGGCCGAGCGGCGCGTGAGCACGCCGTGCCGAGAGATGCGCCATGCGCCGAGCGCTAGGAATATCGTCAGCACGAGCGGCATCTCCTCCGGGAGATTCGCCATGGCGAGGGTGATGCCCGCGAGCAGGCCCTGCAACCAGCCTCCCCGCAGCAGCCCGAACAGGACCGTCACGACGACGCAAAGCGCCAGTCCAATGGACGCGAAGATCGCCACGGCACGCCGCGTGTCGCGCTCCATCGGCGTCGGGCTGTGGACCAAGGTTTCCAGCACTCGCCCGATGCGTCCGATTTCGGTGTAGGTACCGGTCGCGGCCACACTTGCCATCCCCCGACCTTGCGTGACGAGCGAGCCGGAGTACAGAAACGGAGAATCGTCGCCGCCGGGACGCTTCCACGGCGCGCCAGGCTGGGTTGCTTGCTTTCGCACCGGAACCGATTCTCCAGTCAGGAGCGATTCGTCAACGCTGACGTTGGTGGAGTCGAAGAGCAAGGCGTCCGCAGGAACTCGATCGCCTTCTTTCACCAGGATGACGTCACCTCGCACGAGCTCACGTGCCGCTATGCGCTGCCAGGCTCCGTCTCGTAGTGCTTGCGCGCGCGGGCTGGCGAGTTCCCGCAGCGCGTCCAGCGCCCGCTCGGTCTTGCGTCTTTGGAACAACGCAATCGCTATAACCACAAGCACGGATGCAGCCAGTACGAGCGCCTCGCCCAGGTCGCCCAGAATGAGGTAGACACTTGCGGCGGCAACCAGCAGAAGCAGCATGGGTTCGCGCAGCACATCGGACGCGACTCGCCATAGGCTGCGCGGGCGCTCGGACGGCAGCTCGTTGTATCCATCTCGCGTGAGCCGTGCGCGGGCAGCGGAGCTCGTCAAGCCGGGAGGTGCCTGAGTGCGCTGAATCGTCAATGGGCAAAGCGGCGGAAGAACATGCGCTTGACGGCCTCGACCAAGATCAGATAGATCACGGTAAGCCCTGCGATGATCCAGAGCAGCCGGGCAGGCGGAGGCACGAACCCTACCGCTGCGCCGAGTGGGGTAAACGGGAGCAGGACCGCGGCGATCACCGCGCCCAGGGAAGTCGCTAGCAGCGCGGGATGGGGCCGGCTTCGCAAAGGGTTGCGCTGGGTTCGGATGATGAAGATCACCAGCACCTGCGTCGCCAGCGACTCCACGAACCATCCGGTGTGGAACAGAGCCTCGTCGGCTTGCAGCAGCTTCAGCAGAATATAGAAGGTGGCAAAATCGAACAACGAGCTGACCGGACCTATCGCCCACATGAAATTGCGGATCAGGTTCGTGTTCCATTGCTGCGGCTTCAACAGCTCCGGCTCGTCGACGCGATCGAGCGGAATGGCGACCTCGGAGATATCGTAAAGCGCGTTGTTCACCAAGATCTGCACGGGCAACATGGGCAGGAAGGGAAGAAACAGGCTCGCGCCGGCCATGCTGAACATGTTGCCGAAGTTCGAGCTGGTTCCCATCATGATGTACTTGCGGATGTTGAGGAACGTGCGCCGGCCTTCGATGACGCCATCGTGCAGCACGCCGAGATCGTGGCGCAGCAGAATCATGTCGGCCGCCTCTTTGGCGATATCCACAGCAGTGTCGACCGACAGACCGATGTCGGCGGAGTGCAGCGCGGGTGCATCGTTGACGCCATCGCCCAGGTAGCCGACCGTGCGGCCGCGTCGTTTCAGCGCTAGGATGATCCGGTTCTTCTGAGCTGGATTTACCCTGCAGAATAAGTTGACCGCGTCCACTCGCGCCCGCAGGGCCTGATCGTCCATCTGCGCAATCTGCGCGCCGGTCAGTACGCCCGTCACGCCGATGCCGAGGCATCCGCAGATATGCTCGGAGACGAGCTCGTTGTCGCCGGTCAGGATCTTCACCGAGACGCCGATGCGGGTGAGCGCCTGCAGCGCCTCTTGGGCTCGAGGCTTGGGCGGATCC